>Ga0209343_10008005_pt1 | contig 12366 bp, 12 predicted proteins | sample RifCSPlowO2_02_FD_184026 | JGI IMG/M metagenome (GOLD analysis project Ga0209343, IMG submission 184026) | Groundwater microbial communities from Rifle, Colorado - Rifle CSP2_plank lowO2_0.2 (SPAdes) (version 2) | ecosystem: Environmental > Aquatic > Deep subsurface > Groundwater | place... | reverse complement strand
CTCCTCGTTCCAGCAGTCTATGGCCGCTTCCAGGCGTTCGACTTCGGCTTGTTGCAGGGCCTGGTACGCGGGCATGGCCAGTTCGCCGCCGAGGTCGAACAGGCGGTGCTGGCAGGGCGCGAGCACCTCGATGAGCTCGCTCAGCCCCGGCCACAGGGCCGCCTGTTCGGTCAGTTCGGCCAGCAGCAGGCCGAGCTGGCTGTTGAGCGTATCCACCTCGCCCATGGCCTCCACCCGTGGGTGATCCTTGGCCACCCGGCGGCCGTCGGCCAGCCCGGTTTCGCCGGCATCGCCGGTGCGTGTGTAAATCTTCGACAGTCGATAACCCATGTTCAATGACCTGTGTGGAGGGGGGCTGCAGCCAGGGGCAGGCGCAGGGTGAAGCAGGTGCCCTGGCCTTCCTTGGACTGCACTTCCATCTGCCCTTTGTGGTTGTTGGTGATGATGAAGTAGGAGACCGACAGGCCCAGCCCGGTGCCTTGGCCGACTTCCTTGGTGGTGAAGAACGGCTCGAAGATGCGTTTGCGCACCACTTCAGGCATGCCGGCACCGTTGTCCTCCACCTGGATCTCCGCCCAGGGCGGCGCCAGCCGGGTGCGCAGGATGATCTGCCCGGGCGTGCTGCAGTCTTCGCGCTGGTGAATCGCCTGGGCGGCGTTTTTCAGCAGGTTGAGCAGCACCTGTTCCAGTTCGTTGGCGGTGCCGGGCACCGGGCCCAGGTTCGGGTCGAACTCGCGGTGGATGAGCAGGCTCTTGAAGTCGAAGCTTTCGGTCAGGTCGAAGTCGTTGCCGGCGATTTCCAGGGCCTGGTCGATCACCGCGGGCAGCACGCAGGGGGCCAGTTGGCGGTCGCTGCGGCGACTGAAGCTGAGCATGTGGCTGACGATTTTCGCCGCACGGGTGCCGGCCTGCTGGATGTCATCGAGCAGGCGCGGAATTTCCCGCGCCTGCAGGTAACGGTCGATGCTCGACAGGCTGATGCCGATGAGCGCGGCCTGCTCGCGGTTCTTCTCCAGATCCGGCGACAGGCGCCGGCGAATGTTCTGCACGTTATGCAGGATGGCGCCGAGCGGGTTGTTGATCTCGTGGGCCATGCCGGCAGCCAGGCCTCCGACCGAGAGCATCTTCTCCGACTGCACCATCATCTCTTCCATGTTCAGGCGCTGGGTGATGTCGTCGATGCGGATCACCACGCCGCGGCCACTGCCGCCCATCAGCGGGTAAAAGGTCAGGGCGTAGTGATGCGGGTCTTCGTCTTTGCTCCAGGTCACTCGCTCGATCTTCTCCACCTTGTGTTGCTCGACGGTGCGTTTGAGTATCGGCAGGAAGGGCTTTAACGGCGGGAAGGCGAGGAACACCGGCTGGTTCAGCGCCTCCGTCAGACGCGTGCCGGAGAGGGCGCTGGCCTCCTGGTTCCACTGGGTAACGTAGAGCTGTTCGTCGAGGGCAATCAGGGCCGAGGGCATGGAGTTGATGATGCTGTTGAGGTATTTCTGAAAGCCGGTGAGCTTCTTCTCGATCTTGCTGCGTACCTGTACCTCCATTTCCAGCTTGCGGTTGGAGTGGCGGGTTTCTTCGGCCAGGCTCTGGGCCTGATCGAATGCAGCCTGGGCATCGTCGCGGGCGCGCTTGAGCTGCTGCTCGCGCGCCTCGATGCGCATCAGCATGGTATTGAAGGCATCGGCCAGGCTGCCGATCTCGTCCTGATTGCCGCGTCTGGCCCGCAGGGAATAGTTCTCCTCGCGGGTGACCTGGCGCGACAGTTCTTCCAGGCGGCGGATCGGCTTGGTCACCAGGCGGCGGATCTGCCGCGCCACCAGCAGCCAGAGCAGCACGCTGAACGCAAGAATCGCCAGGCTGGCGGTCAGGGTTCCGGTATAGAAGGCGCCGGGCAGTTCGCCGGAGGCGACCAGCAGCAGGTGGCCGGGGCGTGCGTCGGGCTGCGGCAGTTCGACCAGCAGGTTGGTGCGCAATTCGCCAAGGCGCCAGCTGTCCAATTGCTCGACACGCCGGGGCAAGTCGAGGAATTCCCCGCGTTGCAGTTGCGCCAGACTCGCGCCATTGCTGTCGTAGATCACCGCGGCGCGCAGTGGCGGGTAGTCATCCAGGCGTTGCAGCAGGGCTTGGGCAGCACTCGCCGAACCCAGCGCCTCCTGAGCCAGGGTGGGGCTGGCGATCAGTTGACCGAGGGTGTGCAAGGCCTGCGGGGCGACGCTCTGCTGGGAAATCCAGTAGGCCGCGCTGATGAACGCCAGGTTGGCCATCAGCAACACGGCGGCCAGCAATACCAGGAGCGCGGCGAGCAGTTTGCGGCCGACTGGCAGATTTTCGAGGCGCTGGCGCAATGGCATGGGCGGGCGAGTCGCAGTGGCGAGGAAGTTCGAGCAGGGTAACGCGCGGCTTAATGGCTGGGCAATCCGTGTGCGTCAAGGTACTGCAGCAGGCGCTCATGCAGCGCCGTCAAGTGCGGCAAGACCAGGCGCTGGCGTTGCGCCGTGGCACAGGCATGGCCCAGCAGGTAGGCAACTTCGGTGCGCCGGCCCTGGGCGACATCCTGGTGCATCGAGGAGTAGTTCGCCGCGGTAGCCTGGATCACCCGCTGCACGTCGGCATGCAGGTCCACCGCGGCGGCGGGCTGGCCACAGGTTTGCAGCAGCTGACCGAGTTCGGCGCAGAGCGTGGCCACCTCCGCCTGGTGGTCACTGAGGCCGCCGTTGCGGCAATCGTAGAGCACGGTCAGTGGATTGATCGCGCAGTTCAGTGCCAGCTTGCGCCAGAGCCGGCTGAGAATATCCGGGCTCCACTGGTGGGGAATGCCACTGCGCTCGAGCTCAGCCAGCCAAGCCGGTGGCTGGTCGTCGAGCGGATCGCCGAGCCAGGTGTGGCCCTGGCCGGCGAACACCACCCGCCATTCTCCTTCGGGAGCGGCGCCATCGCGAAAGGCGCCTTCGGTGCTTGAGGCAAGAATGCAGCGCGCCTGGGGTACCCGGGCGGCCACGGCCTCCTGGCTGCCCAGGCCGTTTTGCAGAAGCACCAGCTCGGCGCCTGGCGCCAGGCGCGGGGCGATACTGGCAATGGCGCTTTCGGCGTCGTAGGCCTTGCACGCCAGCAGTAGACGCTGGATTGGCGCCGAATCGGCGGCGGTCTGCCCCGGCACGGCGTAACGCCGGGCCTGTCCCTGTTCGACCAGGGTCAGGCCGCCTGCGCGTTGATAAGCCGCGAGACGGCCCGGGTTGCGCAGGATCAGCTGCACCGGCACGCCGGCTCGCGCCAAGCGTGCGGCCCAGAGGCAGCCCAGGCTGCCGGCGCCGAGGACATGCCAGCTCATGGCCGGCTTGCTAGGTTGCATGCGGCAGGCGCACGGCGGCGACCCGGCCGGTGGCGTAAGACTCCGCCAGCAGCTTGCTCGCATGGGCGATCAGGCTCTCCGGGCCGATGGGCAGGGCTTTGGCGTCGAGGCCGACCAGGCAGATTCCGGCCTTGAGGCTGACGAAGCCTTCGCTGGTCTTGAACGCCTTGAGGTTGAGCCCTTCGTGCAGGCGCTTGAAGCTGCTCGGCGAGCACTCGTGGAGGTCTTCGAGCAGGGTAATCAGGGCGAAATGGTTGTCGTCCAGGCGCACCAGCACGTCCAGCGGGCGCACCAGTTGCTGCAGACGGCGGGCGACGCCATGCAGCAGCTCGGTGTAGAAACCGTCGCCATGACGCTGGCGCAGTTCGCTGGCCTCCTGCAGGCCGATCAACAGGTAACACAGCGCGCCGCCGCGCGACTCGATCTGGCGCAGGCTGTCGAGCAGCTTCTGCCGCAGGTAGCGTGCGTTGCCCAGGCCGGTAAGCGTATCGACCAGATTGCGCTGTTCCATGCTGGCGATGTTTTCCGTCAGCAGGCGGTTTTCCTGCAGCAGGCGTTGCAGGGTGTTGCACAGGCGGTCGGCGGCATAGACCCGCGGCACCAGTTGCTCATTCATCTGCGCCTTGTTGATGAAGTCGTCGACCCCTCGGTCGAAGGCTTCGCCCAGTACGTTTTCACCTTCCTTGCCGGTCAGCAGCATGACGTAGGTGTAGTGATCGGCCATTTCATCCAGCTGACGAACCCGCCCGGTCAGTTCCAGGCCATCCATTTCCGGCATCAACCAGTCCGCCAGGAGCACGCTGGCCGGGCGCTGTTCGAGCAGCTTGATGGCTTGCGCGGCGCTGTTGGCGAAGCGTATATCCTGGTAGCCGACCTGGCTCAGGGCGCGACCGATCATGGCACTGGAGAACTTGGCGTCGTCCACCACCAGGATGCTGAGATGGGGGTTGGGCATGGGCAGGCTCGTAGGAGGAAGTCGCATGGGCCCGGTACATCGCCGGGCAGTCTTTGCCGCTATCGATATATAATGGCCGGGTTTTTCAACCGTCAACAAGTCACGCGTGGCCCGTCCGTGATCTGGGTCGCGCCGTCTATCTGGAGGAATACCATGCCCTCGTTCGACGTGGTGTCCGAACTGGACAAACACGAAGTCACCAATGCTGTCGACAACGCCCTCAAGGAACTTGAGCGTCGTTATGACCTGCGCGGTAAAGGCAGCTTCGAGCTCAAAGACCTGACCGTCAACCTGACGGCCGATGCGGATTTCCAGCTGGAGCAGATGGTCGAGATTCTCAAGCTCTGCCTGGTAAAGCGCAAGATCGATGTGCAGTGTCTGGAGTTCAAGGACGCCTACCCCTCGGGCAAGAGCGTCAAGCAGGAGATGACCCTGCGCGAAGGCATCGACAAGGAACTGGCGAAGAAAATTGTCGCCCACATCAAGGACAGCAAGCTCAAGGTGCAGGCCGCCATCCAGGGCGAGCAGGTGCGCATTACCGGCAAGAAGCGCGATGACCTGCAGGAGGCGATCGCCGCCCTGCGCGCCAAGGACTTCGGCATGCCGCTGCAATTCAACAACTTCCGCGACTGATGCGGCAAGCCCGCCGGGCCCGGGTGGCGCGGCGGCAATGATTGTAAAGCGACCGCCATGGCTTGCCATGGCGGTTGCGTTTAAGCGTCGAAAAGGAGTGGCAAATGGAGATGAATGTCGAGCAACTGGTGAAAATGTCCGAGAGCTGGCTGCCGGTGGTGCTGCAATACAGCGGTCAGCTGACCCTGGCGGTCATCACCCTGCTGGTCGGTTGGTGGCTGATCAATACGCTGACCCATAAAGTCGGCGCTGTGCTGGATCGCCGCAACGTCGACCGTGCGTTGCACAGCTTCATTGGCAGCCTGGCCAGCATCGTGCTCAAGGTGCTGCTGCTGGTCAGCGTGGCCTCGATGATCGGCGTGGAAACCACCTCCTTTATTGCGGTGATCGGTGCCGCCGGCCTGGCCATCGGCCTGGCCCTGCAAGGCAGTCTGGCGAACTTCGCCGGTGGCGTGCTGATCATGCTGTTCCGTCCGTTCCGCGCCGGCGACTGGATCGAAGGGCAGGGCGTAGCGGGCAGCGTCGACAGCATCCATATTTTTCACACGACCCTGAAAACCGCCGACAACAAGGTGGTGATAGTGCCGAACGGCAGTCTGTCCAACGGCAATATCACCAACTATTCGCGCGAAGCCACGCGCCGCGTCGACATCAATCTGGGCATCGACTACTCCAGCGACATCAGGAAAGCCCGCGATGTGCTGCTGAAGATCGCCGAGGATCCGCGCATTCATCGCGATCCGGCTCCGGCGGTGTTCGTCACGGGGCTGGGGGATAGCGCGGTCAACCTGTCACTGCGGGTATGGGTGGCGACTGCGGATTTCTGGCCGGTGACCTTCGAATTCACCGAGCTGGCCAAGGAGCGCCTGAGCGACGCCGGTATCGGTATTCCGTTCCCGCAGCGGGTGGTGCATCTGGTCCAGGCCAGTTGAGCTTGTGCAAGTAAACAGGTCACGCCAGTAAAACAGTCTCGCTGTGTGTGCAAATGAAAATGCCGCGTTCCCTTCGACAGGAACGCGGCATTTTTTGCGCTGGGGCCCGCCCGGATTGCCCCGCGTGCTGCGGTTTGGTTCCGCTACTGGCCAGGCGATCAGTGAAGTTACATGCGCAAGCCGCCGTCCAGCTCGAGGATGCGACCGGTGTAGTAGTCGTTCTCGAGGATGTAGGCCACCGAATGGGCGATCTCGGCCGGTTTGCCCATGCGCCGCAGCGGGATGCCCGCGGTCATTCTCTCCAGCGCTTCCGGTTTCATGCTGGCGACCATCTCGGTTTCGATAAAGCCGGGCGCCACGCCGGCCACACGAATGCCGTAACGCGCCAGTTCCTTGGCCCAGACCACGGTGTCGGCGGCCACGCCAGCCTTGGCCGCGGAATAGTTGGCCTGGCCCATGTTGCCGGCGCGGGAGATGGAGGAGATATTGACGATCGCGCCCTGGTTCTGCAGTTCGATCATCTTCGCCGCCACTTCGCGGGTGCAGAGGAAGACACCGGTCAGGTTGACGTCGATCACCGACTGCCACTGGGCCAGGCTCATCTTGCTCATTTCGCCGTCTTTGACCTTGATGGTCAGGCCGTCACGCAGGATGCCGGCGTTGTTGACCAGGCCATTGATCGCACCGAAATCTTCGGCAACCTGGGCGACCATGTGGGTCACCTGCTCTTCGTTGGCCACGTTGCACAGGTAGGCGCGTGCTTCCACGCCATAGGCCTTGCAGGCGGCCACGGTTTCGTCGAGTTTTTCCTGGTTGAGATCGACCAGCGCCAGTTTCACGCCTTTGCCCGCCAGGTATTCGCCCATGGCGCGGCCCAGACCCTGGCAGCCACCGGTGATGATGATAACTTTGTCTTTGAGTTGCATCGCGTATCCCCTCAAGGTGTGTCGTGTAGCCCCGCTGGCGCGCTGTAACAGCTATTCTAGGGCGCCTGTCCGTTAGTGACGGATTCTTTGCAAGGAGTCATAAGGTGAGCGTGAAAGCCGTTAAGCATGCCCGAGAATTGCTGCTCAAGGAATACCGTGGGGTGCTCTCGACTCATTCGAAGGCCATGCCGGGCTTTCCTTTCGGATCAGTGGTGCCCTACTGCCTGGACGCTCAGGGCTGGCCGCTGATCCTGATCAGCCGTATCGCCCAGCACACCCATAACCTCAAGCAGGACGCCAAGTGCTCGCTGTTTGTCGGTGAGCGTGGCGCCGAGGATGTGCAGGCGGTCGGTCGTCTCACGCTACTCGCCGAAGCACGACAATTGTGTGACCAGGCCGCAATCGAGGCGGCAGCCCGGCGTTATTACCGCTATTTTCCCGAATCGCAGGATTATCACCGCGCCCATGATTTCGATTTCTGGGTGCTGGCGCCGGTGCGCTGGCGCTACATCGGTGGTTTTGGCGCGATTCACTGGCTGGACCACGTGGCGCTGGCCAACCCGTTCGCTGTGGCAGTCGGGGCTGGTGAAAGCGAGCTGGGCATGCTGGAGCACATGAACAGTGACCATGCCAGTGCCATCGGCCATTATGTCGCGCTGGCCGGCTTGCCGACCCAGGTGCCGGCCGCACTGGTGGGTATCGACAGCGAGGGTTTCCACCTGCGCATCGGCCAAGGCGTGTACTGGCTGGCCTTTGCCACACCCTGTAACACTCCCGCGGAGGTGCGCCAGGCCTTTGTTCAGCTGGCTCGTGCAGACGTCTGGCCGACCGGTGGCGCTGTTTCAGCTTGAATTAAGCGCAACATCCCATATTTCACTCTTACTGGAAGCCGTTCTTCCGCTAAGGAATCCTTGATGCGTGTTTTTCTGTTTTTGTTCTTGTTGTTCCCGATCATCGAACTGGCGCTGCTGATCCAGGTCGGCAGCGCCATTGGCGTGCTGCCGACGTTGCTGCTGGTCATAGGCACGGCGATCCTCGGCAGCATCCTGCTGCGCGTTGCCGGTGTCGCCACCGCCTGGCGCGCGCGCGAGAAACTGGCGCGCGGCGAGCTGCCCGAGCAGGAAATGCTCGAGGGGTTGCTGATTGCGGTTGGCGGCGGCCTGTTGCTGTTGCCGGGTTTCATCAGCGACATCTTCGGCGTGTTCTGCCTGATCCCCTTCACCCGCCGTCTGCTGGTCAATAAAATTCGCCTGCGTGCGGCCGAGCAGGCCATGCGCCAGCGGGCCTTTGCCGATGATCTGGCGGCGCGCTCGGGGCAGACGCGACCGGGTGCGGCCCAGCCGAATGTGCTGGAAGGTGAATTCAAGCGTCACGACTGAGGGCTTGTGAAGAAACTCTCGCCTACTGCGACCGCCCCCTGGCGTCCGCTGCTGGCGTTGCGCTATGCGAAAAACAGGGTCATTTAGCTCACTAAACTCCCCCGTTTTTCGCGTAACGCGCCTTTCCGCGAACACCAGGAGACGTTCTCGCTACGGCGCTCGATATTTTCACAACCTCTGACGCTTGGGTGCACGCCTCGGCGGCACGGCAATGGTGGGCGGGGCAGTTGCCCCCCCTGCGTGGCGGTTTCTGCTCGCCGGGCTGGTCTCAATATGCCGATGCAGCTGTGCATCGACAGCAAAAAAAATTAGCGCTGACCCTTGAAATCCCCTTGTGCGCCCTTATGTAGCGGTCACCGCAAGGTTTTCTGCCGGTTTCGGCAGAACAGACTTCCGCGTTGTACTTCGGTGCAGCGCAACCGGCCCCGCCGGACTTTGCTAACCCGCTGGTGTGAACACCGGCCGATGTAAACAACCTATTTGGGAGAGATCGACAATGAAGCTTCGTCCTCTGCATGACCGCGTCGTGATCCGTCGCAGCGAAGAAGAGACCAAAACCGCAGGCGGCATCGTGCTGCCGGGTTCCGCTGCCGAGAAGCCGAACCAGGGCGAAATCGTCGCGGTAGGCACCGGTCGCGTGCTGGACAACGGCGAAGTACGCCCACTGGCCGTCAAGGTCGGTGACAAAGTGGTGTTTGGTCCTTACTCCGGCAGCAATGCCATCAAGGTCGACGGCGAAGAGCTGTTGGTCATGAGCGAGAGCGAAATCCTGGCCGTTCTCGAAGCCTGATTGCCGTCTCCGCCACAGCGTATCGCGTTCCACCAAAACGAATTTTGAGGAATATCCATCATGGCTGCTAAAGAAGTTAAGTTCGGCGACTCCGCCCGCAAGAAAATGCTCGCCGGTGTAAACGTCCTGGCTGACGCCGTTAAAGCGACCCTCGGCCCGAAAGGCCGTAACGTGATCATCGAGAAGAGCTTCGGCGCTCCGACCATCACCAAGGACGGCGTTTCCGTCGCCAAAGAAATCGAGCTGAAAGACCGCTTCGAAAACATGGGCGCCCAGCTGGTCAAGGACGTGGCTTCGCGCGCCAACGATGACGCCGGCGACGGCACCACCACCGCCACCGTACTGGCTCAGTCGATCGTCAACGAAGGCCTGAAAGCCGTCGCTGCCGGCATGAACCCGATGGACCTCAAGCGCGGCATCGACAAGGCGACCATCGCCATCGTTGCTCAGCTGAAAGCCCAATCCAAGCCGTGCGCCGACACCAAGGCGATCGCCCAGGTCGGTACCATTTCCGCCAACTCCGACACCTCCATCGGCGACATCATTGCCGAAGCCATGGAAAAAGTCGGTAAAGAAGGCGTGATCACCGTTGAAGAAGGCTCGGGCCTGGAAAACGAACTGTCGGTCGTAGAAGGCATGCAGTTCGACCGTGGCTACCTGTCGCCGTACTTCATCAACAAGCCGGACACCATGGTCGCCGAACTCGACGGCCCGTTGATCCTGCTGGTCGACAAGAAGATCTCCAACATCCGCGAAATGCTGCCAGTACTGGAAGCCGTCGCCAAAGCCGGCCGTCCGTTGCTGATCGTCGCCGAAGACGTCGAGGGCGAAGCCCTGGCCACTCTGGTGGTGAACAACATGCGCGGTATCGTCAAGGTCGCTGCCGTCAAGGCACCGGGCTTCGGCGATCGTCGCAAGGCCATGCTGCAGGACATCGCCATCCTCACCGGCGGTACCGTGATTTCCGAAGAAGTCGGCCTGAGCCTGGAAGGCGCCACCCTGGAGCACCTGGGTAACGCCAAGCGCGTCGTGCTGAGCAAGGAAAACACCACCATCATCGACGGTGCTGGCGTGCAAGCCGACATCCAGGCGCGTGTTGCCCAGATCCGCAAGCAGGTTGAAGACACCTCGTCCGACTACGACAAAGAGAAGCTGCAAGAGCGCCTGGCCAAACTGGCCGGCGGTGTTGCCGTGATCAAGGTCGGCGCCGGTTCCGAAGTGGAAATGAAAGAGAAGAAAGCCCGCGTTGAAGACGCCCTGCACGCCACCCGTGCAGCCGTTGAAGAAGGCGTGGTACCTGGCGGCGGTGTGGCCTTGGTCCGTGCCCTGCAGGCCATCAGCGAGCTGAAAGGCGAGAACGCCGATCAGGACGTCGGTATCGCTCTGCTGCGTCGCGCTGTCGAAGCGCCGCTGCGTCAGATCGTTGCCAACTGCGGCGACGAGCCGAGCGTAGTGGTCGACAAGGTCAAGCAAGGTTCGGGTAACTACGGTTACAACGCAGCCACCGGCGAGTACGGCGACATGATCGAAATGGGTATCCTCGATCCGGCCAAAGTGACTCGTTCGGCGTTGCAGGCAGCTTCTTCGATTGCCAGCCTGATGATCACCACCGAAGCGATGATCGCCGAGATTGTCGACGACAAGCAATCCGGTGGCGGCATGCCGGACATGGGCGGCATGGGTGGTATGGGCGGCATGATGTAAGCCAGCCTGCTTCCCGGCAGTCCCTGAAAAACCCGCGCCTCGGCGCGGGTTTTTTATTGGGCGCAGATCAGCCCGGCCGACCTGTGTTGCCGAATTGACGGCATGCTTCCTGGTCGCGCGGCGAGTGAGCGGACCGCGGCAGGGCAGGGTCGGTAGCGAGGGGCGGCTGGTGGTCTGCGCCAGCATGATTTTTTGTGGTGTGGAAATTGCGTTAGGTTTCACTCTGGCTGCAACCAGTACACCAGTGGTCGCTGCGGCCATGCAGCCAGGGGCGGCCGGGCTCTTTGCGGCGAAGCGCGGGAGTGACCATGGGTTACCCAGCGAGCTGGTTTGTTACTGATGGTGACTGGCCAGAGCTGTTGGCCACATGCGGTCAGGTTGAGGTTTTCGGCTTACAGGCGGGTTAAATGGCAGTAGCGATGGCGTTCGAACAGTGGTGGCAACTGCAGGGTGAATGGGTCGAGGAGCCGAATCATCGGCGCGGTGGCGAGAGCGGTGTGCAGCGTCTGTACCAGGACGATGGCCAGGTGCTCTATGCCAAGCGCCAGATTGGGCACTCCTACCGCAGCCTGCGTTATCCCTTCGGTCGGCCCACGGTGCTGCGTGAGCGTGATGCCTTGTTGAGCCTGCCGCTACTCGGGGTCAAGGCGCCGAGCCTGCGCTATTGCGACGTGCAGTGCGATGCTGCCGGACTCTGGCGTGGTTTGCTGGTGACCGAGGCGCTTAAAGGCTTTCAGCAGCTCGATCACTGGTATGCTGGGGGCGGTCGTGAGCGTTTCGGCGTCGCGGTCAACGAGCAATTGCTGGAGCAAGTGGCCGGCATGCTGGCGCGTTTCCACCGGGCGGGCTGGCAGCATGGTTGCCTCTATCAGAAGCATCTGTTCGTGCGAGTCGAGCAGGTGGGTGAGCGCATCGAGGTCGAAACGGCCCTGTTGGACCTGGAAAAAAGCCGACGGCGTTTCAGTCCACGCCGGGCCGCGCGTCACGACATGCTGCAACTTAAACGCCATTCGTCGTGGAGTGCTGGTGATTGGGATCGATTGGTCTACCTTTACCAGCAAGCGTTTGGCAGCGCTATCAAGGGGTTGCGGTTATGAAGTTAGAAATTGCTAGAGGTGTTTTCCTGGTTGCGGCGCTGGGCGTGGCCTCATTGGCCGCCGCCGCCTGGCATGAGCCGGGCCCGCTCATGCTGGGTAATGCCAGTGGCCCGGAGCACTGTCCACTGCCACGCAACGCCGATGCAGCGCTGCAGCAGGTTGCTCCGGATAAGGATTTGCTGCTGTTCATGTTCGGCCTGTCACAGAGCCTGGCCGGGCAGAAATGAGCGAAGGGTCCATCTGACAAGCCTCGTTACCGCCGTGCCAATGCCGCGCACTCGACTCGAGTGCGCGGCATTTTCTTTTTCTGCTGACTTACCCGGGCTCAGCCCCTCAATCGGCTCGTCGTCATTCCTGTAGCGTCCCGCTAGCCTGCTGGCAAAGCCAAGGCATCTCCCCCTATCAGGCACTCGAGTGCTTCTGGCGCTGCCTGGTCAAGACTCGGTTACGGCTGTCGGTGTCGGAGCGGGCTCTGCGTCCGGCTTGGCCAGCAGGCTGTAGACGCAGGGCAGGACGAACAGGGTGAACAGGGTGCCGACCGCCATGCCGGTGGCGATCACCAGGCCGATGTCGAAACGACTCACCGCGCCGGCGCCGCTGG
>Ga0209343_10008003_pt1 | contig 12367 bp, 11 predicted proteins | sample RifCSPlowO2_02_FD_184026 | JGI IMG/M metagenome (GOLD analysis project Ga0209343, IMG submission 184026) | Groundwater microbial communities from Rifle, Colorado - Rifle CSP2_plank lowO2_0.2 (SPAdes) (version 2) | ecosystem: Environmental > Aquatic > Deep subsurface > Groundwater | place... | reverse complement strand
ACAGTGGAAAGTGATAGTTTCATAAAGGCATGAATCTTGCATTAAGTTCTCGTCTTTTCATTGTAACGATCAGAAGCCGTTCTTGCCTCATGCCGCACATTGAGAGAGGAAAAACAAAGCACGCAAAACCGGCGCATGCCTCATGCACAGGCACCGGGCACCCTGATCGCATGGATCAGGGCGCCAGCCCTTTGACTTAAAACGATTGATCCGTGCGCGGCAAACCTCGCCCTTCAGGGCGGGGTCAAGAGCGCGGACAGCGAAGCTGTCCTTTAGTGTGGCGTTTGCTGCTGCTCTATGTACTGGCGAATAATGGCGATGGGCGCACCCCCGCAACTTCCAGCGAAGTAACTGGGAGACCACAGCGCAGCGCCCCATAGCTTCTTGGCGACGCTGGGGTAATTCTTCTGGCGAATCATCCGGCTGGATACGCCTTTCAAGCTGTTCACCAAGGCCGATACAGAAACCTTGGGCGGATAGTTCACCAGCAAATGCACATGGTCGTCTTCCCCGTCGAACTCCACCAACTCGGCCTCGAAGTCCTTGCACACGCTGGTGAAGATGGTGCGCAGATCGTTTATCACCTCTTTGGTGAACACGCAACGGCGATATTTTGTAACAAAGACCAAATGCACATGCATCAGGAAAACGCAATGTCTGCCGTGGCGAATGTCCTTGTTGTCTCTCATAGACCAAAGTATAATTCAAGCCATGCAACGCCTGCAAGCCTTCAAATTTGAACTCATGCCCAACGGTGAGCAGCAGCGCGATATGCGCCGCTTCGCTGGTACGCGCCGGTTTGTTTACAACAAGGCTTTGGATATTCAAAAGATCAACTACACAGCCGGTGGAAAATTCATCGGATACGTGGCAATGGCGAATCTCCTTCCAGAATGGAAGAAAGAGTTTGAATGGCTCAAGCAATCGCCTTCCCACTCTTTGCAACAGTCGCTCAAGGATTTGGACCGCGCTTTTAAGAACTTCTTTGAAAAACGCGCCGACTTCCCGCGCTTCAAGCGCAAAGGCACGGAGGAGAGTTTCCGCTATCCAGACTCCAAACAGTTCGTAATCGACCAGGCCAACAGCCGCATCAAGTTCCCCAAGCTGGGCTGGGTGCGTTATCGCAACAGCCGCGACATTCTGGGAGCGGCAAAAAATATCACCATCAGCCAGTCTGGGGGCAAGTGGTACGCCAGCATCCAGACTGAGCGCGAAGTGGAACAACCCATACCAACGGCCACCAGTGCCATTGGTATCGACATGGGAATTGTTCGCTTCGCCACGCTGAGCGATGGCAGCTTCATTGCCCCACTTGGCAGTTTCAAAAAGCATGAGACCAGGTTGCGCCGCTACCAGCGCAAGATGAGTCGCAAAGTGAAGTTCAGCAAAAACTGGCACAAAGCAAAAAGGAAGGTGCAAAACATCCACACCCGTATCGGTAACGCCCGCAAAGACTTCCTGCACAAAGCCACAACAGAGATCAGCAAAAACCACGCTATGGTCGCTATTGAGGACTTGCAGGTACGCAATGTGTCCAAGTCGAGCAAAGGCACTACCGGAGCACCGGGCAAGAACGTAGCGGCCAAGTCGGGGCTGAACAAATCCATCCTCGATCAGGGCTGGTTCGAGTTTCGTCGCCAGTTGGAATACAAACTCAACTGGAACGGCGCGATACTTGTTCCCGTGCCTGCGCACTACACCAGTCAGACCTGTCCGGCCTGTGGGTACGTTGCCAAAGAGAACCGGCAAACGCAGGCCAAGTTTTCGTGTGTGGATTGTGGACACGAGGAAAACGCCGATGTGGTCGGCGCAATGAATGTATTGGCGCGGGGACACCGCGTTGCAGCCTGTGGAGAGGAAGGCTCTGGTCTTGCGCGTAAGCGTAAGACGAAACCAGCCTCTGTGAAGCAGGAACCCACTGAAGTGACTATGCATGAGGTAACTCATGTTTAGCGCAGTAGGAATCCCCTTCCTTTAGGGAGGGGAGGATATCAATTATCGACCGCTGCGAACTTGCGCGATCAGAAATTCAACGACCTGCAGCGAGCGCTCCATGCTCTTGGCCAGCGAACCATCGGTGTAGAAACGCCCGGCCACGCCCAGCGCAGGCACACCCTCGACCTTGTAGGCGTTTTGCAGCTGGGTGGCGCGGCTGGTCTTGGTCGAGACCGAAAACGAGTTGAAATTCTCCAGGAACTTGGCTTTGTCCACCCCCTGTTTGGCGACCCAATCGACAATCGCGTCGCCCGTGGCCAGGCCTTGCTTTTCACTGTGGATGGCGGCAAACACCTTGCGGTGCAGTTGATCAAGCAAGCCCATCGCCTCCAACGCATAGAACAGGCGCTGCTGCGGTGCAAAGTCGGCTCGGAAAGCAATCGGCACCCGCCGCACCACCACATCCTTGGGCACACGCTTGCTCCAGGCATCAAAGGTCGGTTCGAATACGCTGCAATGCGGGCAGCTGTACCAGAAAAATTCGACGACTTCAATTTTCCCCGCCGGGGCTTCCACCGCCGCGCGCTTGTCCAACTGCAGATAGTCCGTGCCCAATTCAGGCTTCTTGCCCTGAACTTGGGCCGGGGCGGTGGTCTGAGCCCGTGCTGCCGGCAGCACCAAGGCACTGGCAGTCAGCGCTGCGCCACAGGTCAAGGAAAAATCACGACGTTTCATCTTTAAACACTCCAAAAAAAGTAGTGGGACCGGGCAGGCCGGCAATAGTTCAACGCCTCGACCGCACAGGGCACTAGCGCGCTACCCGCACCAGCGCGGTGTCATAACCGGCGGCATCCAGTCTTTCCTTGGCCTGATCGGCCTCTTCCTTTTTACCGAAGGGCCCAACGCGGACCCGAAACACGACCCGGCCTGACTGTTCACGTTCGGTCACTTTGGCTTGTACACCGCCAAGAGACAACCTGGCGCGCTGGCTTTCAGCGTCTTCAGCGGTACGGAAGGCCCCAATTTGAACAAAGTAAAAGAACGGTTCGGCCACCGCGGCGCCAGCGCGCGCCTGGGCCAGGTCACCCAGGGGATCGGCAGACACGGCTGGTTTGATCTCCTTGCCTTTGGCAACTGGCGCTGGCGCGGCACCGGTGTCGGTGCCCGTCTGTGTTTCGGCCTTGGCGGGCTCCGCCGGTTTGGCCGGGTTCTTGCCATACAAGGGTGCGTTGGGGTCCCAGTTCTTGTTTCTTTGGGACTCGGCCACATCCTGATCCGCCGAGCGACTTTGGCCCTTGTTGATGAACGGAATGGGAACCTTGGTGACGTAAACCGCAACGGCCAGCGCTGCCCCGAGACCCACCACCACTCCAATGATGAACCCCAAAATGGTTCCACCGCGTTGTTGTTTCATGCGTTGCTCTTTCTGCTTTCTAATCAGTTGGGGACAGAGCTGAAGGTCTGTCCCCAAGGCTATTGAATTACATTTTTTGCGGGGCACTCACACCCAGCACAGCCAAGCCATTGTGCAACACCTGTGCGGTGGCCGCGACCAGTGCCAACCGGGCGCGCTTGATGAGATCATCGTCCACCAGAATACGTTCCGCATCGTAATAACTGTGGTAGCAGGCGGCGAGCTCGCGCAGATAGAACGTGACGTCATGCGGTGCAAAACCGGCCGCCGCCGCCGTCAGCATCTCGGGGTATTTGGCCAGCAACAGCAGCAGCGCCAGTGCTTGCGGGCTTTGCAGCGGTGAGAGATCGGCCTGGCCCAGACTCGCCACATCGCCACCCTCCTTCTCGCGCCAGGCGGCCAGCACCGAGCAAATCCGGGCGTGCGCGTACTGCACGTAGTACACCGGGTTGTCGTTGTTTTTGGCCACCGCCAGATCGACATCAAAGGTGTATTCGGTGTCGGGCTTGCGGCTGAGCAGGAAGAAGCGCACCGCATCCTTGCTGGTCCACTCGATCAGGTCGCGCAGCGTCACGTAGCTGCCGGCACGCTTGGAGATTTTGACCTCCTCGCCACCGCGCACCACGCGCACCATGGTGTGCAACACGTAGTCGGGGTAGCCTTTGGGGATGCCCACGTTGGCGGCTTGCAGGCCGGCGCGCACGCGGGCGATGGTGCCGTGGTGGTCGGTGCCCTGAATGTTGACCACTTTCTCGAAGCCGCGCTCCCACTTGCTGATGTGATAGGCCACATCCGGCACAAAGTAGGTGTAGCTGCCATCGCCCTTGCGCATGACGCGGTCCTTGTCGTCGCCATACTCGGTGGACTTGAGCCACAGCGCGCCGTCATGCTCGTAGGTCTTGCCGGCGTCATGCAATTTTTTCACCACGTCATCGACCTTGCCACTCAGGTACAGGCTCGATTCCAGGTAGTAGTTGTCAAAGTGGACGGCGAAGGCTTTCAGGTCCAGATCCTGCTCATGGCGCAGATAGGCCACGGCAAACAGGCGGATGTCGTCCAGCGCCTCAACATCGCCGGAGGCGGTGAACTCACGGTCGTCTGAATGAACCGTCTTTTTGGCCAGATAGTCAGCGGCAATGTCGGCGATGTAATCGCCGTTGTAGGCCGCGGCGTTCTCGCCACTGGGCCACTCGGGGTCGCCCGGCTTGAAACCGCGGGCGCGCAACTGGGTGCTGCTGGCCAATGTGCCGATCTGTACGCCGGCGTCGTTGTAATAAAACTCACGGTACACCGTCCAGCCCTGGGTCTGGTACAGGTTGCAAATGGCGTCGCCCAAGGCGGCCTGACGGCCGTGGCCGACATGCAGGGGGCCGGTCGGATTGGCCGAGACAAACTCCACCAGCATGCGTTTACCCGTGCCGGGCTGGTTGCCAAACTGCTGGCCCTGCGACAACACCTCGCGCACGGTTTGCTGTTTGGCCTCGGGCTTGAGTTTGATGTTGATGAAACCGGGGCCGGCAATATCAATCGCCTCGACCCAGCGTTCAAACGGTGCGCGCAACAATAATTCAGCGCGCAGGCTTTCCGCCAGCTGGCGCGGGTTGAGCTTGAGCGGTTTGGCCAACTGCATGGCAGCCGTCGTGGCCAAGTCGCCATGGGCGGCGACTTTGGGTGACTCAAAAACGGCTTTGGACCCCGCGCCGGGGGATAGTTTTTCAAGCGCTTGGTGCAGCGCTTCGAGCAATTCAATTTTTACAGACAACATGGTTTCATTTTACGGGGGACGGCGGCCCCAGCCGGTGCAAATGCCCCGGCCCAGACATGGATGGCAACACCGAGCACAAAAAAACCCCGCCGGTTTTACTCAAGCGGGGTTTTCTTTTGGCATGATGCGGTCATGATGTCCCGCTCCCACCTATCCCCCTCGATCTCCTGTGTCATCCCCGCCTTCAACGAGGCGCGCAACCTGGGCACGGTGCTGCCCCAGATTCTGGCCACCCTCTCAATCCTGAGCGCGCGCGTTGAGCTGGTCGTGGTCGACGATGGCAGTCGGGACGACACCACGCAGGTCATGCAAGCCCTGTGCGCGGCCCACCCTGAAATCGTTTACATCAAGCTGTCACGCAACTTTGGCAAGGAGCCCGCGCTGACCGCTGGCATTGATGCCGCGCGGGGCGAGGTGGTGGTTTTGATGGATGCCGATGGCCAACACCCGGTGTCACTGCTGCCCGAGATGTTCAAGAAATGGCAGCAAGGCTCGGACGTGGTCTATGCGGTGCGAAAAACGCGTGACGATCAGTCCGGTCTGCAGTCGAGTCTGACCGGACTGTTTTACAAAATGGTCAATTTTGGTAACCGGGTCAAGATTCCGGCCAACGCAGGCGACTTTCGGCTGATGGACCGCATGGTGGTCGATGCCCTGAAAAGCCTGCCCGAGCGCAACCGCTTCATGAAAGGGCTGTACGCCTGGGTCGGTTTTAACAGCACGGCCATTGACTACCAGCCGCTGCCGCGCGCTGACGGCAAAAGCAACTTTGGTCTACGCGGCTCGCTGTCGCTGGCGCTGACCGGTATTCTGGCTTTTTCCATTGCCCCCTTGCGCGCCTTGACGCTGACCGGCCTGGTACTGTCCGCGATTGCCTTGGGCTACGGCGCTTGGGTGGTGGCGGAATATTTTTTCTCGGGCATCGCCGTTCCGGGCTACGCCACGATTGTGGTCGGCATGATGTTTTTCAGCGGCATCCAGCTGCTCTCCATCGGCATACTGGCGGAGTATGTGGGACGCATCTACGAAGAGGTCAAACAGCGCCCGCCGTATCTCATCAGTCAGCGCACGGGCAGCGGCTTGGCTGAGCCTCTGTATGCGCCGGAGGCGGGCAATCCGCCTTTGATACTGCAACAGTCTTCCCTGCTTTGAGAGCGTCCACCTTCTGGTTTCTGGCGGTCGGCGCGACCGCCGCGCTCACGCACATGGCGGTGTTTGCGCTGGCTCAAGGCCACATGTGGCCCGAGCTGGCCAATGCGCTGGGATTTTGCGTCGCCTTTTTTGTCAGCTTTGCCGGGCACCGGCTGTTGAGCTTCAAGGATGCGGCCACCAGCGTGGCAACCAGCCTGGGCCGTTTCGCGGTGACGGCGCTGGCGGGCTTTGCCAGCAATGAAGTTGTTTTCATGCTGCTGCTTCGCACGCTCGATTGGCCCGCCTTTATGGCCCTGTTCGCAGCGCTAGTGTTTGCAGCCGGGCAGACCTTTGTGCTCAGCCGCTTTTGGGCTTTCCGGCGCTAAGGCACTGCCCGACTGGTACAGCACCCAGCCAGCGCCCTGGTAAAAAAGTTTCCAGCCCGCCAGGCCCTCGGCCATTTTGTTGTCCGTTGGCGCCACAAACCAGTTGCCCGCCGCGGCACCGGCGGGCGCCAGCACTTGGGGCGACTGCAAGACCTTGGCCGCCTGCGCATCAAAGTCAGCGCCTTCAAACAGCTCGCGCTGCCAGCCGTCACCGGCGTGTTGCCGCGCCGCGGGCCAGTCTTCCAGCACCACCATGGGTTTGCGCGTTTGCGCATAGAACGGCAGGTCGTAAGGGTACTTGCCCGCCACATAAACGGTGTCGCCGGGTTGGGCGGCGCAGGCCAGCGCCTGCGCAATGTCCTGCGCGCGGCCGGTGCGCGTGACGTCAGCCACCTTGAGCATCAAGACCAGCGCAATGCCGATATTGAGCAGGCACAGGCCGACAAATAGCTTGCCGGCGCGCGCCCGGTGTGCCACGGCGCGCTCCCAGCCCAGCGCCGCCAGCAGCGCCAGCGCCGGCATCACCGGCAACGCATAACCGACCAGTTTGGAGTTCGGAATTGAAAAGAAGGCGATGATGGCCACGACCCAGATCCAGCACAGGCTTCGCCACGCTTGGGCCACGGGCACGGCCGCTGGCACCGGTGCGGAGGCTTGCCGACGAAGCTGGTTCAGGGCAAAAAACACCCAGGGAAAGAACAGCAGGACCAGCGCCAGCAGGTAAAACCACCAGGGCTGCGGGTTGTTGTAGGTCGTGGCGGTGTAGCGGTTGAATTGCTGGCCAACAAACATATAGTCAAAAAATGACGGGTATTTCTGCTGCGCCAGCACAAACCACGGCAGGGCAATCAGGGCAAACAGGGCCAGGCCACTGAGCCAGGGCAGGTACAGCACTTTTTTGAATTGGCGCGTCCAGAGCAGCCAGATGACCAGCACCATGCCCGGCAGGGCAATGCCGATCAAGCCTTTGCTGAGCATCCCCAGGGCACAGGCGGCAAAGCCGAGCCGGGCCAGCAGCGCATTGGGCTTGTCCCCGGCCATGAAGGCAAAGGCAAAGCACCAGATCGCCACACCGATCCAGGTCGCCACCGGCATGTCGTGGTTCACGTACTGGCCACCGACCAGAAAGGTCAGGCTGGTGCCCAACATCAGAACCGCGCGCCGGGCCATTTGCTCGGTGCTGATAAGCCGGGCCGACAGGTACAGCGCCACCAGCATCAAACCCGCATGGAGTGCGGGCACCAGACGCAACGCCACCTCGTTGATGCCGAAGGTGGCGAGCGACATCGCCTGCAACCAATACAGCAGCGGCGGCTTGTGGAAGAAAGGCAGGCCATTGAGGCGCGGCGTCAGCCAGTCGCCACTTTGCAGCATCCAGCGACCGACCTCGCCGTAGCGGCCTTCATCGGGCACCGCCAGCGGCCGCATCGCGGCCATCAGCAGCAGCAGCAGCCATAGGGCGCCCAGGGTCAGCCAGGATTTTTGTCGCTCAGAAAGGGAAGTAATCACCGCCAGATTCTAGCGGTCAGGGCTGCGATCTCAGCCCGGCAAGGGCAACTCCGCGCACCAGTTGCACACCGGCGTGCGCCAGCGCCTGGGAGAAGTCCGGGCCACTGAGGTAGGCGAACTCCTCGGCCCGTGCCACGCCGATGACGTCATCGGGCTCGGCGGCTTGCGCCGGGTGGCACATGATGATGCTGCCCGCCGGGGCATCGCGCAGCCAGCCTTGCATGAGCCGGCCATACCGGGACTGGTCACCCGCAAAATCATATATGCCTAACAAGGCTGTAGCCCCCGTAAAATAAGCGTCAGCAGCTATCTTTTCAAGAGCATTTGCCCCCATCGCGGCAATCACCCGGCTTTTGAAATCGGCAGCGCCCGCGGGTGCGCGCGAAATGCGCAGATAGGGCATGGAGGGTTTGAGGCCGTCTTGACCTTCATCACTGCGGTTCTTACGACGGTGTCCGCTGCCGCTGCCATAACGGCTGCTCAAAGCCTGCACCAGCGCCTGGCGAATGCCGGCAAATTGCTGCACATGCTGGTGGCCATCCACATAGTCGGGCGGCGCCTGCCACTGGGCTTCAAACGCGTCGAGCTGGCGCTCGATGATGACGCGTGCCGCACTGGGGTCAAAACCGCCGAGCAGCGCTTTGCGCATGGCCGCGCCCAGTGACAGGCCGTGCCCGGCCGCCAACGCAAAGTCACTGGTCCAGTCCAGGTGCAAACCGACGTCAATGCGCCCGCGCAGGTCTTGCAGCAAGGCCACGTCCTGCGGCCAGCGCGGTGACAGCACCATGACACTGGTGGCGCTGATGCGACCCATGGCGGCCAGCTTGGCAATGCCTGCTGACGCGCTGGCATTCACCGCAAAATCATCAGCGCACAGGATCAGGCCCTTCATCACGCCGGTCGGCGCGGCATCATTTTTTGTTTTCACTTGTCCCGATCAAGTCGTGCTTTCAGAAATCCACCGGTGCCGTAACGCGTCACCCGGCTGTAAAAGCGCGCGGTCAGGCGCTTGACCATGGCAGAGTACGCGTCCACCAGAGTGGGCAGAATGGTAAAGCTGTCGTAATTGACGATCACCGCCACCCGCTCGGCGGGGCTGGTCACCACCGGGGCGAGCAAGTCTTCCACCATGCGCTCCACCTCGGCAATATCGGACAGGGCGTCGATAGCCAGTCCTTCACAATTGATGAACAGCACGCGGTGCGCCCGGTCCAACTCAAAGCGTTGGGCCAGCGGTGTGGCGAGCAGGCGCTCGCGCAGACCGATGGGGCCCTCGACAAACAAGGCGGCATCCATCAACTTGAGCTGGGCACTGATGATGGGCATGAAATCCATCTGTCCCAACACGTCGCGCTCCAGGTCAATCCCGGGCGCAATCTCGATCAATTCCAGCGCCCCACCGTGGGCATCGCCGGTCAATTGAAAAACGCAACGCTCGGTCACACACAACACCCGCTGCCCGCGTCGGAGCGCTTCGCGCCCACTGAAGGTGCGATGTTCGACCGCACCCACAAACTTGTGCGTCGTGCCTTCGCGAAGCACCCGCAGTCGCCCGCCCTGCACGCGCACGTCCGGATCACCGGCGGTGAAAGTGCCGACAAATACCACCGTCTTGGCGTTCTGGCTGATGTTGATGAAGCCACCCGCCCCGGCCAGACGGGGCCCAAACTTGCTGACGTTCAAATTGCCCTGCGCGTCGGCCTGCGCCAGGCCGAGCACCGCGATATCGAGCCCGCCCCCGTCGTAAAAGTCGAACTGATTGGGTTGATCAATCACCGCCTGGGTATTGACGGCTGCGCCAAAGCTCATGCCGCTGGCCGGAATGCCGCCGATGACACCGGGCTCGGCGGTGAGCGTCATCAGGTCGATCACCTTTTCTTCGGCCGCCACGTCGGCCACGCCTTCGGGCATGCCGATGCCCAGGTTCACCACATTGTTGGGACGCAGTTCCAGCGCCGCGCGACGGGCAATCACCTTGCGCTCACTCATGGGCGAAATGGGAAGCGTATCGATCGGCACCCGGATTTCGCCCGAATAGGCCGGGTTGTACTGCTCGGAGAAGGTTTGCATGTGGTGCGCCGGGTCGGTCGCCACCACCACGGCATCCACCAGCACGCCCGGCACCCGCACCTGACGCGGATGCAGGGTGCCGCGCTCGGCCAGACGTTCCACCTGCGCAATGACGATGCCACCTGAATTGCGCGCCGCCATGGCAATCGCCAACGATTCGAGCGTGAGCGCCTCACGCTCCATGCTGAGGTTGCCGTCGGGGTCGGCGGTGGTGGCGCGGATGATGCCGACCGAGATCGGAAACGCCTTGTAAAAAAGATACTCGCGGCCATCGATCTCCATCAAGCGCACCAGCTCCTCGGTGGTGCAGGCGTTGATCTTGCCGCCGCCAAAACGCGGATCGACAAAGGTGTCAAGCCCGACATGCGTCAGCGTGCCGGGCTTGCCCGCGGCAATGTCCCGAAACAGATGGGAAATCACGCCTTGAGGCAGGTTGTAGGCCTCAATGGCGTTGTCCACCGCTAATCTTTGCAGCGCCGGCACCAGGCCCCAGTGCCCGCCCACCACGCGGCGCACCATGCCGGCATGACCGAAGTGGTTCAGGCCACGGCTTTGGCCGTCGCCCTGACCGGCGGCATAAACCAGCGTCAGTTGGCCCGGCACACCGACACCTGTTTCACGCTGGCTGTCCAAAAAACGCGCTTCCAGCGCCACCGCAATTTCCTCGGCAAAACCGATGCCGACGAAGCCACTGGTGGCCACGGTGTCGCCGTCATGAATCAGCCGCACGGCCTCCTGCGCCGTCACCACTTTGTTGCGCCGCGTGCCCGGCCCCACGTGTTCGTCGAGATTGAAATTGGTATGCAAAATGTCTCCTCGTTTGTGGCGGATTCAGGCTTGACCCTGCTGGCCGCGCAGTAAACTTGGCGCATGTGTCAATTGCTTGGAATGAACAGCCACTTGCCCGCCAGTCTAACGCTGAGCTTCACCGGGTTTTCGCAGCGTGGCGGTTGTACCGCCCACCACGCCGATGGTTGGGGCATCGCCTTCTTTGAAAGCGAGAGCGCGACACCGGATCAACCAGGCAAGGGCGTGCGCTATTTCGTCGACAAGGAGGGCGCCGCGACCTCGCCGATTGCGAAAATGCTGCGCACCTATCCGATCAAGAGCCACAACGTCATCGCCCATGTGCGCAAGGCCACCGTGGGCGCCGTCACGCTGGAGAACTGCCACCCGTTTGTGCGCGAGTTGTGGGGCCGCTACTGGGTCTTTGCCCACAATGGCGATCTGAAAAACTATGCGCCAAGCCTGCACGGCAGTTTCCGCCCGGTGGGCAACACCGACAGTGAACTGGCGTTTTGCTGGCTCTTACAGGAGCTGGACAAGTCGCACGCCGGCGTGCCCAGCGTTGAAGAACTGAGCCGAACCCTGGCTGAGTTGGTGCCGCAGATCGCCAAACATGGCACCTTCAATTTCTTGTTGAGCAACGGTCAAGCCTTGTGGACGCATGCCAGCACCCAGCTGTATTACGTGCTGCGGCAGCACCCGTTCAAACACGTGCACCTGAAAGACGACGATGTGAGTGTGGACCTGGCCAGCCTCAACAGCGCACAGGATCGGCTGGCCATTGTGGTGACCGAGCCCCTGACGACCGATGAAGACTGGGTGGCCATGGCGCCCGGCGAATTGCTGGTCTTCGTCGATGGGGCCATCGCCCAGTGCAGTGGCTCAACATGCAGCCCGGCTTGTCAGCTCCTGGCGGCTTGCTCCAGCGCATCCAGGAACGTGGCCGCCACGTCAAACCCGGTCTGGTCAAAGATCTCCTGAAAACAGGTCGGGCTGGTGACGTTGATCTCGGTCAGGCTGTCGCCAATCACGTCCAGTCCAATGAGCAGCAGGCCGCGGGCGGCCAGCACCGGGCCAATCGCCTGGGCGATCTCAAGGTCGCGCGCGCTCAAGGCTTGCGCCACGCCTTTGCCGCCAGCGGCCAGGTTGCCACGCACTTCCCCGCCTTGCGGAATGCGCGCCAGGCAGTAAGGCACCGGCTTGCCGCCAATGACGAGCACGCGCTTGTCGCCGGCCACGATCTCGGGCAGGAACTTCTGCACCATCAGGCTCTGCGCGCCATGGCGGTTCAGCGTCTCGGTGATGGAACCCAGGTTCAGACCGTCCGGCCCGACGCGGAAGATGCCCATGCCGCCCATGCCGTCGAGCGGC
>Ga0209343_10008002_pt1 | contig 12367 bp, 10 predicted proteins | sample RifCSPlowO2_02_FD_184026 | JGI IMG/M metagenome (GOLD analysis project Ga0209343, IMG submission 184026) | Groundwater microbial communities from Rifle, Colorado - Rifle CSP2_plank lowO2_0.2 (SPAdes) (version 2) | ecosystem: Environmental > Aquatic > Deep subsurface > Groundwater | place... | reverse complement strand
GCGATCCGCGCGGACGGGAAGCCGTCCGCGCAATATTGCACACCGGGTCATTGATTCTGTCGCATTCGCGGGGCGGTCTTGCGCGCTGCGCGCGCCAACCTCGTGTCTTGTACGGATACACACCATCCGTACAAGACACGAGGTTCTTCAAAAAGCGAGACAACTTGCTTGGTTCAGGTTTGACCGCCTCAGGAGGCAGCGCTTACCGCTTCGCTCGCGCCGCGTAGAGCGCGCGGAATGTCCTGCCCGACGAAGGCGCGGGCATGAAGCGGGTATTAGTCCAGCCCGAGGCAAAGGGGATCGAGATTATCATGCCGTCGCTGTTCCGCAGCGTGCGCAGGCAGCGCACGCCGATCGCGGCGGCAAGGGCGTAGAGGCGCGGGTGCTGAGCCGTCCAGCCCCACACCCTCAGCGCGAGCATTTCATACCAGGGGCGCAGGCCGCGTTCGACCTGGCGCTCGCGCAGCTTGCGCAGCAGGTCCGGCAGAGGGATTTTCACCGGACAGACGGATGAGCATGCGCCGCAGAACGTGGATGCCTGCGGCAGATCGAGCGCCTTTTCCACGCCAAGGAAGGCGGGCGTCAGCACGGCGCCCATCGGGCCGGGATAGACCCAGCCGTAGGCATGTCCGCCGACGCTCTGGTACACCGGGCAATGGTTCATGCACGCCCCGCAGCGGATGCAGCGCAGCATCTCCTGCAAGTCGCTGCCCACGAGATTGGTGCGGCCGTTGTCGACAAGGATGAAAACCATGTGCTCGGGCCCGTCCAGGTCGCCCTCGCCGCGCGGGCCGGTTGCGAGCGTAAAGTAGTTCGAAATCGACTGCCCGGTGGCCGAACGGGGCAACAGGCGCATCAGCGTGCAGAGATCCTCGAGCGTCGGCACGATCTTCTCGATGCCCGTGATGGCCACGTGCACGCGCGGCATCGTGGTCACCATGCGGCCGTTGCCTTCGTTGGTCACCAGGGCCAGCGATCCGGTCTCGGCGATGAGGAAGTTGCCGCCCGAGATACCAAGATCCGCCGACAGGAAATGCGTGCGCAGCATCTCGCGCGCCTCGCGGGTCATCGCTTCGACCTCGTCGAGCTGCGGCCGGTGATGCTTCCTTGCGAACAGCTCGGCGATATCGGCACGGGTCTTGTGGATGACCGGCGCAATGATGTGCGAGGGCGGCTCGTCCGCCAACTGGCATATGTATTCGCCCAGGTCAGTCTCCACCGGTTGCACGCCCGCGCCTTCCAGCGCCGTATTGAGCTGCGCCTCCTCGGAGAGCATCGATTTGGACTTGATGGCCTTGGTCAATCCGTGCCGGCGGCAGATCTCGATGACGAGCTTCGACACGTCTTCGCCGGTCTCAGCGTACAGCACGGTCGCGCCTCGCCGGATCGCCTCGCGCTCGAAGGCCTCGATCCAGACGTCCAGATCGGCAAGCGCGCGGTCGCGGACCGCCGCCGCCTCCGTCCTCAGCCCCTCCAGATCCTCCAGCTCACGGATGGCGATTGCGCGTTTGGCGGCGAAGCCGTCCACCTTCGACAGGCCGCGCTGCAGGCCCGCGTTTACGAGCGCCGCGCGCGCGCGCGCCTTGAAGTGCATGGCCTGGCTCTGCATGTCAGACCTCGTCCCTGCCGGCCAGAATCTCGGCAACATGCAGCACCTGCGTCCGGCTGTCGCCGCGCTTCCGGAGGCGCCCCTCGATGTTGAGCATGCAGCCCAGGTCGCCCAGCACCACGGCCGAGGCGCCGTTCGCATCGATGTTCTTGCACTTGTCCTCGACCATGCGTGCCGATATCTCGTCCATCTTCACCACGAAGGTGCCGCCAAAGCCGCAGCAGGTCTCGCTGTCCCGCATTTCCTTGAGCGTGAGCCCCTGGACCTTGGCGAGCAGCTCGCGCGGCTGCGTCTTCACGCCCATTTCGCGCAGCCCCGAGCATGAATCATGGTAGGTCACGCTGCCGTTGAACGTTCCAGGCACCTGCTTTAGCTTCGCCACGTTGACAAGAAAGTCCGTGAGCTCATAGGTCTTCGCGGCGAGGCGCTCGATGCGCGCTGCGAGCGCCGGCTCCCCGCGGAACAGGTCCGGATAATGGGTTCGTATCATGCCGCTGCACGATCCGGAAGGCGCCACCAGGTAATCGCAGCCCTCGAATTCCCCGAGCACCTTCTCGGCAAGCGCCCGCGCCGACTTCCGCTCCCCCGAGTTGTAGCCCGGCTGGCCGCAGCAGGTCTGCGTTGCAGGCACCACCACCTCGTAGCCCGCACCCTCGAGCAGCTTCAACGCGGCCGTGCCGATCGAGGGCCGCATCATATCCACCAGACAGGTGACGAACAGGCCGACGCGCATGGGCAATGGCGGAAAAACGGTTGATGAATTGGATCGGCGGAAATCATAACACGGCGGTTTCGCCGGCCAGCGCCCCTTTCCCGCATGGCGGTGTAGAATTCCAGCGCTCGGTGATTTCAGGCAGGCCCGCGGTGGCGACATCCGAATCCAAGAATTCGATCCAGGTGATCGAGCGCATGACGCGCCTGCTCGACGCGCTCGCCGGGCACGCGGAAGCCGTCACCCTGAAGCAGCTCGCGCAGGCGACCAACCTGCACCCTTCGACCGCGCACCGCATCCTTACCGCCCTCGTGCACGACCGGCTGGCCGAGCGGATCGACCAGGGAAACTACCGGCTCGGCATCCGTCTGCTCGAACTCGGCAATCTCGTCAAGGCCCGCATCTCGGTACGCGAGCACGCGCTGCCGTTCATGCGCCAGCTGCACGCCGCAACCGCCGAGGCAGTCAATCTCTCGGTGCGCCACGACGACGAGATCGTCTACGTCGAGCGCACCTCCGCCGGCCGCGCCATGATGCGCGTGGTGAACATCGTCGGCGCGAGGGCGCCCCTGCACATCACCGCGGTCGGGAAGCTGTTTCTGATGGATGATGGTCCGGAGGAGCTGCGCGCCTACGCCGATCGCACCCGGCTGCCCGCCTACACGAAGAATACGCTCACCAGCGTGGTGGCTCTGGAGAAGGAGCTCGACCGCGTCAGGAAGCAGGGCTACGCGCTGGACAACGAGGAAGCCGAACTCGGCGTGCGCTGCATCGGCGCGGCCGTGCGCGATGACACCGGTGCGCTGGTCGCAGGTCTTTCGGTGTCGGCACCCGCCGAGCGCATGAAGACCGGCTGGGCCGGAATGGTCAAGCATACGGCGGAAAAAATATCCCGCTCTATCGGATATCGCGGCTGACAAGCCGCTCGGGGCCCCCGGGAATTGTCTCTTGTGACTCGAGTGCAGCCAGAATTAGCGAAGAGTGGGTTTATATCGGTCTCCCGATTTTGCGCAGTTGCGCAGTTGCAACTGCGCAAAATCGGGAGAAGCGGGGCGGCAAAGCGAGCCTACCTGTTTGGTTACGGCTAGGCGGCTCAGGGGATAGCGCCGCTATTCGGCGACCTCCCCGGCCGGCGGCGGCACCGCGCTGTGCGATTTCACGTCGCCGCGCTGGATGCACGCATAGTCTTCGAGCTGGCGCTTGGCCGCATCGAACGCATCGCGCAGCGCCACGTAGACATCCTCGGCGTGCTGCCGGTTGACGACGATCTCCCTGCCCGGCGCCGTCAGATCCACGCGCACCGCAAAGTGCTTGCCCTGTTGCTTGTGGCGGTCCTCCAGTTCGGCCACCACGCGGCAGCCCATCAGTTTTGGATAGAACCGATCGAGCTTCTCCACCCTTTCGCGAATATGCTGATCGAGCGCGTCGGAATGTTCCATGCCGCGCACGGTGATTTGCAGTGAAGTTTGCATTAACGTCCTCCTTGGGCACATATTATCCCTTCACGCAGATCCGCGGCGCGAGCAGGGCAACGCGGCGAGCAAGTCCCGCGCGCTCGGTCGCCTCGGCCACGGCATTGACGTCCTTGTAGGCTCCGGGCGCCTCCTCCGCGGCGCCGCGCATCGATTTGGTACGGATGAGTATGCCGCGCCCCGCGAGTTCGTCGATGATTTCCCGCCCCCGCCATTGGCGCAGCGCCTGATTGCGGCTCATGGCCCGTCCCGCGCCATGGCTTGCCGAAGAAAAAGCACGATTTTCGGAATCGCTCGTACCCACGAGCACGTAGGAGCCCGTACCCATGCTGCCGCCGATGATCACCGGCTGGCCGGTAGCACGGTAACGCTCCGGAAGTCCCGGATGACCGGGCCCGAAGGCGCGCGTCGCGCCCTTCCTGTGCACATAGAGCAGGCGTTGTTCTCCCCCAATCTCGTGCCATTCTGGTTTGCACGTATTATGAGACACGTCGAAAAGTGTTTCAATCCGCGCTTCCCGGAAAAAATGTCCGAACACCCGCCGCGTCAGGTGCGTCAGGATCTGCCGGTTGGCGAGCGCCACGTTGATGGCGGCGTTCATGGCGCCGAGGTACTCCTGGCCCTCGGGCGAATTGATCGGCGCGCAGGCAAGTTCTCGGTCCGGAAGCTCCAGTCCGAGGCGCTTTGCCGCCTTGGCGAGGCTCACGAGATAATCGGTGCCGATCTGGTGCCCCAGGCCGCGCGAGCCGCAGTGGATCGATACCATGACCTGTCCCTGCGCGAGGCCGAAAGCCCGCGCGGCCTGCTCGTCGTAGATGCGCTCGACCGTCTGCACTTCGAGGTAATGGTTGCCCGAGCCGAGCGTGCCCATTTCCCCGCGCTGGCGCTTCTTGGCGAGTTCCGAGACGCTTGCCGGCGCTGCGCCCGACATGCATCCGCGCTCCTCGATGTATTCGAGGTCCTCCTCCGCGCCGTAGCCCTGCTTCACAGCCCACCGCGCTCCGCCGATGAGCACTTGGTCCAGTTGCTTCGGCGTGAGCTTGATGTCGCCCTCCTCGCCCACTCCCGCGGGGATGCTCCCGAACAGGCTGTCGGCGAGGCCCCGCGCATGGGCTCGGATATCGTCGGCTGCCAGATCGGTGCGCAGGCAGCGGATGCCGCAGGCGATATCGAATCCCACGCCACCTGCCGAAATGATCCCTCCCCGGTCGGGATCAAACGCCGCTACGCCGCCGATGGGAAACCCATACCCCCAGTGTGCATCGGGCATGGTCATGGCCGCGCCCACCAGCCCGGGGAGCCGCGCCACGTTGCCGATCTGCTCGAGCACTTTTTCGTCCATCGCGGCAAGCAGGCCGGCATCCGCAAACAGGCGCACTTCGCCGCGCGATTCGCCCTCGCGGAGCGGGAGCGTCCATGATGTGGCATCGATCGGCTTCAGTCGGGAAACGTCCATACCATTCCTATACGTCCACCACGCAGCGCGCTTCCCAGCCCCCTGCCTCATGCGAGACCGAAAGCATGGTCAGGGTGGCGCCCTTCACTTCGGTGCCACGCTCCAACCCGTCGCGCCATCGCTCGCCGCGCGCCCAGCCTCGCCAGCGGGCGCCTTCGCGCTCAAGACCAAACGCGTGAAGCACGATCCCCCGCTCGCGCGAGGCGGCCAGCAGCGCGTTGAGCCATCTCACCAGCGCCAGTTCCAGGTCGCCCTCCTCGAAGTCGATTTCGATCGCCTCAACGGACTGTACCGAATCGAGTTCACTCTGGATCGCGAACATCGCGCGCGCCGCGCTCACGAAGGCCTCCTCCACCGTGGCACCCGTGCCGACGATGCCGATGTCTGCGTCGTGCTCGAAGTAGCCGCTCGCGGCCTCCATCGGCATCTGGCGTTAACGGATCAGCACGACGGGGCAGGCAATTTCGTCGACCAGCCCTTCGAACTCGTGCTGTGCACGCACGATGTCTGCCACCGGCAGCAGGACGGCACCGGCACGCTGCCGCTTTGCCGTCTCGGCGATCGTGGCGATTCCGGCATCCGGCAGGCAGACACAGCCGATTGGAGCATGCCCCCTGGCCGCCAGCGTCGCATCGACCTGCCCACGCAACGCCGCGTACCGTTCCGGGCCCGATGCCGGAATCGTTGAGCGCAACTCCTCGACCAGGTGGCGCATGTCCTCGCGCAGCGCCATGCCCCGGCCTGGCGGCAGCCCGATCGCCATCGGCTGGTGCGGCCGTTTGAAATTGTTGACGTAGACCCAATCGGACGACTTCGCGGCCTCCCGCACGCGCTCGGCCAGATACTGCTTGACCAGCGTGTGCTTGCCGCTGCCTGCCGGTCCCATGACGAACAGGTTGTACCCGGGGCGCTCGATGCCGATGCCAAACTCTACAGCGCCGGCCGCGCGATCCTGCCCGAAGATCTGTTCCAGATCGACCAGCTCCGCGGTGGTTGCGAACCGGAACTGCGCGGCGTCGCAGCGGTGGGCCAGCTTGTCGGCCGGCAGTGCGGGGGGAGGCATCGTCTTTGCTCCTCAGACTGCAATCATGCCGTGAATCGAAAACATTTGCGCGGCATCGGTCCAGACGGTCTGCGACACAAACCCCGCGCGGCGTGCCAGCGCCTGGAACTCGGTCTGCGAATACTGGTACGCGGTTCCTGTATCGATGGTCTCGTTCCGGGCGAAGTCGAAGCGTCGCGCACCGACGTGTGCGAACTGCGAGTACAGGCTCTCAAGAACCATCGTGACGCAGCCCTTCGCCGGGTCGTGAAACGCATGATAGGCAAAACGCCGCGGCTGAAAATCCCCGCCCAACTCGCGATTGATGCGGGTAAGCAGGTTCAGATGCAGCTCGGCGTTGATCCCGTTCGCATCGCTATATGCGGCCACGATCGTCTTGCCTTCCTTTTTCAGATCCACGCCAGCGAGCAGTACGCCGCCGGTGCCCAACAGACGCCTGGCGTGGTGCAGGACTTCAAGCGCCGCGTCAGGCGTGAACCAGCCGATCACCGAGCCCGGAAGGAACATCACCTTCTTGCGAATCGACAAACCGACGAATACCGGCAACGCGAGCCGATGACTCAAATCGGCGCGCATGCCTGAGATGTTGAGCCATGGATAGAGCTCTGCCAAATCGCGCGACGCCGCCTCAAGCATTCGTCCGTCGATGTCGATCGGCACGTACACCAGAGGACGCAGGTGTTCGACCAGAAGTGCAGTCTGAACCCCGATGCCGGTCCGCAGCTCGAGCAGTTCGGCCTCCGGACCGATGAATTGCATGATTGCGGCGAGGTTATCGCGCAGGGTCGCGATCTCCGCCCGAATGAGGTAGCACTCGGGCTGTTCGCAGGCCGCCGAGTACAGCCGCGAGCCTTGCTCATCGTAGAAATACCTGGGTGGAATTCGCTTCTGCGGCTGCGAAAAGCCGGCGAGCACGTCGTCGAGGAAGGGGTTGCCCTCGGGAAGGAAATTGTAGAAGCGCACCACCCCGTGCTGAACTTCGGGGGTGGGCTCGCGTTTCATGACCCCTATGACCCCTGGGACTCCGGGCCGCTTCGGGACCTGGTGGAAGACACGGTGGAGGACCCCGTGGAGGACACGGCGGAGGACACGGTCGACGACAGCAGGCGGCGGGCCCTGACGGCAGCAGCCTTGTTCGAGGAATGCGCGTGGCCCGATGCGATCTCGAGCCACTTGCGGATGCGGTTGGCATCGCCGATCCGTGAGTACTTGCCCCAGGAGTCGAGCAGTACGATGATCACCGCGCGGCCGGCGAGCGTGGCCTGCATGACGAGGCACCGTCCTGCCTCGTTGATGAAACCGGTTTTCGACAGCCCGATATCCCAAGCGCCGGTGCCCACCAAGCGGTTGGTGTTGCGGAAAGCAACCGGGTGCCGCCCGCCGATGCTCACCGCATAGGCGCTAGAGGTCGAATACTGGCGGATTTTTTCGTAGCGGTGCGCGGATCGGACCAGCGTGGCGAGGTCCTCGGCAGTGGAAACGTTGGTGCGGGACAATCCGGTCGGGTCGGCGAAGCGCGACCCGTTCATTCCGAGGAGTTGCGCTTTCAGGTTCATGGCGCGCACGAACGATTCCAGACCACCGGGATAAGAGCGCCCGAGCGCGGAGGCGGCGCGGTTCTCGGAGGCCATGAGCGCGAGCCGAAGCAGTTCGTCGCGGGTGAGCGGCGCGCCGACACGGAGCCGCGAATGCGACCCGCGCAGCCAGTCGACATCGTCCTGGGTGATGGGGATTTTCTCCCCCGGATCAAGGTTCGCGTCAAGCACCACCATCGCCGTCATGAGCTTGGTGATGGAGGCGATCGGCACGATGGCCTGCGTGTTCTTGCCGTAAATTATTTCGCCCGACTGCTGGTCAAGGACGAGCGCCGAGCTGGACTGCAGTTTCAGCTTTGCGGCCAGCGCTTCGTCAGTCTCCGGCGCCCCGCGCCCCGCGATCGCAGGCTGAACGCCCGCTGCAAGAGCAGCCGCCAGAACGACACTTGCGAGAAACAGGCTTCGCAATCGACTCCCCCTCGGTGGCGGTTCGCGGCAGTTTAGCGGGGCATGCCATGAATTGCAACAGAAATAACGGGATAGCGGCGACAATTCATGATGCACTCAACATCGGGCACAGGCCGCATGGTCCTTCAGGCGGTTTCCCTCCGGCGACGCTTGCCGTCTAGGCGGCGGTCCGCTCCGGCTCGCCTTCGGATTCCTCCTGCAGCTGCAGCGCCCACATCGCCGCATAGGCCCCGCCCGCATCGAGCAACTCGCGGTGCGTGCCGCGCTCGACGATGCGCCCGTGGTCCAGCACCAGGATCTGGTCCGCATCCATGATGGTGGACAGCCGATGCGCGATCATGAGCGTGGTCCGGCCCTCGGCGATGCGGTCCAGTTCGGCCTGGATCGCCTTCTCCGACTTCGAATCCAGCGCCGATGTCGCCTCGTCGAATATCAGGATCTGGGGTTCCTTCAGCAACGCGCGTGCGATCGCCACGCGCTGCTTCTCGCCGCCGGAGAGCTTGAGGCCCCGTTCGCCCACCGCCGACTGGTATTTATCCGGGAGGGTCTCGATGAACTCGTGGATGTGCGCCGCCCTTGCCGCGGCGATCACCTCCTCGGGGCGCGCCGAGGGCCGGCCGTACTGGATGTTGTACAGAATGGTGTCGTTGAACAGCACCGTGTCCTGCGGCACGATGCCGATCGCGGCGCGCACGGAGGCCTGCGTCGCGTCGCGGATGTCCACGCCATCTACGGTGATGCGGCCGCTGTTCACGTCGTAGAATCGGAACAGCAGTCGGGCGAGGGTGGATTTCCCCGAGCCCGAGTGGCCGACGACTGCGACGGTCTTGCCCGCGGGAATCTCGAAGCTGACGTCCTCGAGTATCCGGCGCCGGCTCTCGTAACTGAAGCACACCCGCTCGAAGCGCACGGTCGGCCGCGCCACCGCCAGCGCGGGCGCCCCGGGCTTGTCCTCGATCTCCCGGTTCTCCCTGAGCAGCCGGAACATTCGTTCCATGTCGGCGAGTGCCTGCTTGATCTCGCGGTAGACCACGCCCAGAAAGTTGAGCGGAATGTAGAGCTGGATGAGGAACGCATTCACGAGCACCAGGTCGCCGAGCGTCATGGTGCCGTTGACCACCCCCAGGGTCGCGCGCCACATCACCAGCGTCACGCCGACGGCGACGATGCTCGACTGGCCCACGTTGAGCGCGGACAGCGAGGTCTGCGATTTGACCGCCGCGCTCTCGTAGCGCTGCAGGTTCTCGTCGTAGCGTCGCGCTTCGTGCTCCTCGTTGCCGAAATACTTCACCGTTTCGTAGTTGATCAGCGAGTCGATCGCGCGGGAGTTCGCCCGCGAATCCTGCTCGTTCATCTGCCTGCGATACTTGGTGCGCCACTCGGTGATCGCGACCGTGTAGGCGATGTAGCCGACCAGCGTCACCGCCGTGATCAGGGTGAACCAGACTTCGTACATCGCGAACAGGATGCCCGTGACCAGGGCGATTTCCACCAGGGTGGGGAAAATGTTGTAGACGGCGTAGCCGAGCAGGCTGGAAATTGCGCGGCTGCCGCGCTCGATGTCGCGCGATACCCCGCCGGTCTGCCGCGACAGGTGGAAACGCAACGCAAGCGTGTGAAGGTGGCGGAATACCTGCAGGGTCACGCGGCGCACCGCGCGGTATTCCACCTTTGCGAATACGAGCTCGCGCAGCTCGGTGAAGAGCGTGGTCGAGAACCGCAGCACGCCGTAGCCGACGAGCAGCAGGAACGGCACCGCGATCAGGGCACGTTCCATCGAAAGCAGGTCGACGATCTCCTTCATCACGAGGGGCACGCCGACGTTGGCAAGCTTTCCGCCCAAGAGAAGCGCGAAGGCGAGCAGCACCCGTCCCCTGAACTCCCACAGATAGGGAAGCAGGAAAGCGAGCACGTGCCACTCGCTGCGGGGACGCGGTGCCGCGGAACGCGCCTCCACCGGGGCGGGAATCGACGTCTCGTGACGGTGCATGGCCACAGTTTAGCAGGGTGCTGACCGGCCGCCGGACCGCGCCGCCACCGTTGCGAATACCGGGTCATAATGTAGCGTGGCGGCCCTTCTGGACGCGGATAAGCAGGGTTTCATCGCTGCCGGCATTGGCCCACGTCATCAGCCCTGCGCAGGGCGGCATCAGGCCCAAGAGGGAGGAAGTCGACATGTTCTGGACCATCCTGATCGTATTGGTCGCCGTCATCGCGGCGCTGCTCGTCATCCCGGCGGCGAGGCGCTCCCTCGTCAGCGATCCGCTGCTCGCGATCTACCGTCGCGTCCTGCCCCCCATGTCGCAGACCGAGCAGGAAGCCATCGACGCCGGCACCGTCTGGTGGGACGGGGAGCTGTTCTCCGGCAAGCCCGACTGGTCGAAACTCATCGCCTTCCCGCAACCCAAGCTGACCGCCGAGGAACTCGCCTTCCTCGACAACGAAACCGAGCAGCTGTGCGCCATGGCGAGCGACTGGGAGAGTTCCCACATCCACTACGACCTGCCGCCCAAGGTGTGGCAGTTCGTGAAGGACAAGGGTTTCCTCGGCATGATCATTCCCAAGAAATACGGAGGCAAGGAATTCTCCGCCTACGCGCACTCGCAGGTCGTCACCAAGCTCGCCAGCCGCTGCAGCGTGGCAGCGGTGCACGTGATGGTGCCCAATTCGCTGGGCCCTGCGGAACTGCTGCTGCACTACGGCACCGACGAGCAGAAAAATCATTACCTGCCGCGCCTGGCCAAGGGAATCGAGATCCCCGCCTTCGCCCTCACCAACCCGCACGCGGGCTCCGACGCGGCGTCCATTCCGGATCTGGGCATCGTCTGCAAGGGCCTGTGGGAAGGCCGCGAAACGATCGGCATGCGCGTCACCTGGGACAAGCGCTACATCACGCTCGGCCCGATCTGCACCGTGCTCGGGCTTGCCTTCCGGCTCCATGACCCCGAACACCTGCTCGGGGGCAAGGAAGACCTCGGCATCACCTGCGCACTCGTTCCCGCCCACATGCCGGGTGTGGATATCGGGCGCCGCCACCTGCCGCTCGATGCGACGTTCCAGAACGGCCCGACCTCCGGCCGCGAGGTGTTCATGCCCATCGACTGGATCATCGGCGGACCGAAGATGGCCGGACACGGCTGGCGCATGCTCATGGAGAGCCTGGCCGCCGGGCGCTCGATCTCGCTGCCATCGACTTCGTGCGGCTATGCCAAGCTCGCGGTTCGCGCCACCGGCGCCTACGCACGCGTGCGCCAGCAGTTCAAGACCTCGATCGGAAAATTCGAGGGCGTCGAGGAGGCGCTGGCCCGTATGGGCGGCAATCTCTACATGATGGAGGCCACGCGCATCCTCACTGCATCCGCCGTGGACATGGGCGAGAAGCCCTCCGTCATTTCGGCGATTGCCAAGTACCACCTGACCGAGCGCGGCCGCAGCGTCGTCAACGACGCCATGGACATCCTGGGCGGCAAGGGCATATGCCTGGGCCCCAGCAACTTCATGGGCCGCGCCTACCAGCAACTGCCGGTCGCCATCACGGTCGAGGGCGCCAACATCCTCACCCGCAGCCTCATCATCTTCGGCCAGGGCGCGATCCGCTGCCATCCCTATGTGCTCGCTGAAATCAACGCCACCCGCGAGCCCGACCGCGCGAAAGCCTCGCGCGACTTCGACGCGGCACTGTTCGGCCACATGCGCTTTGCGATCGCGAACGGCATCCGCGCCTTCCTGCTCGGGATCACCGGCTCCCAATGGGCGGGCACCCCGGCTGTCGCGCCAGAAACGCGGCGCCATTTCCAGAAGCTGACGCGGTTCTCCGCGGCGTTTGCCTTCCTCGCCGATGTCTCGATGCTGGTGCTCGGCGGCGGACTCAAGCGCCGCGAGAAGCTCTCGGCGCGCCTCGGCGACGTGCTCTCCGCCATGTACCTGTGCTCGGCCGCGCTCAAGCGCTACGAGCACCAGGGTCGGCAGCAATCTGACCTGCCGCTGCTCGAGTGGTCGGTGTGGGACGCGATGTTCCGCGCGCAAAATGCGATCGAGGGCGTCATCTCCAA
>Ga0209343_10007999_pt1 | contig 12369 bp, 10 predicted proteins | sample RifCSPlowO2_02_FD_184026 | JGI IMG/M metagenome (GOLD analysis project Ga0209343, IMG submission 184026) | Groundwater microbial communities from Rifle, Colorado - Rifle CSP2_plank lowO2_0.2 (SPAdes) (version 2) | ecosystem: Environmental > Aquatic > Deep subsurface > Groundwater | place... | reverse complement strand
CGCCGCGCGCGGGTCTGCTGTGCCGTTGGCGGGAAGATAATAAAGATGGTTTGCAAATACAGATTGAACGCGCGGATCGTTGCGCAATCTCGCCAGGGCGGCAGCATTGGGAACTTCAACGGATAGGGCATTGGTTTTTTCGAAATCGAGGCGGGCGTTGGCGCCGGCTCCGCGGACAATTGCGGATTTCTCGGAGGCTGGTACACCCTGGCGCAATGTAACAATGTAAATGCCCGGTATTTCCGTGGGGCCGCGAGGTGCCGCCGGAGGCGTAGTAATTTGCCCTGCCAGATTCGAGGCATAAAGAAATACAAAGAAAACAGCGGGATGTATTGATGCCTTCTCCACGCGACCGATGGCCCGGCCCAAAGCACGAGCGAAGTTGGAAGTGCCAGCCACCCGCGACGCGATCCAACGAAATCTCGGGCAGAAAACTTCCGAATATTTCTTCTTTGTTATCATCATGATGGTCCGGTGCATGCGCCTTTTTCCTTCGAAGTATGGCGCAGTCCCCCTGCACGGTGCAATAGCCCAATAGTCCTATACTTCCATAGTTTGGCTAGTACTCCAGCTGGATTGAGTCTTTAGGTTCTTTGCTGCTCTTCGGGAAATCGTAATCGCACCGTATAATTGGAGTTAGCCCAGTTAGGCCCGGGTGGCGGAACTGGAAGACGCAAGGGACTTAAAATCCCTCGGGCGGTAACGCTCGTGCCGGTTCGATTCCGGCCCCGGGCACCATCGAACTTCTCGTACTTTTCAGGCTCTACTGGCGCTATCATAGCGGTGGGAAAGCAAGGTGTGTAATGGCGCGGATACTCATCTTAGGAAGCCGGTCGGCGGAAAGACAAGGCCTGGTTTTATTCATGGAACTTGTAGGCCACGAGTGCATTGAGGCGGATTCATTGCAGGATGCCCTGGACCTGCTTGCGAAAGATTCTATCGATCTGGTCCTGGCGGATGCAGAGCTCTCCGGTATGGTGGGCGAGCAGATCGTCAGGCCGCTGAAGAACGCAGCCCCTGGCGTCACCGTGATGACCTTGGCGGAAGAAGCCTCACCGGCCGGAATGGATGACGTCATCACCTCGCCGCTGACGTCGGTCCAAAACCTCTCGCCACAATATCCCCCGGTCCGCAAGGGAGAGGCTTTCCTGCTGCTTCTGCCTGAGCAGGACTCTCTAAAAATGCTCCCGGACCTGCCGCAGACTCCCGGTCTATTGAACAAGCTGGGTCTGCTGCACCAGTCGCAACAAAAGTTCAAGGCAGCCGAGCAGCTTTACCAGCGCGCCCTGGAGTTGAGTGAAACCGCAGCCCCGCATCAGGGCCGCGAGACCGCCAGCATTCTCATGAACCTCGCCGGCCTCTATCACCAACAGCAGCGCTATGCCGAGGCCGTGCGGCTTTACCAGCGATCTTTACAATTCGCTGAGAAAGCCTACGGCCCCAATCATCCTAAGGTGGCGCGGCGATTGCGCCGCCTAGCCGAGATCTACCGTATCCAGGGCAACGAAAAGGATGCGGCGCCCATCCATGAGCGCCTCAAGCAGATGGGTTAAGGCCCGGCAAGCGATGCCGCACTCAGCCGGTTGATTTCAGCACGGCGCCGTCGAATCGGGTTGTGCCTACGCCTGGGACTTTTCGAGGCCGAGGATTCGGGACTTTCGCTTGAGCCCTCCGGCATAGCCGCCCAACGACCCGTCGCCCGCAATCACACGGTGGCAAGGCACCACAATCGCCACGGGGTTCTCATGGTTGGCCATGCCAACGGCGCGGGCCGCGCGCGGGTTCCCCACCTGGCGCGCAATCTCCCCGTAAGAGCGCGTCTCGCCGTAAGGAATCGTTCGCAGGGCACCCCAGACTTTTTTCTGGAACGACGTTCCTTCGAGATCGAGCGGCACGGTGAATTTCCTGCGCTGTCCGCCGGCATACTCTTCGAGTTCTTTTGCCGCCCGCCGGGCCCACTCCGCGGCCTTCGTTCTCTGCGTGTCATCCGCGACGGCTACTTCCGTACCGGTCGAGGCGCCGTTGCGGGATCGAGGAGCGTTTCGTCCCGCTCCGAATGATATTTCCCGGATGCCGCGCTCCGAGCAGCGGACCGCAAACTTTCCCAGGCTGGTGGAAATGTTGGCTTCGCAGATCGCTTTCATTGGTTACTCCTTTATGGCGGGACGATTGCCCTCATCATTCTACCTCTTCCCGGAACAAATCGTTGACACAAGTTGACAGGAGTTGCAGAAGCGTCATAATTTCAAGCGTCATCTCTAACAGGAAGGGGAGAATAGCGTGAGCGAGCTTCCAAAGAAAAGCCGGGCGGCGGTGTTGCGCGCCCCGCGCGAACGCGTGGAAATCCGCGAGATTGAAATCCTTCCTCCCGAGCCCGGAGCGATTGTGGCCCAGGTGGAGGCGGCGACCGTCTGCGGGACGGATGTCCACATCTGGCAGGGCGACCTCCAGCCGGAGTGGCCGGTGGGGCTCGGGCACGAGATGGTGGGCCGTGTCGCGGCGCTGGGCAGTGGCGTAGTCGAAGATTCTTCCAATCAGCCGCTGCATGTCGGCGACCGCATCGTATGGGCCTATCCGTGGTGCGGCAAATGCTATTTCTGCACCATCGCCCGCCAGCCGACGCTATGCACCAACGCCCGCATGAACGGATGGCGCAGCGCCGAAAAGTATCCGTTCCTGTGCGGAGGCTTCGCCGACTATTGCTACATTCTGCCAGACTGCCGCCCCGTGAAGGTTCCGGACGCTGTGGAGAGCGCTGTCGCATCTTCCGGCACCTGCGCGCTGCGCACGGTGGTGCACGCCTTTGAGCGTCTCGATCAATACGGCGGCAGCGGCGTGCAGCCCAGCATCGCGGTGCTCGGCACCGGCCCGGTCGGGCTCTATGCGCTGGCCATGTCCATCGCTTCCGGCGCCTCGCTCACCATCAGCATTGGCGCACCCCAGGCGCGCATCGCGCTGGCGCAACAGTGGGGAGCGACTCACACCATTAATTTGGATGACGTGCGCGATGGCCGCGAGCGGATTGAGATGGTCAAGAAATGGACCGGCGGACGCGGCGCCGATCTGGTGATCGAAGCCGCTGGCCCGCCCGCGGCTTTCGAAGAGGGCATCGAGATGGTTCGTCGCGGCGGCCGTTTCCTGGTCATCGGCACCACCGGCGGCAGAAAAGTCGAAATATCGCCCCGAAGAATCAACAAAGACATGGTGGAGGTTATTGGCGTGGTTGCGGCCCACGTGGGGCATTTCTACAAGGCCATGCAGTTTCTGAAGACAAACCAGAGTCGCTTCGACTTCAGCCACATGATTACGAACCGCTACGCGCTCAGCGACGTGAATACGGCGCTCGAAGAGATGGCGGCGCTGCGCGAGATCAAGCCCGCCATCATCCCCTCGCTCGGCTAACCCAACTTAAGGGTTCCACTCCCGGAATCTCTAGCAGTTTGTTGAAAAAAACCAGCGGGATGTCATTCCGAAGCCCGGCGGTTTTTTTTGCGGGCTGAGGAATCTGCTGTGTTTTCAATAGGGAGAACGAAAAAGCAGATTGCTCGCTCCGCTCGGCATGACAGCAAGAAGTAATTTTTCAACAGGCTGCTAGAGTGTCGGCGGGGAGTACTACTCATCCATGGCGCGGGAGCGGTGGTAAAAAAGCAGAGACAAACCGCCGGTGAGGATCGCCAGCACCACCTGTTTGAGCGCCCGGTGGCGGTTGCGCGTAACTTCGCGCGACTGTTGTGCCTGCGACTGCGCCTGAGCGATCAGCATGGCGGCGTACTTCGCGAACTCGGCGCCGCATTTGTCGCACTGTTCACCGTGGTCCTGCTCATGTTTGCAGGCGGGACAGGTATAGCGGAGCGGGTGGTGGCATCGCACGCAGAACTCGATGGCCTTCAGGTTCTCCTGCCCGCACTTGACGCAGGTCATGCCGCCATTATACGAAATTCTTTGAATAGGAAAAGGACGGTGTGCCTGGCCGGTGTGCCTGGAATGTCACCAGACCTGGCGGGCAGTATCAACCAGCAGTCTGAGCTTGGCCCACTGCTCGTCTTCGGTCAGCAGATTCCCTTCCATCGTCGAAGCAAAACCGCATTGCGGACTGAGCGCCAGGTTCTCAAGCGGCACGTAGCGCGATGCATCCTGAATGCGGCGGATCAGCGCGGCGGATTCTTCCAGCTGCGGATGCTTGCTGCTGATGAGACCCAGGACCACCGTCTTCCCGCGCGGCACAAACCGCAGCGGCTCAAACGTTCCGGAGCGCGAATCGTCGTACTCGAGCAGAAACCGGTCCACGGCGAGCGTCGTGAACATCTTTTCGGCGATGGCATCATAACCGCCTTCGGCATACCACTGGCTGCGGTTGTTGCCGCGGCAAAGGTGAATCGCCAGCGTGACACCCGCGCGGCGCGCGGCGTGGAAACAAGAGTTGTCGGCCTGGATGGATTCGTCGAGCAGCCGTTCCGGCTCTACCTGCATCTCCCGGCGCATCCAGTCGCGCCACTTGGGGTCCATGAAATAGCTGTAGCGGGGCGCATCGATCTGAATGTAGCTGACGCACTCGGCAGCTAGCTGGGCCATTTCATTGCGCAAAATGCCGGCGACCTCGTGGAGCAGTGCGATGGGGTCTTGGTAGATTTTGTCGGTGATGCCGTACTGAAACGAGATGGCAGGGAACTGCGTGGCGCTGGGGAGCGTGATCTTGATGGCGCCGGGACTGTGCGCTTTCATGAACTCCACTTCGTGCGCCGTAAGCCGCCGGACTTGCCGCAGCTTGGTTGTCACAATTCCCGCGATGCGGCTGACCGGAGCCTTCTTCTCCTCCTCACCTTTCCAGGAGCGCGCCACCGCGCCGCCCATGTCGAAGCCTTCGACGGCGTCGGTAAAATCGCTCATGAAATGGAGGCGGCGAAACTCCCCGTCAGTGAAAATATCGAACCCGAGCTCTTTCTGGCGGGCGAGGACGCGCAGAATGTGCCGGTCTTCGATGGCCCGCAGCCGCTCCGGATCGTGCGTCACAGATTGGCGGGCTTGGAGCAGCTCCTTCGGCCGCAGAAAACTTCCAACATGGTCAGCGCGGTATGAGCTCTGCAATTTATCAGATCCTTTCTCCCATCAATACTATGGTCGAATTCATCAATTGTGAAATGACATTTTAAGTCGAATGTGCAGGGAAGGGGCGAAGATCATGACCACTTTTGCATGAAGTCGCCGACCAGGCGCAGAGCTTTCTGGATGATCTCCTCGGGCGGCAGGAAGACCATGCGGAAGTGTTTAGTGCCGGGCGCCTGGCCGAAGCCCGAGCCGGGCACCACGATCACGCCGGTCTGGCGGACTAACTCCATCACGAACTCGGAGTCTGGCCGGGAGATGTCGAGGCGCGGGAAAGCGTAAAACGCCGCCTGCGGCGAGAAGCATTTAATCTTGGGGATGGAGTTGAGCAACGACACGGTGAGGTCGCGGCGCTGGCGCAGTTTTGCGAGGACGCCTTTCAGATGCCCCTGGTCGCCCTCGAGCGCAGCCGGGATGGAGAATTGCGCCGGGTGATGCGCCGAAAGCCGGACGCGCATCATCTTGGCGATGGCCTCGCGGTAATGCAGCAAATCCTTCTCGCGCCCGCTGACGACGATCCAGCCCATGCGGAAGCCGGGGGCGAGGTAGGTTTTCGACAGTCCGTTGAACGTGACGATGGGCAGCTCGTCCGTAAGTGAGCCGGTCGGGACATGCTCCACCGGATCGATGAGGAGCTTGTTGTAAATCTCATCGGAGAAAACCACCAGGCCGTGGCGCGAAGCGATCTCCAGAATTCCTCGCAACGTCTCGCGGCGGCAGACGGCTCCCGTGGGATTGCTGGGGTTGATGACGACGATGGCCCGTGTCTTCGAATTCCCTTGGGCATTGACGCGCCGCTCGATGTCATCCAGGTCCGGCTGCCAGCCGTCCTGCTCATCGCACTGATAGGTGATAGGTTCGCTGCCGAGTTTCACCAGCGCGGCTTCGTAGAGCGGGTAGCCGGGCGAGGGGATCAGGACGCTGTCGCCCGGATTGAGCAGCGCCGCGAAACAGACTTCGATGGCTTCACTCACGCCGGCGGAAACAAACACCTCCTGAATGCTGCGGATGCCCTGGCGCTCGGACTCCGCGCGAATGGAGCGCAGCGCCTCCTCGACTCCCGAGGAGGGAGCATAGCCATTGTGCCCCGCCAGCATGGCCTCGAAGGTGGCCTCGATGACATGGCGCGGCGTCAGGAAATCGTAGGCCGGCGGGTCCCCGATATTCAGGCGCAGCAGTTGCTTGCCCGCTGCTTGAGCCTCCTGAGCCACCAGCATAATGTCTCGAATGGCGTAGCGCACGCGCTGGGAGCGCTCCGAAGGGATGACCTCGTGCGAGATCGTAGTAACGGTCCGGGACGAGCTGCTGGATTGTTCGCTGTGCGCCAAGAGCGGTTCCTTCCTTGCCCCGGCTGGAGAACCGAGGCCTCTGACTAGTTTACAACAGAGAATCGGATGGGGAAAAGCCTGGGCCGCCAGCAGGCCGCTCGCGCCGGGGTCAAACCATGGTGGCGGCGCGCGTCATCTTGATCTGGCCGCTGCTGAATGCGGCGGACAAGGCCCCAGAGACGTCGGGATCGTATTTCTTGCCAGCGAAGGACTGGATGTAATCAATCGCGACCCCTGGGTCCATGGCCGTCTGATAGGGCCGGTGGGTGGTCATGGCGTCAAAGGTATCCGCAACGGAAATGATGCACGCCATCATCGGAATTTCTTTGCCCTGGAGGCCATGGGGATAGCCCCGGCCGTCGAGCCATTCGTGGTGCAGTTCGATGCCCGGCACCATTTCTTTCAATTGCGCCACGCGGTTGGCGATGGCCGCCCCCTTCTGAGGGTGTTGTTTCATAATGGCAAACTCTTCCGGGGTGAGCATCCCCGGCTTTTTCAGGATTTTATCTTCGATCCCGATTTTACCGATGTCGTGGAGCAGGGCGGAGATGCGGATGCGAGCGACGTCCTCTTCGGGCAGCCCCATGTTTTGCGCGATCAGAACGGAGTATCGCGCCACGCGCTCGGAGTGGCCGTGCGTATACGGGTCCTTCTCATCCACGGCGGCCGCGATCATGCGGATGGAGTCCATGAACAGCTGGTGGTTTTTCTCGGCGGCGTCCTTGAGCTGTTGCACGTACAACTCCAGGTCTGCGCTCATGTGGTTGAAGGTGGAGGCGAGCTCGCCGATCTCCGCTGTGCGGCTCTTGAGCGTGATGCGCCGGGAGAAGTCTCCCTGCGCGATGGCGCGAGTGGCCTCGGTCAATCCCCGGATCGGCCGTTCGATCCCCAGCGTCAGGAAATAGGAAAGCGCCAGGCAAGTGAGCAGCGCGATGATGCCCCAGTTAGTGGTGGCCCGGACCATCTCATCGACGGCATGGTAGGCGTCGTTGCGCTTCTTCTGCGCGATGACGGCCCAGCCCAGCGACTGCACCGGCGAATACGTTCCGACCATCGCCACGGTTTGGTCCCCATCCGTCAAATCAAATTCACTGGTTTCCGCGCCCTTGACGTTTCCCTTCCAGCTCAGAAACATTTTCACGATGGGCGAGCCGTTCATGGTCTGGCCAAGCGAGTTGTCCTGGAGGTTGGGTGTGAGCACCAGGCGGCCGCCGCGGTCCACCACAAACGCCTCCAGCCCATTGGTGCTGCTCGATTTCAGGCGGTCCACCAGCGATTGCAGGTTCAGCACCACCGCCATCATCCCCTGGAACTGGTCATTGCGGATGATGGGCCGTGAGATGAGCATGGCCGGAAACAGGTTTTGGGACTGCGAGATCAGTACCGGATCACTTTGGTATTCGCTGCGCTGCTGGGCAGCGGCGAAGGCCCGGTCCAGCATCCGCACCAGGAACGGATCGGAGTCGGCGCTGTAATTACCGGCTTGAATGCCGCGGCCTTGCGCGTCCAGAACCGTGATGTAAATAATGTGGTGCGAGGACGAGATCATGCCTTCGAGAGTCGTCCGCAAGGCGGCGCTTTGAAAACCCTGCCCCGCCTGCGACAACCCCGGCTGCATCGTCAGCAGGTGGTCGAGATTGTCCAGCAACTGGTGAAACGTTTCGTTATAGATGGAGATTTCTTCGGCTACCGAGCGGGTGATGGTGTTCTGTAGCAAGACCTCGTTGGTCTCTAACGCCCGGCGGTTGATGTCCATGGTCTTGAAGGCGTAAAAAAGCAGCGGGCCCACGCTGGCCAGAACCAGGACTGCCAGAATGACGTAGAGGATTCGTATCCGTTTCATCCCAATTCCTTCTCCAAAATCCTCCGCCAGGAGGTATGCACCAGCGCAGTGCAATTGTAGGAGATCGTCCCTACCGCCGCAAGCAGAAAAGCCGGTCCAACCGGCACGAGATAGGCACACGATCTGCCCCGTCCACAGGAAACTACATCGGCCAACAACGGGCATGTTTAGGGACAAAACCAGTGCATTTGAGGGTACAATGGTTTGGGGGGTTGACATCAAAGCAATTCAGGGATATAGTGGTTGCTGAGTTCGTCCCACGGCTAATCTTTCCCCCGCCGGTAAGCGTCCCCCTGAAAGAGAAGTTTTTGCAACCATCGGTAAGGAGAATGTTCCTATGTCAGGGGCAATGTTAGATTGCGCAATTTGCTCGGCGCGGAAATGGAAAGCCCTGGAGAGCTCTCACGAAGAGGATCTCCGCATGGCCGGCGCGGCTCGCTTGTTCTGTGAGAGCTGCACCCGCGAGACCTACTGGTTCTACTCGCAACATTCCGAGGGCACCGCGGCGGTGCGACGAACCGCCGAACCTCCCTCCCGGAGTAAGATCACGAACGGCGCGGAGGAAACGCCTGCCGCGGTCTCCGCTTCTGGGGAAGCAGCGTCGATGCAGCAAGGCCCGATTCGGACTCTGCAGACGGAACGGCGGAACGCAGCAGAGCGGCGCCACCGCTCCCGAAGGGGGCAGCGCCGTGTGGCGCTGCAGGTTCCCGTGCGAGTGCGGGCGAATTCTCCGAATTCGCAGTTCGAAGAAATCACCCGGACAGTGAATGTCTGCCGCAACGGCATCTACATCCAGTCCGAGCGGCCCTACGCCAAGGGTTCGCCAATCTACGTCGCGATGAACTACTCCCCTCGGGAGTCTGCGACGGCGCCCGAGCAGAAAGCCACCGTGGTTCGAGTGGATTCCCTGGCGGGCACTGCGGCCCGAGGCGTTGCCATCCAGTTGACCTGAAGCCCGTCCCCCCCGGCGTCTCAGCTACCGGCGTCCGAAAGAATTGTGCGCCCCTGCGCAGGCAGGGAATCGCTTCCCCGGCATATCGATCGTCCGCAACCTCAGCGATCACTTCAGAGCCTTCATCCAGCCCACGCAGCCAGCGATCGATTGGCGCATCTCGGCCGCAGTGGAATGATGGCGCTGGCCGTGTCCCGGCAGCACCCATTCGAAGCGGTAATCCAGCAAGCGCTCCATGGACTCTATTTGCTTCGGCCAGGAGTGCCAGCAATAGGTCTGCGAGGCGGAAAGTTGCTTGCGGACGGGCGACCACCAGAGATGGTCTCCAGTAAAGAGAAACCGATTGCGGTAGAGCAGCACGGTGTGCCCGCGGGTATGGCCCGGGGTGGGAATGGCAACCAGATTTGGGCCGAGCGCCTGCGCCTGATCGCCTTCCAATTTCCACTCGATGTCGGCGGTCGCGGCGCGGACCTCCTGCCGGTGAATGATTCGCTCGCAGCCGAAGTGGCGGCGGAACTTGGCATGGTCGGCCATGTCATCGACGTGCGACAGGAACATCCACCGGACTCCCCCCAGTCCCTCCATGCCGCGAACCAGCCGGGCCGCAAATCGCGGCGAATCGACCAGCACGTTGCCCTCCGGGCGGACGATCAGGTAGCTGGAAGCTCCAAAAGAGTCTGGCGACGCGAAGCCGCAGAAATAGACGTCCTCCGCAATCGGTTCCGGGAAGCCGGCGACCACCGGGGCCAGCGCATGGCGCTGCTCGGTTCCGATGGCTCCCACGGGGCAGGTTACCAAGGCGCGCAGGGCGTTGTGCAGCGCGGCCCCGGAATCCGGCTGGCGCAGAACGCTGGCGTGCCCCTCGCCGTCGCCGAAAACCTCCGGAGCGATCTCGCGGCACTGGTCGCAGTCGATGCAGGTGCTATCAACAAAGAAATCCCCTTTGGCGTTAGTGGAAAGCCGTTGCGCCCGGTTCGCCATGAGATTTCACCCTCGCCGTTGCGGGAGGCAGCGTGGAAACACAAAATCCCATTTCTTTGCATCCCGCCATGCCATTTCGACCATCATATGCCCCGCGCGGCCTGCTAACAAGCCGGGCGAGGGAGGGGGGAAAGCCCGGCGTCCAGGGGCAGAGGCGAAGGTCTCCGCTGTTGCCTTCCCTTATTCGTTCCGCAACTGGCGATTGCGGCTTCGCCCTGGTCCTCGTACAATCAAGCAAATGGCATCGCACTGTAGGCACGTAATGCGGAGAGGCTGGAGAGCGAGCATCATCCTGTTCCTGCTGCTGGCAGCGGCGGCGGCTCAGAACCCGCCGGAGAGCTTCGGTGGGTCGGCTGCGGCCCTGGCCAGCTCGCAGCGTTTTGATCTCCAGCCCAAAGTGGAGCGGGCTAGCTTCGATCTGCGCCGTCCTGATCTGCACGCGCTCTATGACGCCATTGCCCAGGGCTACGGTATTCGGCTGCTGTATGACCGCGACCTCGGAACTCTGCCTGTATCGGGCAATTTCCGCCTCCAGGACGCTTCCTTGAAGGAGGCTTTGGATGCGGCCGCGAGCATTTCGCGAACCTTTGTAGCGCCGCTCGATCCCGCCACCGGCATGGTCGCCGCCGATTCGCCGGGCAAGCGCGGTGAGTATGAACGTCAGATCCTGGGCTCCTTTCATCTGGATAACCAAATCACGCCGCAGCAGCTCACCGAGATCAGCACGGCCCTGCGCAACATTGTGGATTTACGGCGCGTAACGCAGGACTCGCGCACCAATTGGATCACCGTGCTGGGCCGCAGCCATCAGATCGATGTGGCCGAGCAGTTCATTCAGACGCTTGACCGGCCATCCGGGGAAGTGATGCTCGAAATAGACGTGTGGGAGCTTGACATGAACCGGGCGCGAGAAATCGGCCTCTCGCCGCCGCAGCAATTCGTGCTGCAGTTCCTCGGCATTGATTCGGCCCGCCCGGCGGTGCCACTGCTGCAATGGGGCCAGGTGCAGAACCTCTACGGACTGCAAATCCCCGGCCTGACCGCATTCTTGAATTCCTCGAGCTCCCTGGTGCGCTCGCACCAGACGGTTCGTTTGCGGGCTTCGGATGGAGAAGAAGCGCGGCTCCTGGTCGGTTCGCGTATCCCTGTCGTCACCGGCAGCATCAGTTCCATCGTTTTGGCAGAGGACCAGACTCAGCCTGGCGCCAACGAAGGTTTCATCCCTGGCATTCAGTACCAGGACGTGGGCGTGGTGGTCCATGCCACGCCGCGACTGCACGCTGCCGACGAACTAACGTTGCAACTCGATATTGCGCTGCGCAGCGTTGGACCAATTGCTGACAACGGTATCCCCACATTTACCAATCGCCAACTGACCAGTCAGATTCGCCTGGGAAACGATGAAGGCTATCTGCTGGGCGGTATCTTCAATCGTACAGACAAATCCAACCAGAGCGGATACCCCTGGCTTTCGCGTCTCCCGGTGCTCGGTTGGTTGTTCGCAAGGCGCCAGCCTCAGGAGAGTGACACCGAGCTGTTGATCCTGGTGCGTCCCACCATCCTGCGCGCCTCCACGGCCAAGGAATTTGCCTCGCGCTCCATCTTTTTCGGGAAAGAATTGACGGGATTGCCGGCGCCGGTGGCGGTTCCTCCCACGGAGCAGCCCGCTGTGCCGCCAGCGCCCGGCCAGCCCCCGCAGCCGGGCGGGCCTCCGCAGGGCGTTCCTTTCCCTCCAGGAATCGGAATAGTCCCCCCAGGGGTTGGAACGCAGCCGGGTACCGCGCCGGTCCCCGGCCAGCCGCCGCAGCCGGGCGGGCTCCCGGCAGGAGTCCCCTTCCCCGGAGGCGTGTTTCCCCAAGGGATTGGAATTCAGCCGGGAACCGCTCCCGTTCCGGGCCAGCCCCCGCAGCCCGTCCCCGCGCAGCAACCGCAACCCATTCAGCCCGGCTCACCGTAAATTGCTTCCGAGCTGCCTTCCAACTCCAAAATGTCCCATCGCCCGGCGGCTTTCGCCGCGCGCCAGAGCGCTTCGCTAATAGGTGTAGCGCATTCGGCACAAGTAGGGACCCCGGCGTGCCGGGGTCCTCTGAGGGGCAGGCAAGAATGCCTGCCCTACGTGGCTGCGATACAGCAACACGAGAAACACTCTAGAATAAGCTGAT
>Ga0209343_10007998_pt1 | contig 12373 bp, 7 predicted proteins | sample RifCSPlowO2_02_FD_184026 | JGI IMG/M metagenome (GOLD analysis project Ga0209343, IMG submission 184026) | Groundwater microbial communities from Rifle, Colorado - Rifle CSP2_plank lowO2_0.2 (SPAdes) (version 2) | ecosystem: Environmental > Aquatic > Deep subsurface > Groundwater | place: Rifle... | reverse complement strand
GAGCGGCTAAAAAGGCAACATGGCAGGCGGATCGGTGCCAATAGCGGAAGATCATGCAGATTGTGGCGATAGTCTTCTTCTCGGCCACAGCAGCCGGTGGCAGGTGATCTGATTCAGTTCGTTGCGAATGTCTGCTTCCTCGGACTTTGAGCGGGCGCTGAATTGCCTTCAATTCCCTTGGATTATCCGAAGCATTACAGTACATTGCTGCACGCTCATGGAGAATCTCAATAAACTCGACCGAGTTATATGGGAATAAAAAAGCAATATGGTAGCCAGTTCATGCAAATGATCACAGCATTCCACGCGAAATACTTCGCCCACGAACTCACACGGCGCTTTCCAACAGATAGCGCCGAAAAGCTCGCTGGTGCGGTAGCCAGTGCCCAAGTTGACCTGAATCCGCATCAGGTTGATGCGGCGTTGTTTGCATTCAACTCGCCGCTTTCCAAGGGAGCGCTGTTGGCTGACGAAGTCGGCCTGGGCAAGACCATAGAAGCCGGGCTGGTGCTTTCCCAGAAATGGGCGGAGCGCAAGCGGTGCATTCTGGTCATCACGCCATCAAACCTGCGCAAGCAGTGGCATCAGGAACTAACCGAGAAATTCTTCCTACCCTGCCGCATCCTTGAATCCAAGTCCTACAACGCCGCGATCAAACAGGGGCAGTTCCGCCCGTTCGAGTCATCCGAAATCGTAATCTGCTCTTATCAGTTCGCCAAAGACAAGGCGGCTGATGTTCATGCGATGCCGTGGGACTTGGTGGTCATCGACGAAGCGCACCGGTTGCGCAATGTCTATAAGCCGACCAATGTCATCGCCAACACATTGAAAATGGCGCTGGCGGGCAAGCATAAGCTACTACTCACAGCGACACCGTTGCAGAATTCCCTGCTGGAATTATTCGGACTGGTGAGTTTTATTGATGAGCACACATTCGGCGACCTGAAAAGTTTTCGGGAGCAATTTGCCAACCTGAATCAGGAACAGGTTTTTCAGACGCTCAAGGCGCGGCTCAAACCCGTGTGCCATCGTACCCTGCGTCGGCAGGTTACAGCCTACATTCCCTACACCAAGCGGCTGCCGCTGGTAGAAGAATTCACCCCGGAAGAAAGCGAAGACCGGCTCTATCACCTCGTCTCTGAATACCTGCAACGCGAAAACCTGCAAGCGCTTCCAGCCAGCCAGCGTTCCCTGATGACACTGGTGCTGCGCAAGTTGCTGGCCTCATCCACCTTTGCCATCGCGGGTGCGCTGACTTCGATTTCGAATCGGCTCAAACTCAAGCTGGGCAAGCAGGAGCCATCTGAATCACTTGAAGATGAATTGGATCAGGACTATGAAGCACTCGACGAAACCGCCGAAGAATGGGCGGACGATGAACCAGCCGAAATACTCACCGAAAATGACCGCAAGGCTATCGAACAGGAAATTGCCGAGCTTGATGCCTTCGCCGCGCTCGCAACTTCAATAGACCACAACGCCAAGGGCAAGGCGCTGCTAAAGGCGCTGGGTATTGCCTTTGCCAAGGCTAAGGAACTTGGCGGAGCTGAAAAAGCCATCATCTTCACCGAGTCGCGCCGCACCCAGAGCTACTTGTTGCGCCTGCTGGCAGACAGCCATTTTGCCGAAGGCATCGTGCTGTTCAACGGTACCAATACCGATGACCGTTCCAAGCTGATCTACAGCCAGTGGTTCGAACGCCACCAAGGTACTGACCGGATCAGCGGTTCGCGCACCGCAGATATGCGCTCCGCGCTGGTAGATTATTTCCGCGAAGAGGGGCGCATCATGATCGCCACCGAGGCCGGAGCCGAAGGCATCAACCTTCAGTTCTGTTCGCTGGTAGTGAATTACGACCTGCCATGGAACCCGCAGCGCATCGAACAACGTATCGGGCGCTGCCATCGTTACGGACAAAAGCACGACGTGGTAGTCGTGAACTTCCTCAATCGCAAAAACGCGGCAGACCAGCGCGTCTTCGAGCTGTTGGCCGAAAAATTCCAGTTATTTGAAGGTGTTTTCGGTGCCAGCGACGAAGTGCTGGGTGCTATCGAATCCGGCGTAGATTTCGAGAAACGCATCGCCGCCATCTACCAGCGCTGCCGCAAACAGGAAGAAATTCAGACAGCCTTCGATCAACTCCAGCTTGAACTGAGCCTGGAGATCAATGAATCCATGACACGCACTCGTCAAAATTTATTGGAAAATTTTGACGACGAGGTGCGCGAAAAGCTCAAGGTGCAAGACGAAGCCTCCAAGGCTTACCTCAGCCGTTATGAACGCCTGCTCATGCAACTTACCCGGCACGAACTCGATGGCCGCGCTGAATTTTTGAATGACGCCTCGTTCCGCTTGGAGACTCAACCTTTCCCGGCGCAAACTGCCGTAATCCCGCTGGGCTTATATGAATTGCCGCGCCGATCCGGCGAGGCGCACCTTTACCGCCTCAACCATCCGCTCGCCGAGGCGCTGATCGCGCAGGCAAAGATGCGCGACCTGTCCCCGGCGGAAATTCATTTTGATTACGACCAACACGACGGCAAGGTTACGCTGCTTGAAGGGCTTATCGGCAAGTCAGGCTGGCTGACCCTCTCGCTCTTTAGCGTCGAATCTCTTGACCAAGCGGAAGACCATCTCATTTTCGCGGCAGAAACCGACGATGGAAAAACATTGGATGAGGAAGTCGCAGCACGGCTACTGACACTCCCCGCCGCATCGCCCCCTCGCCCTCAGGGAGAGGGCTGGGGAGAGGGTGGGGTCACGCAACAACTTGAAACCCTCACCCAGCAACGCCAGGCCGCCATTCAGCGTAATATCTCCGAGCGCAATGCCCGCTTCTTCGCGGAAGAAGCCGACAAACTCGATGGCTGGGCAGATGACCTCAAAGTGGGCCTGGAGCGCGAGATCAAGGAATTTGACCGCCAGATCAAAGAAGCCCGCCGTGCCGCCACGACCGCATTGACGCTGGAAGACAAACTTGCGGGGCAGAAGCAGATCAAGTCGCTGGAGGCGCATCGCAACTTGAAGCGGCGGACGTTGTTCGACGCGCAGGATCAGGTGGATCAGCAGCGTGAAGAATTGATAGCGGCGATAGAAGGCAAGATGAACCAGAGCACGCGGGCCGAGAAATTGTTTTCGATACGCTGGACGATTGCGTAATCCGCCAGAAGTGGAAGCGATAGTTTAATTCCCTCGAATTCGAGGGAATTAACAGAATGGGCAGGACTATCGGAGAGGAAGTTAACCGAATTTAATTACGGCGAATTCGCCACAATTAAATTCAGATTACCCGTGAAGGAGTGTTCACATGAAGAGCCGCATCATCAACGTCATTACATGTTTTACTCTTGCAATTATGTCAATGCCGACATACACTGTGCCGCATGAGTAAGCAGCCTAAACCACTGGCCTGGCTGCACGGCGAAGTTAAAACGCCACCGTTTTCTGCCGAGGCAAGAATTGAAGCGGGCGTTTTATTACGGCATCTGCAAGAGGGCATCAATATATCGCTGCCACACTCAAGGCCCATGCCAAGTATCGGTCGCGGTTGTCATGAATTACGAATCCCCGACGAGAATCGCACCTGGCGTATTGTGTACTACGTTGATACGGAAGCCATCGTGATTCTTGAAGTGTTTGCCAAAACCACCAGCCAAACGCCCCAGAACGTAATTGACGTTTGCAAGGCGAGACTGAAACACTACAAATCAATTTAGCAGAAGGATAAATACCATGAAAACTGACAAATTAGCGCGCCTCCAAGCGGCTGGCTGGAAAGTCGGCAACGCGGAGGAATTTCTGCAACTAAGCGATGAAGAAGCGCGGCTCGTCGCGCTCAAGCTCTCTCTGATCAGCGCGGTAAAAAAATCACGCATCAAACGCAAGCTCTCGCAAATTGACTTGGCGCAACGCATGAAATCGAGCCAATCGCGCATTGCCAAAATTGAAGCGGGCGACCCCTCGGTTTCGCTGGACTTGATTGTGCGTGCGCTAATCGCAAGCGGCGCAACCACGCGCGACATTCAGGCTGCGTTTACGGTGAACGAACGGATGGCGGGTTAATCAAGCCATGAACGAACCAACAATCGTCATAACAGCAGAAGTGCTACCAACCCCCACCCCAAATGATGCGCTGGCAGACTTGGTGGTTGCAAAGCTTAAGGAGAAGGGCTTCGTTGCCGACGGCAAAGATGCCGAAATTTCTGCAAAACTAAAAGCAGGGACGGCGAATCGTGAGGACTGGACGCTTTGGATAGATCTTGCTCAATCCAAGAAACAAAAGGATGTGGAAAATGGCGAGAATTGAACGACTGGTTGTCGAGAATTATCGGGGTTCATCCACACGCCTCCAACTTGATTTCGATACGGATAAGCCGATTACACTTCTCTTTGGTGAGAATGGTACCGGTAAAACTACAATCGTTGATGCACTGGATGCGATTGGTAATTGCTCTAAAGGTTCGCTTGAGGATAAGAGTTCAACCCAAGCACGAGATCATTTGCCTACGATCGGCAAGAAGCCCGCTGACATACGGATCGAGGTGACTTCAGGCGCAAGTTCATGGAAGGCATCACTGGCAGGTAACAACTTAACAACAAACCCTGCGCTACGCCCCAAGATACGTGTGCTACGGCGCAGCCATCTTCAGCGCTTGATAGAAGCACAGCCTGCACAGCGTTACGAAGCACTTCAACATTTTATTGATGTAGGAAAAATTGAGCGTTCCGAGAATGCGTTGAAAGAGGCTGCTACCAGTGCAAAAAATGATCTTGATGCAGCAATAAAACGACGAGTTGAAGCAGATGCACAATTGCAAAAAGTCTGGGAAGTTGAAGGCAAGCCCGGAAGCAACGCTGTCGAATGGGCCAAGACCGTTGCGGCGCAAGATACGGCAAAGCTTGAACAAGACGTGCAGAGCTTACGCTTGTTGTATAGCACCGTTGCCAAGGCTGAAACTGCCTTGGCTGAGTTGCAAGAAGCACAAGCTGTTACTACTCAAGGGGATGCCGAAGTTCAAAAGGTCGAACAGGAAATTGCAAAGCTACCGGGGATTGATGCGCAGAATGCAATCAGCTTGGCGGGTATTCTGCAAAAAGTTGGTCAGCACTTGCAGGCCGGAACGCACACGGATGAATGCCCTGTATGCAGGCAAGCTATACCACTCGACGAGCTAAAGGCGGATGTTCAGAAGAGGCTAAGCGAACTCAAGCAATACGATGAGCTGCGCATCAAACGCGATGCTGCAGCCCAGAGCCTTCAGGTCGCACACCAACTTGTGGATGGAAAAATGGGGGCATTATTTACTGCTGCGCGAGCCTTGCTCTGCCTTACACACAATTGCGTGATCGAAATTGTCGCTGCCGCTGGCATTAAACAGGTCGATTACCCTGAACTTGCAAAACAAAATGGCGCAATTCAAACCGATGAGCTTATAGAGTCTGAACAATTGATTGGCATTTTCTCCGCGCTTAAACAAAGCATAGTCGATGCAGGGAGTGCTATCTCAAAACAGACCGGGCTTGTCAGTTCGATACGAGTGCAGTACGAACAAGTGCAAGAGAATGCCACCGCCACAGTTGAGCTTGCAAAGCTCCAGTCCGCACTTAATGAAGCGTACAACACGGTACGCCTGACACGCATCGAATTTACCCAGAAAATACTCGACCAGATTGCAAGCGAATGCAATCGGCTTTATGCGGTCATTCACCCCAACGAACCAATTGCAATATCCAAGCTAGCACTTGATATTGGGAAACGCGCATCGCTAAGCCAAGCCGCCACATTTCAGGGGCACAACGATGTGCCTCCGCAGGCATATTTCAGCGAATCTCATTTGGACACCCTCGGATTTTGCTTCTGGCTGGCTCTCGTAAAGCGCGAAAGCCAAAATAATGACGTGGTAGTTGTGCTGGATGACGTATTTACTTCGGTTGATTCGCAGCATATTAAGCAGATTGCACAGCTCCTCACCGATGAGAGCAAGCACTTTGCACAGGTGATTATCACTACACATCAGCGACTTTGGCGGGACATCTACCGCTATCAGCATGGTGCGGGCAAACTGACGCAGATGATCGAGCTGCAAGGCTGGAGTCTTTCCAAAGGGATTTCAAATTTCAAGACACGCCTTGCTGTTGATGAGCTTATTGCTTCCATTGCATCCGCACCCTTTGATAGACAAGTTGCTGCATCCAAGGCAGGCGTACTGCTTGAGGCAATCTTGGACTACTTGGCATTGCAGTATCGTTGCCGGGTGGCTCGCACACATGATGGTAGTTACACCTTGGGCGAACTATTGGATGGTACAGAGAGTTTGTTCAAGAAGCTGGAAGTGCATCGGCCAGATATTGATGCTGCGGGCCAGTCTTATAATCCACCGAAATATGTGCCTTTTAAGAGTGAGACAATCACGAGCCAGATTCGTGGCCTGACCTTTTTAAGGAATCAAGTTGGTGCGCATTTTAATGTGTCTGGAGCAGCAGTGGCCGATACGGATGTTCAGCTCTTCGCCGATTTGACGGTCAAGCTTGCGCAAGCATTAAGTTGCCCAACTTGCGGCCAAATACCCGGCAAGAAAACGCCAACTCATTTTCAATGTAGCTGTGCCGCGCCTAAGGAAGTGAGATTGCAAGCCGGTACGCCACTAACAATAGAAGCGCAAGAATGAGCATAAAACAAAAACTCGAACTCACCTGGATCGGCAAGGAGAACCGGCCTAAGTTGGAGCCGCGCATTTTGCTGGAAGACCCGGCGAAGAGTTATCACGCGAAGCATCGGGTGACGGATAACGACCTCTTCGATAACCAGCTTATTTTCGGCGACAACTTGCTGGCCTTGAAGGCTTTGGAGGCAGATTATTTTGGAAAGGTAAAGTGCGTTTACATTGATCCTCCATTCAACACTGGCGAGATGTTTGAAAATTATGATGATGGCTTGGAGCATTCGATTTGGCTAGGGCAGATGCGTGAAAGATTTATTGCTTTGCGTCACCTCATGTCTTTGGATGGTTCTTTGTTTGTCCACTTGAATGATGATGAACTAGATTACTGCAAGGTGTTGCTTGATGAGATATTTGGCCGGTCGAATTTTGTAAATCGAATTACTATATCTGCTAGGTCACCATCAGCGTTTAGCACCGTTAATCCAGGTGTATTTAAGGCTTCGGAGTACCTACTTTGGTACGCACGAGACAAAGGTAGCTTTGTGGAAAACTCGGGGCGAGTTCGCCGTTTACCAGACTATGCCTATAACAAATGGCTAATCAATCCTGAAGCGAATAGTAATGAATGGAAGCTCAAGCCGCTGATGGATGCATATGAAGCAGCTCCCCAATCGCGTTCACGCCGGCCTGATTCGGTATTAGAGCATTTCCATCAATTTATTATCGAGAATGCACCCAAAGTTTGCCGCCTTGCCTCTATCAGCGACACGGGAGCTGGCGAAGCGATTGTTGCACTTAAGCAAAAATCTTTATCCCATCCTGGAAAGGTATTTAGTTTAGAGCGTGATCGAGGATTGGACACCGTTTATGTCCTAGACGGACAGCAGCTGATTTTCTATGCAAAAAACGTTGTAGAGATCGACGGAAAGTTGTCTGCAAGCGCCATTATGACCAACGTCTGGACAGATGTTGCTTGGGAAGGCATTGCAAATGAAGGTAGCGTAACTTTTAGAAAAGGTAAAAAACCAGAGGCTTTAATCAAGAGATGCTTGGAATTAGCAACCACCCCCGGCGACCTTGTTCTTGATTCCTTCGCCGGTTCCGGCACCACCGGCGCGGTGGCGCACAAAATGGGTCGCCGCTGGATCATGATTGAATTGGAGGAGCACTGCCACACGCATGTCATGCCACGATTGAAAAAGATGATCGACGGCGAGGATCAAGGTGGCATCAGTAAGGTGGTAGCTTGGCAAGGTGGCGGCGGCTTCCGCTATTACAAACTCGCGCCCAGCTTGTTGCGACAGGATGCTTACGGGCAGTGGGTCATCAACAAGGAATACAACGCGGAGATGCTGGCGCAAGCCTTGTGCAAGCTGGAGGGCTTCACCTACGCACCCAGCGATGGGCATTACTGGATGCACGGGCATTCCACCGAGCGGGATTTTATCTATGTCACCACGGCGAATTTGAACCACGAGCAGTTGCAGCAGCTTTCGGATGAGGTGGGAGCGGAGCGCAGTCTGCTGGTGTTATGCACCGCCTTCCGTGGAAGGGGCGAGTATCCGAACCTTACCGTGAAGAAGATTCCCAAGCAGGTGCTGTCGCGCTGCGAGTGGGGGCATGATGATTATTCGTTGCAGGTGGAGAATTTGCCGAAAGCACCACCAGCCACCCTCTCCCCCAGCCCCTCTCCCGCAAGCGGGCGAGGGGTGAATGTGGCGCAGGGTGGGTTGTTCGATGAAGGGGATGCGAAATGAACCGCCATGTGAACGCCATCGCCGGGCGGTTGAGTTTGCGCGCACCGCAACGCCGCTCGCTGGAGATTCTCGACCGCATCACTGAAATCGTACCGCCAAGAAAAGGGGCTGACATTGCTGTCGCGCTGGAGATCATCCGCAGCGAGTTTCCGTCAGTGTCCGACTTTGAGCGCGACTTTCCGTCATTGTGTTTTGCGCTGGCTACAGGCGTGGGCAAGACGCGCTTGATGGGCGCATTCATCAGCTATCTGCACCTGGCACACGGCATCAACAATTTCTTCGTGCTGGCACCGAACCTGACCATCTACAACAAGCTGATTGCGGATTTCAGCGACCGTACGCACCCGAAGTATGTGTTCAAGGGCATCTCGGAATTTGCCATTGATGCGCCCGCCATTATTACCGGCGACAACTACGAATCTATGACCGGTACTCTGTTTGATGAATTGATGCGCTGCAAGATTAACATCTTCAATATTTCCAAGATCAATTCCGAAGTGCGCGGTGGCAAGTCGCCGCGTATCAAACGGCTGTCGGAATATATCGGCGAAAGTTATTTCGATTATCTGGCCGGGTTACCAGACTTGGTCATGCTGATGGATGAGTCGCACCGTTACCGCGCCAGTGCCGGTATCCGTGCAATCAATGAACTGAAACCGATTCTGGGGCTGGAGCTGACGGCGACACCGTTAGTCGAAGGCGCTAAAGGTGCAGTTCGGTTCAAAAACGTCATTCTCGATTACCCGCTTGGCAAGGCGATGGAAGATGGTTTTGTGAAAGAGCCTGCGGTGGTGACGCGCAAGAATTTCAATCCGGCGGGCATGTCGCCGGAAGAGATCGAATGCATGAAGCTGGAAGATGGTGTGCGCCTGCACGAAAGCGTGAAGGTGGAGCTGGAGACTTATGCACGCGAAACCAGTAACGCCATCGTTAAACCTTTCCTGCTGGTGATTGCGCGCGATACGACCCATGCCGGGCAGTTGACTGCCTTGATTAAGTCGGATGAGTTTTTTGAGGGACGCTACAAGGACAAGGTCATTCAGGTTGATTCCAGCCAAACCGGTGCCGAAGAAGAGGTGATGATCGAGAAGTTGCTGAAGGTGGAACACACCGATGAACCGACGGAGATTGTCATCCACGTCAACATGCTGAAAGAAGGCTGGGACGTGACCAACCTTTACACCATCGTGCCGTTGCGCGCCGCCAATGCGAAAATTTTGATCGAGCAGTCCATCGGGCGTGGCCTGCGCCTGCCTTATGGTAAGCGCACCGGCGTGACTGCGGTGGACAGGCTGAACATCGTCGCGCATGACAAGTTCCAGGAAATCATCAACGAGGCGAACCGGCCTGATTCCGCCATTCATTTGAAGGCGGTGATACTGGATGACGATGGCTTCGGGCAAAAAACCGCGACCATCGTTTCGCAATCGCAACTCGCTGCCAAGCTGGGTTTGAAACCAGCCGATGCGACAGCCAGCACGAAGATGGCCGGGCAGGATGTGCAGCCCGTCTTCACCAAGCCGGAAGAGCAGAAAGTCGCGCAGATTGCTTACGAGGTGATCCGCAAGATGGAGAATCAGCCGACGGCTGTGCCGACGATGGCGCACTTGAAAACCCCCGAGGTTCAGGCAGCCATTGTCAAAGCTGTAAAAGAACAGCATCGTCCCACACAGATGGAGTTGGAAGGCGTGACCGAGCAACCGGACTTTGCCGCCGTCGTCGCGAAAACGGTTGAACTGGTTACGCAACAGACGATAGAAATTCCGCGCATTCTGGTTGTGCCGAAGGGCGAGGTGAAAGCCGGATTCAAGCCGTTCACCCTAAATTTGGCAGGGCTAAATTATCAGCCGGTTTCTGAAGATTTAGTAGCGCAACTACTCCGCACCCAAGAGCAACAATTTTTGCAGCTTGGAGGCGGTGGCATAGAAGAAAGCCGGATGGAGGACTACATCGTCAGCGGCTTGGTGAATTACGATGATGTGTCATACGACGATCAGGCTGATCTGCTTTATGATCTTGCGGCGCAAACCGTCAGGCATCTTTGCAGCTACCTGAACGAGGACGAAGCACGCAAGGTATTGCGCTGCTATCAGCGCGATATTGCAAAATTTATTCATGCGCAGATGCAGGATCATTTCTGGGAAGATGAGGTTGATTACGAGGTGGTGGTGAGCAAGGGGTACACGGAATTCAAATCCAGCGCCTACACTTATTCAGTCAATGAGCCACCTGCTGACTACCGTGTGTCGCCCGATGACAAGAGCAATATGTCGAAGTATGTGTTTGGCGGTTTCAAGCGCTGCCTGTATCCAGTGCAGAAGTTCGACTCGGAAGCGGAGCGCGTGCTGGCGGTTATCCTTGAGCGTGATGCAGAGAAGTGGTTCAAACCGGCAAAAGGCCAATTCCTGATTTTCTACAAACAGGGAGCCGATCATCCCGAATATCAGCCTGATTTTGTGGCCGAGACGAAAGATGCGATCTATATGTTGGAACCCAAGGCCAGTAACCAGATGGCTGATCCCATTGTCTTGGCCAAGAAGGAAGCAGCAATCAGGTGGTGCAAAAATGCTTCTGACTATGCGCTTGCAAATGGTGGCAAGCCTTGGCGCTATGTGTTGATACCGCATAACGCGATTGCGGTGAATATGACGCTGGATGGGTTGGCTAAGCAGTTTTAGGTCTGAATGTTTAACGTAACGGTTCTGAAAAGTTGAAAGCGGTCATTCCGGAAGGTTGCACCAATAACCTTTCAGAAAATCGCCACAGTCCGGTTTGGCCGAGGAGGAGACAGTCGAGGCTCTCAGCCTGAACTTCTGCTTCAGGTCGTTTGCCGAATTTGGTGAAGCTCCGCCTTCACGCAGCCTGTATTTCACAATCAACGGGTTTATTTGTCAGCAGGTATTGCGATCCAGGCCTCATGCCAGGCGCGCATCGAGCGACTTCCATCCCTGATGGTCGGAGCGCAGCGCATCGACATCGCCGTTGTTGATGAAAGTCACGGTGGCGCTCAGTTCCTGATCACGTAGTGGCTCCTGGGCAAGCTGCAGCTTTTGCATTACTGGAATGCCGGCTTCAGAGGCATCGTTGCCGCGGCTGCTCCTTTGCATCAGCCGTTCCTTCAGCACATCCTCGTCGGCCTGCACGCTTGCGATGACGAACGGCGCGCCCATTTCGTTGGCCAGCGCGCGAAATTGTTCGCGCTCGGCATGGCGCAGGAATGCGGCATCGACGATGACGGGGAATCCTGCTTCAAGCAGGCCGCGCGCCAGCTCATGCAGGCGCGCATAGGTGCGGCGCGTGGCTTCCTCGCTGTAGATTCCGGCACCGGTTTGCGAGCGGCTGTCCGCCAGTGCATCCAGGCCGAACAGCCGCTTGCGCTCGACATCCGAGCGGACGCGGATCGCGCCCAAACGCTCCAGCGCGAGCTGCGCGAAGGTGCTCTTGCCGCAGCCGGGCAGCCCGTGCGTGATGATCAGCGCGGGGCGGCGGCGCGTCAGGCAATCGTGGGCGAGATCGAGATAGTTGCGGCAGGATTTCAGTTCCTCTTTTGCCTGCGCCGGGCCTTCCTGATCGGCGCGGATCGCTGCGACCTTGGCGCGCACCATCGCGCGGTAGGCGAGATAGAAGCGCAATACGCCGGCTCCGGAATAATCGCCGCTGTTTTCCAGATAGGCGTTGAGGAAACGCCAGGCCAGTTGCGGATGGCCGCGCTGCATGAGGTCCATCACCGTGAAAGCGATTTCGCTGATCGTATCGATCCAGCGCAGCGTCGCGCTGAACTCGATGCCGTCGAAAGGCACGGGCGTATCGTCGAGCAGCACGATGTTGCCGAGATGCAGATCGCCGTGGCACTCGCGCACGCAGCCGTCCGTCTTGCGCTGCCGGAACAGCGGCTCGCAGGCGGCGAACTCGAGCGCGCTGGCCTCGCGCACTCTTTCCAGCATCGCGAGGTCG
>Ga0209343_10007996_pt1 | contig 12374 bp, 10 predicted proteins | sample RifCSPlowO2_02_FD_184026 | JGI IMG/M metagenome (GOLD analysis project Ga0209343, IMG submission 184026) | Groundwater microbial communities from Rifle, Colorado - Rifle CSP2_plank lowO2_0.2 (SPAdes) (version 2) | ecosystem: Environmental > Aquatic > Deep subsurface > Groundwater | place... | reverse complement strand
CAGGGCGGCCTGCTTGCAGGTCAGGCGTTGGCGACATTTCTCCAGATCGAGTAACGCCACCTCGGCACGAGCGGTGTCTCCCTCGCCGCTGACCCGTACGAAGACGTGTTTGATATAGATACAGCCGTGCTGCCAGCGCGCCTTGTGCAGGCGGGCCAGGCTGATGGCGACCTGTTGCAGCAGTTGTTGATACAGGGCTTCGCCGCATTGTTCGCGGCTGTTGCCGGCATACCAGTCTTCGATGGGGGCGAAGCCCTCGAGCGCTTCGGTGACCAGCAGGGCGCGCCAGCCTTGTTGGCCTTGTTCGGCTGCGCAATAGACGATCTCGGGTACTCTGACCCCGGCCTGGCTCGCCCCCAGCAGGGCGTCGCGCTCGCGTAGCACGGTGGGGCGGCCGAACGGATGACGCAGGCTGCGATAGATATGCCCGGTTTGCCGTTTGGCATAGAGCAGGCGGCCGTCCAGGGTGATGCGCTGGACCCCGCTGAAGCCACCGCGCCTGTCGTTGGGTTCTTCTACCCATTCGCCTTGCAGCTGCCACCAGGCCTCAAGGTCTGTGGGAAGAGACATGGAATGCGATAGCGCGGTCATGGATTGCCCTCTTACCTATATGCAGACCTTGGCCAGCATTGCAGGGGCTAAGGGTATGCATGGCACTCAAATTTATTTTTATGGTTGTTCTGATGTCGCTGCCGGGGCGGAGCCATTGGTCTGCGGGCGTTCGCGGCGCCATTGCAGGATGATCAGGACCAGGGTCGGCACACCCAGCAGGGCGGTGACCAGGAAGAACTCGGCATAGCCGAGCTTTTCCACCATCACCCCGGAATAACCGCCGATCATTCGGGGCAGCAACAGCATGATCGAGCTGAGCAGGGCGTACTGGGTTGCGGAGAACTTCAGGTTGGTCAGGCTCGACAGGTAGGCGACGAACGCCGCCGTGGCCAGGCCGGCGCTGAAGTTGTCGGCGGAGATGGTCAGAATCAGCATCTGCAGGTCCGCGCCCATGCCGGCGAGCAGCAGAAACAGCAGGTTGGTCGCGGCCGAGGCGGCGCCGCCGATAAACAGGATCGGCAAGATGCCGAAGCGCACGATGAGCAGGCCGCCGACGCCGGCGCCAAGCAGGGTCATGACCAGGCCAAACAGCTTGCTGACGCTGGCGATCTGATCCTTGGTGAAGCCCTGGTCGATATAGAAGACGTTGGCCATCACCCCCATCACCGTATCCGACATGCGATAGGTGGCGATCAGCCCCAGCAGCACAAAGGCCTGCCAACGATAACGCAGGATAAAGTCGTTGACCGGTGTCAGCACTGGGGCCAGGCCGCGGCGACCCATGGACGACAGGCACAGGCTGCTGAGGATGGTGTAGAGCAGGGCGCGCAGGAAGGCGCGGTCCTCCAGCAACAGGTCGAGCAGGCTGGCTTCGCCGCTGAGCAGGCTGGCGAAGTCCGTGCGGTAGAACTGGGTGAACATAGCCGGCAGCGAAATCAGCAGCACTATCAGCACCAGCACCGAGGCGATCTGGTGGCTGAAACCGTAGCGGGCGGCGGCCAGCTGGGTTTTCAGCGGCACGGCCGGTTCGCGCATCCACAGGCTGGTCAGCAAGCCAGGCAGCATCAACAAGGCGAAGACCAGGTAGGTGCCGGCCCAGGCGCCGTGCTGGTAGAACTGCACGGTGGAGCCAAAGCCTTCGGCGAAATACAGCGCGCCGGCGGTGGCCAGCAGCGCGGCGACCCGGTAACCGGCCATATAGCTGGCGGCCAAGGCGGCCTGGCGGGTGTCTTCGACTATCTCCAGGCGGTAGGCATCGATGGCGATATCCTGGGTGGCGGAGGCGAAGGCCACCAGCACCGCCAGGGAAATCAGCCAGGTCAGATGGGTTTGCGGGTCGCACAGGGCCATGCCGGCCAGGCCACTGGCGATCAGGATCTGCGCCAGCACCAGCCAGGAGCGGCGCCGCCCCAGGGCACCGAGCAGTGGCAGGCGCCACTGGTCGAGCAGGGGCGACCAGACCCATTTGAAGGCATAGGCCAGGCCGATCAGGCTGGCGAAACCTATGGTGTCGCGCGCCACGCCGGCTTCGCGCAACCAGACCGACAGGGTGGAGAACACCAGCATATAGGGCAGGCCGGCGGCGAACCCGAGGAGCAGCAGCACCAGGGTGGCGGGGCTGGAGTAGGCGGCAATGGCATCGCGCCAGCTTTTACGGGGCATTGAGCGGGTATCAGCCTGAGGTTGAGCTAATAAAGGGCGCACTCTAACCGCTGTGCTCCATCGGGCGCCAGCCATAGAGCAGCATATCCACCCGGTCGTTGTGGATTTGGATGCCTTCGTCCCGTAGCCGGCTGCGTTGTTCGGCTCCGCTGGGGCTGCCGGTGGGCAGGCTGATGCGTCCGCCAGCGGCAATCACCCGGTGCCAGGGCAGTGTCGTGCCTGCGGGCAGCTGGCTGAGCGTACGTCCGACCCAGCGGGCCGCGCGGCCCAGGCCGGCATACGCCGCCAGTTGTCCATAGCTCACCACGCAGCCGGCCGGCACCTGGGCCAGTACGCTATAGAGCGCAGCGCGGCGTGCGGCCTGGCTTGCTGTGGCGTGGTCCGGCACGGCATGCTGCGCCCCTTGTCCTGACTCGCTATCTGGCTCATCCATCATGCTGCTGCGCACTCTGCTGTTTTCACTGGTTCTGGGTTGGCTCACGCCTCTATGGGCGGATACGGTCTGGCTGGACAATGGTGATCGCCTGACGGGCGAGATTCTGCTGCTGGATGGCGGCAAGCTGGCCTTGAAAACTCGGTACGCCGGCCAGGTGCTGATCGATTGGCAGGATATCGACACCCTGCGCTCCGAGAAACCCTTGCTGATTCGCCGCCAGGGTTTCGACAGCGAGCATAGCCAACAGCTGGAAGCGGCGGGCAAGGGCATGGTTCGGGTGATCAACGCGAGCGCGCAGACTGTCCCTTTGGCGAGCATCCAGCGCCTGGTTCCGCCGCGCCCGCTGCTGCAGGACCGCGTCTGGGAAGGCAATCTGGACGCCAAGCTGGATATGAAGCGCGACGACAATGTGACCGATGAGTGGAAGCTCAAGGGCAATACGCGCATGGAGCACGGTCGTTGGCGTCATGTGCTCAGCGGCGAGCTGGAGCGCAAGGTCAAGGATGATGTGAAGACCGCGGACAACTGGCAGCTGGAGTATGACCTCGACCGCTTTATTACCGACCACTGGTTCTGGCGAGTCGGCGCCGGGCAGGACGTGGATGAGTTCGCCTTTATCGACCGGCTGCGTTCGCTCGGTAGCGGCCCCGGCTATCGCTTCTGGGATAGCGAGCTGGGGCGTTTCGACATGATCGGCCAGCTCAATCGCCTGCAGCTGCATACGCCTCAGGGCGAGCTGAGTTTCAACACCTATTCGTTGGAATGGGACTACAAGCGCCTGCTCTGGGGCACCCGCCTGGAGCTGTACAGCAATGCCGAGCTGCAGATTCCCCAGATCGAAGAGGTCGACTATGTGCTCGATGGCGAGGTGGGGCTGCGCTACCGCCTGAATGACTGGGCGCGTCTGTCCTTGCTCTATGAGCTGGACCAGGCGCGCGGCCTGGGGCAAACCAGCAGCGAGCGGCGCTATCTGCTGGGCGTCGGGGTAGGGTGGTAAGCCGCAGGGGGCGCCACTGAACTCGCGGCCATTGTGTCGGTCTGTGCTTGTTCTGCCGCCGCGCTTGCGGATAATGCGCGGCCCCCCGCAAACCCGAGTGCCCAAGCCCCTCCTTATGTTTTTCAAGACCCTGCTGTGCCTGGCCCTGTCCCTTGCCGCTACGCCGCTGCTGGCGGATACCGTTTGGCTGAAGAATGGTGATCGCCTGAGCGGCACTATCAAGCTCTATGACGGCGGCAAGTTGCTGCTGCAGACCGATTACGGCGGCGCCGTTGCCCTGGATTGGAGCAAGGTCGCCACCCTGGAAAGCGACCAGGAGTTGCTGATCAAGGACAACGCGACGCTCGGCGAACGGGCCAAGTCGCTGCATGCCGCCGAGCCGGGCAAGGTGGTCTTGGCCAATGGCGAAGCGCCCAAGACCATCGAGTTGGCCAGTATCCAGCAGATACTCAAGCCCAAGCCGCTGGTCGAAGACCTGACCTGGAAGGGCAACGTCGACGCCGCGCTGGATTACAAACGGGCCGAGCGCGATACCGACAATTATGACGTCGACCTCAAGACCGAGGCGCGTCATGGTCTGTGGCGGCACAACGCGCAAGCCGGCTACAACCGCGAGTTCCAGGGCGAGCTAGTGACCACGGATAACTGGAATGCCGAATACGCCCTCGATCGTTTCTTCGATCGGCATTGGTTCTGGCAGGGGCGTCTCGAGTACCAGCGCGATCGGGTCGAAGACCTGCGGCGCCAACGCACAGTCGGTACTGGTCCGGGTTACCAGTTCTGGGACAACGAGTTGGGCGGCTTCTCCATGGCCGGTCTGCTTAACCGCAGCGACTACGACTATGCCAACGGCGCGAGCGACAACTTCTACGCGCTGAGCAGCAAGTGGGCCTACAACCGCTACCTGATCGGCAAGAGCGTCGAGTTGTTCAGTGACGGCGAGCTGGGCAAGCCCCTGGCGGGTGTCGCCAACTACAGCCTGGATGCCGCCGTGGGGCTGCGCTACAAACTGACCGACTGGGCCTCGCTGAATATGAAGGCGGAGAAGGACCTGGTCAGCGGCGCGGAAGGTGAACTGGACGAAACCCACTACAGCCTGGGGTTTGGCGTCGGCTGGTAACGCTTAACCGCGGTGCAAACGAAAAAGCCCCGAAATCGGGGCTTTTTCTTGGCTATGCAGCCATTAGGTGTTGCATGTAATGGGTAGGTTGGCGCTGAGCGCAGCGAAGCCCAACAGGCATTGACATGTCTCGTTGGGCTTCGTCGCTTTGCTCCTCAACCCAACCTTCGGTTCATCACCTCGCAACACTCAATTGAGACATGGCTTTTTCTTGGCTGCAGGGCTGCTATTACAGGCGCAGGCCGCCGTCCAGCTCCAGGATGCGACCGGTGTAGTAGTCGTTTTCCAGGATATAGGCCACCGAGTGGGCGATCTCGGCCGGCTTGCCCATGCGCCGCAGCGGAATAACCGAGGTCATTCTTTCCAGGGCTTCGGGCTTCATGCTGGCGACCATCTCTGTTTCAATAAAGCCCGGGGCCACGCCGGCCACACGGATGCCGTAGCGTGCCAGTTCCTTAGCCCAGACCACGGTGTCGGCGGCGACGCCGGCCTTGGCCGCGGAGTAGTTGGCCTGGCCGATATTGCCGGCGCGGGAGATGGAGGAGATGTTGATGATCGCGCCCTCGCTCTTCAGCTCGATCATCTTCGCCGCCACTTCGCGGGTGCAGAGGAACACGCCGGTCAGGTTGACATCGATCACCGCCTGCCACTGCGCCAGGCTCAGCTTGGTGATGTCGCCGTCCTTGACCTTGATGGTCAGGCCATCGCGCAGGATGCCGGCGTTGTTCACCAGGCCATTGATCGCACCGAAGTCCTCGGCAATCTGCGCCACGGTCTGGGTCACCTGCTCTTCATTGGCCACGTTGCACAGGTAGGAGCGTGCTTCCACGCCCTGGGCCTGGCAGGCGGCCACGGCTTCATCGAGTTTTTCCTGGTTCAGGTCGACCAGGGCCAGCTTGGCCCCTTTGTCCGCCAGGTACTCGGCCATGGCGCGGCCCAGGCCCTGGCAACCGCCCGTGATGATGATGACTTTGTCTTTAAGCTGCATCGCGAATCCCCTCAAATGGTGTCGTGTGACCTCGCTGGCGCGGTAACCTAGGCGCCTGTCCGTTAGTGACGGATTCTAAGCAAGGAGTCATAAGGTGAGCGTGAAAGCCGGCAAGCATGCCCGAGAATTGCTGCTCAAGGAATACCGTGGGGTGCTCTCCACCCATTCGCAAGCCATGCCGGGCTTTCCTTTCGGATCAGTGGTGCCCTACTGCCTGGATGCCCAGGGCTGGCCGCTGATCCTGATCAGCCGTATCGCCCAGCACACCCATAACCTCAAGCAGGACGGCAAATGCTCGCTGTTGGTGGGCGAGCGCGGCGCCGAGGATGTGCAGGCCGTCGGTCGCCTTACTCTGCTCGCGCAAGCGCGACAGTTGTGTGACGAAGCGCAGATCGAGGCCGCCGCAGCGCGTTATTACCGCTATTTCCCCGATTCACAGAGCTATCACCGCATGCATGATTTTGATTTTTGGCGGCTGGAACCGGTGCGTTGGCGTTATATCGGCGGTTTTGGCGCCATTCACTGGCTGGACGCAGTAGCGCTGGCCAACCCCTTTGCCGGCGAGAGCGAAGCCAGCATGCTCGAGCATATGAACCGCGACCATGCCAGCGCCATCGCCCATTATGTCGAGCTGGCGGGCCTGCCCACCCATGCCCCGGCCGAACTGGTCGGCATCGACAGCGAAGGCTTCCATCTGCGTATTGGTCAGGGCCTGCATTGGTTGGCCTTTCCCACCTCCTGTAACAGTCCGGTCGAGGTGCGGCAGGCCTTGGTGGCGCTGGCGCGCGCGGAGACCTGGCCGACCGACGGTCCCGCTTCGGCTTGAATTCAGCGCAACACCCCCATATTTCTCTCTTATTGGAAGCTGATCTTCCGCTGTCGGGCATGCCCGCCCCCCTCATCCGGCGCTATGCGCCACCTTCTCCCAGAGGGAGAAGGGCATAAGGAAGGCGTCGCTACGCGACTTTCACCCGAAGGAACCTTTGATGCGTGCTTTTCTGTTTTTGTTTTTGCTGTTTCCCATTATCGAGCTGGCGCTGTTGATTCAGGTCGGCGGCGCCATTGGCCTGTTGCCTACCCTGTTGTTGGTGATAGGCACCGCGATTCTCGGCAGCATCCTGCTGCGCGTGGCCGGTGTGGCCACCGCCTGGCGCGCCCGCGAACGCCTGGCCCGGGGCGAATTGCCCGAGCAGGAGATGCTCGAGGGGCTGCTGATCGCCGTCGGTGGCGGCCTGTTGCTGCTGCCGGGCTTTATCAGCGATGTCTTCGGCCTGTTCTGCCTGATCCCTTTTACTCGGCGTTTACTGGTCAACCAGGTGCGTCTGCGTGCGGCCGAACAGGCTATGCGCCAGCGGGCGTTTTTCGATGATCAGGCCGCCAACGCCGGGCAGGTCCGGCCGAATGTGCTGGAGGGCGAGTACGAGCGCCGTGACTGACTCGCGGCTCGCAAAAAATGGCCGGGAGCCATTTTTAACGTCGCGTAGCGCCGGCCCGCAGGGTGGCCGCCACGCATAGCAGGCCATAAAAAATGACCGGGAGTCATTTTTAACGTCGCGTAGCGACGGCCCGCAGGGTGGCCGCCATGGATGGCAGGCCATAAAAATTCCTGCGCTACCCTTGAAATCGCCTTGTCCGCCCTTATGTAGCGGTCACCGCAAGGTTTTCTGTCGGTTTCGGCAGATCAGACTTCAGCGTTGTGCCTGGCGCAGCGCTACCGGCTCCGCCGGACTTTGCTAACCCGCCGGTGCAAACGCCGGCCGTTGTAAACCACCTATTGGGAGAGATCGACAATGAAGCTTCGTCCTCTGCATGACCGCGTCGTAATCCGTCGCAGCGAAGAAGAAAAGAAAACCGCGGGTGGCATCGTGCTGCCGGGTTCGGCTGCCGAGAAGCCGAATCAGGGCGAGATCGTCGCCGTCGGCACCGGCCGCGTGCTGGACAACGGCGAAGTGCGTGCCCTGGCCGTTAAAGTCGGCGACAAAGTGGTGTTCGGCCCTTACTCCGGCAGCAACACCATCAAGGTTGACGGCGAAGACCTGCTGGTGATGAGCGAAAGCGAAATCCTGGCTGTGGTTGAAGGCTGATTGCAGCGCCTCGTTACTACGAATTGCGTTTATCGAACGAATTAAGGAATAACCATCATGGCTGCTAAAGAAGTTAAATTCGGCGACTCCGCCCGTAAGAAAATGCTCGCCGGTGTGAACGTCCTGGCTGACGCGGTTAAAGCTACCCTCGGCCCGAAAGGCCGTAACGTGATCATCGAGAAGAGCTACGGCGCTCCGACCATCACCAAGGACGGCGTGTCCGTCGCCAAAGAAATCGAGCTGAAAGACCGCTTCGAGAACATGGGCGCCCAGCTGGTCAAGGACGTTGCGTCCAAGGCCAACGACGAAGCCGGCGACGGCACCACCACCGCCACCGTACTGGCTCAGGCCATCGTCAGCGAAGGCCTGAAAGCCGTCGCCGCCGGCATGAATCCGATGGACCTCAAGCGCGGCATCGACAAGGCCACCATCGCCATCGTGGCCCAGCTCAAAACCCTGTCCAAGCCGTGCACCGACACCAAGGCCATCGCCCAGGTCGGCACCATCTCCGCCAACTCCGACAGCTCCATCGGCGACATCATTGCCGAAGCCATGGAAAAAGTCGGTAAAGAAGGCGTGATCACAGTTGAAGAAGGCTCGGGCCTGGAAAACGAACTGTCGGTCGTGGAAGGCATGCAGTTCGACCGCGGCTACCTGTCCCCCTACTTCATCAACAAGCCGGACACCATGGTCGCCGAGCTGGAAAGCCCGCTGATCCTGCTGGTCGACAAGAAGGTTTCCAACATCCGCGAAATGCTGCCGGTGCTGGAAGCCGTGGCCAAAGCCGGCCGTCCGCTGCTGATCGTCGCCGAAGACGTCGAGGGCGAGGCCCTGGCCACTCTGGTGGTCAACAACATGCGTGGCATCGTCAAAGTCGCCGCCGTCAAGGCGCCAGGCTTCGGTGACCGCCGCAAGGCCATGCTGCAGGACATCGCCATCCTCACCGGCGGTACCGTGATCAGCGAAGAAGTCGGCCTGAGCCTGGAAGGCGCTACCCTGGAGCACCTGGGTAATGCCAAGCGCGTGATCCTGAGCAAGGAAAACACCACCATCATCGACGGTGCCGGTGTTCAGGCGGATATCGAAGCCCGCGTGGCGCAGATCCGCAAGCAGGTCGAAGACACTTCTTCCGACTACGACAAGGAAAAACTGCAAGAGCGCCTGGCCAAACTGGCTGGCGGTGTTGCCGTGATCAAGGTCGGCGCCGGCACCGAAGTGGAAATGAAAGAGAAGAAAGCCCGCGTCGAAGACGCCCTGCACGCCACCCGTGCGGCCGTCGAAGAAGGCGTGGTACCTGGCGGTGGTGTGGCCCTGGTGCGCGCCCTGCAAGCCATCAGCGAACTGACCGGCGACAACGCCGATCAGGACGTGGGTATCGCTCTGCTGCGCCGCGCCGTCGAAGCGCCGCTGCGTCAGATCGTGGCCAACGCCGGTGGCGAGCCGAGCGTAGTGGTTGACAAGGTCAAGCAGGGTTCGGGCAACTACGGCTTCAACGCCGCCACCGACACCTACGGCGACATGATCGAGATGGGTATTCTCGATCCGGCCAAGGTCACCCGTTCGGCGCTGCAAGCTGCTGCGTCCATCGGCAGCCTGATGATCACCACCGAAGCGATGATCGCCGAAGTGGTTGAAGACAAGCCGGCCGCTGGCGGTATGCCAGACATGGGCGGCATGGGTGGCATGGGCGGCATGATGTAAGCCAGCCGGCACCTTGACGGGCCGCCCTAAGGCGGTCTGTACGCTATAAAGAAAACCCCGCGCCTGTCGCGGGGTTTTCGTTTTTCTGGGCTCTGCCAATTCTCCTGGCGCCAAGCGGTACGTCTATTGCTTTGTTTTATCCAGGCTTCCGGACTGGAGCCTGTCAATTCGCGGCGCTGCTGACCAGCAGTCTGACCGCTGCCTTGTCTTGATCTCACCTGGATGTGCTCTGGCCTGCGCCTATTCGCGCGCCGGCCGAGAGTTGTATTGGGCTTTTTCTGCAGGCGCGGCCATTAACGCTGACGCCGCTCTCATGCTCGACGCTGGTGCGGATGGGCAATTAGGTGACTGTGCGGTTGTTACCCGAGGCCGCGCGTGATACCGGGGGGAGTGGCTAGGCGGTTGAACTATTGGCCCGGGCGTTACTCGGAAGTGGCTTGGGTAGTTGGCTGGTGGATCAGGATGATCCAGGTGCGCTTGCCGGAACATGCCGGCATAAACGACCGCTTGTCGCGAACGTCGGCGATAGGCTTATCGGTGATCTAGGGTAAATAAACAGCGTTTGGCAGCGCTATCAAGAGGTTGCAATGATGAAACTAGAAATCGCTCGAGGTTTGTTTCTGGTTGCCGCGCTTAGCCTGGCCTCGTTAGCGGCGGCGGCCTGGCATGAACCTGCTGCTCGGGTGATCAGCCAAAGCGAGCAGGGTGCGAGCCCGGCACCTGCTCAAGGACGAACGGAGTCCAGCGCGCGTCCGGATCATGACCTGCTGTTGTTTATTTTCAGCCTGTCCCAGGGCATGGGCCCGCGGGGCTGAAACCGCTGTTCTGCCGCCTGGCTGTCCGCCACCCAAAAGCCCCGCATCGCGGGGCTTTTGCATAGGGGCACGGATCAGCGGGTGCTCAGTGCCTGGCCGACGGGCTGTGCATCCGGCTGGGCCAGCAGGCTGTACACGCAGGGCAGCACGAACAGGGTGAACAGGGTGCCGATGGACATGCCGGTGGCGATCACCAGGCCGATGTCGAAACGGCTCACCGCCCCCGCGCCGCTGGCCAGGATCAGCGGCACCATGCCGAAGACCATGGCCGCGGTGGTCATCAGCACAGGGCGCAGGCGAATCGAGGCGGCTTCCTCGACCGCCTCGCGGCGCGACAGGCCCTTCTCCCGGCGCAGCTGATTGGCGAACTCGACGATCAGGATGCCGTGCTTGGTGATCAAGCCGATCAAGGTCACCAGGCCCACCTGGGTGTAGATGTTCATGCTGGAGAAGCCGAGGAACAGCGGAATCAGCGCGCCGCAGATCGACAAAGGCACTGTGACCAGTATCACCAGCGGATCGCGGAAGCTCTCGAACTGCGCCGCCAGCACCAGGAAGATCAGCGCCAGGGCCAGGCCGAAGGTCAGGTACAGCGCGCCGCCTTCCTGCACGTACTGGCGCGCGGCGCCGGCATAGTCGTAGGCGAAGCCGGCGGGCGCTTCCTCCAGCATGATCTGCTCCAGCGTGTCGATCGCCTCACCCATGCTGACCATCGGCACGCCCTGGATGATCGCCGAATTGAGCTGCTGGAACTGGTTCAGCTGGGTCGGGCGGGCGCGGTCGCTGACCTTGATCAGGGTCGACAGGGCGAGCATGGCGCCGCTTTCGCTCTTCACGTAATAGCTGCCGAGCCAGTCCGGGTTGTCGCGGTAGGCGCGCTCGACCTGGGCTATCACCTTGTAGCTGCGTCCGTCTATGGTGAAGCGGTTGATCTCGCCTTCACCCAGCAGGCTGGCCAGGGTCAGGCCGAGGTCCTGCATGGACACGCCCATCTGCGCGGCTTTCTCGCGGTCGATCTCCACCACCACTTCCGGCTTGTCGAAGGCCAGGTCGACATCCAGGAAGGCGAACTTGCCGGACGCCTGGGCGCGCTGCTTGACCCGTTCGGTCACCTGCAACAACGACTGGTAGTCGCTCGGCGTGTTGATCACGAACTGGAACGGCAGGCCGCTGCCGGTACCCGGCAAGGACGGCAGGTTGAAGCCGAAGATCTGCAGGCCGGGGATCTGCGCCAGGCGGCCCTGCACCTCGGGCAAAATCTCCATCTGGGTGCGTTCGCGCTCGTCCCAGGGGGTCATCAGAAAGCCGCCGATCCCCGACTGCACGCCGTTGAAACCGTTGATCTGGAACGAGGAGTAGTACTCGGGGAACTCCTTGAAGAGGGTGACGAACTCATCGGTGTACTTGTTCAGGTACTCCAGGTTGGTCGGTTGCGGCGCATTGGCCATCATAAAGATGATGCCCTGGTCCTCGTCCGGGGCCAGTTCGCTCTTGGTGAACTTGAGCAGCGCGGGGATCAGGCACAGCACTAGCACGGCGAACACCAGCACCACCGGCCGGGTATTCAGGGTGCCGTGCAGGGCGCGCTGGTAGCGCTGCTTGAGGCGCTCGAAGAGCAGATCCAGCTTGTGCGCCAGGCCCGACGGGTTCTCGTCGTGGCGCAGCAGCTTGGCGCACATCATCGGCGACAGGGTCAGGGCTACTATGCCGGAGATGATCACCGCGCCGGCCAGGGTCAGGGCGAATTCCTTGAACAGCGCGCCGGTGAGGCCTTCGAGGAAGCCGATGGGGGCGTACACCGCCGCCAGGGTGATGGTCATGGAAACCACCGGCACGGCGATCTCCCGCGCACCGGCGAGGGCCGCCTCGAACGGCGTCTTGCCTTCCTCGATATGGCGGTGGATGTTCTCCACCACCACTATGGCGTCGTCCACCACCAGGCCGATGGCCAGCACCATGGCCAGCAGGGTCAGCAGGTTGATCGAGTAGCCCATCAGCTGCATAAAGAACAGCACGCCG
>Ga0209343_10007991_pt1 | contig 12378 bp, 10 predicted proteins | sample RifCSPlowO2_02_FD_184026 | JGI IMG/M metagenome (GOLD analysis project Ga0209343, IMG submission 184026) | Groundwater microbial communities from Rifle, Colorado - Rifle CSP2_plank lowO2_0.2 (SPAdes) (version 2) | ecosystem: Environmental > Aquatic > Deep subsurface > Groundwater | place... | reverse complement strand
TTTGTTTAATTTTTTAATTGATTTTTTTCTTTTTCTATTTCTAATTTATATTTAATTTATTTAAAAATTAAATACGCCTTATCTAAGCGATCGCTACGCTGTGGCGTATCAGATTAGATTAAACATCTCTTTAAATTTTTCTTCTCCATCAATATTTTGAGCAACTATTAATTTAATTTCCTTGTCAGATAAACCAAAAAATGATTTTAACAAATCTACTTCATCTTTGCACTTATAAGGAATAATCCACGCGCTTTTTTGAAATAGCTGAAAACCTAACTCTTTCAACTTTCCCCTCAAAGCCTCTCTGTGCGTTCTTCTCATTTCTGCTATATCAAACAGCAATATCCTCCATTTTCTGTCCCATTTTTTAGGTCTTTTTATTTTTAAATCATCTATTTGCATCCACCCTGCTTTGTTTTTACCCTTCCCGGTAAGAGAAATATAAATTTGATTGTTTTTTTCATAAAAATTTATAAACCCTTGCTGTTTAAGTTTATAAAAAGCATCATAAACTTTTTTATTTGGATATTTTTTGAGTTTTTTAAACCCGCGCAATAAATTTTGAATAAAAAATGGAGACGTGGCAACAATAGTTATTATACCGCAGATAATTAACATCGCCAAGATATCTTTTGCTATTTCTGATTTTGGTTTTTTAAAATAATATTTATATTTGCTCATAATTTTATGATATCACATAGTAAATAAATACGCCACAGCGTAGCGATCGCTATTTTAAGGCGTATTTGTATTGGTGATTTTCTTTTTTGGTATTATTTTTGCACAAAAAAAAGACCCCGAAGAGAGTCTCACAGCACAGAATGACGAAGTTCCGGATATTAGTTATCCGGTATAATACGATTGAAAAAAGTATGGTCTCTTATCGGGGCCGGTCCAGAAAGGACTTTTCCTTGAAAACCAAGGTATGAAGAAAGCGAGGAAGAAAGGCTCGGAAAATGGCGTGAGGCAAATCACCCGACCGCCCTGCTGTTAATAGCGGTCGATATTTTCCGAGACACTTTCTTCCTCGCACGGAAGCTTTACAAAGAGCAAATCAAAACGAGGATGGTGACAATTTCAAGCATATAAAAAACAAACCTATTTGTCAAGGCTTAGTATTGTACTGTCAACGGGAAATAAAAATGTCATACTTTCAAGGATTTAGAAATGTCATACCTTAAGAATAAATCTGCTTTTCCATGGGTGGTTTGCGGCGGGCGTGTAATCGCGTTTCTTCGCTGGAATTATCCAGTCTGTTTTTTTACTTTTCTGCGGGCGCTCGGTGATGATTTTGGCATTCAGATATTTATCTCTGGCTGGTTTAAAATTTTGAATAATATTTTTGCGTTTTGTGTTGTCGCGCCTGCAACTTCCTGAAAACTGATTCCTTTTATATCCGAAATCTTTTGAATGACGTGTTTTATAAAAATCGGCTCGTTACGCTTATTTTTGCCTTCCGTCAGTGGCGTCAAATATGGACAATCGGTTTCAACCAAAATCTTATCCAATGGACAATTTTTTATAACTTCTGTCAAATCTAGCTTATCTATAATTCCGTTTATTCCCAAGTAAAAACCAAACTCCAAATATTTTTGAGCTTCCTCCCAACTGCCCGTAAAACAATGTATCGATCCTTTTACATTTTGCATTTTCAAAATTTCTATTGTGTCTTTATGCGCCATTCTGCAATGGACTATTATCGGCAGGTCTAATTCTCTCGCCAAATCCAACTGCTGTAAAAAAATCTGTTTTTGTTTTTCTTTAAACTGTTCTAATCTTATTTTCGTTTTTGGCTTATAATAATCTAAACCAATTTCTCCGACAGCAACGACTTTTTTTGATTTTGCAAGTTCTAAATATTTATTTTTATCAAATTCTTCGCCAATAACTTCGGGGTGCAAACCAATAGACGCGTAAATATTATCATATTTTTTTGACAGCTCAACTGCATTCTTGCTTGAGTTATAGTCTGTGCCAACATCAATACAAACGAAGCCTTCTTGTTTAAGACTTTTTATAACTTCGTTTCTGTCATTATCATATGCCTTAAAACTTAAATGCGAATGCGTATCTATAATCATAACTTTATATTATCTCAAAATTTTAAACAAAAAAAGAGCAGGTTGCCTCATAGCTTCCTGCTAAATTACGACCTGTCGAGCATTCGCCCGACCTTGAAAATGGGGACTATACAATGGGGTTATCATTGTCAGCCGAGGCTTTACGACGAATGGCGTCATAAACCTCACGCCGGTGTACGGGTATCTCGCTGGGAGCCTCAATCCCTAATCGGACCTTATCGCCACGAATTTCCACCACGACGATAATAATGTCATCGTTGATGACAATACTCTCGTTTTTTTTGCGGGATAACACGAGCATGGCAAAAATCCTCCACTCAGAATGCTGGGTCGCCCCTCGGGCCTACCATGACCCGATTGTAAGAGCTATTTGCATTCTATACGAAAAACATCAAACTGTCAAGTCTGCCTTGCCAGCCAACTTAAGACCTTGACTCTGACGACCTTTTTGCCTCTTCCCTTTGTAAAAAAACTTTCCTGTCTTTCGGCCAAAACATATCACCGAAAAGACAATACACGATTACAATCATACCCAAAGCTGTCAAAAGGCCTGGCATAGTGTTCTCCTCTCCATATGGACTGTAGAATGTGCTGTTTGTTAAAACCGCGAAACTGTCTCCAATCTTTGAAAGTTTAGGAACTGTTTCGTAACTTAAACATTATTTTATAATCCGCGGGAATAATGCCACGGGCTTTATTTCACTTGATGCTTCTTTAATTTTTTCTGATGTTTCGGGTAAAAACGGCGACAATAACTCTGCTATATTCTGCAGGGCAAAGAGCAAATCAAAAATTACCTGGGCAGAATTTTCTTTATTTTCCCATTCCCATGGCTTTTTTTCGTTTATATATCTGTCGCACCAACCAATCAAGTCCCAGATAGATTTTAAATCTTCGTTGAATTTAAATCTCTCTAAATATTTTTTACATTTTTTTTTTGTTTTCTCAATTTCTTTTTTCAGTTTTGGATTTATGATTTGTTTGGGATTAGACGCTACGGGGAGAGCCTTCGGGCTCAATGGGGTTTGGGATTTGGAATTTAATTTGGCGGCCATAGCTAAAACGCGAGAAACTAAATTACCGATTCCGCCGGCTAAATCTGAGTTATATCTCTGCTCAAATTTTTTATAAGTGAAATCGCCGTCCTCTGTTGAGGGAATTTCTCTCAACAAATAATATCTGACGGCGTCTGCGCCATATTTTTTAACCAATTCAAATGGATCAATAACATTACCAAAACTTTTTGACATCTTCTGCCCATTGGCCGTAATAAAACCGTGGGTAAAAATAGCCTTTGGTAAATCCAGCCCTAAAGATAAAAGCATTGCTGGCCAATATATGGCATGAAACTTTATGATATCCTTGCCTATATAATGAATATCTGCTGGCCAATATTTTTTAAATTCCCTTGTATTTTCTGCATAACCAATTGCCGATATGTAATTCGGTAAAGCGTCGGCCCAAACATAGATTATTTGAGAATCGTCTCCCGGAACCGCAAAACCCCAATATTTTTCTTTAAATCTTGAAAAACTTACATCCTCTAAACCGCCTTCTATCATTCTCAAAATCTCATTTTTTCTAGTTTCTGGAATAATTTTTATTTTTTCTTCTTTAATAATTTTTTTAATCTCTGACAAATATTTTGAAAGTTTAAAAAAATAATTTTCTTCCTCAACCAGCTCTAACCCCTTCAAATGGATAGAACACTTTTCATCAACTATTTCTTTTTCTGTCTTAAATGCCTCGCATCCAGCGCAATAATAACCTTCGTATTTCTTTTTGTACAAATCTCCATTCTTTTGTAATTTCTCCCAAAGTTTTTTTACAGCTGGCCAATGTCTTTTTTTATCAGTTGTTCTGATAAAGTCATCGTTAGACAAACTTAAAAGTCCTTTCAGGTCTCTGAACTTTTGCGACATTTCGTCTGCAAACTCTTCAGGCGTTTTTCCGACTGCCTCCGCAGCCCTGACAGTTTTTAATCCATGCTCATCTGTGCCGTTTAAATAAAAAACATCTTCCCCCAAAGAACGATGATAACGCGCCAAAACATCTGACCCGATTATTTCTAACGCAAAACCAATGTGCGGGGACGCATTCGTATAAGGAATAGCATTTGTTATGTAAAATTTTTTCTTTTTACCAAACATGTTAAGATTAGATTAATACTAACAAATTTTGTCCTAAAATCAATGATTTTACTCGTGCATATGCTATTTGGCGCGGCTGTTTCTTCATATATAAAAAACCCGTTTTTAGCGGTTATTTTGGCTTTTTTCAGTCATTATGTTTTGGATTTGATACCACATATAGAATATAATATAGAAAATATCAAAAAGGCGCAATGGGATAAATCTCTGCTGGATATTTTAAAAGTAGCCTCTGATTTTTTAATAGGCGTTCTGTTTATTTTTTTATTTTTAGGCTGGCAACTTATAATTTTTATCGTTGTTTTTTTTGCTATACTGCCTGACGGTTTGACTGTTCTGAGCTATTTTTTTCAAAACAAATTTTTGGAACTGCACAAAAAATTTCACCAGAAAAAAATACATTTTTTAAGAGACAACCCTTCGGCATCCTTCGGCACGGCTCAGGACAAGGACTCAGGGCAAATAAAAATCTCCAATTTCTGGAGAATTACAAATCAAGTTTTAATTATTATTATTTCTATTTTTTTGTTAAAAATTTAATCATACTGTTCTCTGCCCTCTCGCCTCTTTTCTAAAAACTCCTTTACAAATTCGTAAATAATTCCAAAAATAGGAACCGCAAAAATTGTCCCTAAAAAACCAAAAATTTTGGCTCCAAGAAGTAAAGACACCAACACTAAAACCGGGGGCAGGGCGATCATTTTTTTCATCAACAGCGGGGTTAAAAGTTTATTATCGACTTCCTGGACTAAAATTATTGCAATTAAAACATAGAGCATTGTTAGCCAAGATCCTGCGGAAACCGCAATAAAAACAACTAAAAGAATACTCGTTATCCATGGCCCTATATAGGGAACAAAATTTAAAATTCCGGATATTAAAGCTAAAAGAAAAGCGTATTTTACTCCAAATATATAAAAAACAATAAAGGAAGCGACGGCTACAAAAACACAAGATAAAATTCTGGCGCCAAACCAACCGGCAACTCTGCTCTGGGCGCGTTCAAAAAGAGACAAAATATTTTCTTCATATTTTTTGGGTGATATAAGAATTAAAAATTTTTCGGCGCCTTTTTCCTCTAACGAAAGGAAAAAAGAAATAGTGAGTATAAAAACCGCTGAAGAAACGCCTCCCAAAAAAGTCATCAAGGCTTTAATAACACTTTTTGAGCTTTGGACCAGGCTACCGGTAAGAATGGCTGTAATGTCATCAAAACTTTGAGACATATCAAATCCTACTTGTTTTAACGCAGGGCTTATCTGCTCAAAATAACCCGGCAGAGATTGCGAAAGCTGTTTTAACTCAAAAATAAAAATAGGGGCCGTCAGAAAAATCAAAACTCCTAAAATTCCGAAGATAGACAAGTAAACAATGAATATTGCAATAATTTTGGGGATATATATTTTTTTGAAAAAATTTATTGACGGCTCCAACAATATAGAAATAGACAAACCGAAAAAGAACCAGAGGGCGATTTCTCTTGCCAAATAAACAACATATAGAATAAAAATGGCTATAAATACTTTTATTATAGTTTCCCAAGATATGTCTAAAACTTGCCCTTTTTCCATTTTTTAGAGTTTTAATATCTGCTTTAATTTGTCTGATTCTTTTTCTTCTATTGGGCCAATGACTGCTAAATTTAATTTCTCCGGCGAAAATATATCTTTTGCTATTTTATTTATGTCGCTTACCGTGACCTTATCAATAATTTTTAACTTTTCTTCGGGAGTTAGAATATTCTGTTCCGTAACCTCTTGCATTGCAAAGAAAGATGCCTGCGCGTCCGTCGCGTCAAGTGATAAAGCCATAGTTCCCCTTAAATAGTCTTTTGCTTTTTTTAGTTCTTTGGCTGTAATTTTTTTATCTCTCAAATCTTTATATTCTGACAAAACTAATTCAACCGCTTTTTCCAAACTGTCATTTTTTATTCCAGCCTGTGTAACTAAATACCCAGTATCAGTTGTGGCGTCGACAGAGGTGTGGACATAATACGCAAGTCCGTTCCTTTCTCTCACAGAAATAAAAAGCCTTGAGCTCATATTCCCGCCTAAAATTATTGCCATTAAACCTAAAGCATATCTGCGAGAATCAAACATATTATAAGTCCTGACCCCCAAACAAAAATGCGTCTGATCCGTTTTTTTATAATGAACCAAAACTTCCGGATTTGACTGCTCTTCTTTTGTTGGAACTTTTTCCGGCAGATGGCTTGTTTTTACTTTTCCAAAATATTTATTTATTTTTCCCTGAATTTGCTTTACATTAACGTCTCCCGCAATGCAGACAACTGTGTTTTTGGTTGAATAGTGATTTTTAAAATAATCTAAAATTTTCTCCCTGTTAAAGCTCAAAATATTTTCTTTCTCGCCCACAATTCTCCAACCTGCGGGCTGGTCTTTATAGAGCAGATCCTCAAAAAGCTCCGAAACATAGGCTGTCGGCGTATCCAAATACATATTTAATTCTTCAACTATTACGCCTTTTTCCCTTTGTATTTCTTCTTCCTCAAATTTAGAATTTAAAAACATGTCAGAAATCCAATCTAGAGCAATATCTGTATTTTTTTTATCAACTTTTGCCCAGAATCCGGTAATCTCTTTTGAAGTAAACGCGTTATATTCCCCGCCGATTCGGTCTAAAGTTTCTGAAATTTTCAAAGTGTTCGGCCTCTTTTTTGTTCCTTTAAAAAACATATGCTCTAAAAAATGGGAAATTCCGCTTATGTCTTTTTTTTCGTATTTTGAACCGGTTCCGACCAATATTGAAACAGTAACGCTCTTGGTATTTTTTATTGGAATCGTAATCACCCTTAATCCGTTTTTTAGCGTAGTTTTTTTATACATAAATAAGTTTATTTAATTTTTCCGATAAATCTGAAATTTTTATTCTTTCCTGTTTCATCGTGTCGCGGTCGCGAACGGTTACTGCATTATCTTTTAAGGTATCAAAATCAATCGTCACACAAAATGGCGTTCCAATTTCATCCTGTCTGCGGTACCTTTTCCCGATATTACCATTGTCATCAAACTCACACATAAACTTAATTTTTAAGTTGTCAAAAACTTCTTTTGCTTTTTCAACAAGCTCGGGTTTGTTTTTTAGCAATGGAAAAACTGCAACTTTTATCGGAGCTAATTTTGCAGGAAATTTCATAACAATTCTTTCTTCTCCTCCGTCTAATTTTTCTTCTGTGTATGCTTCTGTCATCAATGCCAGCATAATTCTTGCAATTCCAACAGACGATTCAATAATATGGGGCATATATTTTTTTTTTGATTCAGGGTCTGAGTAAGATAAATTAACTCCGGAAAATTTTGAGTGCTGAGTCAAATCATAATCGCCTCTTGCGTGGACTCCTTCTAATTCTTTAAATCCAAACGGAAAATTATATTCAATATCATAAGCTTCTTTTGCGTAAAAAACCAAATTGTCGTGCTTTTTCCATTTTAAATTTTTTTCTTTTATGCTTAAGTATTCTGTAAAAAATTTCCATCTGTATTCTTTTAATTTCTCGTACTCCTGCATTTCTTCTTCTGGTTTCACAAAATATTGCATTTCCATCTGTTCAAACTCTCTTGTCCTAAAAATAAACTGTCTTGCTGTTATTTCGTTTCTGAAAACTTTTCCAATTTGCGCTATCCCAAATGGGATTTTTGACCTCGTCGAATCCAAAACATTTTTATAGTTTGTATAAATTCCCTGACAGGTTTCTCCTCTTAGATAGACTATTTCTTTCTGCCAATCATCGGCAAAATTTCCGAGGTTTGATTTTACCAGCAAATTAAATTTTTTAACTTCCGTAAAATTATTTTTACCGCAATCCGGACACTTTAATTTTTTTATATTTTTGGTAAAAATATCATTAATTTCTTCCTCTAACATTTTCTCATCAGCCTGAATGCCAGCTTCCTCTAATAAATGATCCACCCTGGATCTTGTGTGACAATTTTTGCATTCTGTGAGGGGATCAGAAAAACCAGAAATATGCCCTGATGCCTCCCATATTTTAGGATGCATAAAAATTGCCGAGTCTAATCCGATTATATCTTCTCGAAACTGCACCATGTATTCCCACCACATCTTTTTGATTATGTTTTGCAGTTCAACGCCATAAGGGCCGTAATCATAGCAAGAGCCAAAACCGCCATAAATTTCAGAGGATGGATAAACAAATCCCTTCCTTTTTGCAAAAGACACAATCTTCTCCATTAAATTATTATTATTTTCTTTTTTCATATTTTATTATCTTAACCTTTTAAATTTTCAAATTCAACTCAGATTCACAAATTAACATTCTAAAAACCTACTACGTCTTTTTGTCTCGAGACAAAAAGACGTAGCTTCAAATTTAATCTAATTTAAACGCTTTTATAAAATAATCCTGGCCGTCAACAAAATCCAATAAACCAAACCGGATATGACTTTCCAATTTAAATAATTTAATAAAATCTCTTATTTCTTGCTCACAATCATATGGAAAAATAAAAACGCTTTCCTGTAACTCGCGGAACCCGGCTGTTTTTAATCTATATCGCAGTGCATTTCTCCCTTTTCTGTGCGTATTTGGAATATCAAATGCGACCATTCTCCATTTTTTATCCCAAGCTTCTTTCTTATTATTTAACTGCTTAAACTTTGCATTGAGCGCGCGAAGTCTCCCTTTTTCGCTTAACAAAACAATTACTGAACCGTCATATTGTTCTTTTTGGGTTATAAATTTTGACCTTTTCAGATTTATAAAACTATTCTGTACCTCTTCTCTGCTAAATTTTTTCCAACTACTACTTGGAAATAGATCTTCAATAAAAAGCCCTTTCTTCAGTCTATAACTAAAACCATGATCAATGGAATCATATAAGTGCAATAATATTTGTTCTATTGCTGAATCTTTCATTTTTCGAGTGCATAATTATTCTCTTTTTTATCATAACATAAAATTTACTAATATGCGGCTTTTTGTCTCGAGACAAAAAGCCGCATATATCTTCTACTTGCCGTCTGCCATAAAATTGTTTGCTACTGAATTAATTCAGTAGCATGCTCATTAGCGCTATTTATATAATAATATGCTTCTAAAAATCTAAATTCAATATTTTTTATTGATCTTTTAAAATCTTCAGCCCCCTTGATTTAAGATAATCACGAAATTCTATTCCTGCAGTTACTGTATCAGTTTTTACGACAAAAGTATCTGTAAAATCTTCAGGTATGTTTTCTATTTTTTGATAATTTATTGACTGTCCAAGATATAAATCAAGTTCCGCGGGTTCGTTAGGTTTAATTTGCTCTAAAAGTTTTTGCAGAGTTGCGCCAGTGCGGATGTCATCTTCCACAACTAAAACTTTTTTACCTCGCAATGCCGATAAATCATCAAATAATTTAATTGTTCGAGTTTCTCCTTCTCCGCTTTCTGGAATATTAACTGCGACTGTAGGCATGCCAAGATCTAAAAAATAAGGTTCGTATCCAAATCCCTCTGGTCCGACGATGAGCGCCACATCAAAACCCTTTTTTACTGCTCTCCGGGCTGCACTAAACGCTCCTAATGGATTGTTAGGATCATGGGGATTATACACGCCTCTTCCTTCTGCTGCCTCTTTTGCTTTTCCTTGATAGCGAGCCCTAATTAATTCTGTTTCAAATTCAGGGGGTAATGGTTGAATTTTTTCTAAAGAATTCCCAAAATTTTTAGATGTGTACGGCAATTCTGTTAATTCATATAAACCAGACTTTAATTGTTCTTTATGGGTCTTAAATATTTGGGTCGCTTCTGAAATAATCCGCTCACGTACTTGTAAAATTCCAGGCAACATTGGATTAAGCGAATCAAAAGCGCAAAATCTTTTTGCCGCATATGCTTTTAAAGACTTGGAAAGCTCTGGGAATTTTTTTTCTAGTCTTTGAGCTTCGTCAATAAATAAACGTTCGGTCAACCGACGACGGCCGTATTGTGTTCCCAGTCTTTCATGGGCTTTAATATACGCATCGCCAGCTTCCTGCATCGGCGCATTGTCAGGACAAAAAACTTCAATTTCTTGCGGTAGCCCCTGAGTTCTTGTAAATCCTTTAGGGAAAATATTATGGGCAAAATATATGCCAATGCTCGCCGGCGAAAAACGGGAGAGCATTTTTACAATTTTTTTTACCGATGCTCCAGTGACAGCATCTTTATCAAATAGTAACACATTCTTCCCTTGAAAATCTTCTGGCTCAACAGGATTAACCCATTTACCTCTTGCAACTTTACGGTTATGCGCAGCCACATCCACAATTATAGTCGGCATTTCCCATAAATTTGCAATTGCTCCCTGGTTTAGTCCACCGCGGGCGATAGGCACTGCAACATTATATTTTTTGCTTAAATTTTTAATAGCAACAAGATCAATTCCCATATTAATCACGCCCGTTGCCCTTGGCATATTATTTTCTTGTAAAAATTTATCTCTGTACGCAAAAACTTGATTTTTTAAGGCATTAAAAACCTCGTCGTATGAATTATTTGCCCCACTATTTAGCAAATCGCGCATACCCTCATGATCTTCCAGCATATTTAAAACGCTGGGCATGTAGAAGCTATCTGGACGCTCGCGAAGAAGCTGGTCAGCTACCTTACGCAGTCCTTTAAAATCCTGCAATTTTCTAAATGCCTCTATGGCCCAATATTCATTTTTTTTAACCTGTAAATAATGGTAGCCCAATTCAGTAAAGCGCTCTCTTTCTTTTTGAGATAATACATCAATGCCTGAATCAGAACGACGCGTTAAATCGAGATATTCTTCAAAATGCTTTTCATATTTTTTGTGAAGCTCAAATGGACCGAGATCGCCACTCTCTATTGGTTCATCGGTTGGTTGTTCGCCAAATTTTTCAGGCATATTTTAATTTATTTTTATTGCACTATTCCTTTACCCGCAACCGTAGGATCGTCGGGCATACTTGTATTCACAGCCGAACCTTTTGATGTAACAGTTGCGCCGGTTGCCTGATCTTCGCCAGAAATAGTTGCCTCGCTTATAATGTCGGCTATAAAGTTTTTTTGATAAACAGCCGGCGTTAAGGAAACCTGAAAAGATATTGATTTTTGGCTTCCTGAAGATGCCGTGATGTCTCCAGCCGACCAAACAATTTCCCTGCTTGAACTGTCAAAAGAAAATTTGGACGACTCGCTTTCGGGAGAAATTAACCCGGTCAGAACAACGTTCTGCGCAAGGTTTGCCTTTACTTTAACATTTTTTAAATCATTAAAATAATTATTAATCGTCCATACGATGGTGTATGTAGTAGACTTGTCGGCTATCGGAGGAATTGGTCCTGAGTTTGAAACGGTTGAATTTTGATAATAGCCTTTTTGAGAGATACCCAAGTTTGAGTTAATTTTTGTGATAAAATCTTGAGTGATTTGCGAAATGTTTACACTGTCTCTTACGGTTATATTGTTCTTTTCGGAATCAGAAAGCGGCCAGCTGTTTTTTAGCCTCACATCAAATCTAACACTCTCTTCCTGTTGAACGGCCAATCTTTTTAATCCCTGAACTTGTTTGTAATCCCAAACGATCAAATTATCATTGGGTTGGGATTGGCCTTCTTCGGCTTGTATGGTAGAAGCATCAAATGCCGGACTATCTAGTTTTACCACCATAAATAAATTATCAAAAGGGGTAGAGCCTATGTTCCTAAAAAATATTTCGTAATGCAGAAGTTCTCCTGGCGACGCCACATAATTTACAGAGCCATTTATCTGTTGGGAAATAAAAAGCAACGGCTCAATTACTTCTACATCTATGTTCGTATCCTTTATCTCAATAAAACTTCCTGCTATTCTCATACCAAGCTTTGCTGTAAAATTTAAACGGCTACCGGTATCAGCCGTAATTCTTCCTTTAATATTAATTCTTCCTCCCTGCGCCTTATTCAATGTTTGAAGCTTCCATTCGTAGTTATCTAAAGAAGGCGGAGCAGATGTTTCAAAACTAAACCCGTTCACAGAATCAATTTTTATACTGAGATTTTCCAGAGGATAATCCACGTTTGAAAAATAGTTAACTGAATATTGTATTTCTTTCCCTTTTTCTGCTTTTAACGGCAAATCAAAATCTAAAGTCAGAGGAACAATATCAATTTTTGTGGTGAAAGTTGTGCTT
>Ga0209343_10007990_pt1 | contig 12379 bp, 9 predicted proteins | sample RifCSPlowO2_02_FD_184026 | JGI IMG/M metagenome (GOLD analysis project Ga0209343, IMG submission 184026) | Groundwater microbial communities from Rifle, Colorado - Rifle CSP2_plank lowO2_0.2 (SPAdes) (version 2) | ecosystem: Environmental > Aquatic > Deep subsurface > Groundwater | place: Rifle... | reverse complement strand
GGCCAAACCCGAAGACCTGATCGCGGAAGTGCACTCCATCGCCACCCGCGCCGCCGCCTCGGGCTTTCTGCCCAGCGCGGCCTTGATCATCAGTTGCGCGGGACGCAAATGGCTTCTGGGCGGGGAAATTGCCTTCGAGGTTGGCATGATCGAATCCGCCTTTGGCGGCACCCTGCCCATTGCCGGTTTTCCATCCTTGGGGGAAATCGGCCCCCTGTACCACCAGGGCGCCTACACACGCAACTTGTTCCACAACATGACCTACGTCCTGCTGTTGTTGGGCAAGAGCGATGGCCACTAGCCCCCTGCACATGCTGACCACCCTGGCGCCCGCGCCGGACGGCTTCACCCGGGTGCACCTGAGCAAGCGGCATCTGCTGTCCGGGCCGGTGGTGGTACTGGTGCCGGACCTGGCGACCCTGGGCGCCGTGGTGCCGGATTACGCCGCACGCATGCAGGGCATCGCCCTGACGCTGGGGCCGGGCATGCAGTTGGCGCAAATTTCGCCGGTGTTGTGGCATGTGCAGTTGGACATCACCCAGGTGGCGGTGGCCGCCGCGCTGGCCCCGGGCTGGCTGGCCGCCATCGCCATAGCAGACCTGGCCACCCAAAAACTGTTTGCGGTGGACACCAAGGCCGAGCGGACCGAACGCCAGCTGCAGCTGACGCGCCATGACTACAACGACCTGACCAAGCGTCTGCTGGCGCAGGTGCATGACCTGACCGCCGCCAAAAATGCACTGGGCGAGCTCAACCAGCACCTGGAGTCCCGCGTCAAAGAACGCACGGCGGACCTGGCCCAGGCCAACACCAGCCTGTCCAAGACCCTGGACGACCTGCGAACCACGCAAATCGAGCTGGTGCGCACCGCGCAACTCGCCGGGCTGGGCTCGCTCGTCGCGGGCATCGCCCACGAGCTCAACACCCCCATTGGCACCGCCTTGACCGCCGCCACCGCGCTGGCGCACGAGGCGCACACCATCCAGACCCAGTTTGCCAGCGGCCAACTCGGGCGCAAGGCGCTCGACCAGTTTTTGCAAAACTCCACCGACATCAGCGATTTGTTGGAGCGCAATCTGACCCGCGCGGCCGAGCGCATCGGGCATTTCAAGCAAGTCGCCGTCGATGGGGGCAGCGAAGAGCGCCACCGCTTCCAATTGGCGGACGTGGTCTCCGGCACCCTGTCCTTCCTGGCACCCAAGCTGCAGGGCACGCCTTACCACCTGACCATGGAGCTCGACCACCGCATTGAGATGGACAGCTACCCCGGCGCCATCAGCCAGGTGCTGAGTGATTTTGTAGGCAATGCACTCCTGCACGCCTTTGCCGGACGCGACACCGGCGCCATGCGCCTGCGCACCGCCCTGCGCGACGAGGCCACCCTGGAGCTCACCTTCAGCGACGACGGCAAGGGCATCGCCGCCGACCAGCTGCCCCATATTTTCGAGCCCTTCTACACCACCAAATTCGGCCAGGGGGGCTCCGGCTTGGGGCTGTACATCGTCTACACCCAGGTGCGTGATCTGCTGGGCGGGCGGGTGGAGGTCAGCAGCCTGGAGGGGCAGGGAACCCATTTTTGCGTCACGGTGCCGCTGGTTGCGCCCCGGCAGCGGCTGCGATAATCCGCCCATGCACACCCTGCCCCGACTCCCCTGCTACCTCAATGGCGACTACACCGAGCTGCCCGACGCCAAGATCAGCGTCATGGACCGCGGCTTTGTCTTTGGCGACGGCGTGTACGAGGTGGTGCCGGTGTATGGCGGACGCCTGTTTTGCTTCGCGCAGCACATGGCGCGGCTGGACCGCAGCCTGGCCGCCACCCGCATCCGCCAGCCCCACACACACGACGAGTGGCGCACTATTGCTATCAAATTAATAGCTTCTTACGCACTGTCCACGGGCCAGAAGGTCGAAAACACCGATCAGTTGGTCTACATCCAGATCACCCGGGGCGTGGCCATGCGCGACCATGTGATGCCCGACGACATCACACCCACCGTGTTTGCCATGGCCAATGCCATGAAGCTGCCCACACCCGCGCAGCGCGCCCTGGGTGTGGCCTGTGTCACCGCCGACGACTTCCGCTGGGAAAAAGCCCACATCAAAAGCACCAGCCTGCTGGGCTCGGTGTTTGCCCGCCAGATCAGCTTTGACGCGGGCGCGGTGGAAACCGTGATGTTCCGCCACGGCTATTTGAGCGAAGCTTCGGCCAGCAACGTCTGGGTGGTGAAAGACGGCAAAGTGCTGGGCGCGCCCAAAGACCATCTGGCGCTGGAAGGCGTGCGCTACGGGCTGATTGAAGACCTCTGCCGCGCCCAGGGCATTCCCTTCGAATTGCGCCGCATCTCCCAGGATGAAGTGCAGCAGGCCGACGAATTGCTGCTGTCGTCCGCCACCAAAGAGGTGCTGGCCATCACCACCCTGGACGGGCAGCCGGTTGGAAACGGCGCACCCGGCCCCATCTACCAAAGCCTGTACGACGGCTACCAGCGCGCCAAGGCGCCATAAGCCGCCTGTTTGTCCCCGCTTTATTGAAACCCCCATCCGCCGTGTCTACCCCCCCCACACCACCAAGCCCCCCTGCGCCGGGCGTCCCCCGCCAGGAATCGCTCATCGAATACCCCTCCCTCTTCCCCATCAAGGTCATGGGCCTGAAGGTGGAGGGACTGGTACACGCCATTTCCGTCATCGCCCACGCGTTTGATCCCGGCTTTGACGCCAGCACCATTGAGCTGCGCGAGAGCAAAGGCGGCAAGTACCTGGGGGTCACCATCACCATCACCGCCACCAGCCGCGAACAGCTCGACGAGCTGTACCGCACGCTGTCCACCCACCCCATGGTGAAGGTGGTGCTGTAAAAAGCCAGCCGCGGCTCAGTGCGCGTCGGCCAGCTTGGCCGCCTGCACAGCCTGGGTACTGTCGCCTTGGGCGCCGTTGAAAAACAGGTTCAGCAGCACCGCACTCAGCGAGGCCAGCAAAATGCCCGACTCGATCAAGGGGTGCAGGCCGTGCGGCATCCACTGTTTGAAATTCGGGGCGATCAGCGGAACCATGCCCATGCCGATGGTCACCGCCACGATGAAAGCGTTGTGGCGGTTGCCTTTGAAATCGACACTGGCCAGGATGCGGATGCCGGTGGCCGCCACCATGCCAAACATCACCAGGCCCGCCCCACCCAGCACCACCGTGGGCAGCGACTCCACCAACGCGGCCATTTTTGGCAACAGGCCCAGCACGATCAGGATCAGCCCCCCGGCCACGCAGACAAAACGGCTGCGCACCCCGGTCACCCCCACCAGCCCCACGTTCTGCGAAAAGCTGGTGTAGGGGAAGGTGTTGAACATGCCGCCGATCAGCGTGCCCAGCCCGTCGGTGCGCAGGCCGCGCGACAGGGCCGCCTGGTCCACCGGGTGTTCGGTCATCTCGCCCAGGGCCAGGAACATGCCGGTGGACTCGATCATGACCACCACCATCACCAGCGTCATGGTCACGATCAGCACCGGGTCAAACACCGGCATGCCGAACTGGAAGGGCAGCACCACTTCAAACCAGTGGGCCTTGGCCACCTTGTCGAAGTTCATCATGCCGGCGGCCGTGGCCACCACCCCGCCCAGCACAATGCCCAGCAGCACCGAGATGTTGCTGACAAAGCCCTTGGCGAATTTGGCGATCAGCAAAATCGCCACCAGCACCACGGCCGCCACCGCCACGCCCGCCAGCGGCGCGTAGGCCGGGTTGGGCACCGAGCCCACCAGGGCCAGCCCCTTGGGGATGGCGGGCACCACAGCCGCCAAGGGCGCGCTGGCACCGGCGGCGGGCAGCACTGCGGCATTGGCCATGGACCCCACCTCCGCCAGCCAGCGGGCGTTCTCCGGGCTGACGGTGCTGGGCGCCGTGGGGCCAAAGGGGTTGCCAAAAATCCAGTTGATGCCAATGCGCATCAGGCTGATGCCAATCACCGTGATGATGGTGCCGGTCACCACCGGCGGAAAGAAACGCAGCATGCGGCTGACCACCGGCGCCAGCAGCATGGACAGCACCCCCGCGCCCATGATGGCGCCAAAGATCAGCTGCGCCCCTTCCACCCCGGGCGTGGTGCCCGCCATGGCCACCATGGGCGCGACCGAGGCAAAGGTCACCCCCATCATCACCGGCAACTTGATGCCAAACCACTGGGTCGCGCCCAGGGACTGGATCAGGGTGACGATGCCGCAGCAAAACAGGTCCGCCGAAATCAACGCCGCCACCTGCTCCGGGCTGAGCTTGAGGGCGCGCCCCACGATAAGCGGCACGGCAATGGCCCCCGCATACATCACCAAAACGTGCTGCAAACCGAGGGCGGCGAGTTGGCCGGTGGGTAATCGCTCATCGACCGGATGGACGGCGTGGGGCATCACTGTTCTCCAAAAATGGTTCGAGGTTGGCAAACTGTATACACTTTTGATTTTTGAAGGCTAGGTGAAAACCCGATAGGGCTCGGAGCTGGAACGGCCTGTGCTTATTACTCTGTCCACCACGCCATGGTGAAGGTGCTGCCGTTGGCCATTTGCCACGCTGGTGAAATTTTCACAAGCGTGAAAGCATTCATTTTTATAAAAAGATATTGACTTATTTTTTTATAAAAATAAGATGGCGGTGCCTTATAAAAATTCCCATGCCCACATCCCACCAACGCGCTGGCCATTACGTTCAGCAATCCACCGGCTACCGGGCTTTCATTCCAGAGGCTTTGCCACCCAACCCTGACATTGTGTTTGACGGCGAGTTGCGCACCCTGCTGTCCCAGGCCGACCGGGATATCGCCCGCCTTGACGCCATTGCCGCCTTGCTGCCCAACCCCGACTTGTTTGTGGCCATGTATGTGCGCCACGAAGCGGTGCTGTCGTCCCAGATCGAGGGGACGCAAAGCACCCTCGAAGACGTGCTGGCCTTTGAAGCGCAGGGAACCCACAATGACAGCCCCAAAGACGTGGAAGAAGTTGTCAACTACGTGCGCGCCATGAACCACGGCCTGCGGCGTTTGGGCGAACTCCCCTTGAGCCTGCGCCTGCTGCGCGAAATACATGGTGAGCTGATGCACAAGGTGCGGGGAGGTGAAAAAACGCCCGGCGAATTTCGCACCTCGCAAAACTGGATTGGGGGAACAGGCAGCTCGCTGGCCAACGCGTCTTTCGTCCCGCCACCGCCACACGCCTTGATGGATGCCCTGGGCGCGCTGGAAAAATTCTTGCACGAAGGCAAGTCCACCGTACCGCTGCTGATTCGCTGTGGCCTGGCCCACGCCCAATTTGAAACCATCCACCCTTTTCTGGATGGCAATGGCCGCGTGGGACGCCTGCTGATCACCCTCATCCTGTGCGAAGAGCAGGCCCTGTCACGCCCGCTGCTGTATTTGTCTGTTTTTCTCAAAGGGCACCGCGCCGAGTATTACAACCACCTCACCGCCATCCGTGAACATGGCCACTGGGAGCCATGGCTCAAATTTTTCTTGCGCGGTGTGAGCCAAACCGCCCGCGCCGCCACGCGCACCGCCACCGACATCGTGAACATGCGCGAAGCACACCGCAATACCCTGATGAAAAACCCCAAGGCGCTCAAACTGCTCGACAGCCTGTTTCAGCAGCCTTTGGTCTCCCCCAACCGCATTGCCGAAATCGTGGGCTGCACCCACCCCACGGCCGTCAAGCTGGCGCGGGATTTGGAATCCCGAGGCTGGCTGCGCGAAGTCACCGGCTTTGAACGCAACCGCCTGTACCGCTACCAGCCCTACCTGGAACTCTTCCACCGCGAAACCGTGGAAGCCAACTTTGCAACCCTTACCCCCTAGCGGATACCGCAGACCCTATGCCCACCCTTGACTGGCTCAACCGCACGTCCGCCTTTAGCACGGCCGCCCAAGTCCCCTACCGGTTGCTGGAGCAGGTATCTGTCCATGGCAACCCGGATGCAGGCAGCGACAACCTGCTGATCCAAGGCGACAACCTTGAAGCCCTCAAAGCCCTGCTGCCGTTTTACAGGGGGCAGGTCAAATGCATCTTTATCGACCCACCCTACAACACCAGGAGTGCGTTCGAGCACTACGACGACAACCTGGAGCACGCCCAGTGGCTGAGCATGATGCTGCCGCGCCTGCAACTCTTGCGCGAGCTGCTGCGGGAGGACGGAAGCATTTGGGTGACGATTGACGACAACGAGGGACATTACCTCAAGGTGCTGATGGATGAGGTGTTTGGGCGGGGGAATTTTGTCGGCGAACTAGTTTGGCAAAAGAGAACTTCACGGGAGAACAGAGCCCCAATAAGTTCATCACATGACGTGCTGTACCTATATGCACGCGGTGGCCCCTCACTATGGAAGCGTCACAGAAATTTGCTTCCAGCAACAGACACCGGATTTTCCAACCCAGACAACGACAAGCGCGGAGTTTGGAAATCGATTCCATTTACAGCCCAAGGATTCCGCGAAAACCAGATGTACGAAATCGTGACGCCGAGCGGCGCACTTGTTGCCCCACCCAAAGGGAGATGCTGGGGTGCTACCGAACCGGAGTATCTACGTCTTCGCGACATCGAACGCCGTGTTTATTTTCCCAAAAATGGCGCTGGCAGACCTCGAATCAAACAGTTTCCTGAGCAACAAAGCGGACTCGTACCAATGACCCTTTGGTTCGCAAAAGAGGTCGGCGACAACGAGGCTGCCAAGAAAGAAAGTCTCGCACTTTTTACTGATCGAGAAGCATTTGGCACACCAAAGCCCGAAGGCCTTCTTGCACGCGTGCTTCACATCGCCACCAACCCCGGCGACCTCGTCCTCGACAGCTTCCTTGGCTCCGGTACCACCGCAGCGGTCGCCCACAAAATGGGCCGCCGCTGGATCGGCATCGAAATGGGCGAACACGCCGCCACCCACTGCCTGCCGCGCCTGCAAAAAGTGCTGGACGGTGAACAGGGCGGCATCAGCAAGGCGGTCGGCTGGGGGCCAGCCGCAAGCGGCGCAGGCACTCTCTTTGCCGATGGTGGCGCATGGAGCGGCGGCGGTTTTCGCTTCATGCGCCTGGGTGCGCCGGTGTTTGACGCCACGGGCCGCATCCACCCCGATGTGCGCTTCGCCACGCTGGCCGCGTTTGTCTGGCAACAGGAGACGGGCGTCGCCTGGCCGGCTTACGCCCCCCAGCCCCTGGCCGGAGAAGGCGCCAGCGTCCGTATGGGCGCCGCGCTGCCCGGCACGCCCTACCTAGGCACACACTATACTTTTGATAGCAGCTTACGCTTAATAGACGTGCCGAAAGAGCCTATTTTGCTTACAAAAAAGCCACTGTTTGCGACCTATCTGCTGTTCAACGGCATCCTGGGCGACAAGCGCCCGGCCAGCGGCAATGTGCTGACCCAAGCGGTGCTGGACGCGCTGCTGTCGCTGCACGCACAGGTGCATGGTGCAGCCGAGCAAAACGGCGCGGCCATCCCACTATTGGTCTTCGGCGAAGCCTGTCGCTTAGGCCCAGCCCGCTTGAAGCTGGCGAATGTGACGTTCAAACACATTCCCTATGACGTGAGGGCGCGGTGACGTGAACGCAATGACCCACTATTTTGTTGACGAGTCAGGCGACGGCGTGCTGTTTGGTTCGCAGGGTCGCGTATTGCTGGGCCAACCAGAGGGGCGCAGTCACTTTATGTTGGGGGCTCTACAAGTACCTGATCCACAAAAACTGGCTACCGAGCTTGAGGTACTGCGGCAGGAATTGCTCAAAGACCCCTATTTCAAGAACGTGGAGTCCATGCAACCAGCGCGATGCAAGACGGCGCTTATGTTCCATGCCAAAGACGATGTGCCAGAGGTACGCCGCGAAGTGTTCAAGGTGCTGGCCCGTGCCGACATCAAGTTTTATGCGGTGGTGCGGGATATGCGCTTTGTGTTGGCTTATGTGCAACAGCGCAATGCGCGCGATGTGGCCTACCGCTACCACCCCAATGAGCTCTACGACCAAACGGTGGCGCGGCTATTCAAAGACCGCCTGCATTCGTACGAAACATGCCAAATCAGCTATGGCACACGCGGCTCGGCAGACAGAACACGCGCATTTCACGGGGCGCTGGCACTGGCCCGCACCCGGTTTGAGCAAAAATGGAATAAACCCGTAACGACCCAAATTACTTTGCTGCCCAGCAATCCACGCAAAGACACATGTCTGCAAGCAGTGGATTACGTGCTTTGGGCGCTGCACCGCTACTACAGTCGCAATGAGGGCCGTTTCATCGAGATGCTTTGGGACAAAGTGGGCTTGATTCACGCAGTAGACGACAGGGCAAATGCAGCCTATGGCACTTACTACAACAAGAAAAAGCCGCTGCCTGTGCTAACAGGAGCGGCTTCGTGAAGAGGTGTGGGGATATAGGATTGCGTGGCTGGCTCACCGTTAGGCTTACCTTGGCTTTTACATTCACACGGCATGAAGCCGAATTTTGTCCCCAGCAACCGAAGATTATATCCTGTGGATAACTTTGTCAATAACTCTGTATAAGGCCTATAAGTCACCCGTATGCCCCCTGTTCTATTTGGCGCGTGGCGCAGAGTTAACAAGTTGTTTAACGCCTGTATTTTCAAAACAATTTAAACAATTCCCGACCCGAATGACCACCCTCATCCTCAAGTCCTACCAACAAGCCGCCCTGGACAGCTTGGCGGCCTTCGCCCGCGCTGCCCAACTCAAAGGCCCGGCACTGGCGTTTGGCGAACAGGCGGGGCGCCCCTACAACCCTGATCCATTTGGCGAAGTGCCCTGCATTTGCCTGCGCATTCCCACCGGCGGGGGCAAGACGCTGATGGCTGCGCATGCCGTCAGCGTGCTGGCGCAGGAGTGGCGCGCCACCGATGCGCCGGTGACGGTGTGGCTGGTGCCCAGCGACACGATTCGCAGCCAGACCCTCAAGGCCTTGCAAACCACCGGCCACCCCTACCGCAAGGTGCTGGAGGTCAAATATGGCGCAGAGGTGCGCGTGTGTGCGCTGGAAGACTTGGCCGATATTGCCCCAAATAACTGGGGTCAGCGCACGGTGGTGGTGGTGGCCACCATTCAGAGCTTTCGCATTGACGACACCGACAAGCGCAATGTCTACAGCTTCTCGGAGAGCTTTGAGCGGCACTTCAAAGGCTGCGATGCGCAACGCTTGGCGGTATTGCACGGCTTGCCGGATGCCGTGGTCACGGAGACCGAAGCTGCAGCAGACCCATCCGGTGTGCTGCGTGGCTTTATCGGACAGCCGCGCTGGAGCCTGACCAACTGGCTGGCCTTGCATGAGCCGCTGATCATCGTGGACGAGGCCCACAACACCAAGACCGACAAAAGCTTTACCGCGCTCAAACGCCTGAACCCGAGCGCCATTCTGGAGTTGACCGCCACGCCAATACCGACCAAAACCAATGTGCTGTACCACGTCAGCGCGCAGGAGCTGGCAGCGACCAACATGATCAAGCTGCCGATTGCGCTGGCCGAGCACCCGCAGGGCTGGCAGCAGGCGGTATTTGCCGCCGTGCAGACACAGCGGGCGCTGGAAGGTGAAGCGCTCAAGGATGAGGCCGACGGCCACGGCTATGTGCGGCCCATTGTGCTGTTTCAGGCACAAAACGAGAACGACGAGGTGCCACCCGCCGCACTGCGCAAGCACCTGGAAGACGAGCTGCACATCCCCAAGGAGCACATCAAGATAGCCACGGGCGACACCCGCGAGTTGGAGGGCCTGGACCTGGCCGCACGCGATTGCCCGGTGCGCTATGTCATCACGGTGCAGGCCTTGCGCGAGGGCTGGGACTGCCCTTTTGCCTATGTGCTGTGTTCGCTGCAAAAATTGTCCAGCGCGACGGCTGTGGAGCAGTTGCTGGGGCGCGTACTGCGCATGCCCTACGCCAGCCGGCGCGGACGCGAAGCGCTCAACCGGGCATATGCACATGTGTGTGAGGCGCGGTTCTCCACCGCGGCCCACGAGCTGGCCGACCGGCTGATCAACAACATGGGCTTTGAGGCGCTGGATGTGGCGTCCATGGTGGTGCAGCAGAGTAGCCTGCCACTGTTCGACGGTTTTGGGTCAAATCAGCCACCAGCCCCCGTAGCACCTGCGCAGGTGGCTACCAATTTCATAGCAAATTCATTGCCGCCAGCGTTACTGGCGGCGCCCGGCGTTGAAATCATGCAAGTGGGCGGGGAGCAGACTCTGGTGGTGACCGGGCACATTGGCCCGGAGGTGGAGGCGCAACTCGTCGCCCAGGTGCGCGGCCCCAAGAAACAGAGCGAAGTGCAAGCCAAGGTGGCGCAACACAATGCGCTGGTCGCAGCGCAGATGGCCCCCGCATCACGCGGTGAACGCTTCGCGCCCATTCCAACGCTGGGCTACCGAAGCACACACCAAGGCCAACTCTGGCCGCTGGAGCGCGAAGCCGTGCTGGAGGCGGTGGAGCTGGACTTGCTGACCCCCGAAGCGGTGCAATTGCCCGGATTTCAGGTGGTGGAGCAGTCCAACACCTTTGAGATCTACCTCAAAGACTCCCACGTCAAGCTGCGCGCGGCAGATGCCAAGCAAATCGCCTTTGACTATGGCTCCAGCACCATCACCGCAGACGATTTGGTGCGCTGGCTGGACCAGTCACTGTTTCAAAAGCTGCCAGAGTTCACGCTGGGACAACGCACCAGTTATTTTGCCGCCGTGGTCAGCCACTTGGTCCACGAGCGAGGCATACCGTTGGTGACACTCGCCAAGGCTCGCTTCAAACTGGCGCAAGACATGGAGGCGCGGGTGGGTGACTTAAAAGACAAGGCTGCCAAAACGCAGTTCCGGCAATTGGTGCTGGAGGAAGCATGGGAGATTGCGCCCGATTGGAGCCGCCCGCTGGTGTTTGAGGCCAATCGCTACCCGGTGCCCGCCGGATCGCGCTACACCGGGCGCTACGAATTTCCCAAGCATTTTTTCCCGGTGCAGGCGGATTTGAAAGACGACGGCGAGGAATTTCTCTGCGCCCAACTGATCGACAAGCACGCCAAGGTCAAGCACTGGGTTCGCAACCTGACCACGGCACCCTGTGGCTTTGCTTTGGCAACCTCCAGAGGCCGCTTCTTCCCGGACTTTGTGGCCGAGTTGGTAGACGGGCGTGTGGCCGTGGTCGAATACAAGGGCGCCCACTTGGTGAACGACCCGTATGAGATTGAAAAGCGCCGGGTGGGTGAGCTATGGGCGCGAAAAACCGAAGGCCGCTGCCTGTTCGGGCAAATTGTCAAAGACCGCGCCGGAGTAGGAATGTCCGGCCAACTCGACACCCTGTTCACATGACCCTAGACATCCATCACCTCGGCCGCGTGGACTACGAGCCCACCTATGCCGCCATGCAGGAATTCACTGCCCAAAGATGCCTCCAGCCCTTGCAGGACGTGCGTGACCAGCTATGGATTTGTGAGCATCCACCGGTCTACACCCAGGGGCTGGCGGGCAAGGCGGAGCATATTTTCATGCCCGGCGACATCCCGGTGGTGCAGACCAACCGGGGCGGCCAGGTCACCTACCACGGCCCCGGGCAGGTGGTGGCGTATCCGCTGATCGACCTGAAGCGCGCGGGCTATTTCGTCAAGGAATACGTCTACCGCATTGAAGAAGCGCTGATCAAGACCCTGGCCTACTTTGGCGTGACCGGCCACCGGGTGGCGCATGCGCCGGGCATTTATGTGCGGCTGGACGACCCCACGGGCCATGCGCCGCTGGAACAACGGCCGCAGAAACTGGGGTCCGACGCCAAGCCCACCCCCGACTTCACCGGCCTGGGAAAAATCGGCGCGCTCGGCCTCAAGGTCAGCCGCAACTGCACCTACCACGGGGTGGCGCTCAATGTGGACATGGACCTGGAACCCTACTCGCGCATCAACCCCTGCGGCTATGTCAGGCTGCAGACGGTGGACCTTTCTACAATCGGGGTATCCGTTGGTTGGGCCGAGGCCGCCGACATCCTGAGCCAAAAGCTCGCTATTTATCTAACGCCATGAGCCACACCCCCCACGACGCCCGCCCTACCGAAGCCACCGCCAACCCCACGGTGCGTGAAGCCCAGACCCTGGAAAACTACGACCCCCTGGCCAAGCAAAAAGCCGCCGCCAAGCTCTCGCGCATCCCGGTCAAGGTGGTGCAGGGCGAGATCCTGAAAAAGCCCGACTGGATCCGCGTCAAGGCCGGCAGCCCCAGCACCCGCTTTTACGAAATCAAGGACACGCTGCGCGCCAACAAGCTGGTGACGGTGTGTGAAGAAGCCAGCTGCCCCAACATCGGCGAGTGTTTTGGCAAGGGCACGGCCACCTTCATGATCATGGGCGACAAGTGCACCCGGCGCTGCCCGTTTTGCGACGTGG
>Ga0209343_10007987_pt1 | contig 12380 bp, 11 predicted proteins | sample RifCSPlowO2_02_FD_184026 | JGI IMG/M metagenome (GOLD analysis project Ga0209343, IMG submission 184026) | Groundwater microbial communities from Rifle, Colorado - Rifle CSP2_plank lowO2_0.2 (SPAdes) (version 2) | ecosystem: Environmental > Aquatic > Deep subsurface > Groundwater | place... | reverse complement strand
GCATCACCGAAGAGATCATGGAAATCGCCCTGAATCAGGCCCTGGAAGCACGCCTGAACATTCTCGGTCAGATGAACAAGATCATCGCAACTTCGCGCACCGAGTTGTCGGCTAACGCCCCAACCATGATCGCGATGAAGATCGACCAGGACAAGATTCGTGACGTGATCGGTAAAGGTGGTGCAACCATCCGCGCGATCTGCGAAGAAACCAAGGCGTCGATCGATATCGAAGACGATGGTTCGATCAAGATCTTCGGCGAAACCAAGGAAGCGGCCGAGGCTGCGCGTCAGCGCGTGCTGGGCATCACCGCGGAAGCCGAGATCGGTAAGATCTACGTCGGCAAGGTTGAGCGTATCGTCGACTTCGGCGCATTCGTCAACATCCTGCCGGGCAAAGACGGTCTGGTGCACATCTCCATGCTGAGCGACGCTCGCGTTGAGAAAGTGACTGACATTCTGAAAGAAGGTCAGGAAGTTGAAGTACTGGTACTGGACGTGGACAACCGCGGCCGTATCAAGCTGTCGATCAAGGATGTAGCTGCTGCTAAGGCTTCGGGCGTTTAATCGCCGCGTTGCTAAACAGCAGAAAAGAGGGCCCTTCGGGGCCCTCTTTTTTTGCCTGTAGATAAAGCGTTTACCCTCGTTGTCTATAGAGGCCGCAGCTGTCGTGCAATATGCCTTGCTCGTTTGGCCCTAGCATGCAGATTGCACGAGGAAGGCTGATCTAATTTTTTTAAGCTGTTGATATTTATAGGTTATTTTATTTTAAGAGGGTTGGCATAGCGCTTGCGATAGTACTGGGGAGACTGCAGCTCGTAGTGGCTTGCAGATTGTTCAGTACACGCAGGAGGCATTATTTATGAAAAAGCCAATCAAGCATTTCGCAGTAACCGCCATGACCGCTACCGCGCTGGGTTTGTTGCTCGCTGGGCCGGTTATGGCTGCGGACACCCCGACCGCGCAGCCAACCCTGCTGGCCGCCAGTGAGACGATGGATAAAGCAGAAGATGCGGTTTCCGACACCTGGATCACCAGTAAGGTGAAGTCGACCTTCCTGGCCGACAGCAGCTTGAGCGGTATCGACATCAAGGTCGAAACCAATAAGGGCGTTGTTACGCTTTCCGGGGTTGTTGCCAGCTCCGCCGAACGTGATCTGGCCATTGCCAAGGCAGGCGAGATCAAAGGTGTGAGCGCTGTATCCGCCGAAGCGCTGAAAACCGCTCAGTAACCAATGGAAGCGTGCCAGGCGCTGCGATGGGCCTGGCAGGCACTCAACGACGAGGACAAGCAGATGAATGCTGACGTAATCAAAGGCAAGTGGAAGCAAATCAACGGTCGCATCAAGGAGCGTTGGGGCAACCTGACCGATGATGATCTGAATGTCGCCGAAGGCCATAGCGAGTACCTGGCCGGCAAGCTGCAAGAGCGCTACGGCTGGACCAAGGAAAAGGCTCAGGACGAGCTGCGTGATTTCAGCAGCAAGCTGTAATCAGGCGTAAAAAAGCCCCGCAGGCATAACCCTGCGGGGCTTTTTTGTGGCTCTTATGGAAAGGCTTAGCTGCCGCGTTTACTTTCCACGCTCTTCAGGCGGCCACCTTCGAATCGCAGGTAGTAGTTCATGCCGTTACGCGGACCATAGACCCACTCCTCGACGAGGAACTCGTTATTGCCGTGGGCATCCAGGGTGTAGCCCAGCATGTCGCGGGCAATCGGTTCGCCGCATTTGCTGGCGACCTCTGTGGTGCGGTCGCCGGTGCTGGCGATGCCCTTCTCACAGCGCAGGGTGCTGGCCTGGGCGCTGGTTGCCAGAAGCAGCAGGGAGAGGCTAAGTGCTATCCGTTGCATGGTGTAATGTCCCTATCGTTGGTTTGGTGAGTGTTAGGTGTTGCTAGTTGCCGCGTTTACTGTCGATCTTGATCAGTCGATTGCCTTGAAAGCGCAGAAATTGGTACATGCCGTTGCGCGGTCCGTATGACCATTCTTCGACCGCGACTTCATTGTAGAAACCGTATTCATCCAGCACTTCGCGGTAGCCGAGAAAGTCACGGCTCAGGGGTTCGCCGCATTTGCTGCTGACTTCACTAGTGGTGTCATCAAGGCTGACCAGCCCGCTGTCGCATCGCAGAGTCGATGAGGCCTGTGCACAGAAGGGCACAAGTAATAGCAGGGCGCTGATAAAAGCTTTCATCTATTAGCGACTACGACGGCGTTCGATGGCGCGCAGGCGCGTGCCTTCGAAGGTGAGAATACTGAGCATGCCGTTATCGGGGCCGTAGACCCATTCCTCGATCTGGTATTCGCGCCGTTCACTTGGCCCGAGCGAATAGCCGACCAGATCGCGGAAGGCTGGTTCGCCGCATTTCTGCAGCACCTCGAAGCGTCGGTCATCCAGGCTTACCAGTTGGCTGCCGCAGCGCAAGGTCTCAGCCTGAGCCAGAGACGACGCGCCCGTCAGGGCGAGGAGCAGCGTTGTAGCCAATGCACGCATATGACGAAGACCTTACTCGCTGCCGAGATGCAGGGTAGTGGCGACGCGGCCATTGGCGTCAGCCTGTGCCATGTTGACATCCAGCAGGTAAATACGTTCGTCGGCCAGGCCGCCGCGCTCGACCAGATAGCTCTTTATTTCTGCCGCTCGCGCCTGGGCCAGCTGACGCTGTAGCAGTTCACTTTGTGCCCAGGATTGCAGCACACCTTCGCGCATCTTCACGCTGCGCTCCTCGTCGGGCAGTTCGGCCCACTCGGCTGGCGGCTGCTGTTTGAGGCGGGTGCGGTAGATGCCTTCGAGCAGTACGGCTTTGTCGTCCTCATCCACCACCAGCTCACTGGCTTCGGCAGGTACATCCTCCCCACGGCGTTGCAGCATTTTGTACAAGGTGTTCTGGTATTCGCGCTCCAGGCGCGCAGCAGCCAGTGGTGGGCCGTCGCTGCTCTGCGCGCTCATGCCTTCGACTTCCAGGCGCAGGGTCGGACGCTCCTTCAGGGCGCTGGCCAGCATGTCCAGCGCCTTCTGTGCGTCGCCGTCGAGCTCGCTGTCACCGGCATTGAAGCGCACGGTGCTGAGGTCAACGTCACTGCCGCCGCTGACCAGGCCGCCGATAAATTTGAACGGTGCTTGTGCGGCGCGTAGTACCAGGTTGCGCAGGGTTTGCCAGACGATGGGCATAACGCTGAACTGCGGGCTGTTGAGGTCGCCCTGCACGGGCAGCTGGATGCTGATATCGCCGTCGGTGTCTTTGAGCAGGGCAATGGCTAGGCGGATTGGCAGGTCCATGGCGTCTTTGCTGTCGACTTTCTCACCCAGCTGCAGGTCTTCCAGCAGCAGTTTGTTCTCGGCGTTGAGCTGGCCTTTCTCGATCTGGTAATGCAGGTCGAGGTTGAGGCGGCCCTTGCGTATGCGGAAACCGGCGAACTTGCCGGAGTAGGGCGTGAGGGTGGTCAGTTCGACATTCTTGAAGCTGGTGGCGATATCCAGGCTGTTCATCGGGTCGAACGGCGTCAGCTTGCCTTTGATGCTGACGGGTGCGTACTTATCGACCTTGCCCTTAATATCGACGCTGGCGGTTTTCGGGCTCTGGTTGTCGAGTGTGCCGATCTGGCCGTTGAGTTGCTGAATAGCCGTGGCGAAGTTAGGCGTCAGACTGAAGTCGGCAAAGTTCGCCGAACCGTCCTTGATGCTGATACCGCCTATGCGCATCGGCAGCGGTTTACTTGCCGCTGCGGGCTTGGCGTTGGCCTCTGCCGGCTGTGGAATCATCAGATCGCTGATATTGGTGGTCAGGTCTTCATTGATGATAAAGCGCACATAAGGCTGCTGCAGTTTGACTTGGCCGATCACCAAGCCCTTGCCGTGTTGATAGTCGATTCCTTCCACCAGCACTTGCTGCCATTTAAGGAAGTCGCGGTCCTTTAGTGTGTCGAGAGTATGCAGTTGGTTGATCTCGGCTTGCCCGCCAATACTGAAGGCCAGCGGTTCCACGCTCTGCAGATCAACCGCCAGGTCGCTACCGAGCTTACCGCTGCGCAGTTCCAGACGCACGAAGGGGCTCAGGTAGGTCTGCGCCAGGCGCAGGTCGATATCGCGGGTGGCAACCTGCAGCTTGGCCGTAGTCGGGGTCAGTTGCACCTGGCCTTCGGCCTTGATCTGCCCGGTCTTGTTCACTCCGGTGTCGAGCTTGAGGCCGAAGGGGGACGTGCCCTGGCTGTCAAAGTCGCTTAGGTCGAGATTAAGCGGGGCCAGGTCTATTTTGACTTCCGTGCCGCCGGCGCGGTCGGCCAGATGCACCTGATAGTCGCGCAGTTGCACGTCACGCAGGATTACCTGCCAGGGTTTGCTGGGCTCTTCCGGCTGGCCGGCAGTGGCGGTTTCCAGGTCAGCGGATTGCTCTGCGGTGGTCGGTTCGCTTGGCTCTTTTGCCGGTTCGGCTTCCGTGGCTGCGGAGCCTGGGCCACCCTCATTTGGAGTTGGAGTTGGAGCTGGTTTGGCGGGTTGGCTGGCCAGCAGCTTCTGCCAGTCGAGCTGGCCATCGGCCTCACGCGCGGCCCAGGTTTCCAGCTTCTGGCTCCGAATCTTGCCGACGATGACCTGCTGCTTGGCCAGGTCCACGCTGGTTTCGCTGATATCCAGACTTTCCAGGCGCAGCAACGCTTTATCCGCCGGGCTCTTGATGGCAAAGCTGCTGACGTTGAGTTGGGTATTGCTCAGTAGCAGTTCGGTGCCTTTGGCCAGGTTCAGGCTGTAGTCGCTGCTCAGATTGACGGTGCCGTCCTCTAGGACCAGCGGAACCGCATCGCGTACATAGGGCCAGATGGCTTTAAGTTTGCCGTCAGTGACTTTCAGACTGCCGCTGGAGCTGATTGGCACCAGACTGATGCGCCCGGTCCAGTCGATCCGCCCGCCGGTGGGGCCCGTGGCGATCAGGCTCATGTCGGCATTGTCGTCGGGCAGGGTGCTGAGGTTGAACAACTCGAAGTTGAGATCGTCGTAAATAAACTCGATCGGCTCGCTGGGACGCAGATCCTGAAAATGCACGTTGCCGCCACTCAGCTTGATCCGCGAAATACGCAGCGGGAACGGCTCGCCGGCCGGCTCTTCGACTGCAGGTTGCGGGCTGGACGGCACTTTGAACAGTTGGGTCAGGTTAAGCCGACCGTCCTTGCCGAACAGCACTTCGCTGTGCGGCTTGTCCAACTCGATATCAGCCAGATGCAATACGCCGCTCCACAGGCTGTCGAGTTGCAGGTTGGCATACAGGCGTTCGAAGGCGATCTGCTGCTGTTCGGTCTCGCCAATCTGCAGGCCCCAGAGGCTGAGCTCCAGACTGAACGGGTTGAGTTGCAGGCGCTGCAGTGTGGCGGGTACTTCGGCGTAGTGCGCCAACTGCTGGTTGGCGATGCGCAGGCCGATACCGGGCAGAATCAGAAAACCCAGCAGACTGTAGAGTGCAACGGCGATGGCAATGGCGCTGGCAGCGCGCTTTATTCCTTTAAGCATAAAAACGTCATCTATCCCGACGAGAAGTGCCTTGGAGTATGGCACGCGTGTGCAGTTCCGCAGAGGCTCTGCGCGGGGATTTTCTGCGAACTTGCGCGTGGATCAGAACTGCAGGATTAGGGTTTTCAGCGGTGGCTGGCCATCTTGTGAGGGGAAGTCGCTTGCCGGCGCCAGCACCTGGCAATCGCGCACCGGGCGGCCGAGTTTTTCCGCGCAGCGCAGCACCTGTTCGCGCCAATCGGCCATGGCGACTTTTGCCAGGTTGTTGCAGCAGATCAGCACACCATCATCGGCGGTGGCGAGGATCGCCGGCTTGAGCAGGCTCTGGTAATCACGCAGCAGGTCGACGGTGCCGAAAGCGCTCTTGGCCCAGGCGGGCGGGTCGAGCAGTACCAGATCGAACTGACGCTGCTCAAGGCGCGGATAGTGCGGCAGCTTCTGCCCGCGACGGGCGTTGATCGGCAGGCCGGCCAGCTGGCGAATCGCCGGGAAGTAGTCCGATTGCACAAACTGCATGGCTTGCAGCTGCGGATTGAGCTGACCATTCTCGCGACCGACCGCCAGGTTGCCCTCGGCAAAATCCAGATTGACGACTTCACTGGCTCCTCCAGCGGCCGCGCTCAAACCTACGCCGCAGGTGTAGGCGAACAGGTTAAGCACCGACTTACCGGCGCTGTGCGCTTTGACCCAGCCGCGGGCGTTGCGCAGGTCAAGAAACAGCAGCGGGTCTTGCCCAGCATGGCGGCCACGTACGCGGTAATTGAGGCCCCATTCATGGCCGATCAGGTCTTCCAGTGCAGCCGGTTCGGCCTGGTAGACCGCATCAGTGCGGTCGATCCGCGAGTTGCCCTGGGAACGGTCGTTGTAGACCAGTAGCAGTTGTATGCCGAGGCTGGCCTGGCACTGCTCGGCCAGTTGCAGCAGTTCGTCACGACTCAGGCTCTGGTGGAAACTCTGTAAGAGCAATTGCGGGCCGTAACGGTCTACGGTCAGGCCGCCTGCGCCTTCTTGGCTGCCATGAAACAGGCGATAGCAGTCGGTACTTTGCTGATGCAGCTCGGCCAGCAGTTCTTGACGGTTATGCAGTGCGGCGCGCAGCGCCTGATCGAGAGAGGGCATGCGCGGCGACTCGAAAAAGGAGGGGGCGCAGTTTATCAAGATTCACCTGCCGGGACGCAGGCTCGGCAAAAACAGCAAGGGCAACCTAAGGTGCCCTTATAATTTGCGAGGGTTATTTGATCAGACGATGCGGTTGATGCCTGTGCGGTCAGCGCCGTCAGCAGCAATACGGTTGCCGCCAGTGCGGTCTGCACCATCAGCAGCGATGCGGTTACCACCAGTACGATCAGCACCATCTTCGGCGATACGGTTGATGCTGGTACGGTCAAAGCCGTCGGCTGCGATACGGTTAGCGCCAGTGCGGTCAGCGCCGTCAGCAGCTACGCGGTTGCCGCCGGTACGATCGGCACCATCTTCGGCGATGCGGTTGATGCTGGTACGGTCAAAACCATCAGCGGCGATACGGTTGCTCAGGCTGCGCTCTGCGCCGTCTGCGGCAAAAACATTGCTGGTCAGGCTGGCGGCAAGCAGGGAAGCGATCAGGTACTTGTTCATCTGGGTGTCCTCGGAAGAGTGGGGTAAGTGGCTACGGGGCTAATGTTGCGCCGCAGCCCGACTCTTGAGAAACGCAGGTGGTCAATAGCAATCATCATTGCTGTCGATGGCAAATAAAAAAGCCGGCCCCCTGATTGATGGGAGCCAGCTTTTTTGTCGCCATAGATGAACGGTGTAATCAGGCCCGTTCGATCGCCAGTGCCACGCCTTGACCGCCGCCTATGCACAGGGTGGCGAGGCCTTTTTTGGCATCGCGTTTGATCATCTCGTGCAGCAGGGTCACTAGCACGCGGCAGCCAGAGCCACCGATCGGGTGGCCGAGGGCGATGGCGCCACCGTTGACGTTGACCTTACTAGCGTCCCAATTCAGCTCTTTGCCCACTGCCAAGGCTTGTGCGGCGAAGGCTTCGTTGGCTTCGATCAGGTCGAGGTCAGCCAGTTGCCAGCCAGCTTTCTCCAGACAGCGCTTGGTCGCCGAGACTGGGCCGATGCCCATGATCGCCGGGTCGACGCCGGCGTTGGCGTAGCTGGCGATCTTCGCCAGTACCGGCAGGCCGAGGGCCTGGGCTTTGGCGGCGCTCATCAGCAGCACGGCGGAGGCGCCGTCGTTAAGGCTGGAGGCGTTGCCGGCGGTGACGCTGCCGTCCTTCTTGAACGCAGGCTTGAGTTTGCTCAAAGACTCGACGGTGGTGCCGGCGCGCGGCTGCTCGTCAGTGGCGAAGGCTACTGGGTCGCCTTTGCGTTGGGGAATCATGATTGGGGTGATTTCATCGACAAAACGCCCGGCCTCGATAGCAGCCACGGCTTTTTGCTGCGAGGCGGCGGCGAAGGCGTCCTGGGCTTCGCGGCTGATGTCGTACTTGTCGACCAGATTCTCGGCGGTGATGCCCATGTGGTAGTCGTTGAAGGCGTCCCACAGGCCGTCGGTGATCATGGTGTCGACCAGCTTGGCGTGGCCCATGCGCAGGCCGGTGCGTGCGCCGGGCATTACATAGGGCGCCAGGCTCATGTTTTCCATACCGCCGGCGATGATCACGTCGGCGTCGCCGCAACGAATCGCCTGGGCACCGAGGTGCAGGGCTTTAAGGCCCGAGCCGCAGACCTTGTTCAGGGTCAACGCTGGTACGGCGTGCGGCAGGCCGGCGAGGATTACTGCCTGACGCGCCGGGTTCTGCCCGCTGCCTGCGGTAAGTACCTGACCGAGGATCACTTCGTCGACCTGCGCGCCGTCCAGGCCGGTTTGTTCCAGCAGGCGGCGGATTACCGCGGCGCCCAGTTCAGGGGCTGGGATATTCGCCAGTGAACCCTGGAAGCTGCCGATGGCAGTGCGGGTGGCGGCAACGATGACGACGTCTTGCATAGCGCGATCCTCACAAGTAACTGGCGCGGCAGGCCGCGAAAGGTCGCTATGGTGGCACAGCGGCTTTGTTTACGGCCAGCGCGCGAACCGGCCGGTCAGCGTGGCGGCAGGTTCAGGCGTTTGCGCGCACGGTGGATGGCGCCGCCGCGTACTGCCCAGCGCAGCACCGGAGCCAGGCTGTGTACGCCGGCATGGATCACCTTGCTACGCGACGGGCTGATCTGCTGGCCGAGCATCTGCTGCGCCCAATCTGGCAGCAGGTCGATGCCAGCCTGCATCAGCAGCTTGGCCGCCGGGGCGGCGAGGGCGCTGGGTGCCGGGGCGTTGAGCAGGATGCGCAAGATTTCCAGCGAGCGTTCATCACAGAGCAGCTCGGGACGCACAGCTGCCAGGTAGGCGGCGACCTCGGCGCGCGAGCGCGGCACCTGGGTGGCGCCCAGACGCTCTGCGATCAGGGCGATTTCCGCGTAGTAGCGGTCCTGATCGGCTTCGCTCAGTTGTGGGTTGCGGTAACGCAGGTGTGCCTGGAGAAAACTGTACACCTCGGCCACATGCACCCAGGTCAGCAGCGCCGGGTCACTGGCGGCATAGGTGCGGCCATCCGGGGCGGTGCCTGTGACTTTGAGGTGAATGGTCTTGACCTTATCGATCAGCCAGTCGGCATCGGCGCGCGAGCCGTAGGTGGTGCCCGATATAAACTGGCCGGTGCGACGCAGGCGGCCGAGTAGATCCTGACGAAAATTCGAGTGATCCCACACCCCGGCTAATGCCAGCGGATGCAGAGCTTGCAAGAGCAGGGCGCTGATACCGCCGATCAGCATGCTGGTGAAGTCGCCATGCACCTGCCAACTCACCGAGTCGGGGCCGAACAGACCGGGGTCGTCCTGGGGCTTTTCGAAGTCGATTTGCCCCAAGGCGATTCCGCTAAGACTAAGGACTTGGCTTTCGATACGGCGGCGAAGAAATTCCATGGAATGGTGGGTTCGTTTGCTGGTGTAGGGTGGATCGTGCTTCATCGATCCATCGGTTGGCGATCCACCCGATGGGGCTCCGCCGCGCGGGGCCCTTGGCGGATGAACAGAGCATCAGCTACGTGCCTCGATCCACCCTACATCCTAGCGTGCGGTTATCGGTTCAGGCGCTGCTCGATCAAACCGTCGACCACCGTCGGGTCGGCCAGAGTCGAGGTGTCGCCCATGTTTTCCAGCTCGTTGCAGGCGATCTTGCGCAGGATGCGCCGCATGATCTTGCCCGAGCGGGTCTTCGGCAGGCCCGGCGCCCACTGAATCAGCTCGGGCTTGGCGAAACTGCCGATTTCCTTGCCGACCAGGGCCAGCAGTTCTTGTTTCAGCGCATCGTTGATTACCACGCCGTTCATCGGTGTGACGAAGGCATAGATGCCCTGGCCTTTGAGGTCATGCGGGTAACCGACCACTGCGGCTTCGGCGACGGCGTCATGCAGCACCAAGGCGCTTTCCACTTCTGCGGTGCCTATGCGGTGGCCGGAGACGTTGATCACGTCATCCACCCGGCCGGTGATCCAGTAGTAACCGTCCTCGTCGCGGCGCGCGCCGTCGCCGCTGAAGTAGTAACCGGGGTAGGGCTTGAGGTAGGTGTCGATCATCCGCTGATGGTCGCCGTAAACGCTGCGAATCTGGCTTGGCCAGCTGTCCTTGATCGCCAGTACGCCGCTGCCAGGGCCGTCGATCTCCTTGCCCTGTTCATCCAGCAGCACCGGCTGCACGCCAAAGAACGGCCGGGTCGCCGAGCCGGGTTTGAGGTCGGTGGCGCCGGGCAGTGGAGTGATCAGGATGGCGCCGGTTTCGGTCTGCCACCAGGTGTCGACGATCGGGCAGCGGCGTTCGCCGACCACGTTGTAATACCACTCCCAGGCTTCCGGGTTGATCGGCTCGCCGACGCTACCGAGCAGGCGCAGGCTGGTGCGTTCGGTGCATTCGACCGGGCCAGTGCCCTCACGCATCAGCGCACGCAGGGCGGTGGGCGCGGTGTAGAAAATGTTCACCTGGTGCTTGTCGATCACCTGCCAGAAGCGCGAAGCCGTTGGGTAGTTGGGCACGCCTTCGAAGATCAGACTGGTTGCGCCGTTGGCCAGGGGGCCGTAGACAATATAGCTGTGCCCGGTGACCCAGCCAACGTCGGCGGTGCACCAGTAAATATCGCCTTCGTGGTAGTCGAACACGTACTTGTGGGTCATCGCCGCCATCAGCAGATAGCCGCCAGTGCTGTGCAATACACCCTTGGGTTTGCCGGTGGAACCGGAGGTGTAGAGGATAAACAGCGGGACTTCGGCGTCCATCGGCTCTGGTGGGCAGTTGCCGTCGGCGTCGCGCAGGGCTTCGTGGTACCAGATGTCGCGGCCTTCAACCCAATCGATCTCGCCCTGGGTGCGCTCGACTACCACCACTGTGGACACCGCCGGGCAGCTCTGCAGGGCCTTGTCGACATTGGCCTTGAGCGCCACGTACTTGCCGCCGCGCACGCCTTCATCGGCGGTAATCACTGTGTGGCAGTCGGAGTCGAGGATGCGGTCGCGCAATGCGTCCGGGGAGAAGCCGCCAAACACCACCGAATGCACAGCGCCGATACGCGTGCAGGCGAGCATGGCGTAGGTGGCCTCGGGGATCATCGGCATATAGATGCACACCCGGTCGCCCTTTTTCACCCCACGGCTTTTCAGCACGTTGGCCAGGCGGCTGACGTTGTGGTGCAGCTTCTTGTAGGTGATGTGAGCCGATTCGCTGGGGTTGTCGCCTTCCCATATCAGTGCAATTTGCTCGCTGCGTTTTTCCAGGTGACGGTCGATGCAGTTGTAGCTGACGTTGAGTTGCCCGCCCTTGAACCACGAGCCCGAACCGCTTAGCAGGTCGCCTTGTTGCACGCTGGTCCAGGGCTTGCTCCAATCAAGAAAGGCCTTGGCCTGCTCGGCCCAGAAAATTTCCGGTTGCTCCACCGATTGCTGGTACAGGCGCAGGTAGTCGTCGTTGTCCAGGTGGGCGCGTTGGCGCACGGCATCGGGCACGGGGTGGCGGGTGATTTCGAACATGGCGGGTCCTTGTTGTTGTGTTCCGCGATGCTCGTAGGGTGAACCAAGCGGGTGCTTGGTTCAAGTGCTGGCCTTGTGCTCGGTCGCTGTGGATCAGCCGCGATGCCGTTCGCGGAAGTGCTGGATCAAGCCTTGTGTCGAGGCGTCACTGGCGGGCTCGTCGAGTTGGCCGGTGAGACGCTGATAAACGCCCTGGCCAAGGTCCTTGCCCAGTTCGACGCCCCACTGATCAAAGGCGTTAATGCCCCATATGGCGCTCTGTACGAAGACCTTGTGCTCGTACAGCGCTACCAGTGCGCCGAGGTTGAACGGGTCGACGCGGTTGAGCGCGAGGATATTGCTCGGGCGGTTACCGGGGATCACCTTGTGCGGTGCCAGACGTTGCACTTCGGCCTCGTCCAGACCCTTGGCGCGCAGCTCGGCTTCGGCTTCCTCGCGGGTCTTGCCGTGCATCAAGGCTTGGCTCTGTGACAGGCAGTTGGCAAACAGCCACTGGTGATGGTCGGCCAGCGGGCTGAAGCTATTAACCGGGACGATAAAGTCCGCTGGGATCAGCTCGGTACCCTGGTGCAGCAACTGGTGATAGGCGTGTTGGCCGTTACAGCCCACGCCGCCCCAGATCACGGGGCCGGTGCTGAAGTTCACAGGGCTGCCGTCCTGGCGCACGCTTTTGCCGTTGGATTCCATGTCCAACTGCTGCAGGTGTTTGGTGAAGTTACGCAGGTAGTGGTCGTAGGGCAGGATCGCCTGGCTTTTCGCGCCCCAGAAGTTGCCGTACCAGATCCCCAGCAGGGCCATCAGAACGGGCATGTTTTCCGCCAGCGGCGCCTGGGTGAAATGCTGGTC
>Ga0209343_10007966_pt1 | contig 12406 bp, 10 predicted proteins | sample RifCSPlowO2_02_FD_184026 | JGI IMG/M metagenome (GOLD analysis project Ga0209343, IMG submission 184026) | Groundwater microbial communities from Rifle, Colorado - Rifle CSP2_plank lowO2_0.2 (SPAdes) (version 2) | ecosystem: Environmental > Aquatic > Deep subsurface > Groundwater | place... | reverse complement strand
CCCTGATAATTCCAGCCGCACAAGAAGGTATCGAAACCGGAGAACTTCTCCTGCTTCTGGCGCGCAGACGCGCTCACTGAACCATGCGCCGCAAAACCACTCTTCCCTTCCAGCAAGCGAACACATTCCGCTAAGCTGGTGGCCGTAATCAATTCTACATGCGGCGTCAGGGCCTGCTGCAAACGGACGGCGCATTCACACTCCGGACTACTGAGCAAAAGAACTTTCGGCTTTCCGCTCATGGTCGTCATGGCCGCCCCCTTTCTGCCAACTCCCTCCACTTGGTTAGATGCAAGCCCGGTGCCAGACGACATCCCGCATTTCAGTTACAACTCATAGCATTCAAATGGCTTAGCTGCGTCTGTAGATCACTGCAAGAAGGCCCCGTGCGATTCTGGGTCGAAAGCCCCATTGCATCACCCACGGTGTCGGCTTTTTACTCACAAGGTGGGCTAGGAAGTCTAATTGTGGGACCCGCTTACGTCGCAGAAGCGATGCTTTGCGCCCGGATTTCTGGTTGGACCGAATGGCCCATAAACTGCGGTCAATGAAGCGAGCCAGGGCCGACCGGGGATGGCGGCGGCCTGTCGAGCCCCGGAGGGAGAGACACAATGTTGCAGCCGGGTTTCTTCGAGGGGAGTGGAAATTTGGCGGAATCAAGGCCTCTTGAGCAATGGAGCCAGAAGCTGGTGATTCGAAACCTGCTGTGTGCGGTGGATTTTACCGAGTTCTCCTATCAAGCCGTTCGGTATGCATCCGGAATCGCCCGCCACTTTGGATCGCACCTGTTCATCCAGCACATTGTCGCAGTGCCCTCGGAGACTTCCTGGACTACCGAGCCCTTCGGCCTCGCTAAGGAGCGGCTGCGGGGGGCGCGCCGGATCGCCGAGGAGGAGCTGCGCCGCTTACAGGCCGAAGCGGACATCCAGGATTTGAACATCACCTACCTGCTCAACGACGGCTCAGTTCGGTCGCAGATTCTTGAGACTGTGGCGCAAAAGAAGATCGACTTGCTGGTGCTGGGCACCCATGCTCACAGGGGGGTGAGGCGGCTGCTGGGAGGTTCCCTGGCCGAGCGGCTGGCGCACGAAGCCATCTGCCCGGTCCTGGTCGTCAGCCGCCCGCAGAAAGTTGTCGAGACCCGCGAGGAGCTCCCCGGCTTTCGCCTGCGAACCATCCTGCTGGCGACGGATTTTTCGCGCAACTCCGACCGTGCCCTGACCTACGCGCTGCGCTGGGCGGCGGAATGGTCCGGGCGCGTCACCCTGCTGCACACCGTTCAGACCGCCTCCCGGGCAGTCCGACCCTTCACCGACTTGCTGCCGGAGTCCGATCCGACCCTGGAACGCCGCGTCCGCGATGCGTGGGAAAAGTTGCGCATCCTGGTTCCTGACCCGTCTCACACCCATTGCGAAATTGAGTACGAAGTGCGCGATGGCGACCCGGGAGAACAGATTCTGGACTGCGCCGCGGAAAAGAAAGCGGATCTGATCGTGATGGGCGCCCGGGGCTTGGGAAAATCGGCGCTGCCCTCGCCGGTCTATTGGGGCTCGACGCTGTCCGGCGTGATCCGCGATGGCCGCTACCCGGTGCTGGCCATCCGCCACCTGACCGCCTAAGCCGCCCCGCCGCAGGCTAATTGCGCAGTAGATCACGCCTCAGGGGAGATAGCGCGTGATGAGCGGTAAGCCAAGGCGCGTTGGTTTGGTTTGGATTTCTCGAAGTCTGCTTTTGGCCATCGCACTGCGTGTGCTATTTCTTCCAACGAGCAAGATTGATCGGATTTTCGGTCGCAGAGCGACTCCCTTGGCGATTCGGTCATCTGATGTATCCGCCGTTCAAAATATCTTGGCAAAGCTGCCGTTGAGCTTTGAGGAAAACCGGGGTCAAACCGACCCATCCGTGAAGTTCTTGGCGCGCACCTCCACAGGTTCAGTATTTCTGACGGAAGACGAAGTGGTAATGGTGTTGGGCAATGAATCCCATCACGCTGTGGTTCGGATGGAGCCTGTAGGAAGAGAGGATTCGCCAGAAATTCAGGGGCTTGATGAATTGCCGACGAAGAGCAACTATTTCTCCGGTTCTGATCCTGCGAATGGTACACGGATATTCCGAACTACGCGAGAGTAGCGTACCGCGACGACCACCGGCGTATTCAAGAGCACGAACGGGGGGACGAGCTGGACCGACTCCAGCTTTGGCCCCCCGGCATTCCCAGGTGTTTATGCCCTGGCGATTGATCCCTCGACTCCCACTACGCTCTATGCCGGGACATTCGGCGGCGGCGCTTTCAAGAGCACCAACGGAGGAACCAGTTGGACCGCCGCCAATTCCGGCCTCGCGAATACCGTTGTTGATGCCCTAGCGATTGATCCCTCCACTCCCGCCACGCTCTATGCCGGGACCGATGGCGGCGTTTTCAAGAGCACCAACGGAGGAGCAAACTGGCAGCCGACAGGCGCGAGTTACGGCGGAGGCACGCCACCAGCCACCGCCATCGCGAAAGTGAGTGGCGACAACCAGGTGGGCGCTACGGCGAAAGCCTTGGCTAATCCCTTTGTCGTGGTGGTTACCAATGCCGGCGGCATCCCGGTCGCGGGTGTAGATGTGACATTTACGATCACGGCCGGTGGCGGAACGCTGCCGGGCGGCAGTCCTCAGCTTGTTGTCACCGATTCCTGGGGTGTCGCTTCCACTACGCTGAGCCTAGGCGCTACGGCCGAAGCCAACACCGTCACCGCAACTGCTACTGGTTTGGCCGGAAGTCCAGTGACCTTTACGGCCACGGCGAGACTGGCGACTACACTCTCTATGGTCAGTGGAGACACGCAGTCGGACACTGCGGGAACGGCCCTGGCTAATCCGTTTGTCGTGAAGGTGATAGATGGCAGCAGCAACCCTGTACCTGGAGTGACCGTGACGTTTGCAGTCACGCTGGGTGGCGGAAGCCTCTCGGCTACTTCAGTCACGACCAACGCGCTGGGTCAGGCCTCCAGCCTTCTGACCTTGGGGACTGGCCCTGAAAGCAACACCGTCACGGCTACTGCGGCCGGCCTCACCGGCAGCCCGCTGACGTTTACCGCCACAGGGCTGAACAAAGGCCGGAGTCAACTCATTAGTGATTAACGAAGGGTGATGGCTGCGGCCAATTTCCCCGGTCGAGCAGATGATTCGCCTTCTTCAGAAACTGCTACCTGTTACTCTGTAGTGTCTCACTTTCAATTTTCCAGGCCGTAAGGGCACGGTTTTCAACCGTGCCGTAACAGCAGGCCCTCGGGGCGGTTTTAACCGCTGAGGGAGGGACCTCAGCGGCTAGAGCCCACCGCAGGCGATGCCTTCTTTCGGCATGGCTGAAGCCATGCCCTTACGTCAAACTGCGACACTACCTGTTACTCTTGTCATTTGAGCTCTCACCTGGTCACAAGTTATGATGCCTTGATTCTCGGGGCCGGCGCGGCCGGACTCATGTGCGCGCTGGAGGCCGGCAAACACGGGCGCCGCGTCGCAGTTGTTGAACGCGCCGATCGTATCGGCAAGAAGATTCTCATCTCCGGCGGCGGCCGCTGCAATTTCACAAACCTCTACTGTACCTCGGACAATTTTTTCTCCGCGAACCCGCACTTCGCGAAGTCTGCGCTGGCGCAATATACGCCCGCGGACTTCATCGCCCTGGTCGAGAAGCATCGCATTCCCTACCACGAGAAAGCGCTCGGACAGCTCTTCTGCGACCGCTCGGCTGGCGACATTACGGACCTGCTCGAAGCCGAATGCCGTCTCGCCGGAGCACAGATTATTCTCAATAGCCGGGTCCAGGAGATTCAACGCACTACCGAATTTGTGGTGCGCACCGCCACCGCGGAGTACCGCGCGCCGGCTCTGGTAGTTGCAACCGGAGGGCTGTCGATCCCGAAACTTGGCGCCACCGCCTTTGGTTACGACGTGGCACGCCAGTTCGGATTGAAGATCCGCAAGACCAGGCCGGCGCTAGTGCCGCTGGTGCTCGGGGCAGAAGACCAATCCAGCTATTGCGATCTGGCGGGTGTCTCGGCGGAAGTGATTGCAGCCTGTGCCGGTCAGTCATTCCGGGAAAAGATGTTGATCACTCACCGGGGACTCAGCGGGCCGGCGATCCTGCAGATTTCTTCGTATTGGAACCACGGTAAACCCGTCCGTATTGACCTGGCCCCGGATCGCCTCGTCACGGCGGCGATTGGCGAAGCCAAGGTAAAAAATGTGGCCGCCGCACGTTCCGCCATCCAGCAAGTCCTGCCCAAGCGCTTTGCAAGGCGCTGGCTGGATCTGCACCTGCCTTCCTCTTGGACCAATCCAGCGCTCGCGAAACTGGAGCGACAGGTGCACGATTGGGCGCTCACACCCGCAGACACGGAGGGCTATGAGAAAGCCGAGGTCACGGCGGGTGGCGTAGATACTGATGAGTTGTCCGCCAGTACGATGGAATGCCGGAAGGTGCCGGGGCTGTTTTTTATTGGCGAAGTCGTGGACGTCACCGGCCAGCTGGGCGGCTTCAACTTCCAATGGGCTTGGGCCTCGGGAGCTGCGGCCGGACGAGCTTTATAAACGGAGCGCCGATCAGCGAGAAGCGATCAGCGCCTTTTCTTGCGTATATGCCAAGTACTCCACGTACCCGCCCGTGAAGTCTTCAATGCGCCCGCCAACGAAATGCCAGATCCTGGTGGCGACTTCGTCGATGACATCGGGGGCGTGCATTACCAGCAGGACGGTGCCTTCGTACCGCTGCAAGGAACTGTTGAGCGCATTGATGGCTTCCAGGTCGAGGTGATTGGTCGGCTCGCACTCGCCCCTCATCATCGGAACCAGGGACTGAAGAGTCTTCTGAGCGGGAGACGGCGCCGTGAACCGGATCATCCTCTTGACCTAGTCCGTCCCTTTGCACGAACCTGTTCCAGCCAAGTCAATGGCGGATCAGAAAAAAATTCTATTCGCCTTGACCGCGACTCGCAATCCGCGCATCATAAATTTAGTGAGGGTAATTGCGAGGGAACCCCCGGTCTCTTACGCAGCGTTTTCTAGAAAAACTTTTGCAGAATCTTTCGGCGCGAAACAGGGTTATACAACAAAGAGGTTCGGAAACCGAAGGGAGATTTGCCATGAAGGCTTCCAAGCTAGTACTTGCGTTGTTGCTGATTTGCGGGTTGGCAGGCGTCGCCCCGGCCGATGTGCTGATATTGAGAGATGGGCAGACCATCAGCGGAAAATTTCAGGGCGGAGACCCCGGCGGGATCACGTTCCTGGTGGACGGGCAGTATCGCCGCTATGCCCTCTCCGACATCCATAGCATCACCATCTTACCGACATCAACGAGTACGACCTCTAGTGCACCCGCGCCAAGCTACTCGAGCGGGCGGAGCTCGCAAACCACTGCTCAGCCGAGCACACCGCCACCGGCTCCTTACCCGTCCAGCAGTACCAGCAGCGGCAGCGGCACGTGGAGCACGCGAACGGCTACGACGCCGGCTGCTTCGACCGCACCGCCATCGCTGGGAGTAACCCTCCCGGCCGGAACGGTGTTCACCGTGCGCATGATCGACCCGGTGGATTCTTCCGTGAACCAGACCGGGGAGACGTTCCGCGCCAGCCTGGATGAGCCGATTGTAGTGGGCGGCAGAACCATTGTCGCGCGCGGGGCCAACGTCACCACCAAGCTGGTTGCGGTGCAAGAGGCCGGACGCATCTCAGGCCGCTCTGAGCTGGCCTTGATCCTCTACGACGTGACCATCAACGGGCGCAAGTATGAGATCACTACGGAAGAGGTTTCGCAACAAGGCGCTTCCCGTGGCGCCCAATCCGCGCAGCGCATCGGCGGACTGGCTGCCATCGGCGCCATCATTGGAGCCGTGGCAGCCGGCGGGAAAGGCGCGGCACAAGGAGCCGCCGCCGGAGCTGGCGCGGCTACGGCTGTCCAAGTGCTGACCCACGGCGAAAATGTTCAGATTCCCGCGGAATCGCGGCTGGATTTCACCCTATCGAGCTCGCTCAACTTGTGAGTGATGAGTAGCCCTTCGGCAGGCTCATGGCCCTGAGCGTGAGTCGAAGGGCGGCTCTGATTAGCGCGCGAAGCGGGAGGGCAGCAGAACGTCGACGGGCAGGGAGGGTTTGCCGGTGAGGAGCCACGTAGATAAAATCTCGGCCGTGATGGGAGCAAGCAGAATCCCGTTGCGGAAGTGGCCCAGGGCGACCCAATAGCCGTCAAGCTCGGTGGGGCCGAGCACCGGCAAGCCGTCTTTCGAAGCTGGGCGCAGGCCAGCCCAATAATCCACCACAGCGCTTTTTTCGAGGGCAGGACAAAGCGCCTGCGCGGCGCGCAGCAGCCCGGTTAGCTGGGCGGCGCGGGGCGTTTTGTCAAAGCCCGCTTCCTCCATGGTGCTGCCCACCACGATGCGTCCGCTGCGCCGCGGCACCAAATAGCCGCGGTGGCTGCGAATCACATGGTGCAGCGTGCCGGGCGCGGCTTCGAGCGCCAGCATGTGGCCCTTCACCGGGCGGATCGGTACCGGCGCAATCCCAGCCACCGAAATCGCGCCAGCCCAGGCACCGGCGGTATTCACGACGCGGCCGGCCGCGATCTTCGTCCCGCTCGCATCTTCCAGTATCGCTCCCAGAACGTGGCTGCCGTTCCGCGCAATCTCGCGAACTGGTTTGCCTAAGATAAATTCCACGCCGCGCTGGCGGCAGCTTTGTACCAGCGCATGCATCAGCAGGCGGTTATCGATCTGGTGGTCGTCCGGGAGAAAGAACGCGCCCGGCAGCTCCGCTAGGTTCGGCTCCAGCGATCGCAATTCCTGGGCGGATAATTCCCTCACTCCAATGTTCTGAGAGCGCTGCCAATTCATGGAGGGGAGCATCTGCTGGCGTTCCTGCTCGTCGGCGAAAACGAGCAGCGAGCCTTCGGTGCGGTACTCCGGGTCTACGCCGGTCTCGGCTCGAAGCTCCTCGACCAGCGGCCGGTAGGCCAGCAGGCTGGCGCGGCAGAGATGGAAGATCGGGCTGCCCTTCTCGGCTTCGGCTGAGGGAGCTAGCATTCCGGCAGCGGCCCAGGAGGCTTCCTCGCCCGGAGCCTGGCGCTCGATGATCGCCACCGAGGCGCCACCCTTGGCCAGCGCCCGGGCCAGCGCGCAGCCGATGATGCCAGCCCCAATAATGGCGGTGTCAAATTTAGCCATCTCGTTGATTATACACGAAATCTATGGCGAATACATAGGATGGCCATACGCTCTAGGTCTGCGGTCCTACTCCAAATTAGTACTAATTTCCCATTGGACATTTGCGGCCAAGGGCGTACACTTTTTCTGCGCCGGAACTATACGGGTGACCGAACGCAGGGACTGCGCATTGGCGAAGAGATGAAATTCAGAGGCAGCCGCTGGCCGATGTAACCGCGGGCTAGCACGATCACTATGGGGAGGATACCGTGAATTGGTTAAAGAAGAAAGTTGGATTACGGATCATCGCACCAAGCCTCGTCTTTGCCGCCGTCTTAGGGCTTGCGGGTCAGCAAGCCGCCGCCCAAGGTAACTCGGGCAAAGGAGAAAGCGCGGGCGGCGCCGCGCCCGTCGTCGGCAATCCCGTTGCGATCCTGGATTCGGCCAGAACCAAGAGTTATTTCGGCTCGGCCTACGGGACGTGTCAGCCCGGCGCCGATCCCAACGCCATGGGCGCGATGGAATACAAGCGCTACTGGGGCGGCTGGGAAGAGGTGCTCAAGGAAATGAAGGCGGCGAGCACCATCCCAGGCTACGATCTCGTAACAGATGACTTCATCACCAACGCCACCAACGGGTTGAAACAATCGAAATACAAGGTGCTGATTCTCTCGAACAACGCCAACATGTCGCAAGCAATGGTGGACGCCATCCGGTCTTGGGTGGCCGGCGGCGGGCGGCTGTTGGCGACCTTCGGAAGCGGCTACGAGGCGGCTGCGGGTTCCGTGGACGAGGCCCTGAAGTCTAAATCCAACAAGAATTCACTGGAGCAGCTTTGGAATGATCCTCTGACGAAGTACGTAACCACCGGCACCTTTGGGACAGTGCCAGTACCGGCGACAGACCAGTGCCCCCAAGGCTACCCGGCGGGCAGCGTCGAACCGGTGCTCACGCAGATCGCTGGTCCGACAGCGAACTATTGCCAGTTTTATCAAGCGGAGAATGGTCCCTGCCCCTGGTACTTCAACTTGTACCGGGTGGTAAGCGGATACGGAGATTTGGGCATCATGCTGCTGGGACGCAGCGAAAATTGGCCGGGAGCGTACGCTCACTTTCAGTTTGCCAACAACCTGGCGGTCTATGACCCCAACCCCCCGAACTGTTGGCCGGACACCCAGTACAGCAAGCCGCTGCCGGCGGTGGTGGCATCGAGTTATCGGAAGGGCATGGCGGTCTACTATGCCTTCGCGCCGGAGTTCATCGTGGGGCTGGAGTATGACGTGGCCGGCCACTGTTCAAGTTCAACCGCTGCAGGAGCTGATCCGAACTATCCAGTCGAGGATCCGGCGGAGGGCCTGCAAAGCGAGCTGGTCAGGAGCAATAATCTGTGGGCCGGGCGCTCGAAGGAGCTGCGCGCGCTGATGAAAAGCAGCATCTATTACCTTCTGACCACGCCGTAGCGAGCGCCGCAGAATGAGGGAACCGGTTCGCAAGCGGCGCGCTCGCCGCGAAGGGTTTCTGAGATGCGCTCAGAACCTTGGTCCTACTCCAAAAAGGGGACCAAACGCCTATTGAGTTGTTCCTGGCGTGAGTTAAATTGGTGGTGAGAAGGAATATTAACAAGATGCACCGGCATATTACAAAGAGTTCAGTTCGGTATGCTCCCCCCGAGACAATACCAACGATGCATGCGCAAACCAATCCTTCCGGAAGTTGCCAGACGCCGGCGGCGCCTGTATCGGAAAGAGTTTTTGCGGATTGGAAAAGGAGCACTGTGATGAAGAAAGTTGTTTTGGGGGTGATGCTGTTGATGGTGGCGATCTCGGTGCGGCCGGAAATCGGCCAGACCGCGGACGTGAAAATCGCTTTGCTCAATTCAGCAAACACCAGTACGTATTTTCCGGCTCGCTATCAGACTGGTCATTGTGATAGCGGCGGGAACATGCTTGGAGAGCGTGAGTATGAGCGCTATTTCCGGGGCTGGAAGTATGTCCTGGACGGGAATCAGTTCAAGCCCTTGGATCTGGATGGTAGCGCGTATAACTACGACATTATTTTTGACGATGACATCACGGATCCTGCCAAACTGAACACAAGCAATTACCAGATTCTGATCCTGTCGAATACGGCCATCCTGACTGACGATCAGAGCAGAGCGATTCAACAGTGGGTGTTAAAAGGCGGACGGCTGATCGCCACGTATGGCAGCGGATACAAGAACATCATTCCGGACGATAAGGCGCTGAAGGATGGATTGAAGCCGCAGTCCGGGGGAACGTTCGGCATTCACCAGCTTTGGCACGATCCGGTGTCAAGAAGCTTCGGAACCGACGAACGCTTTCTTGGTGACCCGAACCGGCCGAGTGTTCATGTGCGCATTACCAAGAGTTTCGGGCCGACCGATCCATGGGAAATCTCGGATGATCTCGCTTATGGAGCGGATGCCAATCTGCTCACGCCACGTCCGGAACTTTTCCGCGACGCGCTGGCCTTTTTGACGTTTGATTATACCCCCCCCCCACCATCTGACGCAGAGATGACCTTGGAGAAAAAAATGTACCCGGCCATCCTGCTGACGAAGATGTCCAAAGGTCAAGTTGTTTACTTTTCCTTCGCGCCGGAATTCATCGTGGCTCTAGAATTTGATCTGGCGGGCCACTGTGTCAATGATGGCAATTACAATTCTCCCGATGACAACCCGAACTTGGGCATCTGTCAGAATTTGCCGGGACCTCCTGACATTGCTTCGCCTTGTGCCGCGAATCCCTTGACGGTGCCGCGCGAAAATATGTTTGAGGGGCGCAGCAGTGCGTTGCTGCCCCTGATGAAGAACACGCTTGACTATATGTGTGATGGTGACTGTACTCCGTGAGGGTGCTGTTCCGTTCTCGAAGCCCACACGATGTGGGTAAGACGACGGCAACCAATCGGAACCGGTAGAAAGGCAGGACGGCCGTGCGCAGAAAAAGCATTTACCCCCACAAAAGCTTGCGGTTCATGCCCTTCCGCAATATCTTTCTGCTGCAAGGCATCGTCGCTGCCATTGTCGCCGACGTGGTGCTCATCTGGCAGATGACACCGATCCTGAGCTGGCACACGCTGGCGTTGCATCGGCTGCTGGAACTGGCCGATGTGCCCTGGCGGGAGGGCCGCGAGATCAGCATTATTCCCGGCTCCTCGGGTGTGTTGGTGAGCACCTCGTACCTCGATTACCAGTTGCACCCGTGGTATCCGTGGGTTTTCGTGCTGGCGGCGGTGGTGCTCTATCTGGTGGCATTCAAGTACTGGCCGCAGCCGGTGCGGCCGCTGGTGGCGCTGGTTCCCATCGGGCTGGGCGTTACGCTGTTTTATCTGAAATTTGTCTCGCCCACGCTGCCCTATAGTCCGGAAGATTTCTGCGCCATCTGGTACCGTGGCGAAGCCTACTTGTGGCTGACGCTGCCATGGATCTTTGGCATCGGCCTGTTCACCTTGAACGTGCCGTTTACGCTGAAACTGCCCTGGATGGTTATCGTGTTTCTGTACGCGGTGGTGTGGTCGGTGGTGCGGCTGGCGATGGCGCTGGCCACGTTCCATTACTTTGGCGGCATCTGGATGCCGGTGTTCTATTTCCTGGCCGGCTTTTTGGCGGACTTCTTGTATATCGTCGCGTCTTACTCGCTGGCGATGGACCGGGCGGCGACGTACCTGGTCAGACAGAAGGAGGTATGGCAATCATGATGTGGGTGGCGAAAATCCTGGCTATGTTTGTGGTGCTGGTGATGCTGAGCTATATGGTGCGGCATTTCATCTTCGCGATGTCGCGACTGTTCCGCCACCAGCGGATGAACTATACCGACCTGTCCGGCTTCCATCTGCCTTCGATCACGGTGCTGATCCCGATGCACAACGAGGAGGCGGTGGCGCCCGATGTCATCGAGGCGCTGCTCGAAGCCGACTATCCGCACGACCCGGAACTGTTCGAGATCATTCCGATCAACGACCATTCCGACGACCGCACCGGGGACATTCTGGACGAATATGCCAAGAAGTATCCCTTCATCAAGCCGCTCCACCGCACCGAAGGATTGCGCGGCAAACCGGCGGCACTGAAGGCTGCGACGCAGATTGCCCAAGGCGACATCCTGATCATCTTTGACGCCGACTATATCCCGGGCAAGTCGCTGCTCAAGTTCCTGGCGGCGCCCTTTGCCGACGCCGAAGTGGGCGCCGTGATGGGACGCGTCGTGCCGCACAACGTGGGGGCTTCGCTGCTGACCCGGCTGCTCGACCTGGAGCGCGCCGGAGGCTATCAGATCAACCAGCAGGCCCGCTACAACCTGGGTCTGATCCCGCAATTCGGCGGCACCGTGGGCAGCGTGCGCCGGACGGCGCTCGAAGCCGTCGGCGGCTGGAATCCGCTTTCGCTCACCGAGGACACCGACTTGACCTTGCAGCTCGCCATCCACGGCTGGAAAGTCGCCTACGTGAACCGCGCCGAGTGTTATGAAGAAGTCGTGGTCACCTGGCCCGCCCGCCGCCGCCAGATCGAGCGCTGGGCCGTCGGCCACACCGAATGCTTCCACCGCTATCTGGGGCAGTTGCTGCGCTCCGATTTCCTGGATTGGAAAGCCAAGCTGGATGGCGCGCTGATGCTCGGGGTGTATATCACGGCGCCGCTGATCGTGGTCGGCTGGATCGCCTGCACTTTCCTGTTTTTTGGCGGGCAGAGCTTTCTGCCGGCGCTGGCCGCCTTCTTTATCGCCGGCACGGCCTACAACGCCATTGGCAATTTCGCTTCGTTTTTCGAAATCGGCTCCAGCGTGATCCTGGACGGCACCCACAAGCGCGTCCGCTTGCTGCCGCTCAACATCGCTAATTTCGTTTTCAGCACGGCAGCCGTCAGCGCCGCCCTCGGCAAGTATTACAGCAACCGGCTGCGCGGCCGCGAGCCCGGCGAGCGCTGGGTGAAGACGCAACGCTTCCGCGGCGGCAATGGCGGCAACGGCGCGGGCCTTTCCGAGCCGGGCGGCAACGGGGGCGATGTTGACTCGTCCGGCCAGGAGAACCAGGGAAATGGAAACGGATCCGGATACAAGAACGCCTCCAGCATGACCTTTCTGAACCTATCCTCTGATGGCAATGGCAACGGTGGCGGACGCGGGCTGAATTACCTGCGCGCCGCCGGCAACGGCAATGGGCATACCAACGGCAACGGTTATGCCAATGGCAATGGACATGCCAAC
>Ga0209343_10007965_pt1 | contig 12407 bp, 5 predicted proteins | sample RifCSPlowO2_02_FD_184026 | JGI IMG/M metagenome (GOLD analysis project Ga0209343, IMG submission 184026) | Groundwater microbial communities from Rifle, Colorado - Rifle CSP2_plank lowO2_0.2 (SPAdes) (version 2) | ecosystem: Environmental > Aquatic > Deep subsurface > Groundwater | place: Rifle... | reverse complement strand
GCGCCTAGCAAGAGTCTGCGCGCCGGAGATTCCGCCGGAATCGCGGATGGAGTGGAATCGCAAATCGGGAGGGCGAATGAAACAGCACGGTTTTCGGAGCGGTGATCTTGCGGGCGATCTTGTGATAGATCGGTGGTGGCAACAGGGCGTATCTCTTATGGCCGGCGCCACCCGTCGGGAGTTTCTGAAAGCCCTGGCCGCGACCGGGGCGGGAGTGATGCTCCCGGGGAGCGGGTTGCTCGCGCAGACGGCTCGCCCGTCCGCCCGCGCCAATCCCCGCCGGATTGACGTGCACCATCACATGCAGCCGCCGGAATATTTGCGGCGGAGAACCCAGCAGACCACAAATCGCAATTGGACCCCCGCAAAATCGGTTGAAGATATGGACAAGAATGGCACCGCCACCGCCATCCTGTCGGTGACGACTCCGGGTGTCTGGTTCGGGGATCCGCAAGAGGCACGGGCCCTGGCGCGCATCGTCAATGAGTACGGAGCGCAAGCGAACCGGGACCATCCCGGACGCTTCGGCTTTTTCGCCGTCCTGCCGATGCCCGATCCGGAAGGGAGTCTGCGGGAGATCGAATACGCCTTCGACGTGCTGAAGGCCGACGGCGTCGGCTTGTTCACCAGTTACCAAGACAAATGGCTCGGCGACCCGGTCTTTGCGCCGGCCTTCGCGGAGCTTAACCGCCGCAGGGCCGTCGTATTTGTTCACGTCACCGTGCCCAATTGCTGCCAGAATCTCTTTCCCGGCCATTCCGGATTTCGGGCCGAGGTGGACTACGACACCACCCGCACCGTCGAGAGCCTTTTTATGAGCGGGGCGCTCGCCAAGTTTCCCGACATCCGCTTCATCTTTGTGCATTCGGGCGGAACGCTGCCGGTGATGGCCGGCCGCATCAACGATCGGATTCCCCGTGACCGCAGGGACCTGGCGCCCCTCGGCGTGCTGGGGGAAGTAAAGAAGTTTTATTACGAAGTGGCGCACGCGACCTATGCCATGCCTCTGGCCGCGCTCACAAAGCTGGTTCCGATGTCGCAGATTTTGTTCGGAACCGATTACCCGGTCGAGCCGTTCGAGACCACGACCTTGCCGCTCGCCGAATACGGATTTTCAGCCCGGGACCTGCAAGCAATTGACCGCGGGAATGCCGAACGATTGTTCCCGCGACTGAAAGCGTGAGGAGCACAGGAATCGAACTGCGTTCGCCGGGACCGAAGCCCGGCGTCAATCTCTGGGGGTGACGGAAAGGAGAAGTCATGAAAAAAGTCCTGAGGGACTTCCGAGTGAAATCCTTGGTTAGTCTTGTCCTGGTCTTCTTCTTGGCTTGCGCCAACCTTTGGGCGCAGGCCACGGCTCAAATCAACGGCCGCGTTCAGGACGCCAGCGGGTCGGTTGTGCCCGGCGCCGAGGTCCGGGCGACGCAGTCCGAAACGAATGTGGTCCGAACTACTATCACGGAGGCGGACGGCAGCTATGTGCTGATCAATCTGCCCATCGGGCCGTATCGCTTGGAGGTCAGCAAGGAAGGCTTTGCCACGTATGTGCAATCCGGCATCGTGTTGCAGGTGAACAGCAGCCCGACCGTCAATGCCGCGCTGCAAGTTGGGACCGTGACCCAACAGGTCGTGGTCGAAGCCAGCGCGGCGATGGTCGAGACGCGGACCTCGGGTGTCGGCCAGGTTGTGGAGAACCAGCGGATTCTGGATCTGCCGCTCAACGGCCGCAATGTGACCGACCTGGTCACCCTGGCCGGCGCGGCGGTGCAGACGTCAACGTCGAGCACGAGGTTGTTCGGCGGGATCCCCTTCTTCGGCATCGCCGGAGGGGTGCCCTTCGGAACCGACTACCGCCTCGACGGGGCCAATCACCTCAATTTCCTGACCGGCGTGACTATGCCGATTCCCTTCCCGGACGCGGCGCAGGAGTTCAAAGTGGAGACCAGCGGGCTCAACGCCCAGCGCGGGAATTCCTCCTCCGTCGAGGTGGTAACCAAGGCGGGGACCAACGAGTTTCACGGCGCTTTGTTTGAATTCCTGCGAAACGATAAGACCAGCGCCCGGCAATATTTCTCGGTTACCCAGAGCACGCTGAAGCGGAATCAATTCGGCGGAACCATCGGGGGACCGATCCGGAAGGATAAGCTGTTTTTCTTCGGAGGCTTCCAGGGAACCACGCTGCGTTCGGACCCGGCCAGCCAAATCCGCTTTATTCCCACGCCAGCCATGATCAACGGAGACTGGACTGCTTTCGCCTCGCCCGCCTGCAACCAGGGCATTCAGAGAACCTTGCGAGGCCCGGGATGGATCAACAATATCCAAACCAATCCCGCGGCCAACTTCTCACCCCCGGCCGTATTCATCGCCCGGAAAATTATCGAGAGCCAGCAGTCGCCGCCCAACGATTGCGGCCAGGTGACCATCGGCGTGCCGACCCGCCAGAACGAGTTCCAGTACACAGGCAAGATTGACTGGCAATTGAACGACAAGCAATCGGCGTTTTTCCGGTTTGTGGCCACCACGCAAGAAATTCCCAATAGCTTTTCGCTCGGCGCTGCGGGGCAGAACCTGTTGAATTCTTCCACGCACGGCGTGAGCGCCCTGGCCCAGTCGCATGCGCTCGGGCATACCTACGTAATTAACCCCAACATGATTAACGCCGCTCGGATCTCGGTCAATCGCACGGCCACGACTTATGCCTATACCAACAAGACCTTCTCGTTCTGTGCAGCGGGTGTCAATATGTGGTGTGTCGAACCGGACGTCCTGGGATCCATTCAAGTTGCCGGCGCCGGCGGAGGGTTTTCGATTGGCGGCGGCGGCGGCGGCGGGGCCCTCTGCTGTGGCTCCAACTGGGTGCCCACCAACTACGCCGTAAACGACGATGTGAGTTGGGTTCGCGGGGCCCACCAGATAACCCTCGGCGTCGGAAGTTGGCACGGAAGGGTGAATGAAACCACCTGGTTTGCCCCCACGGCCTTCTTTGGCTTCAACGGCCAGGTGACCGGCATGGGCATGGGGGACTTCTTCATGGGGAACGTGAACCGCTTCTTCCAAGGCCTTCTGAACTCGCACCGCAACACGCAATGGTTCGTGAACATGTATCTCACCGACACCTGGAAGATGACCCCGCGCCTGACGCTGAACTTGGGGATTCGTTGGGAGCCGTACATCCCGCAAAACGTTCCCAATGGCGCCGTTTACAACTTCGACATCAACCGGTTCTCGGCGGGGACCAGGAGCACGGCGTTCGTGAATGCCCCAGTTGGTTTTCACTATCCTGGCGACCCGGGCTTTCCCGGCAAAACGGGCATTAACAGCAAATGGGCGCATTTCGCGCCGCGTGTGGGGTTGGCGTGGGATCCGTTCGGAGATGGCAAAACCTCGCTGCGGGCCTCGTTCGCTTACGGGTATGCCTTCAATTCGGGGATTTGGCGCGAAGATGCTTCCGGCTCGAACCCCTGGGGCGGTCGGACGGTGCTCACCAATCCTGCGGGTGGCTTCGCCAATCCCTGGCAGGGTTCTCGCCGAGGAAATCCTTTCCCCTACGCGGTTGACAAGAATGTAGTGTTTACAGACAGAGGATTGTTTCTCTCGCAGGCCTATGATCTCAAGACGCCAATCTTTTACACCTGGAACCTCGGTGTGCAACGCCAGTTTGGGGAGGCTTGGCTCGTCTCGGCGACCTACTTGGGAACGCGCACGCAGCACATCTGGACTCAGAACGCCATCAATCCTGCCCAGATTGTCCCGAGCACAAGCCCTCTGGGCACCTGTCCCCCCGGTGTATTCACGGGTTGCAACGCGATCGCCAATACGGATGCGCGCCGCCGTCTCTCGCTGTTGAATCCGACCGAGGGGCAGTTTATCGGGCCCATGGCGGAATTTGACGACGGGGGTACGCAAATCTACCACGGCCTGCTGCTTTCCCTCCAGCGGCGGCTCAGCCGCGGCGTAAGCGTGAGTGCGAACTGGACCTGGTCCCATTGCATCGGCGTCTATTCCGACATTAACTCCAATGGTCCGCCGGCCGACGAAACCTACACTATGCCCGGCAACCGCAATTTTGATCGCGGCAATTGCGATCAGGACCGGCGGCATCTGGCCAATATTTCGTTCGTGGCCCAAACCCCGAGGTTTTCCGACACAGCCGCTGGAAAGCTGCTGGGTGGTTGGCAGTTCTCCGGCATTTACCGCTTCACCAGTGGCGCCCCGATCGTCCTCCTGAACGGCGTGGACCGGGCGCTGACGGGCGTTGGCCGCCAACGGCCCAATCAGGTGCTCCAAGACGCCTATCTGGATAAGTCGGGCAAGGGGCGAACCGTATACCTCAACGCGGCGGCCTTTCAGCTACCGCCATTCGGCTCTTTGGGAAACGTGGGCTGGAACAGTCTGGTCAACCCCAGCACCTGGAATCTCGACCTGGGCCTTTCGAGACGATTTGCCATTCGGGAGAGAATGAACCTGGAAGTACGAGCCGAGGCGTTCAACTTCACCAACAGCTACCGGCCCAACCCGCCCACGGGTTCGGCCTTGGGCTTGCCCGGCTACCTGGTTCCGACCAATGCCCAGTTCGGCAGGATTCTCGCCGCGTTGGATGCGCGGATTACGCAGTTCGCCTTGAAGTTTACTTTTTAGAGAAAACGCAGCAGGGAGCGACAATGAAAGATCAGTTTCTTGGGAGCGACGAGGCTGTCGTGTGTCTGGACCCGCAGACGGATGCGACGCTTCCCTCTGGCGCCTCGCGCCGGGAATTCCTGAAAGCCTTGGGCGCGGCCGGAGTGGGAGCGATGGTGCTGCCGGCGAGCGGGCTGATCGCGCAGACGGCTCCGCCGGCGAACCGCGCCAACCCCCGCCGCATTGACGTGCACCACCACATGTATCCGCCGGAGTACGTGAAGCGCAGGGGAAGCGTCGGATCGGGTTCGAAGTGGACGCCAGCCGCTTCAATTGACCAGATGGACAAGTATGGCATCACGACCGCCATCGCTTCGATCACCACCCCCGGCATCTTTTTTGGAAACCTGGAGGAAACGCGCAGCCTGGCGCGAATCTGCAATGACTACGGCGCGGAGATGGTCCGGGATCATCCGGGCCGCTTCGGGCTGTTCGCGGTCCTTCCGCTGCCCGACCCGGACGCCAGCCTGCGGGAGGTGGAATACGCCTACGATACGCTCAAGGCGGACGGCATCGTTTTGCTGAGCAGCTATGGCGGGAAATATCCGGGCGATCCGGCCTTCACGCCGGTGTTCGAGGAGATGAATCGCCGCAAGGCCGTTGTATTTCTGCACGTGACCGTGCCGCCGTGCTGCACCAGTCTCGTTCCCGGCGGCCCCTCTTCGATGAGCGAGGGGGATTTCGACCTGACCCGCACCATCCAGAGTTTCCTTTTGAACGGCACCTTCTCCCGATTCCCCGATATTCGCTACATCGTGTGCCATTCGGGCGGAGTGCTGCCCGTGATGGCCGGGCGTATCCAAGACCGATTTCCCAAGGACCGCGCCGACCGGATCCCCAACGGGATTTTCTACGAACTGAAGAGGCTTTACTACGAAGTCGCGCACGCCACCTTTCCAGCGCCCCTGGGCGCGCTGACGAAGTTCGTTTCGATGTCGCAGATCTTGTTTGGAACCGATTACCCGCCGGAGCCGATCGAGACGACGACCAAGCCGCTCGCTGAATTCGGATTTTCGGCCAGGGACCTGCAAGCAATTGACCGCGGGAACGCGGAGCGGCTGTTTCCGCGACTGAAAGGGTGAAGGCGCTGAGAAGGAACCGCGTTGTCCGGGATCGGGTCTGACGTTAACCTCTCAGCGTAATTCATTAGTCATCCGAAGGAGGAATCATGGAAAACGTTCTGCAAAGAAGAGTGGGGATCGCACTTTCTTTTCTATTCGGTGCAGGGTTATTCATTTCTGCCGGCTGGGCACAACTGCCGACTGCCACAATCCTGGGAGTGGTGAAGGATTCCAGCGGCGCGGTCGTGCCGGGGTCCACATTGACGGCAAGAAATGTGGAGACCGGGCAAACCAGAACGGCCATCAGCGCAGGGGATGGCTCCTACCGGTTCTCCGCGTTGCCGGTGGGCAGCTACGAAGTCCGTGTGGAACAGAGCGGATTTCAAGCGGCAGTACGCAGTGGTTTGACGCTCACCGTCGGGCAGGAGGCGGTCATCAATTTCACGCTGGAGGTGGGCGCGGTTACGCAAACGATCGCGGTGACGGGGGAGGCTCCGATGGTGAACACCACCAGCGGCTCCCTGGGCGGATTGGTGGACGAGCAGAAAGTAGCGGACCTGCCCCTGAACGGCCGCAACTATATGGACCTGACGCTGCTGCAACCCGGAGTCTCCCATTTTAAGAACATGGGAGCCAACCCCTCGGCCGCCGGGGTCTGGTTCAGCAGCGGCGGAGCCCCCGTACACTCCAATAACTTCCTGCTGGACGGCGCTCGGACGGAGAACTATCAAGGGGTCTTTTCGGGTTCCATCGCGGGGAACACTCTGGGGGTCGAGGGAATCCGGGAGTTCCGAGTCATTACCAATAACTTCAGCGCCGAGCACGGGATGAGCATGGGCAGCCAGGTGATGGTGGTGAGCAAGGGCGGGACCAACAGTTTTCACGGTTCGCTCTTTGAATACCTGCGCAATAGCGCCCTGGATGCCCGCAATTTCTTCGATTATAAAACCGCAGCCACCCCCGGTCGCTTGCCGCCCTTCAAGCGAAACCAGTTTGGCGGCGCTTTCGGCGGCCCGATCAAGCAGGACAAGACCTTCTTTTGGGGGGTTTACGAAGCATTACGACAACGTCTAGGGCAAACCATCGTTCTGAATGTGCCGGGCGACGGGTGTCACGGCCCGGCCGGCGCGACGATCACCAACACCGCCTGTCCGCAACTGGGGGCGGCGACGCCGTCGGTGACGATTGCGCCGGTGACCGCGCCGTTTCTGGCGCTGTTTCCGAACCCGAACCTGCCCAACAACCGTTTCACGCACCCCATTACTTCCCCGGCGCGGGAGGACTTTGGGCAGATGCGGGTGGACCATACGTTTTCGTCCAACGACAACCTGTTTGCCCGGTACACGATCACGGACTCGGAGGTAAGCGGCGCGATCTTTACAGCCGCTGGGTTTACGTCCTATCCCGGCTTCTTATTTAATCGAACGAGCCGGAACCAATTTGGCACGCTCTCGGAGACCCATATCTTTTCTCCCTCGCTGCTGAACACGGCCAGCTTCTCCTATAGCCGGACGTCACCCGTGCTCGAGTCTGATCCTCCACACCGTGGCCCCCAGTATTCCTTTATGCCGCTCGAGGTCACGGGCGGCCAGATGGGCAACCTGAGCATCGGGGGTGTTTCGGCCATGTCCACGTACCCTGTTGCGCCGTCGTGGCTGCTGCTGAACGTTTTCACCTGGAGCGATGACCTCTTCTACACGCGGGGGAAACACTCGCTGAAGTTCGGGACCCTCATCAATCGTTTCCGGAGGATGAATTATGCCAACCGGGGCTACCGGGGTGCGCTCACCTTCGCCAACTTGGCCAACTTCCTGAGGGGCCAGCCGCAAAGTTACGGGGCGTTCACGCCCGGCTCCAACACCACTCGCAACTACCGTTACACTACGCTGGGATTCTATGTCCAGGATGACTTCCGGGTGTCGCCCGGTCTCACGTTGAACCTGGGACTGCGCTATGAGTTTAGTACCCAGCAGCACGAAAAAGACGGCATTCAGTCCGCGATGCGAGACTTGTGGAATGACAAAGAGCCAACCGTAGGGATTCCCTTCCAGAATCCTACCAAGCGCAACATCAGCCCGCGGTTTGGCTTTGCCTGGGATGTGACCGGAGACAGCAAGACGGCGGTGCGGGGGGGGTTCGCCCTGCTCTATGACCTCCAGCCGTATGGCACGGTCTATAACGTGCTCCAGCCGAACTGGAAGCCGTTTTCTTCCAACAGCAACGTTTCGAACCCGCCTACGTTCACGATTCCGCTCACCTTCACAGGGGGGAATGTCACTAACGAGATGGCGATGTTCGATTACAATATCCAGCAGCAGCATCTGCTGTCCTACAACCTGACCGTGGAGCGGCAGTTGCCGGGGGACATGGCCGTAACGCTGGCCTATGCAGGCTCCCGGGGGATCAACCTGGTAGGGACGCGCGATGGGAACGCCACCATTCCTCAAGGCATCCCTGTGAATGGAGCTTGCGTGGCCCGCCCTGCCGGTCAGGCGTTTAACGTCAACCAGCCCTATTGCTGGCTGGTCAACGACCCCCGTCCCAACCCCAACTATGACAGCATCAACTTGATGACCTCCCCGGCGAACTCCTTCTACAACTCGCTCCAGTTCGGGCTGTCGAAGCGGTTGAGTCGGGGTCTGCAATTGCAAAGCTCCTACACCTGGAGCAAGCTCATTGACGAGCCGCAAGCCGAAGCCACCAACGAGGTCGCCTCATCGCCGGTCCAGCCGACCGACTACCACAACCGGAAGACCGATCGAGGACTGTCACCTTACCATATCCCGCACAACTGGCGCTTCAATGCGATGTATCAGTTGCCAGGACTGCCTGGGGCAACCGGGGTGCTGGGGAAAATCCTGAACGGCTGGCAAGTGGGCGGCATCTTATCGCTCCAGAGCGGCAATCCCATGACCGTGAACCTGCAAACCAACCGTTCTCGCTCGGGGGGGAGGCAAAATCCGGCCAATATTGACCGGCCGAACTTGGCGCCGGGCCGCAGCAACGACAATATCACGTCGGGCACTACCCCAGGCTGCCAGGGAGTGGCGGCAGGACAAGAGCTGGGCACGCCGAACCTGTATTATGACCCCTGCGCCTTTACAGTCCCGGCGGCGGGATTTTTGGGGAATGCGGGAAGGAATATCATCCTGGGTCCCGGATTCGCCAACCTGGATTTCTCCCTGATGAAAAATACACCGATCAGTTACTTGGGAGAGAGCGGGAGGCTGGAGTTCCGGTTGGAAGTCTTCAATATCCTCAACCGGCCGAACTTCCGGTTCCCGGCCCGCACCGCTTTCGCGGGAACCGCCGATGTGCAAGCCCCGCTTTCCAACGCGGGAGTGATTACCCAAACCGACGGAACCTCGCGGCAGCTCCAGTTTGCGCTGCGGCTTTTGTTCTAGGAGTCGGGGAATCGTTGGAGCCGCCTTCCGGCGGCTCCAACAGTTACAGGACACGAGCTGATCCTCGCTTGAAACAAGCCGGGGTTGTAGTGTAGTCTGAGCGGCGTAATAGGATTCTATAGTCTCAATTCCAGGAAGAGGATTATGAAAAACTTTCACGCGGGCGAAACAGAGGCTGGCTGGGCGCAGTCGGGGGGGATGCCGAGGCGGGAATTTCTGATGGGGATGGCCGCGCTCGGCGCTGCGGCCGTCCTTCCGAAAACTCTCTTGGAGGCGCAGACGCCAGCCGGCGCGTCCTCCCGCCTGTTCCGGATTGACGTCCACCACCATTTCGCCCCGCCCACATTCATCGCCGCAATCATCGCCCAGGACGCCGGCAACCCTTCTCTGAGGAAGTGGACGCCTCGCATCTCGATCGAGGAGATGGACAAGGGCGGCGTGGCCACCTCCATGCTCTCGATCACCCGGCCGGGCATCTGGTTCGGGGATAACGCCGCGGCGCGCAAGCTGGCCCGGGAGTGCAACGAGTACGCCGCGCGAATGATGGCGGATTATCCGGGACGCTTCGGCCAGTTCGCGGTGTTGCCGCTGCCCGACGTGGACGCCAGCCTCCGCGAAATCGAATACAGTATGGACACGCTCAAGGCGGACGGCATCGCCCTGATGTCGAACCACGACGGCAGGTATCTCGGCGACCCCGTGTTCGCGCCGGTGATGGACGAGCTCAACCGGCGCAAGGCGATCGTCTATGAACACCCCATCCGGGAAGACCGTGAAAATCCGTTGAATGGAATCGAGCTGATCACGGACACGACCCGCACGATTGGGAGCCTGCTCGCCAGCGGCACCATTCTGCGGTGCCCCGACATTCGTTTCATCTTTGCCCACGGCGGGGGCACGCTTCCTTCGGCCCTCGTGCGCATGGGCGGAACCGCGCAGAAATACCCGAACGGGCTGATCCCGGAACTGCAGAAGTTTTATTACGACATCGCGCAGGCCTACAGTCCCTACTTCTTCCCGTCGTTCAAGAAGCTGGTGCCGGTATCGCACATCCTGTTTGGCACCGATTACCCGTTGGGCGCCGGCGTGGAAGTGGTTGCCAAGGGGCTGAAGGATAACGGAGGATTCAGCGCCGGCGAACTGCGCGCCATCGAGCGAGAGAACGCACTGGCATTGTTGCCACGCTTGAAGACATAAGGACGCGTTCACTCTGCCTCTCGGAGTAAGAGCCATTAGGGTTTTCGCGGGATGGAACCCAAGGAGGGCACCATGAAAAACAGTCACGCGATCGAGTGGGGAAATTTATTATGCTGCCAGGCCGCGACGAGGCGCGAATTTCTGACCGGGCTGGGGGCGCTGGGCGCCGCTGCCGTCCTGCCCCATGCTCGGTCGTTCGCACAAACGGGAGCCGCCGGTTCCACCCGGCCGTTCCGGATTGACGTCCACCACCACTTCGTACCCCCCACATTCATCACGGAAATAGTCGCCAGGGACATGGGCAACCCCGTTCTGAGGAAGTGGACGCCCCAAGTTTCGCTCGACCTGATGGACAAAGGGGGCGTGGCTACCGCCATGGTCTCGATCACCCGGCCGGGCATCTGGTTCGGCGATCGTGCCGCGACCCGCAAGCTGGCGCGGGAGTGCAACGAGTACGGGGCGCGGATGGTGGCGGATCATCCGGGCCGCTTTGGCCTGTTCGCGGCGCTGCCGCTGCCCGACGTGGACGCCAGCCTCCGCGAAATCGAATACGCCCTCGACACGCTGAAGGCGGACGGCATGGGCATGATGTCCAGCTACGACGACAAATACCTCGGCGACCCCGCGTTCGCCCCGGTGATGGACGAGCTGAACCGGCGCAAGGCGATCGTCTATGAACATCCCATCCGGGAAGACCGCAGCAATCCGCTCAACTCCATCGAGCTGGGGACCGACACGACCCGCACGGTTGCCAGCCTGCTGCACACCGCCACCGTCGTGCGCTGCCCGGACATTCGTTTCATCTTAGCCCACGGAGGGGGCACGGTGCCCTACGTCACCGCCCGGATGCCCTCGCAGCGATTGCCAAAAGGGGTTATCTACGAACTGCAACGATTCTATTACGATACCGCGCAGGCGTTCAATCCATACCTGGTGCCGTCTTTCAAGGCGCTCGTGCCGGTACCGCACATTTTGTTCGGAACCGATGCCCCGTTGGGCATCGGCCAGGCGGAAGCGGTTGCCAAGGGGCTGCGCGACAATGGCGGATTTACCGCCAGCGAACTGCGCGCCATCGAGCGAGAGAACGCACTGGCATTGCTTCCGCGTCTGAAAGGGTCGGCGTAGACCTGGGTCATCAATGCTCAGCGCTGTTTTCCGGAGGTCATCACATGAGGAGGTCAATCATGATGTATTCACGAAATCGGTTCGGATGGTTGCTGCTGGCAATCGTGTTGAGCGTGGCTCCGATGCCGGCACAGGTGGTTACGGGGGCTATTACCGGGCGCGTCACCGACAACACGGGGGCGGTGATTCCCGGGGCGACGGTGCAAGTGCAGAACGTCGAGACCGGCCTGGCGCGGAACACGACGAGCGACGCGGCGGGCCGCTATGAGGTCCGCAACCTTCCTCCCGGCTCCTATACGGTCACGGTCCAGCAGACCGGCTTCCGGACAGAGGTGCGCAGCGGCATTACGCTGTCGGTGGGCAGCGAGGTGGCAATGAATGTGGAATTGAGCGTCGGGTCGGTGCAGGAGCGGGTGGAGGTGACGGGGGAGGCTCCCGCCATCGAGACCACCACCGCCGCCCTTTCCAGTCTGGTCACCCCGACACAAATGAGGGATTTGCCGCTCAACGGAAGAAGCGTGGATCAGTTGGCCTTGCTCTCGCCGGGAGTCGTGAATCAAACCCAGGGAGGCCGCGGCGCATTCTCCGGCAACGGGATGAGATTGGTGATCCATGGAGGCCGCACGGGTCACGTTCTCTATCTGCTGGATGGGCTCACCACCGCCGACTACGGAGGGCACGGACCGGGCGGCGCTTCCGGGTCCAGTTTGGGAGTAGAAGCAATTCGCGAGTTTCGTCTTCTGACCTCCAGCTTTAGCGCGGAGTATGGGCGCAACGCCATGGGCGGCGTGTTCAGCGCGGTCACTCGCTCCGGCACCAACGAGTTTCACGGCAGCGCCTACGAATTCGTGCGCAACAACATCTTCGATGCTCGGAACTTCTTCAATCAGGTTCCGCAGCGAGGGAAGGATCGTGCAGAGCTACTGCCGTTTCGCCGGAACCA
>Ga0209343_10007964_pt1 | contig 12410 bp, 11 predicted proteins | sample RifCSPlowO2_02_FD_184026 | JGI IMG/M metagenome (GOLD analysis project Ga0209343, IMG submission 184026) | Groundwater microbial communities from Rifle, Colorado - Rifle CSP2_plank lowO2_0.2 (SPAdes) (version 2) | ecosystem: Environmental > Aquatic > Deep subsurface > Groundwater | place... | reverse complement strand
GATCGCGTCGTATCGCAAGGTGTCTGACACCATAGCAGATCCGGATCCCGGATCCCGGATCCCGGATCCCGGAGCCCGGAGCCCGGGAGAAACCGTATACTCCCATCGTGCCTGTTGGTTCCGCCTTCCACGCGCGCACGCTCGAGCTCTGCGAGAGCCTCAACTATCGCGACTGGGCGGGCTACTACGCCGTCAGCGCCTACGAGACGCACCACGAGCACGAATACAACGCCATCCGCAACGCCTGCGCGCTGATCGATATCTCCCCGCTCTTCAAGTATCGAATCTCCGGGCCCGACGCCACCCGCCTGGTCAACCGCGTGATCACCCGCGACGCGACAAAGATGTCGGTGGGGCAGGTCTATTACACGCCGTGGTGCGACGACGAGGGCAAGGTCATCGACGATGGGACGGTGACGAAGCTGTCGGAGCAGTCGTACCGGTGGACCGCCGCGGATCCGAACCTGCGGTGGTTCACCGGGAACGCGTCGGGCCTGAAGGTCGGGATCGAGGACGTGTCAGAAACGGTGGCTGCCCTGGCGCTGCAGGGGCCCACCTCGGGCCGGTTGCTGCGTCAGGTCGCCGACGCGGATCTCGATTCGCTCAAGTACTTCCGCGCCACGAGTGGCCTCGTCGCCGGCGTGCCGGTGGACATCTCGCGCACCGGCTACACCGGCGACCTCGGCTACGAAATCTGGATGCCGTGGGAGGCGGCGCTGCCGGTCTGGGATGCGATCGCCGCCGCCGGCCGCGCGTTCGATCTGCATCCCACCGGGATGCTCGCGCTCGACATCGCGCGCATCGAAGCCGGGCTGCTGCTCATCGACGTGGACTTTCACAGCAGCCGCAAGGCGCTGATCGAGGCGCAGAAGTACTCGCCGTTCGAATTGGGCATGGCGCGGCTGGTCGACTTCAAGAAGGGCCCCTTCGTCGGGCGCGCCGCGCTCGCGGCAGAACGGCTGCGCGGACATGCCCGGCAGATTGTCGGCCTCGAGATCCACTGGACGGATGTCGAGCGGCTCTACGAGGCCGCCGGCCTGCCGCCGACGGCGCCCGCCGCGACCTCGCGCGTGGCCGTGCCTGTCTACAAGGGCAGTTCGCAGGTCGGCCGCGCCACGTCGACGACCTGGTCGTCGACGCTGAAGCAGCTGATCGCGCTGGCCACGATCGATCAACCCCATTTCGCCGTGGGTACGCGGCTGGAGATGGAGATCACCGTGGAGGCCGTGCGCCACCGCGCCGGCGCCACGGTGGTTCCGACCCCGTTCTTCAACCCGCCGCGCAAGAGGGGTCTGACCCCGTCCAAGTAATGCAGAGGGGTCTGACCCCGACGCCGCTATCTCCGGGCTCGCGCTTTTCTCGCCGCAATGAACGACTGCACGCCGAGCGCCACGTAGACGATCAGCAGCGCCGCCATGATCGCCTGCGACGCACTGGCCATCGGATTGGTGAACTCGCCCCGCATCACCGTGGGCACGAGCCGCCACAGGGCCGCCACCGCGCCAATCAGGCCGACGACCACCGCCGCGTGCATGGCGTGCTTCCGCGCCGCTTCGTTCCTGCCGACGAGCGCGCAGATCACGAACACGGCGCCGAAGAGCGCGGGGATGAGGGCGGTCACACTGGACCGCCCCGTCATCGTGTAGCTGGCGATCCCGAGGACGATCAGGACCAGGCCGAAGAGTCGAGTGGTGGCTGGCATGTCCCGATCCTACTTCTCGGCCCGCACCGGGTTTTCGAGCGTCCCGATCGACTCGATCGTGCAGCTCGACGTATCGCCGTCCTTGAAATAGATCGGCGTGGCCCGGGCCGTGCCGACGCCGGCCGGGCTGCCCGTGGAAATCAGGTCACCTGGGTGCAGCGTCATCATGTGCGAGGCGTACTCGACCAGTTCGAAGACGGTGTGCGTCATGCGATCGGTGTTCGAGTCCTGCATGGTCTTGCCGCTCAGCAGGAACTTGATGGCCAGTTTCTGCGGGTTGGCGACGAACTGCCGCGGCACCACGTACGGCCCGAGCGGCGCGAAGGTGTCGTGACTCTTGCCCAGTTGCCAGTCGGAGCCGTGGCGCCCATCCGCGCGGCCGCCGCGATCGGACACGTCGTTCATCAGCGTGTAGCCGAAGATGTACTCGGCCGCGTTGTCGCGGTTCACGCGCTTGGCGGTTTTGCCGATCACGATGTTCATCTCGCATTCCCAGTCGATGTTGGTGCGGCCGGGCGGCAGCAGGATCGGGTCGTGATTGCCGGTGATGGCGCTGTTTGCCTTCACGAAGAAATACGGGTTGTGACGCGGATCGCCGGGGCGCCGCTGCCAATAGCCAGGGATGCCGCGCGCCACCTTCGGGTCGACGGCAGCGGCCGAGGCGGCGGCGGTGCCGGCGCCGGTCATCTCGAGCGCGTGCTCGGTGTAGTTGACCGCGGTGCTCAGCAACACGGCCGGATCGGTGATTGGCGGCAGCGTCTTCACCTCGGACACCTTCATCGAGAATGCCGGCGCCTTCAGAACGGATGTCGCGGCGAGCGCGGCGAACCGCGTGCCGGTGCCGGCGTCCCACTGCGCGATCAACTGCTTGAGGGTGGCCGGCGCGCCGACGTTGGCGCGCGACAGGTCGACCACCAGCGTGTCGTTCTGCAGCACCATGCCCACGAACGTCCGGTTGCCCTGCTGGAACATGCCCAGCTTGTAGGGTGCCGCGGTCTGCGCGGCCGTGCTCGCGAACCCGATCATCGCGGCCAGTCCTGCCGCCACTAACCCGCCGTGCAATCTCTTCATACGATCCTCCATGGACGGCTCCATAATACTTCGCTGACGGGAGGGCACTTCTTGGCGGGGGGCACCTTCTTGTCGGGAGGGCACTTCTTGTCGGGACGGCACTTCTTGTCGGGACGGCAATTCCTGTCGTGGATTTGCCTGGCGCTTGCCAGCACGCCGCTGCCGGCACAGCAGCCCGCCTTCAAGGCCGCGGTCGAGCTGGTGACGGTGCCCCTGACCGTCACCACTCGCGACCGGGATCGCTTCATCACCGACGCCCTGACCCCCGCCGACTTCCGCGCCTTCGAAGACGGCGTGCCGCAAACGGTGACGCTGCTCAGCCAGGTCCGCCTGCCCGTCAGCCTCTGCATCGTCGTCGATGCCAGCGGCAGCATGAGCGCCGGGCTCAAGCACGACGTCGCCGTCCGCGCGCTGCAGGCGACGGGCGGCGGCCTGTCGCCGGACGACGAGATCGCCATCGTGAAGTTTGCCAAAACAGCCAGCGTGATGTTGCCCTGGACGCCCGTGCCCCAGGCCCGCGGGCTCGCTTGGGAGCTGCAGGTCGAAGGCGAAACGTCACTGAACGACGCGCTCAGGCTGGCGCTCGCGCTGACGGACGAGGCGAGGAACCCGCGGCGCGCCATCCTGCTGATCACCGACGGATTCGAGAACGCCAGCCGCACACTGGTCTCGGAAGTGGTCACGACGCGGCGGCAGAGCGAAACGCTCGTATATGCCTTCGGGCTGGTGTCGCTGTCGGAGCCGCGCCGCGCCGGGCCGCCGACCATCTTCGATCGCTTTGACACGTCGTCGATGGCCCAGCGTCCGCAAGGCAGCATCCCCAACCTCGACGTGCTTCCCTCGCTCGTCGGCGATTCCGGCGGCGCTCTGACTCGCGTTCATTCGGATGCCGATGCGAAAGCAGCCGCGCAGCGTCTGATCAGCGAGTTGCGGTATCAATATACGCTCGGCTACGTCCCGACGAAGCCGCTTGACGGCAAGTACCGCCGCATCAAGGTCGAGACCACGCGCCGCGACCTGCGCGTCCGCCATCGCGGCGGCTACCTTGCGCTACCATCAATGGCGCAATGAAGATCGCGCTCATTCAGCAACACGCCACCAGGGACAAGTCTTCGAACGTCGCCCGCGGCCTCGCCGCCGTCGAGACCGCCGCGAGGAAGGGCGCGCAGCTCGCCTGCTTCGCGGAGCTCGCCTTCGAGTGGTTCCATCCGCAGCGCCCCGCCGAACCTGGGTTCCGCGACCTGGCCGAATCCCTCGATGGGCCCACGGTGAAGGCCTTTCAACAGAGGGCCAAGGCGCTCGGCATCGTGATCGTGCTCAACCTGTTCGAGCGCGACGGCCAGAAGACCTACGACAGCTCGCCGGTGATCGACGCGGATGGCACGCTGCTCGGCGTGACGCGGATGATCCACATCACCGAGTACGCGTGCTTCCACGAGCAGGGCTACTACACCCCGGGGGACAAGGGCGCACCGGTGTTCAAGACCAGGGCCGGCAACCTCGGCGTGGCGATCTGCTACGACCGCCATTTCCCGGAATACATGCGCGCGCTGGCCGTCAACGGCGCCGACCTGGTGATCGTCCCCCAAGCCGGCGCGGTGGATGAATGGCCCGAAGGGCTCTACGAAGCCGAGATGCGCGTGGCCGCGTTCCAGAACGGCTACTTCACGGCGCTCTGCAACCGGGTGGGGAAGGAAGACTGCCTGGATTTTGCGGGCGAGTCGTTCGTGTGCGGCCCCGACGGCGGGGTGCTGGCGCGGGCGCCGAAGGGCGACGACGCCATTCTCTACGCCGATCTGGATCTTGCGTCAGCGGCCGACTCGAACGCGAGGCGGCTGTTCCTCAAACACCGCCGGCCCGAGCTGTACGCCCGCTGGATCAAATAGACCACGACGATCACGAAGATCACCACGAAGATCGCGAAGAACAAATCCTCAAGAAGGAGTCATTCTTCGTGGCCTTCGTGGTGGTCTTCGTGCCGCGGCAAGCGTCGTGTGCGCGCCGATCGATGTGGCGCGGACCTTGAGGTCCGCGTCTTTGCGAGAGGTAGTGCCCATGGCGGATTCATGATACAACCGCCTTCCAGCTCCCCGGTTCCACTGTGCGATTCCGCAGCGTTGTCAGCAGTCGCGGCCTGTCCTTCTCCGCGGTCCTCCGCGTGTCGCTGCTCGCGTTCCCGCTGCTCGCGGCTCCGGCAGCGGCGCAGGAGCGCCCCACCGCATCATCGGTCGCCGCGGTTCGCAACATGGCGTCGTGGACGCCGTCGGCCGTCACCGTTCGCGTGCGTGCGGTCGTCACGCTGCAGGACCGGGTGCGGAACCTCACCTTCGTGCAGGACGCCACCGCGGGCCTGTTCGTGATCGCCTCGGCGTCCGGGCCCGCCATCTCCGTCGGACACGTCGTCGACATCTCGGGCAACGCGGTGATGACCCGCCGTGGTCCCGCGATCACCAACGCCGCCATCGTCCTCGTCACCATGGCCGCGCCGCCGCCGGCCGAACCGCTCGCGGCCTCGGCGAACCGGCTGGGGAACGTCGATGGGCGGCTGGTCACGGCGCGCGGCGTGGTCCGCCGCGTCGAGTCGCGGGGCTCCGGCACCGAGATCACGATTCGCACCCCGGAAGGCACGTTCACGATCCTGCAACCGGCCGGCCGGGCCTCCGGCGCGGCGGTCGTCGACGCCGTCGTCACGGTCGAGGGCGTCCTGTCGCACGCGCTCGCGGCGGATCGATCGCTCGAACGGCGCGAGCTGCTGGCGCCGTCGATCGAGTCGATCCGCATGGAAGTGGCGCCGCCCGCCGATCCGTACGCGCTGGTGGAAGTCCCGGTCCAGAACTTGCGACAGCAACCCTCGACCAGCGAGATGGTGAGGCGTGTCAGGATCACCGGCGTGGTGACGCGCCAGCGCCCGGGGCGCTCGTTGTACCTGCGGACGGCGACCGGGCCCATCCGCGTGGAGACGGATCTGACGGCCGCCGTCATCCCCGGCGACCGCGTCGAGGTGGTCGGCTTCCCCGACGCCGGTGAGTACTCGCCGCTGCTGGCCGATGCGATTTACCGGCGCGTGCAGGCCGGCCCGCCGCCGCCGCCCGCCGCCGCCAGCCTGGTCGACCTCATGGACGGCCGTTACGACGGGGACCTCGTCCGCGCGGAAGGCACGTTCGTCGAAGGCGAGCAGGGCCGCGAGGACTACACGATCGTGCTCCAGGACGGCGGCGTCTTCTTCAACGCGGAAGTGATCCTCAGCGCCGCGGAGTCCCTGTCGGCCCGCCTGCGACCCGGGACGCGCATCCAGGTCACCGGCGTCTGCTCGGTCGTGGTCGATACCGATCGCGTGCCGCGATCGTTCCGCGTGCTCCTGCGCGACGGGTCGGACGTGACCGTGCTCGGTCCGGCGCGGACGCTCGCTCCCGGACTGGGCGGCACGCCGTGGTGGGCCTGGGCCAGCCTGGTGACGGCCCTGGCCGCGCTCGGCGGCGCCGGGCTGGCGGTGCGGCGCAGCCAGGCGCAGGAGCGGACCATCCGCCGGCAGCTGGCCCGCGAATTGTCCCTGAAGGCGCGCTTCGACGATCTGTTCGATCGCACCAGCGAGATCCTGGTCGTCCACGACCGCCGCGGCCGCGTGTCGACGATGAACCGGGCGGGGGAGCAGGCGACCGGGTACTCGCGCGAAGAGCTGCGCATGCTCGATCCGAACTGGATCTTCGGCGCCGACTATCTCGACGCGATTTCGCGGATGATCGAGGAGGGGCCCGACAGCGCGTCGCGCGCGTTCAAGTCGGAGCTGATGCCGCGGAAAGGCCCCCACATTCCCATCGACGTGCACACGCGCGTGCTGGTCGGCGATGGCGAGGTGGCGGGCGTCACCTCGATCGCGCGGGACCTGACCGAGCGCGATCGCCTCGAGCACGAGCTGCGGCAGGCGCAGAAGATGGAGGCGGTGGGCCGCCTCGCCACGGGCGTCGCCCACGATTTCAACAACCTGATCACGGTTCTGCTCGGCTACAGCGACGAGCTGATCGAGGTGGTACCCGAGGGGTCGGAGCAGCAGAAGGCCGCCAACGAAATCCGCCGGGCCGCCGAGCGCGCGTCCGGGTTGACCCAGCAGCTGCTCGCATTCAGCCGGCGCCAGGCCTCGATCGCGCAGACCGTGGACCTCAACCTCGTCGTCTCGAACATGGAGAGCCTGGTCCGCCGCCTGATCGGGCCCGAGATCCGCCTCGAGTGCACGCTGGCGCCGGAGCTGGCGAAGATCCGCGCCGACGCCGCGCAGATCGGCCAGGTGCTGATGAACCTGGCGGTCAACGCCAGGGACGCGATGCCGCAGGGCGGCGCGCTCCTGATCCAGACGGCCAACGTCGAATTGGGCACCGAGAACATCGACGTGATTCCCGGGCCGCACGTGATGCTCTCGGTGCGCGACACCGGCGCCGGGATGACCCCCGACGTCCGCAAGCGGCTCTTCGAGCCGTTCTTCACGACCAAGCAAACCGGCGAGGGCACCGGCCTCGGCCTGTCGATGGTCCACGCCATCGTGCGCCAGGGCGGCGGCCACGTCATGGTGGACAGCGCGCCCGGACAGGGCAGCGTCTTCCGTGTCTACTTCCCGATCCTGAGTGACACGGCCGAGTCGCCCGTGCCGTCGCTGGCGCCGCCGACCGTGGTCGCGGTGAAGGGCGAAGGCGTGGTCCTGCTCGCGGAAGACGATCGGTCCGTTCGCCGGCTCGTCACCACCGAGCTGCGCCGCCGCGGCTTCACCGTGATCGACACCGAAGACGGCCGCGCGGCGCTCGACTTTCTCACCGGGCACACCGACCGCGTCGACGTGCTCGTCACCGACATCGTGATGCCGCGCATGAACGGCGTCGACCTCGCGAAGGCCGCCGAGAAGCTCCGGCCCGGGTTGAAGATCCTCTTCATCTCGGGCCACCCCGAACGCGCAGGCGCCGGGCTCGATCCGACTGGAGTGACCAACTTGCTGATGAAGCCGTTCACGGCCGACGTGCTCGCCACGCGGATCAAGGAGCTCATCACGGGCGCACAGGACCAGGCGGCCGGCCGTGGCTGACACCCCGTCGCTCAAGCGCGCCCTCGGCCGCTGGGACCTGACCGCGATCGGCGTCAATCAGGTGATCGGCAGCGCCATCTTCCTGCTGCCCGCCGACGTCGCCCGCCTGGTCGGGCCGTGGGGCCCCGTCGCGTTCATGGCCGTGGGCCTGCTGTCGCTGTCGATCGCGCTGTGTTTCGCCGAGGTCGGCAGCCGGTTCGAGAAGACCGGCGGCCCGTACCTGCCCGCGCGCGCGGCCTTCGGACGCTTCGTCGGCTTCGAGGTGGGCTGGATGATGTGGTTCACGCGCGTCACCAGCCAGGCCTCGGTGGCCAACGGGTTGGCGCTGGCGCTGGCGTTCTATTGGCCCACCCTGGCCATGGGCACGCCCAGGATGTCGCTGATCGCGGGGCTCACGATCGCGCTCACCTGGATCAACGTGCGCGGCATCAAGCAGTCGTCGTGGGTCGTCAACGCGCTGACCATCGGCAAGCTCGCGCCGCTGGCGCTGTTCATCCTGGCCGGCATCTGGTTCATCGATCCGGCGCACTTCGCCGCCATGCCGGCGGTCAGCCGCGATCAGGTGTCGAGCGCGGCGATCCTGCTGATCTTCGCGTACGGCGGCTACGAGGTGACGGGCGTGCTGGCGGGCGAGGCCGCCAACCCGCGGCAGGACGTGCCTTTCGCGTTCGTGGCGACCCTGATCGTCGTCTCGATCGTGATGTCGCTCACCTCGCTCGTCGCCACCGGCGTGCTGCCCGACCTGGCGGCGGCGAAGACGCCGCTGGCCGACGGCGCCGCCATCTTTCTTGGCGCCACCGGGGCGCTGTTGATTTCAGCGGGCTCCGCGGTTTCGATGACCGGGAACAACATGGGGCAGATCCTCAACGGCTCGCGCACCATCTTCGCGCTGGCGGAGAACGGCGACCTGCCGCGCTGGTTCGCGCGCGTGCACCCGCGCTACCAGACGCCGTCGAATGCGATCCTGTTCACCGCGGTGGTCGCCTTCACGCTGGCGCTCACCGGCTCGTTCGTGGCGCTCGCCGCCGTCAGCGCCATCGCCCGGCTCGTGATGTACCTCGCCGTGTGCGCGTCGACCCTCGTGCTGCGCAACCGCGTGCCGTCCGGCGACGTCGGCCCCGCGCAGTTTACGGTGGCCGGCGGCCCGGTGATTCCGGTGCTGGCGTCCATCGTCGCGCTCGGCATCCTCGCGGGCGCGAGCCAGGCGCAGTTGACGGCAGGCGCCGCCGCCCTCGCCGCCGGCGCCGTGCTCTTTCTTGTGGCGACCCGGTTGAAAATGTAGAGGCGGGTCTTCAGACCCGCCTTCATCCGACGGCGTAGCCCATGGCACGCGCATTGTCTCCGAGCCGCCGGTCGCGGGTGACAATCGTCACGAGCTGGGGAGTGTCGCCGAGCAGTTCCGCGGTCGCGAGGTGGATCGCGTCAAGCGTGCGGATCGGTTCTACCGGGAATGGCCGCCCCGCGCGCTCGAGTACCTCTGCGGTGACATCCAGAAGGTCGCAACGTTCCTCGAACTCGCGAAGCCAGGCGAGCGCCGCCAGCTCTTCTTCCGCGACCATGCGGCCCTTGGCGCGCGCGCGCACAATGGCGCGCGCGGTTTCGGCAATCGTCAGCCTCGATGACACGCGCTTCCCGGGTCCTTCCAGTTGATCTTGAGCCGCGACGTCCCCCTCGAGCATCGCGGCAACCAGCGCGCTCGACTCAATGTAGCGAATGCCGGCCGCCGGCCGGCGCCTAGTCTTCGCCACGGTCCCAGTCGATCAACGCCTTCGCCGTGCCGGGCGGCAGTCTGAGGGGCGGCCACTTCGGGATCGGTCCCCCCTTTGTCGCCGGTCGGATGACTCCTGCCGCCACCAGTTCCGCGTAGCGGTCAGGCCTGGCGCCCGTGGCACCAGAGGGCACGAGTTGCGCGACGACACGACCGTGCATCGTGATCGAAATGCGCTCGCCCGCCTCGGCCCGACGGATGTACTGGCTCAGGTTGTTCTTGAGTTCCCGGATGCCTGTGGACTTCACAGCCCAATTGTAGCCACATGTAGCCACATTTACAAGATGACGCCGGAATCAGGCGATGGCGTTGAAGTAGCGCTTGTCGCGCTTGCGCGCCGCGATCTGCCTCACCGTGCGACCGTCCTTTCCCTTGACGTCAGGGTTGGCGCCGTGCCGCCGCAGCAGTGTGAGGAAGCTGACGTCGAAGCCCCGGTCGAGGGCCAGGTGAAGCATCGTGTCGCCGCGGTGGTCGGGAATGTTCGGATCCGCGCCGAGCCTGAGGAACTCTTCCACCGTCTGCAGGCGCCGGCGGGCGAGCGCGGGCTTGCCCTCGGTGCCGCGCTGCAGCACCGCCACCGCCATGTGAAGCGGGGTCGCCCCGACGAAGAGGTTGATGTTCTCCCCGTGCGTCACGAGATCCTCGAGGATCTCCCAGTTTCCCCACCAGGCGGCCGCAAACAGGCCCATCGGCGCCGCGCCTTGTTCGATGAAGAACCGGGCCAGCGCGTTGTTCTGCGCCCTGGCGATGGCGATGAACACGAGCGACAGCGGCGTCGGATCGGCCTCGCCGTCTTCGCCGGGTTTGGTCATGTAGACGACGCGGGGATCGAACCCCTCGCGCACCAGCCACTTGGCAAGGCGCAATTGGCGGCCGGCCGCCGCCCGATCGTCCGCCGCGGGTCGAGAGCAGCAGAGTTGAAGCAGGTTGAATCCGCGGTCGGTGTGAAAGTCCTTCAACTCCGGGTTCTTTCGCAGGTCCTTCCGCACCTGATCCAGATCGAACGCCTTGATCGCTTCGACAAGGGAGGTTTTGCTCATGGTTGGGCCTCGGTCACTCTTCGTCGAGCATGTGGGGCTTGCGGTCCGACCTCTGCGCGGCGATGAGCGGCTCGTTCAGGAACCTCGCCAGCGGCGCCAGCGTTCTCATCGTCCACAGCAACTGCTGGTAGAAGTCTTTCGAGGTGGCGAAGGCGGCCGGCTCCTCGCGGAATGCCAGGAACTGCCTGTAGATGAGATACGGCGCCGCCTTGTGCGTCTGGTCGAACCCACGCGGCACGCGGGTGAGCGTGTCGCCTTGCAGCCCGCCGAGCTTCTTGAGACCCGGCGACTTCACGATGGCATCGAACTGCCGGTAGTTGGTCGCGATGTGCTCGCGCAGCAAGTGCAGCTGCGACGAATCCGGCCGGTACACGCCGCCGCCGATCCAGACGTAGTCCGGCGCCACCTCGAAGTAAAAGCTCGCGCCGTTCATCCGCCCGAGCGCGCGGTGGGGGAACGTGGCCGCCACGTTCGTCTTCAACGGCGTCTTGTCTTCGCTGAACCGCGTATCGCGGAACGGCCGAAACATCGACACCTTCGGGTCGGCGACCATGTCGGGCGCGAACGCCCTCAGATCCACCGCCAGCTGCTCGATGATGGCGAGCATGGGAGCGCGGACGTGGGTGTCGTACTGATCCCTGCGGGCATGGAACCATTCCCGCTTGTTGTTCCGCTCGAGCGAGCGCAGAAACGACAGGGTCTTCGGTGTGAATGACAGCATGACCGCAGGGGTCTGACCCCTATAATGCCGCAGTGATCGACGATCTGAAAAGCCTGCTCGGCGACCGTGTTTCCACCTCCGGCGCCGTGCGCGAACATCACAGCCACGGAGAGTCGTGGCACGCGGCCGGGCTTCCCGACTGCGTGGTCTTTCCCACCAGTACCGCCGAGGTGAGCGCGATCGTCAAGCTGTGCGCGCGGCACCGCACGCCGATCGTGCCCTTTGGCATGGGCAGCTCGCTCGAAGGCCACGTCAATGCCATTCATGGCGGCGTCTCGATTGACCTCACGCGGATGACGAAGGTGTTGCGCCTCAACCCCGAAGACCTCGACATTACCGTCGAGGCCGGGTTGACCCGCCTGAAGCTCGACGCCCATCTCAAGAACACGGGCCTGATGTTCCCGATCGATCCGGGCGCCGATGCCACGCTGGGCGGCATGACGGCGACCAGAGCCTCAGGCACCACCGCCGTCCGCTACGGCACCATGCGCGACAACGTGCTCGGCCTCACCGTCGTGCTCGCCGACAGCCGCGCGATCCACACCGGCGGCCGCGCCCGCAAGTCCTCATCCGGCTACGACCTGACGCGCCTGTTCGTCGGCTCGGAGGGCACGCTGGGCGTGATCACCGAGATCACCCTTCGCCTCTACGGCCGGCCCGAAGCGGTCCGCGCCGCCGTGTGCCCGTTCGAGTCGATGGCCGGGGCCGCGGCCACGGTGATCCAGACGATCCAGCTCGGCATTCCGGTGGCACGCATCGAGATCGTGGACGAGGCGCAGTTGCGCGTCGTGAACGCCTACTCGAAGACCAACTATCCGATTGCCCCCACGCTCTTCTTCGAATTCCACGGCATCAGCGATGTGATGGTGGACGAACAGATCAAGGCCGTGGAAGACATCGCGCGCGAACAGGGCGCGAAGGGCTTTCAATGGGCCTCGACGCTCGAAGACCGCAACACGCTGTGGCAGGCGCGGCATAACGCCTACTACGCGACGGTGGCGTCGCGGCCTGGCGCGCGCGCCTGGACCACGGACATTTGC
>Ga0209343_10007962_pt1 | contig 12411 bp, 15 predicted proteins | sample RifCSPlowO2_02_FD_184026 | JGI IMG/M metagenome (GOLD analysis project Ga0209343, IMG submission 184026) | Groundwater microbial communities from Rifle, Colorado - Rifle CSP2_plank lowO2_0.2 (SPAdes) (version 2) | ecosystem: Environmental > Aquatic > Deep subsurface > Groundwater | place... | reverse complement strand
CCTGCCATCCGACAGGGCGCCATGTCGTATGACATGGCGAGCTCCCGCCTCCCGGACTTGCCCCGTTACTCGCCTTTATTGGACTTAATGCGAACCCAGTGGAACCGGGTTCTCAAAGAATTGTACGATTGGCACATCCTTATCAACTCGGAAACCTTGAAATACTACGCAAGCCAACCAGCATAACCGAATTTCTGCCGATTGTTAAGATATTGACCCGCTCACTGTCGTAACCACAAAGCAAAAAACTCCCGCGATGGGAGTTTTTTGCGGGAACAGCGAGCGGGAGAGATAAATCCCTCTTGCGCCCCTCGGCCCTTGGCCGAGCTCTCGGTGAACCCATGACCGCACCGATTCTCATGGTTCGATTTTACTCACCATGACCCTGAGTTTATCGAATGGGTCACTATTCCAATATCACTATATCAATTCTTAACGAATTCCAAAAGCGGCTCCTCCCAGCCAAAACAGGTTTCTTTACCTTTGAGTTCATTGAACGCTTCAGCGCAAGAAGGATTGAGTTTTGCGTATTCTTTAAGCACTTGCACAGTCTCTTCAATGAATCCGCCTACGGTGCCATCAGAATCATCAACGCCGCCGCGGCACAATCTATCATCAAGCCGTAAAAGCATATCAACTAATAACTTTGCAGTTTGCTGGCCTACCGGCAACTCGGAAACAGTTTTTGATAAACGATTGCACCCTTCGGAAAGAGAACTTTGATATGCAAACCAGGTGCGCGACGGGCCTTCGTATGATTTAATATACCGCATGCCGGCGGTAATTGCCTTCTTCGTTGCCGCTAACTCGCTCTTGCTTAATTCTCCCAATTTGCCGCTGCAAGTAACTTGCGATACCATTTTTTTATCTTCCTCTGAAAGCGGCTTACCGCCAGTAACCGCGCGAATGGCGACTGCTACCATATGCTTGCAAAGCGTATCATTTTGCCCAAGATAACATTCGCAAGTGGCCAAATTATACCGGCGCGCTTCAACCGAAACCCGGTACAGCTTTGTGCCGACAACTACGGCCGAATAACCGCCAATTCCTTCCTCAAACTTTGTCACCTTTCCTTTCTCATACAAATCAACCGCCTTTTCAAAAGTCGGTGCATCCGTAGCAAATTTAATTTTGTTTAAATCGTATTTCGGCATATTGCGCTAAAGTAGATCGGCGAGTTCTTCGCGCTCGGCCTCGTCAAATTCGTCAGGATCAAGCCGCTCGCTCTCCAATTTTTCTCTCATTTCTTTTTGCCGCTCTTTTTCTTCGTTCATAAACTTTAAAATTTAATTAGCTCCTATCTTGAGATAACTTTTTCGCTCGTTCCTCCGCCTCATTTATCGAGGCCTCAACTTCTGTTCGAATTACTTCATCAATGCGTTCTAAGGAATCAAGGTTTCTGGAAAATTGTTTTTGTTCCTCTTTGTTACGAAAATATTTAAATTTAGTTCCCTCGTGTTTCCATAAAAACCAGTAGCCGCGCTTTCTGCGCAAATGTTCATTATAGATTTTAATTTGTGTCATTATCTCAATACCTTGCTTCATAAATCTTGCGATGAAATCGTCGATAGCATTGGCAAATAATGCAAGGTTTGCTGAGTATTCCGCTCTCTGTTGAGCTGGATTTGAATTGGCGTTTTGTTTCATTAAAATAATGTGCAGTTCGTTTTTTCGCTGTAATTCGGCAAAATCGTTTTTCAAGCTAATTACAGTTTCGTTTGTTTCTTTAATTCCGGCATCAGCCCATAAAAGTTTATTGTGCAGGTAATAGCTTTTCACTTTGAAATTCGGCGCTTCTATATCTCTGTAGATTTCTCGTACCGTTGGATAATTGATACTTTCGAGGGAGAACTGGCGAGGGTCTGTTGCGGCTCTTATTTGACCCACCAGATTATTTAATCTCGAAACAAAATAAAGTAGTTTTTGTCGAGTTTTATAGGTATCTTCTAAGCTTCGAGTAATTCCGACCTCTATCCGTCGTAAGAATTCTTTACGCTCCCTCTTGTTTTCAACTATAGATTTTATCCAAAAACCGATTGCGGAAAGAAGGACGGCAAGAAAGGGGCCGAGGGCGGCGCCTATCAATGTCTGCCATGTATCTAAAAATTTTATAAATACTTCCATAAAATTTATTATTTATCCTTCGGATTTATTCGATATTCTTCTTCATCCATAAAGATTATCCACTTTTCTCCAAAACTCTCTTGAAAATTTCTCCATAATCACCATCTCCGTATTTATTGCTCACAATGTCGTTATCATTTAACATTGCGTTTTTTATCGATTCCCAACTCGCTTTTTTGAATTGATTCTTTCCAAAAAATTCCTTCAAATCCTCAACGAAGAACTTTATAAACTCTGTAAATTGATTTATCTTCTTCGGATTTCGCAGCTCTCGCGCCAATGCGATTCTGTGTTCAAACAACTGCCACGGCTTTATATTGGCGTTCCATCCCGGACTCCATCTAATTTTTGGATACCGCGTCATATCTCTAAATTTTTCATAATCCTCTTTAAAATAGGCGAACATAATCTGATCTATAAGAATAGTTCCGGCCAACGCGGATAAAAAATATCCAAGATTTTCCTTTGGAATATGATCGAGTGGGTCCTCTTTGTCCTTATCACCCTTGAATAGTTCCACAATCATAAGACCATATTTGCCGGCAGAAAACGGCTCAACAAAGTCAAAGGCGTGATTGCCAATAGCATTGACTCTCTTCATCAACGCTTTCAAATCGCTGGTAAATTGATTGTAATAATAATCTTTCGGACTCATGGTTTATATTGTTAACTGCTAAAGTCATTTTGTAATGAAACCAATTTCTTCTGATCTATATTTTTATCAAGATTCAGTAGCTTTAAATCAGAGAATAACTTTATAATTGCAACATTGTGCCAAAGTATCAGATCAATAGTTGGAGCTAAAAACTTAAATTGTTGATCGGCGGTTTTGCCGAGATGCATATTTAAACTTTCTATATTAGGATGAGCAAATCTGGACATTGTTTTATATTTTTCTTTGTGACTTTCTTTGAATTTCGGAGGAATAAAATCGTTTCTTATTCCATCTTGATATTCTGTAATTTTTAGATCGTTGTTTTTAAAAAAGTTGTCCAATCTGGATAAAATTTCTTCGTCAGATGAGCCGGAAAAAATATAAAAAACTTTGATATATAGTTCGTAAATGTATCTATACAGATATTGAGCAAGAAAAACATCATTGACCAGAAGTACATTTTCTGTTGAGATATTAAGAGAATAAAGTTTATTTAAAACTGCCGCAGCAAAATACTCTTTTGGGGTACCGCTTTTAGTTACGGTGCCAAAATTAAAACCCGGCTTAATAATTTCACCGAAAGAAGTGATTTTGCCCTGTAACGAATATTTGAGCGCTATATTTTCTTTATTTAATTGATTATTTTTATCTTCCATTTTCTACGATTTTAATCTCCTCCAGGGTGAGACCGTAGAGTTTATAGACGAGCTGGTCAATTAAATAATCACGGAGGATCATATTTGGTTAAAAATTATTTCCAATAGTATTCCTCTTTGAAGGGATTTTTTTCAAGCCAATCTACGAACTGACTACTTTCTTTGTCATATTGTCCAATAACCAAGAAACGATAAATATCGTCTCCCGAAGAACGCAAAATATTAAAAGTACTTCGACAAAGGCGTTTTATTTCTTCTGGAATAGGCTCGGTCGTAATAAGAAAACCGTATTTTGCATCAAAAACCTCCTTATAAAGCCTTGCTTGATAGATATCATCCAATTTTTCGATTCTTTCTTTAACCTCAACAGTAATCAGATCGCTTGAGTATTGTCCTTCAATGAAACCAAAGAGGTCCGGCCTTTTCTTTAAGAAAACAAAAACAATCTCCCTATTTTGAGGGATTTTCTGCTTGAGTTTTTCGCTTAATCCTTTCGTTGCTGTAATTTCCAGGTAGGGTTGTTTACCCTTGTCTTTGAATAATGTCTCAAGCCGTTCTTTAATTGGTTGATAAAAATCTGATTCAGCCATAGGTAAACTTAATCCAAATCTAATATTTTCCATTGTTTCGGATTGGCATCATTATATTTCTCGCTATCATTATAGAGCCAGTTGCTTTCTTCTGGTTTTACTATTCCGCCTAATAGCTTTTTACTCTTTTTATTTTGCTGTTTGATGTATTCAGCCAACCCTTCGGCCTTAGGCCCGGCTACTTTGGCGGTGATGCCAAGCTTTGTATCAAATAACCCGATCCGTCCATCTTTCATCTTCACGATAAAATCTACATAGAAAGGCAGGTCGAGCCCATCCTCTGAGTACGGAACCGCAAAATAGGTTGCATCTCTGTCGCCATTCTTGAACCACCAATCAATGCCATCGGCTTTTTCAAGATATTTAATAAAGCCCTCCTCTGTTTTCCATTGTCGGCTTTCTCGAGTGTCCGCAAAAAACGGCTGCATCACAGATCGCCTCAGAGAAGTTTTCTCAAAATAGCTGTTGTAGGTTAGTTTTTCTGGAACATTCCAATTATCCGTTGTAATCAGTTCCCTTTTTCCCTTACCAACTTGTTCGGTATATACCTGCTTGGCTCTATCTATAACATTTCTAAAATGCTCGCGATTTTTCTCATCCAAAACAATATTCATTATCCGTTCTTGTTCACCGTCATAATTTATCTTGAAAGCATCCAAGAAAAATCTGTAAATCGAATCTCGAACGCGTCCTACTGAGCGCGGCTCTGGATAGAGAGGAGACAAAATATCACGAATAAAAGCACTGAAAGCGTTTTGTCTTTCAAGAGCGGTCTGATTGATTTTGATTGTTCCTATTTTTTCAATATGCTCAACTACTCGATCCAACTCCTCGATTTTGCCTTCAGCGATAAGCTCGGCAGAACTTGTTTTCGCTTTCAGATTAACTTTTTCCTTCAGTTTTAATTCTTTAGCGGCATCAAGAAAGATCGGGATAAAAGATGGCGCTAGCCGTGTTTCTTCACGGAACCGTTTTGAATGGCAAGAAACAAGGTTGAGCGGCTTATAATCGTCCCGCCGTCTTGATTCAAAAACAGTGATATAATCTTTTGCCAAGTCCTCGTGGATGCTTATATCACTCAAGTTGGTATAAACATATCCCTTATTGAGTTCCGGGTGATCTTCGTAGTGTTTCAATTCGGGCATTCGCATAATCCGGCCAATAGTTTGAATTGAAAAAACAATACTGCGCCAATCACGAAACAAAACTAAAATGGAGGCCCGAGGACAATCCCAACCAAGAGCAATAGCTTGTTTGAAAATCATCACTTCGGCATCATTATTGTTTTTTGATATGTTCGCTAAATTTTCTTTATTCTCCGATAGGTAAATTGCGAGCTTTCCGTTATCAATCGTGACGCCTTTTTTCTTGAGAATTGCTACGATTATATCTTTTTTATCATCCAAGCCCCGTCGCTTATCCGGCAACTGAATAAGTACCAAAGGATTGATTTCCGAACCTTCCTCTTTATACGCTTTAGCCAGCTCCTTTCTTTTGCCAAGAGCCGCATCAAGCACAACTTCATCCGCACTTTTTTCACCAACTTTTATGTTTTGAAATTCAGGGTTTATCGCGACTTCTTGCTTAATCATCCCTTCTTGTTTTACATCATCAAATTCCACAACAACCCTGTAGTCACTGCTTAAATGAGGAGTGGCTGATACTTCTACGGTAACTTGCGGATCTATGTCACGGATAAGATTTTGTGAAGTATCAGTTTGGGCAGCGTGATGACTTTCGTCAATAACAAGAATAATCTCTTGGCCGTCCTCGCGGGTATTCTCTAAAATTTTTGTTAGATTATTTTCTTGTTCATTTTCACGAATAATAAGGTTACCCTTTTTATTGATGCTCTCCCAATTCAAAAATAGAATTTCATTTTGTCCGATTCTTTTGTCCATGAGGTCTTCAAAAAAAGAACAGCGAAGCGCTTTGCTGTCTGAATAATAGGCCTCCAGTTTTTCTTTGCTCTGGGTGTGTAATTTCCGAGGAGCGGCCCATATAAAAGCGAAAGAGCGATGGTCGTCTCGATGCTCAACAAACTCTTTCAGAAATTCGGCCATCATTATAGTTTTTCCAGAGCCAGTTGGCGCCTTAAAAATACAGACCTGATTGCCTGCTTTATCAAGCAATTTATTTATCCGATCCTTTAACTCGTCTATAGCGTCTTTTTGATAATCTTTAAGCGAAATCATATTTTGATTGAGAATATTCTTCTATAAACCCGCAGGATTACTTCGGGGATTGGAGAAACAATAATACGCCCGTCCATATCCTCAAGCTCCGGCGCGAAATCCTCATCTTCCAACGAAAAGATATAGGTATGAATGGGTCCTTTAATTTTCCTCGCTTCTTTTTTGAAATCAGCTATTGCGGATTGATCGAAAACAATACCCATATGCTTACGGTCATTTTTGAAAATCTTAAAATCTTTTTTATTTAATACTTCCTCAAATGTATTTTCTCGAACGCAGAGCATTTCAGTAGATTGGTCGGTAAGTTTTTTCTTATTATCATCCGTCGGTGTCGCATCAACAAAAGATGTTTTGAAATATTTAAGATTACCATCGAGGCCCGCAATCTTTTTGTGGTTATTCGCGTCCGTGTATCCTTCTATTACTTTTTTTATTCTTGGGTAACAAATATCAGTTGCTACGCCTAGGCCAGTACCATTATTATCTTCATCGTTAGTACATAAAATAAATTGCCGCTTGCCCTTATCGGTTTTATTGAGCCTCAATACAGAATGACCTGCTGTACCAGAGCCAGCAAAAAAATCTAAGATAATTCCGTCTTCTCCAGCAACGAGTTTAATGAATCTTTCAATTAACCCGACTGGCTTAGGGGTTTCAAAAACATTGATACCTAAAATTCTCTTTATTGTTTCTTTTGCAGATTGGGTTGAGCCCACATCTTCAGGCAAAAGTATAGAATTAGATACTACCCCCCGCTTAACCTCGCTTAAATATTTTTTGAGACGCGGAACATTTTTACCACTCTTGCCGAACCATAAACGATCCTCCTTATAAGCTTTCATCAAACTTTCTTTGGTAAGTCGTGGATATGTCCCCGGCACAGGTTCCCATACAACGCCGTTAGGAAACTTAATTTTATATCTGTTGGCCTCTGTTCCACTCTTTGCCTGCAGGGCAACGCTTGTCCAAGAGCCTCGTGGATCATCATCTGGATTGTTATATCGGGCATCAAGTTCTTCTGTACGAGGGAGCAGTTGAAATTTACCTAACTGATCTATATTTTTTGCATAACAAAGAACATACTCGTGATTAGTTGATGCAAATCTAGCATCATTTTGAACAACATTCTTCTTATTCCAAATAAAATTAGCTATAAAATTACGCTCATCGAAGATATCATCCATTAGCATTTTTAGCTGATACATTTCGTTATCGTCAATCGAGATAAAAATTGCGCCAGCATCTTTAAGTATGTTTTTCGCCAACTTTAAACGCTTGGCCATAAACGAAAGCCATTTTGAGTGGCGATAAGCATCCTCTCTGTCAACATAGCTGTCGTTATAGATGAAATCTTTATTGCCCGTGTTATAAGGTGGATCAATATAGATTACATCTACTGATTTCTCGTGAGTATAATTTAGAACAGATAACGAATGATAATTATCCCCCTCAACCAATAAATTCACTGGCGCCTTTTTGTCAGTTTCTATTTCGCGGGTTTTAACTTCTTTAAGAACCGGCAATTTCCCGATAGTATCTTTATCAAATTTTTCCTCTTGCTCCTCCCACACAACCCCATACTTTTTACGCTTCTTTAATTGCTCGATTTCAGCAACAAAATCATCTTTTGAATATTCATCGTATGGCTTCTTTTTGCTGTTGCCGTTTTTCTTCACGCTAAAATTAGTGCTAGTTTTCTGGGTTTTAATTTCTTCTTTTTTTGGTCTATACATTTTATTTGCCATAAAGTTATAACAATTGTTTTTCTTTGAAACTGGTGAAGCTGTCTTTGGTAACAATAATGTGGTCAATCAAATCTATGCCAAGAACTTCCCCGGCATCTTTAAGCCGCTTCGTGATCTCAATATCATGATCCGACGGCTCTAAGTCACCGGCTGGATGATTATGAGCCACAATAACCTGCGCGGCTAAATGGCGCACTGCCGGCTCGAATACTTCTCTGGGGTGGACGAGATTGGCGTTAAGCGAACCGACGGAAATTATCTCTCGCTTGATTTCCTGATTGCGAGCATCCAAAAAGAAAATAACGAAATGCTCCTTTTTGTTATCACGGATATCTTTAAGTTGATCCCAAACATCCTGCGGCGATAGCAATAAGGCTGATTGCTTATTTTGCAGAAGTCGACGGCCCAGCTCAAAGCAGGCCACGATCTCGCAAGCCTTCGCCACACCGAGCCCAAAGGTGCTTTTTAGTTCTTTGACCGAGGCCTTCGCTAATCCAACGCCGCTAAATTTCTTCAGTATTTTGCTTGAAAGCTCAACAACATTTACGCCTTCACTACCTGTTCGTAAAAGAATTGCCAAAAGTTCTGAATCCGAAAGCCGCTCGGGTCCATACTTCTCGAGCTTTTCTCTTGGCCTATCAATTTTTGGTAAATCCTTAATTTTCATATTTCATCTTTGGTTCTTTGCGCTATTTTTCGTTCTCTAACTTCAATTTCAGTTGGAATATTACTTCGGTTCTCAGTTTCGCTTTTACCCATGCTTTCTGCTTTTCATTCAAAAGCTCGCCCATACCGGCAAGAATATCGCGATCGGGCAGTTTCTCGAGCGCCTCAATGCATTTCTGTAAGAAATCTTTGAAAGACATATCTGTTCTTTTTTCAACAATTTCTTTATTGATAGGCCAATCCTTTTGTCCAAAAAACCAAACATCAAAAATATCACGATTCGCTTTCCCCATTCGCTCATACATAGCAACCAACTTGTGAGCAAACATGTCCTCACGAACCATGATTTTCATGGAAATACCGAGGTAAGATTTCACTTCGTATTTTGATCCGAACTCTCTGCGATTGATCTCTATCTTTATATTAGGCGCCTCGTCCTCATAAGAGAGTAAAAGAAAAAGATTGTACCTCTTTTTTCTGTGCTCTTTTATTTTCCCATAATTCCTCGCAATCACATCCATCTTTTCAAAAACATAATCTTCCTTGGCTTCGTCTAAAAGATCGAAGTCAAGATCAAGTGAGGCCCTACTTAATTCATAAAACAAGTAAGCGGCTGTCCCGCCCTTGAAACCCAAAAAGGGCCCGATGCCGGTATCGGTGTAAATGTCTTTCAAAATTTTTATAAGTATATTTTTATGCTTCGCGGTATCGAGAGCCATATTTTTATGATTTGTTAATTGATTTATGGTATCTTTTTACTTTTTTCTCCATATTTTTATTTTCGTATATGGGCAAAATCTCAAAAACCCTTTCCCAATTAAGAGGCGATAAATTATCAAAGTGATAATCTTTGTTTGAGTAGACAACATCCAAAAAGGCTCTCTCGGGAGAGGCGATGTAATAGTTGTCTTTTGCTTCTACTCCGATACGATTGGTAAGGATCGAGTCCCTAACCCTTTTGTATGAATATGTCTGATCATCTGTTGTTATTTCCCTTGTAACATACGAGGCAACAAAAATCTGGCCGTAGAACTGAAACACAATCCCAGCCTTAGCTAAAACAGTTTCAAAGCTGATGTATGAGGGCGTATAGATTTTTGTGGCCATTTCAAATTTGTCGTAGTTCTTATCTTTGGCGTACAAACCACGGCGGACTCTCATCAACTTTCCCGATCTAACATACTTGTTTAATCGAATGCTGACCGTGTCTTCTCTTTCCTCGCCCCACAACAAAGCAACATCTTTCGTTGAAAAGATGGTTCTGGGGGATCTCAACAAGACATCCAAATATTCGCCTTTTTTGGGTTTATTATCCATATTTATACTGCAGAATACCTTAAAGGTAGGCTACAGTTCATATATTAGCATAGAGGACTAAATAACACAAGCCAAGAGGCTAAAAATGAAGAAACTACAGTTGTTTTATAATATTATAAAACATGTCTGCTTGCAGTATATTGAGTCCCTATTATATTATAGGGACTGATTAACTATGTCTAAAAAGCTTAAAGAAATACAGAAAAAGCTCAACAAACAGCCCATCTCCTCCCTCTCTAAGGAGGAGATGGAGCTATATTTTGATCACCGGCTTCAAAATCTGCTTTTGAGTAAAAAAGTGCTGGTCAGAAATGAGCTGGAATATTTGCTGGGCGAAACCGGTCCCGGCAATCTTCGCATTGAGCCCGACTTATTTCGACTACTTGCAGACAGGGGCGTCTTCACACGATCACCATTTGAGAGCATCCCAGAAATCAAGAAATTAAAGACCCTGAAAGAAACTGCGGAGAAACATATAGAGAAAAACATAAATGCGCCCGAAACCCAAGAATTGCTCATAAAAGTTCTTGATAATTACCTAAAGAAATCGGAGGTAGTATCAAAAGAGCCATTTATTATTGAGGGGATGATAAACACAGTCCCCGTAACCTGTTTGATAAAAAACGGCGAGTGGGTATTCCCCAATATTGAATTGTTCTCATTTCTAAAATCTTCACAAGAGCAAAAGAAGTTTCCCGTAATTATTGCCAAAAAGATTTCCGGGATTTTATTCCCGGTATTTAAGGGCCTATCTATTATGGGGCTGAATACCTATAAGATATTCCTGTCCGAAAAGAGCAAGGAGATCATCAATGCGGTGAAATCTAACGAGGAGATGCTTCGTGATCTGAAATATAACAACCAATTCCAGTTTATCGACAAGACATTTATAAATGATGGCGAGCCGATCAAAAACTTTTTTGAGGTGATACTTAAAGACCGCATTGATGCGTATTATAAAAACTTCACGCAATCAAAAATAAAAATTTCTGACAACCTCATAGACACCGTTTCGCAGTTCAGGAAAAATAAGGCAACGCGGGGGCTGATTGAAAACTACGAAAGAAAACAAAAGTTATTGAGCGAGCTCGGCGGACAGGGTGTTTAAAATTGATACCATGCAGAAATTTCGGTAGTATCAGTAAATCACGAATAAATACAAATCTTATACATCAACCATATGAGATTGTATGAGGAAAATGAATATGAATATGGAAAACCCAAACAAAGACCTTATCAGGTTCATCGACGCCATTTTGCACGAAATGGAGATTTCGCCGAAACAGGATAAGATCACGCTTTCAAATCTCACCTTGCCATTTCCGTCCAATTATCAAAACCTTATCAGGCAAAACAAACTTTTCGCGAAGTTAAAAGGGGAAGCCGCGGAAGATTCTGAAATATTAGGATTTAGAAAACTGCCGCTGTTCTACATCATCAAAAAACCCAACCGAGAAAAACTTCTTGAAATTCGGAAAGGACTTGCGGGGCTTAAATCCGACAGCTCGTTGTCAGAAAACGATATCTCTATCGCCCAAGGAAAGCTTTCATTCGATGAACACGCTGGAGACATAATATTGGGTGGTGAAAAATGTTCTTTACCCCTCCAGACAAATCAATATTTTCTCTGCAAAAAGATGTTCGGCGTTCCTTTCGGGACGAGAGTAAAAGAAATCGAAATACTCGATCTTATAGATTGGGATAAAGATTCTAGGCGTAGCGTTTACGATGCGATGCGCGCTATTAATCAGCGGGCAAAGAAATCGTTGGGTATAGAAATTTTTAACTGGCGCAATAATCATATTTGGATAAAAGAAATTTTTGCCGAATAGTGTGAGTCGTGTGAGTCCAAATTGAATCGCAGACATAAAGGTAGGCTTGAAACAAAGCCTATTTTTTATGTTGAGCGTTGAGCGCGTAAAAGAATTATTAAACGATCCGAAGCTTTCGGATAAAGAAATCGAGGAAATCCGCGACAGTTTTTTGATTCTGGCCGAGATTATTTACGATCGCTGGATTGAAACAATTGAACAGGCAAAAAATAAAGATGAAAAAGACAATGAAAAATCAGTTCACAACAAGTGATTTTTATACGGCCGTATTTCTCTTAGCTGAAGATTACCGGCTGGAACATATTGATAAGACCGACCCTCGGCGGTTTCGCTTTGTCTTTGTTGATAAAGAGGACAGAGCGAAATTGCTTGAGGGCTTTTTTAATGGCCAGGCAAGGGTCGAGCCGCGTAAATTCACGGCGGCCATTAAAGAATTAAAGTCGCTGATGTATAGCGACGCCCTCTAACAATTTCCCGAATATGAACTATGAGCATGAAAAACAGGAAAATATTAATTGAGAACGATGACTTCATACGGCTATCCCGAAGCATACGAACCGCGTATCTGGACGGCCTGCTATTGCTCGATGAGATGTTGGTATTATTTTGGTTATGGATCAACGCAAACCCG
>Ga0209343_10007961_pt1 | contig 12411 bp, 12 predicted proteins | sample RifCSPlowO2_02_FD_184026 | JGI IMG/M metagenome (GOLD analysis project Ga0209343, IMG submission 184026) | Groundwater microbial communities from Rifle, Colorado - Rifle CSP2_plank lowO2_0.2 (SPAdes) (version 2) | ecosystem: Environmental > Aquatic > Deep subsurface > Groundwater | place... | reverse complement strand
CAGCCGCACTCTCGGGCGATGTGACGGTGGGTGAAATCGCCGCACTCAAGGCCAACGTCGCCAGGCTCGAAGCGGAGGTAAGCGAGCTGCGGGCGATGATGGGCAGGCTGTGCGCGGAGCTGGGCGTTTCAGCAAAGTAGCCGCCACGCCCGGCTCTCTTGGTTGAGATAATTAAAAAATATCCCCAAATAAAAAAGGGGATGCCGCCGGCATCCCCTTTTTACTGCTGCTGTGTTGCTCTAATTACTCGATCTTGGCCTTGGCGCGCAATTCATCAATCGCTTTCTTGATTGATTGCTGTTGCAGGCGCTGTTGCAGTTGCGGCTTGACCTCTTCAAACGGCGGCACTTTCAAGTCACGTGTGTCTTCCAGTTTGATGACATGCCAGCCGAATTGCGACTGCACCGGTTCTTTGGTGTATTCGCCCTTTTTCAGGTTGAGCAGCGCATTGGCGAACTCCGGAACGAAATTGCCCGGCACCGCCCAGCCCAATGAGCCGCCTTGCGCTGCGGAACCTGTATCCTTGGATTTTGCGGCGAGTTTCTCGAATTTGGCTTTCTTGCCCAGTTGCGCGATGATGTCCTTGGCCCCGGCTTCGGTTTCTACCAGGATGTGACGGGTATTGTATTCCTTGTTGCCCAGCTTGGCTTTCAGCTTGTCGTATTCCTGCTTGAGCTGGTCTTCGCTGATCGGATGATTCTTGGCGTAGTCCTGCACGAATGCGCCGACCAGTACGGATTGCTTGGCCAGTTCGACTTGCTGTATCACGTCGGCGTTTTTGTCCAAACCGAGCTTTGCGGCTTCCTGCACCATGACTTCGAGGTTGATCATGTCATCGCGGATCGCCTTGCGCAGTTCCGGGCTGTCTGCCTGGCCTTGCGCGGCGGCGGCCTTGACGCGCAGGTCGATGCGCGCCTGCGGGATGGAAACGCCGTTCACCAGGGCGGCGGATTTGTCTTCGGCGAAGGCGGGGTTAATCGCCAGTGCGCCCAGAATTGCCAGCGCCGCAAATTTGCCAGTTTTCAACATTACGAGTTCTCCTTGAAATAAACAAAAATTGATAATCAAATTTCATCCGGCGTATACGCCTGAATGTTGAGCGCGTGTATTTCGCGCTTCATCATTTCTCCCAGCGCGGAATATATCATACGGTGGCGCGCCATCATATTGTTGCCGCCAAACTGCGCCGAGACGATGCGTAGCGCATAGTGCCCGCCGCCATCGCGCGCACCGGCATGGCCCGCGTGTTGGCTGCTTTCATCGATGATGTCGAGCAGGACGGGGTCAAGCGCGGCGAGGTGCCGGTGCATCACAGCCACACGCGCGCTCATGTGGGCAGCACCTTCTTGAATGGCTGCACGGTGATTTGCCTGAACACGCCGGCGGCGGCATATGGGTCAGCCGCCGCCCATTCCTGCGCTGCCTGCAACGACGCGAATTCGGCAACGATCAAACTGCCGGTGTAGCCCGCCGCACCGGGATCAACCGCATCCACAGCAGGAAAGGGGCCTGCCAGCAGCATCCGGCCTTCATCCTGCAGTGCCTGCAGGCGCGCCAGATGCGCGGGGCGTGCCGCCGTGCGTTTGTCCAGACTGTCCGGGGTGTCCTGCCCGATGATTGCGTACCACATTATGGAGTTTTCATCAGTTGTTTTCCTTTTTCTCGTCCACATACTTCGCCAGCCACGCGCTTTGCGCCAGGATGAATACCACCATCAGGCCGGTGAAGCCGAACAGCTTGAAATTCACCCAGCTGTCTGTGGAATAGTTGAAGGCCACATATAAATTGATAAAACCAAGCACCGCAAAAAACAGGCTCCAACTCAGGTTCAGGCGGTGCCAGATATGCAGCGGCAGGGCGATTTTTTCATGCAGCAGCGCGCGCATCAGGTTCTTGTTGAACAATAAGCTCGAGAACAGCAAAATGACCGAGAACAGCCAGTACAGTACGGTCGGTTTCCACTTGATGAAGGTCTCGTCCTGCAGCAGCAGCGTGGCGCCGCCGAACACGCCGATGATGGCGAAGCTCACCCACAGCATGGTGTCCACCTTGCCGTGCCGGAATTTTGTCCAGATGATCTGCGCGATGGTTGCTGCAATGGCTATTGCCGTGGCGACATAAATGCCCTGGAACTTGAAAGCGACGAAAAACAGGATGACGGGGAATAGATCAAATAGCAGTTTCATATGGATGATAAAGGGTTAATTTCGGTCCAGCGCGAGCGCGGTCGAGTTGATGCAGAAGCGCAGCCCGGTAGGCGGCGGGCCGTCCGGGAATATATGCCCGAGATGCGCGCCGCATTGCTTGCAGAGCACTTCCACGCGTTGCATGCCGTGGCTGGTGTCGGTGCGTGAGATAACATTTTCAGGTTTATACGGTTGCGAAAAACTGGGCCACCCCGAGCCGGAATCGAACTTGGCTTCCGAAGCGAACAATGCGGCACCGCAGCATACGCAGCGGTAGATGCCGGGGTCGTGGCAATCCCAGTACGCGCCGCTGAAGGCCGGTTCGGTGCCGCACTGGCGGCACACATCGTATTGCTCCGGCGAGAGTTCCTCGCGCCATTCGGCATCGGATTTCTCGATTTTGTCCATTATTTATTTTTGCATTTTTCACCGTAGGGGCAATTCGTGAATGGGCAATTCGTGAATTGCCCCTACAGCACCTCGCCCGCATAATCCGCCAGCCGCGAACGTTCGCCGCGCATCAGCGTGACATGCCCGCCGTGCGCCCATCCCTTGAAGCGGTCCACCACATAGGTCAGGCCGGAGCTGCCTTCGGTGAGATAGGGCGTGTCGATCTGCGCGATGTTGCCCATGCACACCACTTTGGTGCCGGGGCCGGCGCGGGTCACCAGCGTTTTCATCTGTTTGGGCGTGAGGTTCTGCGCCTCGTCGATGATCAGATATTTGTTGAGGAAAGTGCGCCCGCGCATGAAGTTGAGCGATTTGACCTTGATGCGCGAACGGATCAGGTCGCGCGTCGCAGCGCGCCCCCAGTCGCCGCCGTCCTCGTCGGGTTGGTTCAGCACATCGAGATTGTCTTCCAGCGCGCCCATCCACGGCGTCATTTTTTCTTCTTCTGTGCCGGGCAAAAAGCCGATGTCTTCACCCACCGGAACCGTCACGCGGGTGATGATGATTTCCGAATACAGCTTGGTTTCCAGCGTTTGCAGCAAGCCGGCCGCCAGCGTCAGCAGGGTTTTGCCGGTACCCGCCTGCCCGAGCAGCGTGACGAAGTCGATCTCCGGGTTCATCAGCAGGTTGAGCACGAAATTCTGTTCGCGGTTGCGCGCGGTGATGCCCCAGACGTTGTTCTTGCTGTGCGTGTAATCGGTCAATGTGCGCAGCAACGCAGTCTTGTCGTCCTGCTCCAGCACCACGGCATGAAATGGCGTGGCGTTTTCCTGATAGACGAATTGGTTGACGAAAAACGCCGCGCACAGCGGGCCGCGTATCTGGTAATAGGTGTGGCCTTCCTTCTGCCACGACTTCATGTCCTTGCCGTGCCTGTCCCAGAAATCGTCCGGCAATGGCAGCACGCCGGTGTAGAGCAGGTCGGTGTCTTCCAGCACCTTGTCGTTGAAATAATCTTGCGCCTCCAGACCCAGCGCGCGCGCCTTGATGCGCATGTTGATGTCTTTGCTGACCAGGATTACCGCGCGCTGCGGCTGCTGTTCTTGCAGGCCGATGACCACGCCGAGGATCGCGTTGTCCGCCTTGCCCAGCTCCAGATGCTGCGGCAGTTCGTGCTTGATGAAACTGGTCTGCAGGAACAGCCTTCCGGTGCAGCCCTTGTACGCGGCGGATTCCAGCGCGATGCCTTCCTCTATCCTGTGCGGCGCATCGCTGACGATTTCATCGAGGAAGCGGCTCGCCTGGCGCGCGTTGCGCGCGACTTCGGTCATGCCTTTTTTCTTGTTATCCAGCTCCTCCAATACAAACATCGGCAGGCAGATGTCATGTTCCTCGAAACGGAACAGGCTGGTCGGGTCATGCAGCAATACGTTGGTGTCCAGCACGAACAGTTTGGTATCGATTTTTTTTGCCGTTTTGGCTGGTTTTCTACTTGGGGATGGAGGCATGACGTTCCTTTAATCCAGTTGGGTAAACCCTCGGCTTTGCCGGAGGCAATTTAACTGTCTTTGAATATGATGGCAATTTTAACGCAGTTTGGCATTTCGAAGCGCCTTTCGGCGTGAAAAAGCACGGCAAGCCTTCTCCTCGCGGCCGGTGGCGTCGACCTGGTTGACAGGCAGTATGGTAAAAACTACATTTACCGAATATCACACAACGAACGCCAATCAGGAGATCACATGTCCGACATCCAGTCCATATTGCATGAAACCCGCGTTTTCAACCCTTCCGATGAGTTTGTCAAACAGGCAAATGTCTCCGGCATGGAAAGCTATCGGGCCTTGTGCAAAGAGGCAGAGCAGGACTATGCGGGCTATTGGGCCAGGCTGGCGCGCGAGACTTTGCTGTGGAAAAAACCGTTCACCAGGGTGCTGGACGAGAGCAACGCGCCGTTCTTCAAGTGGTTTGAAGACGGCGAATTGAATGTTTCCTATAACTGTCTCGACAAGCATCTCGCCAGCCAGCCGGAAAAGACTGCGATCATTTTCGAGGCCGACGACGGCGCGGTGACGAAAATAAATTACCGCGATTTGCACACACGCGTCTGCCAGTTCGCCAACGGCCTGAAATCGCGCGGCATCAAAAAGGGCGACCGCGTCGTCGTCTACATGCCGATGAGCATCGAGGTCGTGATCGCGATGCAGGCCTGCGCGCGCATCGGCGCGATCCATTCGGTGGTGTTCGCCGGTTTTTCCTCCAAGAGCCTGCACGAGCGCATTACCGATGCCCGGGCGTGCGCGGTGATCACCGCCGACGCGCAAATGCGCGGCGGCAAGGTGATGCCGCTGAAGCCGGCGGTGGACGAGGCGTTGGCGATGGGCGATTGCGGGATGGTGCACAGCGTCATCGTCTACCGGCGCGCCGCCTGCGAAACCGCCTGGCATGCCGGGCGCGATATCTGGTGGCATGATCTGGTGGCGGGGCAGGGCGCAAGCTGCGAGCCGGAATGGGTCGGCGCGGAACACCCGCTGTTCATCCTCTACACTTCCGGTTCCACCGGCAAGCCCAAGGGTGTGCAGCACTCCAGCGGCGGCTACCTGCTCCTGGCAAAGCTGACGATGCAATGGGTGTTCGATTACAAGCCTGCCGATATTTTCTGGTGCACCGCCGACGTGGGCTGGGTCACCGGCCATACCTACACCACCTACGGCCCGCTGGCGATGGGCGCGACACAGGTGGTATTCGAGAGCGTGCCGACTTACCCTGATGCCGGGCGCTTCTGGAAAATGATCCAGGACCACAAGGTGACGATTTTCTACACCGCGCCGACCGCGATCCGCTCGCTGATCAAGCTGGGCGGCGACTTGCCGAAGAAATATGACCTGGCGAGCCTGCGCCTGCTTGGCTCGGTCGGCGAACCGATCAACCCCGAGGCATGGATGTGGTATTACACCGAGGTCGGGCGCTCGCGCTGCCCGATCGTGGACACCTGGTGGCAGACCGAAACCGGCGCGCATATGATCGCGCCGCTGCCCGGCGCGATGCCGATCAAGCCCGGCACCTGCACGCTGCCGCTGCCCGGCATCATGGCGACCATTGTCGACGAAGCCGGCAATGAGGTGCATGACAGGAACGGCGGCTTCCTCGTCATAAAACGGCCATTCCCGTCGCAAATCCGCGCCATTTGGGGCGACCCGGAGCGCTACAAAAAGAGCTACTTCCCGGAGGAAATGCACGGCTACTACCTGGCGGGAGATTCTGCGCACCGCGACGAAGACGGCTATTTCTGGATCATGGGGCGCATCGACGATGTGCTGAATGTCTCCGGCCACCGCCTGGGGACGATGGAAATTGAGTCGGCGCTGGCCGCCAATCCGCTGGTCGCCGAAGCCGCCGTGGTTGGCAAGCCGCATGAAATCAAGGGTGAAGCGATAGCGGCCTTTGTCGTGCTGAAGGGCGCGCGCCCGGATAATCCGGCCAAGGCCAGGGAAATCGCCGAGATGCTGCGCAACTGGGTGAGCAAGGAAATCGGCCCGATCGCCAAGCCGGATGAGATACGCTTCGGCGACAACCTGCCCAAGACCCGCTCCGGAAAAATCATGCGCCGCCTGCTGCGCGCCATCGCCAGGGGGGAGGAAATTACCCAGGATATTTCTACTCTTGAAAATCCGGCCATACTCGAACAGTTGAAAAATGCGGTTCACTAAACTGGCCGGGTTTCGGTTTCGATCAATAACGAAATATTGTAGGGTGCATTCCATGCACCATTGCCATTGGTGCATGGAATGCACCCTACATGGACTAAAAAAGGCAGGTCTGATGTAACTACTAGCCAATCCACTAGGCCACCAAGGAACAGTGTCCAAGTGGCTGGTTATCAGACCTGCCCTACTGCCCGTCCAATTTGCTCATACTGTTTCGATTGACCCGGCCGCAGCACTTCGACTACTATCGCGCCAGGTTTAACCTCAGGGAGGGCGCAAGTGCCATTGATTCGACTGATTTTTTCTGCACTGCTTGCCCTTGGCGTTTTAGCCTCCCCGGTCGCGCACGCTGAAGAACAACTTGCGCTGAGTGCCTCTTCTACTATCGACCCCGCCACTCCTCCGACACTCTCAAATGCGCGCAATATCAAGCTGGAACTCATCCCGGACGATGAGCCGGCGCCAGGCGACCTTTGGGTGCGCATCCGCAGCGGTTTCGCGATGCGCGACCTGGACAGTCCTTTGGTTGCGAAGCATGAGCAATGGTACGCCAGCCGTCCCGATTACATGGCGCGCATGACCGACCGCGCGCGCCGCTATCTTTACCATATCACGGTCGAAGTGGAACGGCGCGGCATGCCCAGCGAAATTGCGCTGCTGCCGATGATAGAAAGCGCCTTCAATCCCGGCGCCTATTCAACCAGCCGCGCCTCGGGCATCTGGCAATTCATCCCTTCCACCGGCAAGAGTTTCGGCATGCAGCAAAACTGGTGGTATGACGGCAGGCGCGATGTCATCAGCGCGACCAACGGCGCGCTCGATTATCTGCAGAAACTGCATGACATGTTCGGCGACTGGGAGCTGGCGCTGGCTGCCTACAACTGGGGCGAGGGTGCGGTGCAACGCGCCCAGGCGCGCAACCGCAAGCGGGGCTTGCCGGTAAATTACACCAGCCTGAAAATGCCGGATGAAACACGCAACTACGTGCCGAAGTTGCTGGCGGTCAAGAATATCATCGCGAACCCAGCCAGCTTCGGTCTGGTGCTGGAAGAAATCCACGATGAACCTTATTTCGCGGCAGTTTCAACTGCCAAGCATATTGACGTGAAACTGGCCGCACAGCTGGCCGACATTCCGATGGAAGAATTCGCCGCGCTCAATCCCGCACATAACCGCCCTGTCATCCTGCAAGACAACAGCGATCTGATTCTGCTGCCGGTAGGCGCCGTTGAGACCTTTCGCGCCAATCTGGAGAGTTACGATAAGCCGCTGGTCAGTTGGCAGGCTTATCAACCCAAAAAGGGCGAGCGTCTCGATAAGCTCGCCCCGCGCTTGGGACTTTCCGTGGAGAAGCTCAAATCGGTGAACAGTCTGTCGGGGCGTGCCAAGGTCAGCACCGGGCAAACTCTGCTGGTGCCAATCAATGGCGAAGAAAGCGAAGCGGAGGATGAGTTTTCAGTCTTCAACATGCACCTCTCGCCCTTCAATGATGGTGCTAGTCGTACCATCAAACATATCGTGCGCAAGGGCGATACGATTGCCAGCGTGGCGCGTCGTTACCATGTCAGCATTGGCAAACTGAAACAGTGGAACAAGGGATCATTGAAAATACTCAGGATCGGCCAAGCCATCACTATCGTGCAAGCGGCATCCCGCAAGCCTTCAGGCCGTCTGAGCAAATCCGCCGGTCGCCTGCACAAGGCGGCACAAAGTGGCACAGCCAAAAACGGCACGTTAAAACGCGTAAGCGTTGTTATAAACAGCGGACATCCCGGAACCTAGTTTCGTGACGATAATCTTTCCGAAAGCGCGGTGAGGAAGCGGTATCCTTTCCACATCCGCCATCCGCTCTTCATCAAACCAATTACGCCGCGCCGGCGAATCACAAATAGCGCGACCACGCTGGCGACCAGCACAGGCCTGGAACGCAGAAAACGCACGACGGCTAATCCTTGATCCGCCAATGCCAGCGGGGTTCGCCAGCGTGTGCCGATCTGCGCGACCTGTTCACGCTGGGCGGCGATGCTCGCCAGCAGTTCGCCGCGACGCTGCATCACCTCGTGCATCTGTTTATTCATCGCCCGCATTCAGTTGCGCCCTATCCTTGGATAATTCAGCCAGGCTAGCGGAAAATAATCGGGGCTTGGCCTGCGCCTTGCTGCGCAGCAGCATCGCCGTCAGCGCGCCCAATGCAAAGAAAAGGGCGCTCAGCGCGCCAAGCACGGCGAGGCGATGATCGTCCCAGAACAGCACCACGATGAAAGCCGTGAGCAGCAGAATGCCCACGCCGAAACAGAATAGCGCGAACAAAGTGAAGAGGAGCATCTGCGTTAAACGCAGACGCTCCTCTTGTACCTCATTTGCCAGCAGTTCAAGCCGCGTCGAAGCGATGGAGGTTACCGTGGACAGCAACTGCCTGATCGAGCCCATCAGCCCCGCACCTGCTTCAGCCATTGCTTAACGTCCGCGCGAAATCAGCATACCTATAACCAACCCTACTCCGGCAGCGATGCCGACGGCCTTCCATGGATTTTCATGCACATATTCGTCGGTCACTTTTGCCGCCTCTTTAGTCCTGGCGACCACAGCATCCTGCGCAACAGCAAGACGCTGTTTGGCGGCTGCCAGATTTTCCTGGATGCGCTCGCGCGCCGCCGACACTTTTTCACCTGCCTGGCCGGCCGTTGCGCGCAACAACTCTTCGGCATCCGCCACTACGACACGCAAATCCTGCATGAGCTTTTCCTTGCTGACTTCGTTTTCTACGTTTGCTAATTTGGCATTCATGATTCGCTCCTTAAACAATAAAAAAACCACCACCTGATAATACACAATCACCCGGCAATTCCCGGACACTCTGTTACCTTTTTAATCCAAAGACACCGGCACGTCAACACAAACTTTTTTCATGCATGGTGGCAGCGTACGCTATGCGTTGCCGCGACATTGCGCTCCTCCGGAGAGGCCTCGCGGCAACGTGCGCTAGCAAGCGCACAGCGCGGCGCGAAATGGCAGCCAGGCGGCGGGTTGGCGGGCGACGGCAAATCGCCATCAAGCCGAATGTGCCCCCGGCCTTTGCCATCGATACGCGGCACGGCTGACAACAGGGCTTGCGTGTAGGGATGCCTGGGTGCGCGCAGCACTTCTTCCGTCTTGCCGCGTTCGACGATGCGCCCGAGGTACATCACGCATACCTCGTGCGCGATATATTCCACCACCGCGAGGTTGTGGGTGATGAATAAATAGCTCAGGTTCAATTCCTGTTGCAGCGATTTCAGCAGATTCAAAATCTGCGCCTGTACCGACACATCCAGCGCGCTGGTCGGTTCGTCGCAGATCAGCAGCTGCGGCGACACGGCGAGGGCGCGCGCGATCGCGATGCGCTGCCGCTGCCCGCCGGAGAATTCATGCGGATAACGCCATTTGGCGCTGCGCGCCAGGCCGACCTGGTCGAGCAGGGTGTCGATAAGCGTTTGGCGTGCCACACTGCCGCTGCCGACACCCAGCGCGGCCATGCCTTCTTCGAGAATTTCCGCGACACGCATTTTCGGGTTCAGCGAAGCATAGGGATCCTGGAACACCATCTGCATCGCCGCGCCCGGAGCACGAAAACCACGCGTGCACAATTCGCGCGCCGCGAGCCCGGTCAACTCGCGCCCGGCCAGCTGCACGCTGCCCGCCGTGGGCGGAATCAATTGCAGCAAGGCCTTGCCCAGCGTGGTCTTGCCGCAGCCGGATTCGCCGACCAGTGCCAGTGTGCGCCCCTGCGGGATCGCCAGCGACACCCCGTCCACTGCCTTCACCTGCCCGACCACGCGTTGCAGGATGCCTTTGCGGATCGGGAAATGGACCTTGAGGTCGGAGACCTCAAGGAGGGAAGAGGGAAGGGATAAGGGGGAAGGGTAAACCCCTGATTCAATCTTCGCCTCACTGCCTTTCTGAATTTCCCCTTCTCTCTTCCCTCTTCTCCCTTCACCGTAAAGGTGACACCTCACCCCCCCCCCATCCTCCAGCATCGTCCATTCCGGCGTTTGTTCGCCGCATAACTCCCATGCCTTGCCGCAGCGCGGCGCGAAGCGGCAGCCCCGCGTGATGCTGCCCGGCGGTGGCACGCTGCCGGGAATGGCGGCCAGCGGCTCTCCGCGCCGCCCCGCATCGGGCAAGGCGGCGAATAATTGTTGCGTGTAGGGATGTAGCGGCTTGGCGAACAACTGCGTACGGCTGGCCTGCTCGATGATCTGCCCGGCATACATCACGCCGACCTGGTGCGCCATTTCCGCGACCACGCCGAGGTCGTGGGTGATCAGCAGCAGCGACATGCCGGTGGCATCCTGCGTGTCGCGCAACAGCTGCAGCACCTGCGCCTGGATCGTCACGTCCAGCGCGGTGGTCGGCTCGTCGGCGATCAACAGCCTGGGTTGCCCGGCCAATGCCATCGCGATCATCACGCGCTGTTTCATCCCGCCGGAAAACTGGAACGGATATTCCACCACGCGCCGCGCCGCATCGGGGATACCGACCTGTTGCAGCAGATCGATACAGCGCTGCCGCAGGCCGGACTTCAGTCCGATAAATCCGCGTCGGGATGAATCCTGACCTGCATGCAGCTCCAGCACCTCGGCGATCTGCTGGCCGACGGTCAGCACCGGATTCAGGCTTAAGCCGGGCTCCTGGAAAATCATCGCCGCCGTGCCGCCGCGCACGCCGCGCATCTCGCGTTCGCGCAAGCCGAACAGCTCCACACCATCCAGCTGCGCCGTGCCGCCCGCATGCACCACGCCGTCCGGCAGCAGGCGCAGCAGCGACAGCGCGGTCATGGACTTGCCGCAACCCGATTCGCCGAGCAGCGCGAAGGTCTCGCCCGCGCGAATGCCGAAAGAAATATCGTCCACGATGCGCGTGCCGTTGCGCAACTGCGTGACCAGATTATTCACTTCGAGCAAGGCGCTCAAGCCACTGCCTCCGTCCGGTTCAGGCGTGGATCGAACGCATCGCGCACCGCGTCGGCGAACAGGTTTGCCGCCAGCACCAGCACCAGCATGAAACCGAACGCCGCCGCCAGCGCCCACCACACCATCGGCTCGCGCCCCATCTCCAGCCGCGCCGCGTTGATCATCGTGCCGAAGCTGATCATCGACGGATCGACGCCGACGCCGACATAGGACAGCACCGCCTCAGCAAGCACCAGCGCGCTGAAATCCATCACCAGCGCGATCAAAATAATATGCATCACGTTCGGCATGATGTGGCGCGTCAGGATGCGCAGCGAAGAGACGCCGAACGACTGCGCCGCCTGGATGTATTCCAGTTCGCGCAGCTTCAGCGTCTCGCCGCGCAGCAGGCGGCACAGTCCGGTCCAGCTGGTCACGCCGAGGATCAGGCACAGGAACACCAGCCGCAGGTCGGCGCGCGCTGCGGAGTTGTCGAACCAGTGCGGGTGCGTATCGATGGTCACCTGCATCATCAGCACCGCCGCCGCGATCAGCAGCACGCTGGGGATGGAGCTCAGCACGGTGTAGAGATACTGGATCACATCGTCCACCCAGCCGCGGAAATAGCCTGCCGCGACGCCGAGGAACAATGCCAGCGGCAGCATCACCAGGGTGGTCACCGTGCCGATGATCAGGCCGGTGCGGATGCTCTTCAGCGACAGGTACAGCACGTCCTGCCCGACCTTGTCGGTGCCGAGCACATGATAGGCGGCGGCGAGATGGGCGGTCGCGCCGATCAGGGCGGCGAGGAGCAGCGTGGCGATCAGCATGGGGCGCAGCGGCAGGCCGTGTTGCACCAGCCATCGTCTGCTGCCCAGCGCGATCAGCAGGCCGGCCAGCAATCCGCCCAGCGCACCGGTTAACGCGCGCTTCACCACGTCGCCATTGCGCTGCGCTACATCGGCCAGATGCGCGCCGCCGTAGCGCAGGCGCGGGTAGTCGTGCAGCACGTTGCCCTGCGCGTCGCTGATGCTTTCTTTCGCGTACAGTGTCAGCGCGAAAGGCGCGGAATAGGTTTTCTCGGTCTGCAGGCGCAACGGCTCGACCAGCTTGTCGAACACGCTCAGCACCTCCGGCGAGTACACCGTCTCGCCGCCATTGGTTTCAGGCAGGGCGGCGCGGTAATGCAGCGTATCCAGC
>Ga0209343_10007960_pt1 | contig 12412 bp, 14 predicted proteins | sample RifCSPlowO2_02_FD_184026 | JGI IMG/M metagenome (GOLD analysis project Ga0209343, IMG submission 184026) | Groundwater microbial communities from Rifle, Colorado - Rifle CSP2_plank lowO2_0.2 (SPAdes) (version 2) | ecosystem: Environmental > Aquatic > Deep subsurface > Groundwater | place... | reverse complement strand
GGGCAGAGCTTGGGCAACGGTCATGGCAGATACCTCGGCATTGGTGGGGCGTGCCGAGAGTCTAGCGAGGGCTGGGCGAAAGCGGAGTTGCCGTGGCGGCCAGCTTGCTGGCCTTATGGGTCAGTCGCCGCTCACACCAGCGCTGGATGCTGCTGGCGCAGCACGGAATGGACATGGCAAAGCCTTGTCCACCGCTTGCGGCCTGGATGGCGGACAAGCCTGGCGGCATGTCCGCCCTACGACTGCAGCGCCAGCGCGCGCGGGTGCATCAGCCGTGCAGCGCCTGGATAAAGTCGGCCAGCCAGGGCTCGGCGTCGCTTTCCGGGGTCACGCTTTCGCTGCCGTCCAGGCGCAGCATGGGCTGCACTTCGCGAATGCCCAGCTCGGCATAGAGCTCGCGCACCAACTCGCCGCCGGCGCAGAAGGTGTCGCCATAACTGGAGTCGCCCAGGGCGATCACCCCGCCCGGCAGGCCGTTCCAGGCCGGCAGATGGTCGCGAATGGCGTAATACAAAGGCTGCAGATTGTCCGGCAGCTCACCCATGCCAGTGGTCGAAGTCACCGCCAGAAAGGCTTGCGGGGCGAAGGCCTGCACATCGGCCAGGCTGGCCCGCGGGTTATGCCAGGCCTGCAAACCGGCGTCATTCAACAGGCGCTCGGCATGCCGAGCCACTTCCTCGGCGGTGCCATACACCGAACCGGAAAGAATGGCGACTTTCATAACAACAGCTCCCAGACAGATAGATCGCAAAGAGCGCGCATTATGCCGCAACGGACAGCCCACCCGGATGTTTTAGCATGCGGCGGACAGGGACCGGGCGCTGTTGACCTAAGCCGGTTCAGGCTCTTTTGAGTAGCAGGATGAAAAAGGCGAAGCCCGCTGATTAGGCGGGAATCAGCTCTCCAGATGGCCGGCGAGAAATTGTTGCAGGCGGCGCTGCATCGAACGCCCCTCATTGCCCAGGCAGGCGATGGGCGAACCACTGAGGCTTTCCTCGGCGAGGGCAGCGCCATCGCCGGCCATCACCAGGGGGCAACCCAGCCCCAGCGCCAGACGCGCCAGCAGGCGCGGCAAGTCAGCGCTGGGCGGCTGATTGGAAAACAGCACCAGGGCCTGGGGCTGCATTTTTTCGCAGACCAGGGTCAGCTCCGCCAAGGGTTGCCCCAAGCCCAGAATACTCACCGCCGTCTCGGCGCTGCTGAGCAGCAAGCCGGCCACCAGCAGCTCCAGCTCACGGCAGTGCCCCGGCAAGGCGGCGAGCAGCACCCGCGCCTCGGTCTGGCCGCGCAACAGCTGCAGGCGCTGCAGGGTGCGGGCGCGCAGGAAGGTATCGAGAAACAGCCACTCGCTGGCTTGGCCGAACTCGTCCTGGCGCAGCAGCAATGCCTGCCACAGCGGCATCAGGATGTCCTGAAACACCACGGGCAGCGGGTAACTGGAAAAGACCTGACCGTACAGGCGGTCCAGCTGCTGCTCGTCGAAGGCGTCGATGGCGCGGCGCAACTGGGCCTGCCACTGCGCCCACTCGCTGACGCTGACCTCTGCATGGACGGGGGCGCTGGCCGCCTTGATCTGGCTACTCTTGGCGAGAATCTTGCCGACCTTGCTGACCGCCACGCCGCGCGCGATCCACGCCAGGATGCTGCGCACCGCGTCGATATCCGCCTGCGAATAGAGGCGATGGCCGCTGTCGGTACGGGTTGGCTGGATCAGCCCATAGCGCCGCTCCCAGGCCCGCAGGGTCACCGGGTTGACCCCGGTCAGGCGCGCAACCTCGCGAATAGGAAACAGCTCTTCCTGCTTGAGGGCACTCGACACCAGGGACGAAGCAGCAACGAGGTCGGACATGGGAGCAGGCACCCCGGCAAAAATATTGGCGCATTGTAACCCAGCTATTTCGCCACGCTGTACAAGGCCTGTACAACGGCGAACCCTGGTTGAAACGCTGAACTCAGGCGAACTAGCATTGCTGGTATAACTTCACTCAAGATTCAACCCCTCCAACCGTTCGAGTCGATCATGAGCGCCAGCACCGCCCCCATTCTGATTACCGGAGCCAGCCAACGTATCGGCCTGTATTGCGCCGAGCGCCTGCTGGATGACGGCCACAGCCTGATCGTGACCTACCGCAGCGAGCGCGAGGGCATAGCACGGCTCAGGCAACGGGGCGCCCTGGCCCTGCCGGCGGACTTCTCCAGCGAAGCCGGCATCCTGGGTTTTATCGAACTATTGAAAGACCATACCGACAGCCTGCGCGCCATAGTGCACAACGCCTCGGACTGGCTGAGCGAGGCGCCTGGTCAGGAGGCCGCGGCCTTCCAGCAACTGTTCAGCGTGCATATGCTCGCGCCCTACCTGATCAACCTGCATTGCGAGGCCCTGCTGCTGCGCTCGACTCCTGCGGACATAGTGCATATCAGCGATGACGTGGCGCGCAAAGGCAGCGCCAAGCGCCCCGCCTACTGCGCCAGCAAGGCCGGGCTGGACAGCCTGACGCTGTCCTTCGCCGCGCGCTTCGCCCCGCAGATCAAGGTCAACGGCATAGCCCCGGCGCTGATCCTGTTCCACCCGGATGACGCTGCCGACTACCGCCGCAGCACCCTGAACAAGTCGGCCCTGGGCATCGAACCCGGGCCCCAGGTGATCTACCAAAGCCTGCGCTACCTGCTCGACAACCCCTACGTCACCGGCACCACATTGACCGTCAACGGCGGCCGCCACCTCAAATGAGGCCAAGTGCGAGTGCGCATGATGATGCGCGGGGTGGAGAAGCAGAACTCGGTGATGAGTTCCTCGGTGATGCTTGGAGCCTTGCGCGAATCCTGCAACACTCGCCATGAATTCCTGCAACTGATAGGACGGAGCACCTAATGCCGCGACTGGAACCTGGGATGGCGCGCATCCGCGTCAAGGACCTGCGCCTGCGCACCTATATCGGAATCAAGGAAGAGGAGATCAACAACAAGCAGGACGTGCTGATCAACCTGACCATCCTCTATCCGGCGGTGGAGGCGGTGCAGGGCAACGACATCGATCACGCCCTGAACTACCGCACCATCACCAAGGCGGTCATCCGCCATGTCGAGGAGAATCGCTTCGCCCTGCTCGAACGCCTGACCCAGGAGATTCTCGACCTGGTCATGGTCAACCCGGCGGTGCGCTATGCCGAAGTGGAAGTGGACAAGCTGCACGCCCTGCGCTTCGCCGAGTCGGTGTCCATCACCCTGGCCGGCCACCGCTAGCCGCGGCCGCATGCAAGCGGCGGGCGGGGAAAAAAATGGCCGGGAGCGATTTTTAACGTCGCGCAGCGACGGCCCGCAGGGTGGCCGCCAGGGATGGCAGGCCATAAAAAATTGACAGCACGCCCTATGCTCTTATCATCGCCGGCAACCTCCCCGCCCGCCTTTGAGAGCATCGTCATGAACGAGCAAGAACGCCTCGAACTCGAAGCAGCCGCCTTCCGCAGCCTGGTTCAACACCTGCGCAGCCGTCCGGATGTGCAGAATATCGACCTGATGAACCTGGCCGGCTTCTGTCGCAACTGCCTGTCCAAGTGGTACAAGGCCGCCGCCGACGACCTGGGGCTGGCCGTCAGCCCCGACCAGGCCCGCGAAGAGATCTACGGCATGCCCTATGCCGAGTGGAAAGCCAAATACCAGAAGGAAGCCAGCGGCGAGCAGCAGACGGCCTTCGAAAAAGGAAAGAACGCATGAGTGCCCTGAGCGACTTCCGCGCCCACCTGCGCAACGAACATTTCACCTTCGCCGAGACCCTGGCCTTTATCGCCGAGCACTACGACTACCAGCCCAGCGCCTTCAACAACGGCCCCGTGGAAAACGCCGCCGGACAGAACGAAGGTTCCTGCAAGACCCTGGGCCTGGCCCTGCTCGAAGAGCTGAGCCTGGAAGAAACCCTGTTGTGCTTCGGCGAGCATTACCGCAGCGTGCTGGCCACCCCGGACGGCGATGACCACGGCAATATCCGCGCCTTGATGGACAGCGGCCTGGGCGCCGTGCGTTTCGCGGCGCCCGCCCTCAGCCGCAAAGGCTGAGTTCTAGGCTTCGACCCGCCGCGCCTGGCGCGCAAAAATCTGCGCAACTGTCGGCAAAGGCTGACAGACATCACACTGCTATGCGTTTACGCTGCGCGCCATCAACTGATCGGGAACACCAGGGAAGGTGTACCTCTTACCCCATGGCATCATGTGCCGGCCTTCCCTGGACTCCTCCTACCCGGCATGGAGTCGCTTAGATGCAGCAGACCTTGGTATGGAAACCCTGGCACAACCCTGGCGTGGAAAACCTGCGCCTGAATATCGATGAAGACGGCATCCAAGCCAGCAGCCACCTGATACAGAGCCTGCAAGGCCATAGCATCGCCGCCAGCTATATATTGAACTGCGATCCGTGCTGGCGCTTTCGCCGGCTCTGGTTGAAGGTCGACAACCACGGCCAGCGCAGCCTCGACCTCAAGCGCGATATCCGCGGCCACTGGTTCCACAATGGCGAACCGCGCCCGGACCTGCTCGAGTGCCAGCACGTCATGCTGTCCGCCTCGCCCTTTACCCACACCCCGCTGCTGCAGCGCTGCGCCCTGGAAACCGGGCAGAGCGAGCAACTGCAGGTGGCCTATGTGGATCTGCTCACGCTCAAGGTCGAGGCGCGCAGCCAGCGCTACCAGCGCCTGCGCCAGGAAGGCGCGGCGACCCTGTACCGCAGTGAATCGCAAGGCAGAAAGCCCTGCGAACTGAGCGTGGACCAACACGCCCTGCTGCAGGCCAGCACACAATACCTGCGCATAAGCGCACGCGAGCTGACGCTCAACACCTGGGTCTGAGAGCCGCGCCCTGACAGCCAAAAGCCTCGAGTTGATCGAGGCTTTTTACCTTTCGGCTCAGCGCTGGCTAATACGGCCCCGCCCGTTACTGGCCGTCCAGATAACGCTCCACATCCAGCGCCGCCATGCAGCCGGCACCGGCCGAGGTGATGGCCTGGCGATAGACATGGTCGGCCACATCGCCGGCGGCGAACACGCCCGCCACGCTGGTGGCGGTGGCATTGCCGTCCCGGCCGCCGTTGACCACCAGGTAGCCATCCTTGAGCGCCAACTGGTTTTCGAACAACGCGGTATTGGGCGTATGGCCGATGGCCACAAACAGGCCGTCGACCTTCAGTTCGTCGAGGCTGCCATCCCGAGTTTTCAGCCGCACGCCGGTCACGCCCATGTTGTCGCCCAGCACCTCATCCACCTCGGCATTCAGCTTGAGCACTATCTTGCTCTCGGCCACCCGCGCCTGCAGTTTGTCCTGGAGGATCTTCTCGGCGCGGAAGGTTTCGCGGCGGTGCACCAGGGTCACCTTGCTGGCGATATTGGCCAGGTACAACGCCTCTTCCACGGCCGTGTTGCCGCCACCGACCACGGCCACCTCGCGGTTGCGGTAGAAGAAGCCATCGCAGGTGGCGCAGGCGGACACTCCCTTGCCCATAAAGGCCTCTTCGCTGGGCAAGCCGAGGTAACGGGCGCTGGCACCGGTGGCGATGATCAGCGCATCGCAACTGTAGGTGCCACTGTCGCCCACCAGGGTGAAGGGCTTGCCGGCCAGGTCCACGGCATTGATATGGTCGAAGACTATCTCGGTCTCGAAGCGCTCGGCGTGCTCCTGCATGCGCTGCATCAGCGCAGGTCCCGTCAGGCCGTGCACATCGCCCGGCCAGTTATCCACCTCGGTGGTGGTGGTCAGCTGGCCACCGGCTTGCATCCCGGTGATCAGCAAGGGCTTGAGGTTGGCCCGCGCGGCGTATACCGCGGCGCTGTAACCGGCGGGACCGGAACCCAGGATGATCACCCGGGCATGACGAGTGGCAGACATAGCGAACTCCTTGCGGCAGGGCCGGCGGAATAAACAGGGACGCGGCGCAGAGCCAGGGGCAGGCATAAGCGGCAGCACGTCCAGCAAGAGCAAAAGTGCTAACAGTTGCCGCGCAGCCTAAGCGCGGCTTGCGCCCTATGGAAATACCCATTAGCGATTCAGCAGATAGATAATTCCTATTGCGTCTGAGAACCATGGGGCTGTGGCTATACTGCCCCTGTCATCTCTTCGCGCGGCCCATCGGCATGACTCTACGCAAACGCCTGTTCTGGCTCTTCGTCCCGCTGCTGGTGCTGACGTTGCTGAGCGTCAACCTGCTGTCCGAGCGCATATTGCTCAGCCGCTTCGACCGTCAGGACCAACAAGCCCTGCTCAACGAAGCCAAGCAGCTGAACCTCTATCTGGATAACGAGATCGCACGCCACCTGACCACGCTGCGCAGTTATGCCTGGTGGAATGAAAGTTATGAGTTTATGCAGCAGCCCGACGGCGATTTCGCGCAGCAAAGGCTGCAGCTAGATGTGCTGGTCAACCTGGCCTTCGATTTTATGCTGCTGATCGACAACCAAGGCGCCATAGTCGCCGAGTTCTGGAACCCGCCGGACCTGCAGGAGATGTTGCCGGTGGGCGAACAACGCCCGCGCAGCCAGGCCAGCCTGCGCCAGGCCATACTGCTACGCAACCAACGCCTGGGCGGTTTGGATCACCAGAACAACCCGCAGCACGCCCTGGCCCAGCTGGTGGTGGTGCAGGGTATCCCGACCCTGCTGCTGAGCAACCCGATCAGCAACAGCCAAGCCAGCGCCAAGCCCCTGGGCGTGATGGTCGCCGGGCATATCCTCGATCGCCGCCGCCTGCAGCAGTTGCAAGAGCGCAGCCATGGCACCCTGCGCCTGCTGCCACCCAGCAACCAGGCCGTGGCCTGGCCCTACCTGCCCAACAGCCTCGCGGTGCCCAATGGCGGCACCCAGCTAAGCCCGCGGCACCTGCTCGACGACCAGCTGCAGCAGGTCGAACTGATGTTTCGCAATGCCCTCGGCGAGCCCGAGTTTCGCCTAGAGATCAGCCTGCCGCGCCTGCTCTATCAGGAGGGCCGCAACGCCATCCGCTTCTTCCTCGCCGCCGCCTTGCTGGTGGCCTTCAGCGCCATCCTGGTGCTGTACCTGGCCCTGGAAAAATGGATTCTGCGCCGCGTGCAACGCATGCACCGGGAAATCTCCGCCATCGGCCACGACCAGCTGCCGGCTCACCTGAGCGACCAGGGCCGGGACGAGCTGGGCGAACTGGCCAGCGAGCTGAACCAGATGCTCGAACGCCTGCAACAGAGCGAGATGCGCGACCAGGTGATTCTCGACTCGATTCAGGACGGCTACTTCGAGATGGATACCGCTGGCCATCTCCTCAAGGTCAACCGTGCCCTGGGACGCCTGCTCGACTATACGCTCGAGCAACTGCTGCAGCTCTCCATCGAGGAGCTGCTCGACACCGAACACACCGAGCGCGCCCGCCAATTGCTCGCCCAGGCCCAGCCCGCGGGGGATAACGGCACCAGCATCTTCGCCGCGCCGTTCCGGCGCGGCGACGGCAGCCAGGCCTACTGCGAGATACGCTTCTCGCTGAGCCATGACCATGAGGGCCAGCTGACCGGTTATCACGGCATATTGCGCGATATCAGCGCCCAGATGGCCTATCAAAACCAGCTGCTCGACCTGGCCTACCGCGACCCCTTGACCGATCTGGGCAACCGCAAGGCCTTCGGCGAGCAACTCAGCAGCGCCCTGGAGCAGGCCCAGCGCCAAGACAGCCCGCTGGCCCTGATCTACCTGGACCTGGATCGCTTCAAGGAGGTCAACGACCGTTTCGGCCATGATATCGGCGACGCCCTGCTCCAGGCGATTGCCGAGCGCATGCGCAATACCCTGCGCCAGCCCGACTACCTGTACCGCCTGGGCGGCGACGAGTTCACCCTGCTGATGCCCGACAGCGATGGCGCAAGCGCCCAAATTCTCGCCGGACGCCTGCTCGCGACCCTGTCGCACCCCTTCGAGCTGAGCGGCAACAAGATCGACTTCGTCACCCCGAGCATCGGCATCGCCCTCTACCCCGAGCATGCAGGCAGCGCCACCGAACTGATCAAGGCCGCCGACCAGGCCATGTACCAGGCCAAGCAGGTGCGCAACAGCGTCTGCCTGTACGACCCCAACGGCGCGAGCCTGGCGCCCGAACAGGCGCTTCCCTCCGCCCCGCAAAGCCGCTAAGGTCGGCGCGACTTTCACCTCGCGGAGACCTCCCATGTCTGCTCCCGTACTCACCGGCCCGCAATACCTGGGCGAAGGCCTGAAACTGGTACTGAGCCCGGGCCTGCGCCTGTTCGTGCTGCTGCCACTGAGCATCAACCTGATCCTCTTCGTCGCCCTGATCGGCTTTGCCGTGCAGCAGTTCGGCGGCTGGGTCGACAGCTTTATGCCGAGCCTGCCCGACTGGCTGAGCTTTCTCGAGTACGTCCTCTGGCCGCTGTTTGTCGCCCTGGTGTTTATCTTGGTGTTTTTCAGCTTCACCCTGCTGGCCAATATCATCGCCGCGCCGTTCAACGGTTTTCTCGCGGAAAAGGTCGAAGTGGTGGTGCGCGGCCAAGACAACTTTCCGCCCTTCCACTGGGCCGAGCTGATCGCCATGGTGCCGCGCACCCTGGGCCGCGAACTGCGCAAACTGGCCTACTTTTTGCCGCGCGCCATAGCGCTGCTGATCCTCAGTTTTATTCCGGTGCTCAACCTGGTGGCCGCGCCGCTATGGCTGCTGTTCGGCGTGTGGATGATGGCCATCCAGTACATCGACTACCCGGCGGACAACCACAAGATGAGCTGGCAGGAAATGCTCGCTTGGCTGCGCGAGAAACGCTGGCAGAGCCTGGGTTTTGGCGGCATCACCTACGCCGCGCTGCTGGTGCCGGGGCTGAATATCCTGATGATGCCGGCGGCGGTGGCGGGCGCCACTGTGTTCTGGGTGCGCGAACGCGGCTAACAGACCGCCGAAAACTACTGCGCTCGGCTATGCATCGTTGAAATCAGCCTCGGAATGCTCATGTACTACTCGTACATTCCGCTTCCTCGGCTAATTTCGCCTTGCCTAGCCATCGCTCGCTACGTTTTCCAACGACCTGCCCACTGTTATAAATCCGCAACGCTAATGTCATACCCGCTACATGGTGGCAGCCGACACTGCTGCCATGAGCCTATCTCCTCTGTTTATCGCGCTGATCAGCGAAACCTTCCCGCCGGAAATCAACGGCGTGGCCAATACCCTCGGCCGCCTGAGCGAAGGCCTGCGCGCCCGCGGGCATCGCCTGCAACTGGTGCGCCCACGGCAACCCAGCGATCAGGGGAGCAAGAGCGACGAACAGCTGCTGCTGACCCGCGGCTGGCCGTTGCCCGGTTACCCGGGCTTGCAGTGGGGCCAGTCGTCCCTGCACAAGCTGCTGCGCAGTTGGCAACGGCAGCGCCCGGACGTGCTCTATATCGCCACCGAAGGGCCCCTGGGGCTGTCCGCCCTGCGCGCCGCACGACGCTTGCAGATCCCGGTGATCAGCGGCTTTCACACCAATTTTCAGCAATACAGCGGGCATTACGGTTTCGGCCTGCTGACCCGCGCCCTGACCCATTACCTGCGCTGGTTTCATAACCGCTCGCGCCTGACCCTGGTACCCAGCCACAGCCAGCAGATCGAGCTCGAGCGCCGCGGCTTCGAGCGCTTGGGGCTGTTGGCGCGTGGCGTCGACAGCCAGTTGTTCCACCCACGCAAACGCTGCAACGAGCTGCGCGAACGCTGGGGCCTGGCGCCAGGGGATATCGCCATCCTGCATGTCGGCCGCCTGGCGGCGGAAAAGAACCTGCCACTGCTGATCAGCAGCTTTCGCGCCCTGCAGCAGGCGCACCCACAGCGGCGCCTGAAACTGATCCTGGTCGGCGACGGCCCGCAGCGCGCCAGCCTGCAGCAGCAACTGCCGGAGGCGGTCTTCTGCGGCCTGCAGCGCGACGAACAACTGGCCGCGCACTACGCCTCGGGCGACCTGTTCCTGTTCCCCAGCCTGTCGGAAACCTTCGGCAATGTAGTGCTCGAAGCCCTGGCCTCGGGCCTCGGCGTGGTGGCCTTCGATCAGGCCGCGGCGGCGCAGCATATCCGCCACGGGCATAACGGCGCCCTGGCCGGGAGCGAAGATGAACAGGGCTTTATCGAGGCCGCCAGCTGGCTGCTGGACGACGCGGAAAGCCTGCGCCGAGTGCGCCTCAACGCCCGCCAACATGCCTCGCAGCAAGGCTGGGCGGCGATTGTCGAGCTGTTCGAGGCGCATCTGCGTGGCGCCATGCAGCCGCTGCCGGAGCTACCTGCCGGGCGCACCCATTACTGACGCGCAAGGTTACAGCAACACCTCGAGCCGCCGGACCAGGCGCACCTCTTGCGCGCTGATATCCGCGCCATAGGCCAGCACCTCGACCCCGGCACTCGCCGCCTCGCGCAGGGCGGCGGCATAGGCCGGGTCGATTTCCTCGGCCGGACGCACCGCCTCGACACCGGACAGGTTGACGCAATACAGCTGCACCGCCCGCACGCCCTCCCGGGCCAAATTGGCCAGTTCGCGCAGGTGTTTGCTGCCGCGCTCGGTGCGCGCATCGGGAAAGGCGGCGACGCGAATGCCTTCGAACCCCATGGTTACGCTCTTAACTTCGACGAACGCCGAACCTGCCGGGTAGTCAAGACGAAAATCGATGCGGCTGCGTTCCTGACCATAAGGCACTTCGCGCTTGAGGCTGGTAAAGCCGTTCAACTCGGCAATCAGTCCGGCACGCAGCGCCTCTTCCACCAGGGCATTGGCCCGCCCGGTATTGATCAGCGCCAGGCGGCCCTGGGGCGTCTCGCCTATCTCCCAGGTGCCGGGCAGCTTGCGCTTGGGGTCATTGCTGCGGCTAAACCAGACCCGCGCGCCTTCACTCATGCAATTGAGCATGGAGCCGGTATTGGGGCAGTGGATGGTCATTAACTCGCCGCTGGCCGTCTCGATATCGGCGAGAAAGCGCTTGTAGCGGCGCAGCAGCCGGCCCTGCTCCAGCGGCGGCTCAAAGCGCATCGGGGCGCCAGCTTTTCAGGCCACGGCCAATGCGTTCCACCGCCTGCTGCAGGCGCGACAGGTCCTGGGTGTAGGCGAAGCGCACATGCTGGCCGGCCAGATGGCGGCCGAAATCCAGGCCGGGGGTGAAGGCCACGTGCTCGGTTTCCAGAAAGTGCTGGCAGAAGGCGTAGGCATCGCCGCCGAAGGCACTGATATCGGCATATAGATAGAAGGCGCCTTGCGGCTCCACGGCGATCTTGAAGCCCAGCTCGCGCAGCGCCGGCAGCAGGTAGTCGCGCCGACGCTCGAACTCATGGCGGCGCTGTTCGAGGATTTCCAGGGTCTGCGCCTGGAAGCAGGCCAGCGCGGCTTGCTGGGCCATGCTCGGCGCGCTGATATAGAGGTTCTGCGCCAGCTTCTCCAGCTCCGGTACCGCGGCCGGCGGTGCCACCAGCCAGCCGAGGCGCCAGCCGGTCATGCCGAAGTATTTGGAGAAGCTGTTGAGCACGAAGGCCTCATCATCCACTTCCAGCACGCTGGCGGCGTCCACGCCGTAGGTCAGGCCGTGATAGATCTCATCCACCACCAGATGCCCGCCGCGCTCTTGCAAGGCTTGGGACAACCCGGCCAACTCTTCGCGCGACAGCAGGGTGCCGGTCGGGTTGGCCGGCGAAGCCAGCAGCGCGCCGACGCTGTCATGCTCCCAATAGCGCGCCACCAGCTCGGGGGTCAGTTGATAACGCACCTCGGGGCCCACCGGCACCAACTGCGCCGCGCCTTCGACCAGGCGCAGAAAGTGCCGGTTGCAGGGGTAACCGGGGTCGGCCAGCAGCCAGTGCTTGCCGGGATCGACCAATAAACTGGTGGCCAACAACAAGGCCCCTGAGCCACCTGGGGTAATCAAAATCCGCTCAGGGTCTATGCTCAATTGATGGCGCTGCGCGTAGAAGCCGGCGATGGCTTCACGCAGGGCCGGCAGACCGCGCGCGGCGGTGTAGCGGGTATGGCCAGCGGCCAGTGCGGCCTGGCCGGCCGCCACTATGGGCGCGGCGGTGCTGAAGTCCGGCTCGCCGATTTCCAGGTGGATGACGTCGTGGCCTTCGGCCTGCAACTGGTTGGCACGGGCCAACAGCGCCATCACGTGAAAGGGTTCTATGGCGCGGCTGCGCGCACTGTAGGACTTGGCCATGGGGCTGCCTGAGTTGAAGATAAGCCGCGGATTCTAAACCAAGGCTTAAGCGAAACGGCAGCAACCACGACAACCGGGAGTGGCGCGGGCAGAGTTGTTCTGGTAAGTTCGCCCGCTTGCAGCCGCAGGGCCGACTCTATTCAGCGTAGAATCGGCAAGGGACACCGTCCTGCGCAGTGGATTAGAGAGAGTGAGAGGCGGTCATCCATGCCCACCAAAGCAAAAGCAAAAAGCAGCCAACTGACTCGT
>Ga0209343_10007957_pt1 | contig 12413 bp, 14 predicted proteins | sample RifCSPlowO2_02_FD_184026 | JGI IMG/M metagenome (GOLD analysis project Ga0209343, IMG submission 184026) | Groundwater microbial communities from Rifle, Colorado - Rifle CSP2_plank lowO2_0.2 (SPAdes) (version 2) | ecosystem: Environmental > Aquatic > Deep subsurface > Groundwater | place... | reverse complement strand
TGCCCGAGTTGATGGTGGCAGCGGCCCGCTCGGCAACGGTCTTTCGCCCGGCCCCGGAGACGGCTATAATTCTCCCGGTCGTCAACGGAGCAATCCGGTTATCCAGCCATGACGGAACTTATCTGGGACGGAAAATATCGGGAGACGGCGCAGGGCCGCCAGAAGGTCGGGCCGGTGCGGATTGCGTTGCCGTTTCAAACCATCGAGACGGTGAATGAGAGCGCGCAGGACCGGCAGCGGTCGCTCGAACTCTTTGAGGCGGGTTATTTAGCTGGGGAGAACTCGCATCGGCCGGTCTTTAGCACCTCGGGGTGGTACTCGACGACAGTAAAGCCATTCTTGTCGTGTTCGGCGCATAGCAGCAGCGGGTAGAGTAGATTCCCGCATTCGTTTCGAATCTCGTTTGAATCCTTTCCTCTCGGTGGATGAAGTTGGAAGTTCGTGCTGATGATGTCTCCTCCGTCCCTTTTATCGTACCAAGTCTTACACATCTTCCGAAAAATCTTGTCCTCCTGCGGTCTCACACACCAAATGCGGCACCTGGGTTTCTTTGTGGAAGGGGAGTGATCCCAGAGCACCAAGAACAAGAACGGCGTCTTGTCGAGTGATTCTAGCTTGCCCGAAGTTTCGGCTTTGGTCCCCGCTTTGATAACCCCGTTGAAGCGCGGAGTGTCAATAGCCTCCCACGTGTTAGCTGCTTTGACATCCGAACCGTCTACTAGATCAGTGCCCTTCTCGCGGTGCCGCCCTTGAATCCCAGTGAGAAGACTGATGAGTATTTGCGACCATCCTCGGCTGTCAGAGGGAACAGGATGACCAGTTTTTCTCGCGAAGTCGGCTGCCTGATAAAAGCTGTCGTGGTGTAAATCTAGAAGCTGTAGGGTTTGTTGAAGCGAGTCAGTCGGTTTCTGATTCATATTGGCGTATAAGATCAGATAGCTGCACGGCGAGGCCGGAAGCGATGCGCTGCAACACGTCGAATGACGGATTGACTTCGCCTCGCTCAATCGCGCCCATGAACGTTCGATCTACTCCGGAGATCGCAGCCAAACCTTCCTGGGATATGCCACGTTCGGTCCTTAACCGCCGGATGACACGTCCCAGTCTGGTCGCGATGTCCGACATTGCGGTAGCATCTCGCAATTGCCTTGGCCAATACCACGTGCTATAATCATCCATGCGGATAAGTATCAATGCAACCCAATCCTAACCGGAGCCTTTTTGAGGCTGACAGGGACTCGGCAAACTACGCGCCGATCTATGCAAGTCTTGCGGAACTCCGCGAGGAGTTCCACCGCTCGGCTAGACTGGACGACTCCAACGCCAAGCTCGATGAGGTCGTGAAACTGTTTGCCACGTACTTGGCTACTAAGCTGAGCGACATCCCCGACTTTCCAAGACCCGAAGATCCTCCAGAGCCCGACTTCGTGGCGCGGCTACAAGATTGCTATGTTAGGGCCGCACGACTGCCGTACTATGTTCGCAATGACGGCGTTTCCATATTCGGTACAGCGCCATCACTTGTTCTGCGAGGATCCGACGCGAATCTTGCTGTTCGCTTGGCTCGGCTCGTTATACGAGCGGTTGACGACGCGTTCCTGCACCAGGAACTAGGGAATCCCTACGACGTGCTGAATGAGGCATTCGGGCATTTCGTTCGTGACAATTTCCGTGGGAACATCGAAGATGCACAGTATCTTACTCCGGCGGAAGTCGTAGAAATGATGGTGGCTATTGCCACTGATGACCTGAAGCGAGACGGTCGATTGTCAGACCAACACCCTGTTGTCGTTGCCGACCCATGCTGCGGCGTTGGTTCGTTTTTGACGACATTTGCCGCGAAGTACCGAGCCTTGGAAAACCAGGGAGCAGCGCGACTGAAACTGTATGGTCAAGATAAGGTCGAGCGCATGGTCCGCCTCACGACGGTAAACTTAACTCTTTTCCGCGTCTTTGACCACTCCGTGTCGATTGGCAACTCCCTTTTCAAGGGGTCCCCTCTGGATGAATTGAACGGCTCCGTCGATCTGATTCTGACAAATCCGCCTTTCGGCGCAAGATTCGCACAGGCCGATGTTGCGTTGCTGGCCGGTGACAACACGCCGTTTTCATCAATGCTTGGGCGAACGCGCGGCCCCCTCGCATCCGAATTGCTTTTTGTAGATCGGGATCTACGTTTGCTTCGGGAGGGTGGGTTGTTGCTGATCGTGGTCCCAGACAGCGTCATTTCCGCTAGCGGTATTGCGGCCCTCCTTCGTCATCACTTGCGGACTACAACGACACTGCGAGGCGTAATCGAGCTACCCGCTGTGACGTTCGCACAGGCTGGGACTCGCACAAAAACAGCGGTGCTCTATCTGCAGAAAGGTAAAGCGGCCATGAGCCGCAGGCATCTGGTATTTATGGGTGTGAGTGAAAATCTCGGTTTTCAAGTGAATAGCAGAAAAGGAGTCCAGATAAAGGCTGAGAAAGGCGAGAATGATCTTCCGGTCCTGATGGCTGCATACCAGAAGATGCACGATCACACGAGTACGGCGGAGGCAAGCATCTTGTCTGAGGCACCTTCTGCCGTAGCAATCCCAGATAGCTACCTACGTGACTCCTGGACTGCCGGACACTACCAAGCCAGAAGACTTGAAGTACTCCGTAACATGGCTGATACGCCAGAAATTTTGACTGCGCAGCTTAAGGACCTCGTCGACTTCGTAGCCGACGAACGTCGCCCTGTGCAACACCGACCAGGTCTAGCATTCATTAGCGTGCTCCACATAATCGCCGAAGGCGTGTTGGATCTGGGAGCAATAAGGAACTATGCGCCGAAAACTCCAGGTGTGCCGGTTAAGCCAGGGGAGGTGCTGTTGTCTCGAATCAATCCGCGGATTCCTCGCGTCCTTGTGGTTCCGGATCTCGGACAGCCCATACTGTGCTCGAGTGAGTTCGAAGTGATGCGCACAAAACAGGGGGTGGACCCCTATATGATCGCCTACCTACTACTCTCTCAAGCAGCCCAGGCGCAGATCCAAAGCCTAACTTCGGGTACCTCCGCTTCTCACAACCGCGTCAAGACAGGAGATTTGGCCCAGGTTTCGCTACCGGTCCCACGCGCAGGAAGTGAATCGGAAAAAAAGCTGAGGCACAATGTGGCACAGTACCAGAAGGTGTTGGCGAACTTGATGGAGAGTAATCAGTCGCTGGTGGAACTAAGAGAGACCGACATGAGGTGATTGCGAACAGGACCGGTCGTTCCGGTACGAGTACTCGGCCTCGGCCCCGACCACCTTGCCAAGCCACTGCCGCCTTTTCTAATTGGGTTTGTCAAAGAGATAATTACGGACCTGCCAATTGCGGCGTCCCGCCGCTTCGCCTCATGGCCGCAATTGACGCCGCCAGAAAGCGGTAATTTACATGCTGCGGTTGGCATCGGAGGACAATGCCTGACTACACCTTATCAGAGTTGATGGTGGCAGCGGCCCGCTCGGTTGCCTCGGTTTGTGCGCCCTGAATTGGCTTTTGTGGAAAAAATACAACACCCCCTTACCCAACAAGTGATGCCCCCCTGTGAGACCAATTACATTCACTCCTCTTAACCAGTTTTGCGCGGGCGCAGGTTATAATGCTGCCGGCCAAGCCGCGTCCGCTTAGGAATCCGCCCAATGCCCGAAACTCTTGAGCCAAGGGTCAAAGAAATCTTGCGGAATTACGTCCGGGAAGTGAAGGTTCTCCCGAACGAAGCTGCGAAGCGGTCTCGATTTTCGGCCCTGATTGCCGAACTCTTTCCTGGAACCACAGCCACTACCGAATGGTCGCGCGGCGTTGAAAACCTCATACGCATCAGCAAGCCCACCGGCGTCAAAAAAGGGCGTGCGGACGCCTACTACGGGAATGCCATCATTGAGTTTGAAAAATCGCTTTCGGCCACCCTTGCGGAGGCGGAAGGACAGCTTCGGGAATACGTAGCGGGGACCTGGCAGAAAGACAATGCCCCACGGCCGCTTCTCGCCATCGCGTCCGATGGAATCAACTGGAAAATTTACCGTCCTGTCCTTGCCGCTGGCGCGAAGCCCACGCCGGACACGATTCTTCTTGATGAACTGTTTTCATTCAAGCTCGGAGACGACACACTCGGCGCGTTCTGGCTCTGGCTCACGAGTCTGCTATTCAGACCGCAACAGATTGAACCAACTGCCGTCCGGTTCCGGCTGGATTTTGGAGCGTCGAGTCCCCTGTATCGAGAAGCGATGGCGTCCTTGAAAAAGGCTTGGGGCAAATTCAACGGAGAACCCGAAGCGAAGCTTGCGTTCGACACATGGCAGCGTTACCTGACCGTCACGTACGGTCGGCTGACTGAAAGTACGACGGCAATTAAAGACGCAGAGACCTCTCAGGAAATCTCCGAGCTTGAGAGCCTGTTCTTGCGCCATACCTACCTCGCGACTATCGCGAGATTTATGATTTGGGCTGCACTTTCTCAGAGCAAAGGAAGCGATGATCTTCGGAAGGTAGCGAACGACGTGCTCTCAGGCCGGTACTTCCAGTCGAAGCGTCTGGCGAATCTCGTGGATGATGACTTTTTCCACTGGGTTCGGAACCCTGGCGCGGAGAAAATCCTCGCTCCAAACTGGGAGCGTATCATGTCGCACTTGACCGAATATGACCTCTCCCAGGTTCACGAAGATGTGCTCAAGGGCGTGTACCAGCAGCTAATTGACCCCAAAGACCGCCACGATCTCGGAGAGTATTACACGCCAGACTGGTTGTGTGAGAGAATCGTCGGGAAACTTCTTCCGAAGCAGGGTTACAAATCCGTTCTTGATCCCACTTGTGGCAGCGGGAGCTTTCTCAGGGCAGCGATTACTCACTTCCTGGAACACAATCCTGATGGAACACCCCACGAGCGTTTGCAGATAATACTCAGCCACGTTCAAGGCATAGACATACACCCCGTAGCAGTGACGATTGCTCGGGCTACTTATGTTCTGGCACTCGGGAAGCTGATTAACTCGGCACGGAAACCCATTCAGATTCCAGTGTTCATGGCAGACTCGCTGTTTTTGCCGCGCGAAGTCGAACAAAGCCTGATCGAGCAAATCAGCGGAGTGGAAATCACATACGGTGGGAAAAAAGACGAGAGGCAAGTCGTTATACCCAACATGCTCATTTCACATGCGGAACTGTTTGATGACGCCATTGCAGCGTGTACGTCCATTGCCGCGGAGCACGCAAAGACTGGCAAAGACAACCGGACGAATATGGCGAAGCATCTTGCTCAAATCGTTCCCGACCTCTCAACACTCCTGGAATACGAAAAGGTGCTGGACGCTCTTTGGTCATTCACCAAAGGTTTAGCCGAGCTAATCCGCGACCGAAAGAATTCAATCTGGTCGTTCATCATCCGGAATAGCTATCGTCCTGCGATGCTCAAGGGCCAATTCGATTTCATTATTGGCAATCCCCCCTGGCTTTCGTACCGATATATTTCCGATCCCGACTATCAAGAGGAAGTCAAACGACGCGCCGTCAATAAATACAGGATTGCCCCGAAGTCTCAGAAGCTGTTCACGCAGATGGAACTGGCGACTGTTTTCCTGGCTCACTCCATGGCCACTTTCGCCAATGGAACTGCGCGTCTCGGTTTTGTCATGCCAAGGGGCGTCCTCAGTGCGGACCAACATCAGAACCTCATTCTGCGGGAGTACGCAATCGAAACAAGGCTGAAACTCACGGGATATTGGGACTTGTGGGATGTGACACCCCTCTTCAATGTGCCAGCTTGCGTCCTCTTCGCCAAGCGAGACTCACATATAGGCTATGCGAAGGACAGGCTTTCCGTACTTGAATGGACGGGGAAACTTCCTGGCCGTGATGTGAACTGGCAAACGGCTAAAACTCACCTTCGGTCAAAGCCCAAGGAAGGGCGAGTCATCTATCTCGGGACACGGGCGGCGTTGTCCACTGCTCCCGGAGCAAGCTCTCCTTCCAAGCCGAGCAGATATAAGGCAGTATTCAAACAGGGAGCGACAATCGTTCCGCGTAGCGTCTATTTTGTTCGTGTGAATGACATCAATGGAGAGATTGACCCAAACTCGCAATACTGGGCGGAAACGGACCTCGAACAAGCCGCATCTGCCCAGGAGCTATACGATGACGTATACCTGAATGGTTTAGTAGAGGGCAGGTTCATTTTTAACACAGCAATCGCACGGCACCTTCTTCCGTTCGTTCATCTCAATCCGGCCACGGTCGTACTGCCAGTCGAAGAGGAGAATGGCTTACTGACGGTTGTGAAAGCCGACAAGCTGAAAGAAGAGGGATACCGGGAAATTGCCAAATGGATGCAGGCCGCTGAAGCATTGTGGAACTCCAAACGGGGAGACAAAGCGGGCAAGCAGACTCTGTATGAGTGGCTAGATTACCAAGGGAAGCTAACGGCTCAATCGCTTTCACAACGGCATCTTGTCCTCTACAACACCTCTGGTACTAACGTTTCAGCCGCGTATTTTGACCGCGCTGAGTATCCGCGTTTTGTAGTCGAGAGCAAACTCTATGGGGCGGCATTCGACGACCCTTGCGAGGCTCACTATGTCGTAGCGGTCTTGAATTCCGATATTGTCAATCAGGCAATCAAGCCGTTTCAATCTACAGGTTTAATGGGAGAACGTGACATCCACAAGAAAATATTGGAACTCCCAATTCCACTCTTCGATCCAGACAACCCGAAACACCGCAGGTTGTCGGAACTCGGCGCGAGCGCGCGCGAGGAAGCGCAGAAACTTTTAATCTCGGAGAAATTCCCGAAGAAGCCCTCTATTGCTCGTCAGCGAGGATTTATTCGTGCGCACCTCAAGACAGAACTCGCAGATATAGACAAGCTGGTTATCGCTCTTCTGGCGCAATGATGTTGTTTAGTTACCCCGGACATTTCCAAATGGATCAGCAGCAATAGACGCCGCAAGAACGCGGTAATTTACATGCTGCGGTTGGCAACGGAGGACAATGCCTGACTACACGTTATCGGAACTCATGGTGGCAGCGGCGGCGCGCGAAATCCACGACGGCGATATTGTGTTCGTAGGGATGCGGCTGCCGCTGATCGCCTTTGTGGTCGCAAAAAACACCCACGCACCCAACGCCGTGGGAGTCTTCGAGAACGGGGTCCTGCGCGACACGCCGGCCCGCGAACTGCTCTACACCATGTCGGATGGACCCAATATCACGGGAGCCTTGTGCTGCCTGAGCATGTTGGAGTGCATGGCGTTGCTGCAACAGGGCCGGGTGAGCCTGGGCTTTTTGGGAGCGGCGGAAGTGGACCGTTACGGCAACCTCAATTCCACCGAGGTCCGCAATTCCACCGGCCACCACGTGCGCTTGCCGGGCAGCGGCGGAGCCTGCGACATTGCCACGCTTTCGCGCCGCTACGTGGCGTTGCTCAATCACGAAAAAGAAAGGCTTCCGGAAAAAGTGCACTACATCACCAGCCCCGGCAACGGCCCCTGGCGCGCTTCAGGGCGGCTCCAGCAGGGCGGACCGGCGGCCGTGATTACGACCAAGGCTATTTTGCGCTTTGCGCCCGGCGGCGAAGCCTATCTGGACTCTTACCACCCGGGCATGACAGTGGAAGATATAGCGGCCCATACCGGCTGGCCGCTGGCGGTTTCGCCCAAAGTTCACGAGACCAAGCCACCGACAAAAAGAGAGTTGCGCGTGATGCGCCGCTACGACCCCCAGGGGTTTTGGACCAAATGAAGTAGGAACGTGCCCACGGCATAAAAGACATGCCGTGGCTACACGCTATGACCCCAAGGGGTTTTGGACCAAATGAAAAGAGCAAAAACCCACGGCACACAAAGCGTGCCGTGGCTCGAAGCTTCCTCGAACGAGACACCGTGTTTTCGGCAGTTCTCACGGGCCTTGCGGGCATCCCACTCAAGACGCATCAGCCTGTCCTACACCTGTGGCGCTGGAAACGAAAAATACTTTACCCACATCGGCCAGTCAACCTTCGATTGAATTATACAGCATCTCGCTGGACGGATTCCGCCCATTAGGCACTGGCGAACGCCGCCTATCACCAAAAATGCCGAAACGATCCCCTGCAATGCAAATTCGTTTACCATCGCCTTCAACTCCTGTAAAGTCGGCTTACCGGAAACTGATCCACTACCCGCAATGAGAGCGGCTTTGCCGGCTCAAAGGATTCTTGTATAGTGGAGGGGTAGTGCCGCTCAGGCGGCACTACCGATAGAGGCGGACAGGCAGGAATGCCTGTCCCACCGGCGGGTCATCGAACTTTCCAGGTCGAGGAGCTATTCATGGCAAAACAAACGGAACAGACTTACCAGATGATTCAGGTGGAGCGGCAGGGACCTGTCTTCACCATCCAGTTGAACAAACCCCCGCTCAATATCATGGATGCAGCCATGATCGAAGAGGTTTTGATGGCCCTGCAAGAAACGGAGGCCGACCCCGAGGTCCGCATCATCGTTTTTCGCAGCGCCGGGGAAAAGGCGTTTTGCGCGGGAGTGAGCGTTAAGGATCACACCCCGGACCTGATTCGCGACATGATTCCCCGCTTCGACGACATCTTCCGCCAACTGGCCCGCAGCGACAAGGTGACGCTGGCGGTAGCGCAAGGCCTTTCGCTAGGGGGCGGAATGGAGTTGGTGCTGATGTGCGACCTGGTGGTGGCCGCCGAAAACGCGCAGTTCGGCCAGCCGGAGATCAAGCTCGGCCAACTGCCGCCGGTAGGCATCGTTTTGCTGCCGCACCTGATCGGGTACCGCAAGGCTGCCGAACTGCTGTTCACCGGCAAAAACATTACGGCGCGAGAGGCCGAGGCGCTGGGGCTGGTGAACCGCGTGGCTCCGGCGGAGCAGTTGTCGCAGTGCGCCGAGGAGTTGGTGCGCGAGATGCTCACCCTGAGCGGCTCGGCCCTGCGCCTGAACAAAAACCTTCTCCGCCGTGTCTCGGGCCTGGACTTTGAGCGCGTCTTGCAGGAAAGCGAAGAGTTTTTCCTGGAAACGGTGGTCCCCACCCACGACGCCCAGGAGGGAATCTTCTCCTTTTTGGAAAAACGCGCTCCCCAGTGGACGCATCGTTAAAGGCAGGAGTCAGAAGTCGGAAGGGGAGCCATCCGAGCTGCGCCTGCCCTGAGCTTGTCGAAGGGACCGTAAGCGGACCAACGGAAAAGCCTGACGATTGATGAATCATGCCAAACAGACGGAAAAGGTCTGCACGCTGGAGGAGGCGGTGCGGCGCTTCGTCCCGGACGGGGCCAGCGTGGCTATGGGCCTGCAACTGGAAAGCATGATTCCTTTTGCCGCAGGCCACGAGATCATCCGCCAGGGCAAACGCGACCTGACGCTGATCGGGCCGATTTCCGACATCCTGTTTGACCAAGTGATCGGAGCGGGCTGCGCGCGGAAGGTGGTGGCGGCCTGGGTCGGCAACGTGATGATGGGGTCGGCCTATAACTTCCGGCGCGCCATCGAAGACGGGATTCCTCACCCGGTCGAGATGGTGGACCACACCAACTTCACCATCGCGCTGGGCCTGCACGCGGCGGCCCTGGGCGTCCCGTTCCTGCCAACCTATACGGCAGCCGGTTCCGACCTGCCCGGGCGCAACCCGGACCTGGCGGAGATGCAGTCTCCCTTCAACGGGGAGAAGTTGGGAGCGGTGCGGGCTTTGAAACCGGATGTGAGCATCATCCAGGCGCAGCGGGCCGACGTTTACGGCAATACCCACATGTGGGGAAACCTGGGCGTGGCTGTGGATGCGGCGCGCGCAGCAGGCCATGTCATTGTGGTGGCGGAGGAAATTGTCAGCCCTAAAGTCATCGCGAGCGATCCCAACCGCACAGTGATCCCCGGTTTTCTGGTCTCGGCTGTGGCCCCGGTTCCTTATGGAGCGCACCCTTCCCCGGTGCAGGGTTATTACAATCGCGACAATAACTATTACCGGGAATACCACCAGCAGACCAAAACGCGGGAACAGTTTCAGTCCTGGTTGCAGCATTGGGTGCTGGAGGCGAAGGACCGCAGCGGGTACCTGGAACGATTGGGTACAGAGCGTGTGGAATCGCTGAAGGTCCGCAAGCACGCCTACGCCGCAAGGACGGATTTTGGGCACTGAGCAAGTTGGAGCAATCGTGGACAACGTTTTACCGGAATGAAGTGAACGAGGAGACGGCAATGTGGCGCATCTCCAAAACGAACGAACAACTTGTGATTACCGAATTGAGGAGATGGCATCTTATTGGTTTGGCATTTTTACTGGTGTGCTTTGGGGGTTGGTATTACCAGTTTCTGTTTCTACCTTATACGCATCTGTCGAAGCAACTTTATAACTGGCCTATGCTGCCGCTCTTTCTTCTTGCTCCATTACTCTTACTCCCTGCTATTTTGAGGGAGGCCAGAATTGCTGGCGCCGGTCAGGTCTTTACTTTCGATCGGAGTACGGACCGTTTGCTGCGAAACCGGACGCTTCTTTGCGCGATGAGCATGATTGATTTCGTTGAATTACGAACGATCAGTGTCGTATACGCCGACAGTAACGACTACACCGGTTACGAGATTTCGGTAATCTGTAGAGATGACAAGAAGCATAAAATCGCCGACGGCGTTGACGAGGGGGAACTGCTCCATTTGGCCGGAGAGATCGCGGATTACGCGGGCCTGAAGGTGGTCCAAAAATAGAACACGCATTGGGCCACGGCAGCCTGTCCTAAGCTTGTTGAAGGGCATGCTTTTCTCGCCGTGGATGGGTTTGCCTTCTGCTGCCCAGAAGCGGTTTTTCAGGTCAGCATAAACAATAGTTAGACGTTGCCGCACCACGGTTGACGACCAAGAGCAGGTTGGCGTGATCCTTCCGAATGCGCATCGCGCAATCATCGAAGAGACAAAACTCTTTGATTATATTCTCTCCAGTGCGCATCCAGTCGGCAGATTCAAGGCGAGGTTTTTCACAAGCCTGGGCTACTCCCAACAGGACTGGCGTCGCCTGGAGGCAGACCTCCGGACGCAGCATTTGACGCAGCCCGCGACGCTCGTGGGCACGACGCCATACGGATGGAAATACGAGATTCGTGCTATGCTGAAAGGGCCTAGCGGGCACTTAGAGGAAGTTGTAAGTGTGTGGATCATTCGAAGCGGCGAAGATGTGCCACGTTTCGTGACCGCATATCCTGGAGGCCATTCATGAGGTTTCGGGAACTCGACACCGTTGTCCTTGAAAAAGACTTTCCTGCATACAGCCTGAAACGGGGCGACCTCGGCGCGGTGGTCGCTGTTTACGAACCCGACGGCGTGGAGGTGGAATTCGTAACCGCTTCAGGGAAGACCCAAGCGCTGGTCACATTAAACGTCGCCGATGTCAGGCCGGTGGGCGACGATGACCTTGTGAGCGTCCGCCCATATGCGCGCAAAGTGTGACCAAACCGTTTGCTCATTGCCTTGACAACACCGGCTATCAGGCCTCGCTCATCCCCGGAAAAGATACTTGCATTGAAGTACGGTGCTTCACGAAGCGTCGAGAGAATTTGACATGGCCAAGCAAAAAATCGAATTTTACTGCAAGTCCACCTGAACGACTTGCCGCAAGGCAAGAAGTTTCTTGCTGGAACAAAAGGCGCAACTCCAAGAAAGGGATTTGGGCAAACAGCCTTTGTCGGAGGAGGAGTTGGACCGCCTCATCGGCAGCCGCCCGTATCTGGAATTTCTGAATACAAAAAACGAGCTGTACCGTTCCATGAAAATGAAGGAGAAACCGCCCAGCCGGCAAGAAGCTCTCCGGCTGATGGCCAAGGAGCCGAACCTGATCCGGCGTCCCATTGTGATTCGCGGGAAACGGCTGGTGATAGGTTTTGACGCTGACCGGCTGATGAGTCTGGTACAATAATTGAAAGTCCCTCGCGTGAGATAGTGTAATGAAATCAGCAAAAAAGAGGAAGAAAGTACCGGAGCCGCAAAAAGCGCACATCCTACTGCGGGTGAACGGCGAGCCGGTGGAAGTTGCCTTTGCGCCGCACAAGACGCTGCTGGAGGTGCTGCGGGAGGACTTGGGCCTTACGGGCACCAAGCATGGCTGTGAACTGGGAGAGTGCGGCTGCTGCGCCGTGCTGGTGGACGGCAAGCCGGTGCTTTCCTGCCTTGTGCTGGGCGTGGCGGTGGAAGGTCACGAGGTGAGCACGATTGAAGGCATGGCTCCGGGCGCGGAGTTGCATCCGTTACAGGAAGCGTTTGCGGACCTGGGAGCAGCGCAGTGCGGTTACTGCACTCCGGGCATTCTGCTTACGGCACAAGCGTTGCTCGAGGAGACCCCCCGTCCAACACTGGACCAGATCAAGCAGGCGCTTTCGGGCAACCTGTGCCGCTGCACCGGCTACATAAAAATTTATGAGGCTGTGGAGCTGGCGG
>Ga0209343_10007956_pt1 | contig 12414 bp, 9 predicted proteins | sample RifCSPlowO2_02_FD_184026 | JGI IMG/M metagenome (GOLD analysis project Ga0209343, IMG submission 184026) | Groundwater microbial communities from Rifle, Colorado - Rifle CSP2_plank lowO2_0.2 (SPAdes) (version 2) | ecosystem: Environmental > Aquatic > Deep subsurface > Groundwater | place: Rifle... | reverse complement strand
AAGGGCTGAGCCGGGAACCGAAGGCGTGGACCGACGACGATGTGCGCCTGGTGCTGGAAGGGATGCTTCAGGCGATGCACCGGCTGAAGCACCCGCAAGACGCGGAGCGGCCGGTGGCCCTGCGCGGTCTCAGCTGGATCGTCAGTCCCTACGAGGAGGGCGGTGTGGTCATCGCCATCGAAATCTCCATGGGCGCTGCTGTTGCCGGCCCCCTCGACATCGAGCAGCCCGTTCTCGAGGCGATGATCGGCCGCGTCCTCGCTCCTCCGGCGGCGCCCCTCTCGAGCAGCATCCACTGACAGTGAGATTGTCGTCGGCCGTCCCGACGTCAATCGGGAGATCCGCAGGTGGGTCGTGTCGACGCTGATAGGGGGGACGAAACTGAGGCGCGGCGAAGGGCTCGCCGCGCCTCAACTCGTGTCGTGCTTGGCGCCGGACCTGCGACTGGAGCTATTTCTCCGCGAAGCAGTAGAAGTACGCGTTGCCGCCCGTGGAGATCAGGTTCGGCTGGCTGCATCCCTTGCTCGGGTGTGCTGAATTCCAGGATGCGTTGCCGCCGCCGGTTCTGTCGAAGTGGCCCACCTGCGCGGATCCGGCTGCGCCGCTCGTCCAGTTGTTGCAGGTGTGGTCCTCGCCGGCCGGGAAGGCGCGGCCGGCTGCCGTGGAGCCGGTGAGGATGTCGTGCTGGTTCACCGGGGCGCCCGCGCCCGGGATCGGCTCGCCCTTTTCAGTGAGGACGGTTTGCCTGGACACGTTGCTGCCGAGCTGAGCGAGCTCGAGCGTGTCGCCGTGCAGGTGGCCGACGTCCTTGGCGACGATCTGCCCTTTGGCATTCGCCCACGGCCCGGACCCGATGCGGTCGCGCGCGTTGACCGCGTTCGGACCCTGCGTGCTCAAGTACGCACGCCACGTTCTGGCACCGGCGCCAGGCACACCGGACGCTGCCGCGAGCTTCTGGCAGTGCGCATCGGCTGCCGCCAGGCCGCCGAGATTTGCCCCGTTTCCAAGACCGGTGCTGGTCACGAAGAAGCCCATGGGGGCGGTCGGCGGGTTCTGCGCTGTGAGCGCGACTGACCCCGCCACGATGGCTGATACGGCAATAAGCACGAACAGACTTCTCTTCACCTCGGCCCTCCCTTTTTTATTCGCGGGGATTCCCCCCGCCGTTGGCGCTCGCGCGCGGGACCAACATGCCCCGTGCGCCTTGCGCCATGGTCTTACGGATAATGATCCGGGTACCGCGTGAACATAGCACAAGTGAAGCCCTCCCGGGTAAGCCTTGACATCACCTCGACCGCGGCCATAATCGGCGGCAAGAGGTACATCATGACCCTACTCACGCGGCGCCTCGCGGCCGCCGTCGTCGGCGCGCTGCTCGTGCTCTCGTTCTCTTCGCGGCAACCTTCCCGCGCGCAGGCGCCACCCCGAGGCGCCGTCGCGCTGACCGGCGTTCGCGTCATTGACGGCACCGGCCAGCCGCCCCTCGATCAGGCCACGATCGTCATCGTCAACGGCCGCATCGACGCCGTGGGCCCGGCGGCGGCCGTCAAGATCCCGTCCGGCGCAACCCGCGTCAATCTGGCTGGCAAGACCGTGATGCCGGGGCTGATCAACGCCCACGCCCACGTGAACAACGGCGACGAGAAGCTGCCGCTGTACGATCAGCTGCTCCAGCAACTGCGGTTGTTCGGGCAATACGGTGTGACGGCGATCGTGACGCTAGGTGACGATGGGAAGGAGAGCCTGAGGGTCCGCGACGAGAATGCGAGCCCGACGCTGGATCGCGCCCGCCTGTTCCCTGCGGGTCCAGCCGTGGTGCCGAGAACCGTCGAAGAGGCGCGGCTGCTCATCAACGCCGCCGCCGACCAGAAGGTGCACGTGATCAAGACGCGGATGAACGGAACGCCGACGGACATGAGGCCGGAGGTGTACGCCGCGTTGATCGACCAGGCACACAAGCGCGGCCTGAGAGTGGCCTGTCATCTCTACTACATGCACGAGGCCCTGGGGATGGTGGACGCCGGCCTCGACATCGTCGGCCACAGCATCCGCGACCAGGACGTCGACCCGTCGTTCATCGCCGAGCTCAAGCGACGCGACGTGAGCTACGTCCCGACGCTCACCCGCGATCTGTCGGTCTTCGTCTACGAGTCGGCGCCGGCGTTCCTGAACGATCCGTTTTTCCTGAAAGGCGTGACGTTCACGCGCGGGCAGCTCGAGCAGGTCAAGGATCCCGCGCTCCACGAACGCACCCGGCGAAGCGTCGAGGCGCAGACGATCAAGAAGGCGATCGACCAGGCGTCCCGAAACCTGAAGCTGCTCTCGGACGCGGGCGTCAGGATTGCCATGGGCACCGACAGCGGGACGCAACTGGGCCGCTGGCAGGGGTACTTCGAGCACGTCGAGCTCGAGCTGATGGTGAAGGCGGGCATGACCCCGATGCAGACGCTCGTGGCGGCGACCAGCGGGGCGGCGACGGCGATGAAGCTTGACCAGCTGGGCGCCATTCAGCCCGGAAAACACGCCGATCTGCTCGTGCTGAACGCGGATCCGCTGACCGACATCAGGAACACCCGGCAGATCCACTCGGTCTGGATTGGCGGGCGGAGGCTCGCGCCCGTCGTCGGGACGAACTAAGGCGCACGGAGTTGGGCCGGGCCGCGTAGCCGGGGGACCCCTGGGACTTAACCAGCGGAGGGGAAGCACATGCGTAGGCTGAGTGCAATAACGTGGATCGTTGCGGCTGCATCCGTCGGATGGCTCGTGTCGGATCAACGCCCCGTGCTCGGTCAAGGTCGGCTGTTGCAGATCGCGCCGAACACGGCAGCGACGCTGCGCGACTCGGCGTCGACGGTCGAGCAGATGCTGCGAACAGGCGAGCTCCAGGTTCGCCTGACGCGCGTGGACACGCTCGTGCCCGGCGGCACGATCGAGCAGCTGGACCAGCGCTACCAGGGCATCCGCGTGTGGGGCGGAAGCGTCAGCCGGCAGCTTCGAGGTGCAGAGACGGTGTCGGTGTTCGGCACCATGTACGAGGGCATGTCCCTCGGCGTGACCCCGAAGCTGTCGGCGGACGATGCGAAGCAGGCCATCGAGCGCATCGGCGGACGGACGCTAGGACCGAACAAGACACCCGAGCTGGTCGTCCTGCCGATGGAAGACGGCACGTTTCGACTGGTGTGGGTCGGCGAGATCGCCACCAATGACGACAAGATACGGTTGTTTATCGACGCCGAAGGAGGAGCCATCGTCCGGCGGTACAGCACGGTTCACCGACAAGTGCCGAACGCGCCTATTGGCCGTGGCACTGGGGTGTTGGGCGATTCGAAGAAACTGACGACCGATACGGCCGGTGGAACGTTTATCGCCTTCGACCTCCTGCGACCCCCGGTGATCGCGACCTTCAACATGAGGTCGAATCTCTCGCGCGCTCTGGACTTCCTCAACGGCGTCACGCCGCTGGTGACGAGCGATTATGCGTCGGATTCAGACAACGACTGGTCCGACACAGCCGTTGTAGACGCCCACGCACACTCGGGCTGGACCTACGATTACTACTACAAGCGGTTCGGCCGCCGCGGACTCGATAACGCGGACAAGCGCATCCTGAGCCTGACACACCTGGTCAGGCGCAGTGATGTGTACACGGCGCCAGCCTCGATCTTCTTCACGTTTTTTATCAACGCCTTCTATGCGGGCGACGGCGTCATGGTGTACGGGGAAGGGCTGCCGCCGGGGGTCTTCTTTACCGGCGATGGAAAAAGCCATGACTATTATTCAGGCGCGCTGGACATCGTGGCTCACGAGCTGACCCACGGCGTCACCGATTACACCTCTCAACTGGAATACATCAACGAGTCCGGCGCACTCAACGAGTCGTTCTCCGACATGATGGCGACGGGTGCCGAGTTCTTCTTCCATCCGGCGGGCAGCGGGCCGGGGAAGGCCGATTACCTGCTTGGGGAAGACGTCATCAGAGCGGTTGGTGCGGGCGCCCGAGACGGGATCCGGTCGCTCGCAAGTCCGGGGCTGTACGATCAGCCGGACCATTACAGCAACCGCGCCATTCTCTCACTTGACCAGGACAACGGTGGCGTGCACGTCAACTCGGGCATTCCGAACAATGTGTTCTACCTCGCCATCGAAGGCGGTACGCACCGAACGTCCGGCATCCGCGTCCAGGGCGTCGGCGGCGGCAATCGCCTGCAGATCGAACGGGTCTTTTATCGGGCCTTCGCTCAACTGATGCCATCGAACGCGAATTTCTCGCTGGCGAGGGTCGTGACGCTGCAGGCGGCCCGCGATCTCTATGGAGTCAACAGCGGTCCCTACAACGCCATCAGGGATGGATGGACTGCAGCGGGGGTGAACTAATGCGTCTTTCTTCCCGAATCGCCATCATTCTAGGCCTCATCATCGGCGGCCGCGCGGTGTCTGCCGACGCTCAGACACTGGCACAGGGTGGGCGGATCACTCTCAGCGTGAGCGCCGGCCTGCAGCCGACATCCACGACGTTCAGCGGCACCGCGACGAACTCGGTCTATCTTGAAAATGCCGTGACGACGACCGCGTATGAGGTCGAGTCCGCACCGGTGTTCGAAGGGGGTGTCGCGTTTCGCCTCGCAGAAAAATTCGGGGTCGGAGCGATCGTCTCATCGTTGACAAGTTCCAGAGACACCGACGTCAGCGCTACGATTCCGCATCCGTTCTTTTTCAACTCGCCCCGCACGATCACGGGCACGGCCGCCGGTCTGGAGCGTAAGGAGGTTGCCACCCATGTGCAGGCGCTGTATGCCCTGTACACAGGCACCAGGCTCGACGTCACGGTCTCTGGCGGACCATCGATTTTCAAGATCACCCAGGACGTCGTCTCGAACGTGACGTTCCAGGAAGCGTATCCGTACGACAGCGCGACATTCGGTAGCGCGGTGTCGACGGCAAAGAGCAAGACGGGAGTGGGATTCAATCTCGGTGCGGATCTCACGGTCCGCGTGGCAAGGCACGTCGGGGTCGGGGGGCTCGTTCGCTACTCCCGCGCGTCGGTCGATCTGCCAACCGAGGCCGCGTCGCCGCTGGAAGTCGACGCTGGCGGCGTCCAGATTGCCGGCGGCATCAGGGTGTTCTTCTGAGCGTGTTCCAGGACTGAAGGCTACGCGCGAAGGTCGTAACACAGCAGCCGCGGACCGGACCGCCCGAACGTACCGGGCGAGTTCTGCACGACGTAGAGCAGGCCCCGGCTGAGCACGGGAAGCCCCCACGATTCGCGCGCCGGGAACAGCCACGCCCGCGACACCTCCCGGTAGCCCTTCGGCGTCAGGTCCATCCATAGCAGGTGTCCCAGCTCGCCGAGCGCCAGGAACTGGCCGTCCGCGGCCAGCAGCGATCCGCGGAACGTTCCAAGGCGCTGCTTCTGCGCCGCGCCGCGCACCTCCAAGGTCTCGGTCCATTCAGGGGTCTCGCGCCACACGACGTTCCCGCTTGCGGCGTCCACGCATGCCAGCGAGGCGTCCGGCTCATTCCGGCCGTCGAACCCGTAGAGAAACCCGTCGCGATAGATCGCGGTATTGAAGTGCAGGCCGAACTCCGGCGTCGTCCACACGACTCGGTGCGTGAAGTCCGGCCGCACTTCCACGAGCGCGCTGCCCGTGCGATAGCTCGCCGACACGAACACCTTGTTGTCGAAGACCACCGGGCAGGAGGCATTCACCGACTCGCGCGTGCGGCTGCGCCACGGAAAGACGAAATCCACGTGCCCACCCGCCGGGTCGATCGACATGAGCCCGCCTGTCGGAGGATCCGACTCGCCGCCGGCAAACACGAACACCCGGCGCCTGCCGTGCATCACCGCCGGCACCGGGGAGGCGTAGCTCGGCCCCCACTCCTTGCCTGCGCGCCATGCCTCGCGTCCGGTCGCTTTGTCCAACCCCGCGACGCACGGTCCGCCCGGCGCGCCGACGTTGACGATCAGCAGCGCGCCTTCGACCAGGGGCGTCGACGCGGCGCCGAAGAAGTCCTGCGGCACTCGGTACGCCGCCCGCAGATCGCGCGTCCACAGCGCCTTGCCCGATCCGAGGTCGAGGCAGTGAATCTTCCCTTCGGCGCTCACCGTATACACGCGGCCCTCGTCGATGATCGGGCTCGATCGCGGACCGTTGTTGTACCCATAGCGATCCTCGAACGCCGTGGGATATCGAAACTGCCACTGGCTCGATCCTGTCTCCGGGTGCAGGCAGTCGACGCTCTCTTCGTTTCCCATCCGGTGGAGGAACACGAGGCGGTCGCCCGCGATCGCCGGCGAGGCGTACCCCGATCCTTTTGGGAACTCCCACACCAGCGGAGGCGGCAGCACGCGGCTCAACTTCGTCTCGGTCGACGTGGCGTTGTGCGACGGCCCGAGGAACGACGCCCAATCGTGGGTCGCGGCCCCCGTCGACAACGGCTTCGGCTTGCGATACACGCGGGCCTGTCCGGACGCGACGCGCCCCGCCAGGGCCTGGGCCGCCAGCGCCTGCAAGACCGAACGCCGTGAAATCAAGGACATGGGTCGATCGCGGCTTCCTTTTTCGCCGGGTCGGCGCGAAGATAGGGGCCGACGGCCATGAGGAGATGACGCGCCCCATCCAGCCTGTGCCCGACCGCAACGCGGAGGCCTCCCTGAACCTTCTGCTGAAGGCGCAGGCCGGCGACGCGGAAGCACTGGAGGCGCTCCTCTCCCGTTATCTGCCCCGCCTGCGACACTGGGCAAGCGGACGGCTGCCGAGGGGCGTCGGCACGACTCTCGACACGGCCGACCTCGTCCAGGATGCCGTCATCAGCGCCCTGCGCCACGTCCACGCGCTCGAGATCCGGACGGAGGGCGCGCTGCAGGTGTACCTGCGCCGCTCCGTCAACGACCGCATCGTCGATCTCTCTCGCCGCGCCGCACGAGGTCCGTCCCCCGTGGAATGCCCGGCAGGCGCCGCCGCCGGGGAGACGTCGCCCCTCGAGGCCGCCGTCGGCGCGCAAGCGCTCGAATCGTACGAGAACGCGCTCGCGACGCTGCGGGAGGAAGAGCGCCAGGCGATCGTGCTGCGGGTCGAACTCGGGCTCGACTACAGCGAGATCGCCGCCCAGCTTGGAAAGCCGAGCGCCGCCGTGGCCCGCGCGACCGTCACGCACGCTATCGCCCGGCTGGCCGGCGAGATGCGCCGCCCCGGGTGACCGCCCCCGTGTCAGCGGAGATTCCAGCGGATGGCCCTCGGTTGCCAGTTCACGAACAGGCTGACGGTCTGGACCAGCTCGACCGGGATCCGCTCCCGCCGGCGGCCGACGCCGTTGAACGCGTTCGGATCGAACCCGGCCGGAAACGCGTACACGCCGTAGTGGACGTTGAACAACGACAGCAACCCTCGCCAGCTGGTCACCTTTCGTCTCGTCCAGTCCGACGGGAAGTGCAGATTGACACGCGCAGGCTGCACGACAACCCCGGCGAAATCGTCGAAGCCGCCCGACGAGAACGAGTACATCCCCCCGCCGGCCGAGAGGTCGAGCACGTCGTGGCGGGGGTCTTTGACCACGCGCCAGGAGAGTGATGGCATCAGCACGAGCAACCGGATGCTGTGCCCTTCGGCGTACTGAGGCGTTCCCTTCGCGACCCAGAAGTCTGCCGCCATGTCGATTGAGACACTCCGTGTTCTGCCATTGCCACAGAGCGACCACAGCACGCCGACAGAGTTGGCGGCCGTATTGGCACGCAACTCCTCGAGTACCGCTGCCCGCAGGTTCTGCAACGCCTGGGTCCCGGACGTACCGGCTTGACGATGCAAGGCGCTCACATCTTCCGTGCTGACGGGAACTTGACGCGGGGACAGTTGCAGTCGCGGGATGGTGCTGGCCGACGCCGCGCCAACCAATCCCTGCCACGCATTCTTTTCCGCTTCCAGGGTTGCCGGGTGGTCGGGATTCGCCAGCGCGCTGGCCAACTCCAGGTCGAACAATCGATCGCCAAGCTCCTGACCCGTATACGGCCGCCCGAAACACACGAGGCGGAAGTCGAACATCTCTCCGTAGAATGGCCCGGGCCCGCTCAAGCGGTCGAGGAGCCCGAACCACGCATCGGCGCGCGCCGGGGTCATCACCACAAGCAGCACAGTGAGCACGAGCGTCACTCTCAAAACTCGCATGCGGCCCTCCGATAGGGAACTCAAGGACGTCGAAGACTAACGATGATTCGCGAGACTCGAGAAGATGTTCTGTTTCCCGCCGGCGCGTTCCAGGTCCGCCGAGTTCTTGCTCACCGTGCGGTTGCGCGGGGACTGGCCCTCCGGGCAGAACAACAGGAAGTCGTCGCCGCGCTCGCCGATGAGGTAGCAATTCGCGCCCCGCCATCGCGCCGCTTCGAACTCGCTGTGCACCAGGAGGCGGTACGGGAAATCCAGCAGCAGCAGCGAGAGCAGCGTGACCGCCAGCCCGGCGGCGACCACGCCGCGGTTCAGCGGTTCGCCGGTCCGCAGCGCCCGTTTCAGCACCGGGTACCAGGAGAACACGCACGCGATGGTCACCCAGATGAACGAGGCGCGATACGCCTGATGGTACGGCTCGAACTCCGGCGACAGGAACGCAAGGTTCTCTGACGCCGCCATGGACACGTTGGGGTACAGGTTCAGCAGCCCGTCGAGAAGTGGCGAGAAGTACCACCACGCGCCGATCAGCACCGACGTCGAGAGCAGCAGGGCCACAGACGCCTGCGCGGCCGCCTCGTCCAGGTGCAGCCGCCGCGCGGATTCGATGGAGGCGCTCTCGCACCGGCTGGCCAGACTCGACGAAGTCACCAGCAGTCGCCTACACACGCCCAGCAGCCCGACCGCCAGCAGCGCGAACGTGAAGAGGACCACCGGCGCGACACTCGACACCACGCCCCAGTAGAGCCACTCGCGAGGGCCTTCGTTTGCGAAGTCCGAGCGGGCGAGGATCGCGTTGAAGTAGCGTGTGTTCACGATGCCAAGCAGCGTCAACCCGGCCGCGACCCCGCCCGCGCTCAGGCCCGAGAGCAAGACGTATCTGGCCCACCGCCGGGTCTCGCCCGGAGCGTCAGCGGCTGCGAGTTGCTCGAGCAGGGCGCCCGCGCTTGGACAGCGCTGCTCCGGGTTGGCGGCGAGCGCCTGCTCGACCGCGCGCGTGAACCGCATCGGAAGGCCAGGCGCGCGCTCGGCGATGAGCGTGTGGCGCCCGGCCCTGTGCGCGGCATGCAGTTCGTCGATCGTCCGCCCCTCGACGGGATATTCTGCGGTGACCAGGCGATACAGGAGAACCCCGACGCTGTAGACATCGCTGCACGCCGAGGCCGGCTGGCCCGCGAGCACCTCGGGGGCCATGTACATCAGCGTGCCTGCGAGCTCGGGCCGGCCTGTCCGGATCGCCTGATCCAGCCGCTGGCCCGTACCGAAGTCCATGAGCACGGTCCGGCCGCTTCCCCGCTCCCGCATGATGTTTCGTGCCTTGACGTCGCGATGCACGAACCCGGCGTGGTGCACGGCCGCAAGCGCCCGGCAGACGTCCAGGCCCACGAGCAGCGCTTCGCGGGCGCCGGAGGTGCCGAAGGCCTGCAGCCGGGACTCGAGCGTCTCTCCGTGCACGAACTCCATGCACAGGCCGACGCGGTCTCCGTGGGACTCGACGCCGAATACGCTGACGACATTGGGATGGCGCACCTTTGCCAGGGCGCGCCCCTCGTGGAGAAGATCGTCCCGGAGCCTGTCGTCGGTCACGTGCCTGCGCAGGATCTTGATCGCGACTTCGCGCTCGAGCTGCGGGTCCCACGCACGGTGGACGCTGCCGAAGCTGCCGGCGCCCACCTGTTCGATCAGCCGGTATCGGCCCCAGGCTTCTCCCGTCTCGTCGGCGTGCGCATCTTCGAGTGCGAGGGTCTCCTCGCCTCTCGGCTCGTTCTCCGCCGCCGCGGACGACCGGTGCACGTCCGCGATCGTGGCGACGATGCGAAGACATTCCAGGCGGTCGCGCTCCGAGGCCGTCCGGGCGCGGGGCGTCAGCGCGTGCCAGGCGACGGGGCGTCCATCGGCCACATCGCCCGCCGCGCCTTCGATCAGGTCATCACCCGACATGTCGCATTTCGTCCTGAAGACAGCCCATGGATAGTGTGTGAGTCGGCGCCCGACATGATAGGACGTTTCCCGCCCGCCCATCGCTCGAATATCACCGGCACGTCGGGAGACCTCCAACCGCAGGCACTCGAGCTGGCGGCGGGCGAGAGACGTCTGGACCTAACGAGGCCTCGGCCCGAAATTGCTGAACAGGTAGTCAAGCAATCTGTCCCGATCCTCATCTTTCACCCTGGCGCCCCACCCGATCATCTTGTTGATTTCAAGGTCCCATTGAGCGCGGGTGAGACGCTGCTGGCGGATGACGTCGCCGTCGTGGCAGACAAGGCACGCAGTCGTGAGCTCGGTCGGCTGTTCAGCGTTGACGTTGGACGGCCGCGCCCGCGGGGCGGTCTCGGAGCGCGCCTTCACGACGCTGACTCCCACGCGCGGCACGACGTTCCAGCCATAGCCGGAGGGATTCCACTCCTGGTCGAATGGTTGTGTGTTGCCGGCCCCGTCCCGGGCTCGAGACAGGATGGTGTAGTAAGCCTCCCGATGCGGTGTCCAGTTCAGTTCCCACGGCCGCCAGCCGAACTGGGTCCGCTGGTCGCGCTGCAGGGTCGCTGGCCTCCAGTGGCGGCCCCCATCGACGCTGATCTCAACGGCCGTGACAGGACCCGCATCGCCGCTCCAGGCCACGCCGCGAATCGCCACCGGTCTGCCGCTGACCACGTGCGAGCCGTTGAGCGGCGCCGCGATGACGCTCTTGATACGGAGACTGGTCACCGGCTCCATTTGCTCGGGAGGGACGGCGGTCCCGGGTTCAACTGGCCCCGTGGGCTGCCGGTACGCGCGCTTCATCCAGAACCCGTCGTGCTCTCTGCCGAGAACCGAAATCGACGTCAGCCATTTGACCCATGAATTGCCTGCCCAGCCCGGAGCCACGACGCGCAGCGGGAAGCCGTGTTTGGCGGGAAGGACCTCACCGTTCATTTCATAGGCAAGAAGCGTATGGGCATCAAGCGCTTTCTTGACTGGAATCGAACGTTGGAAGTCCGGCATCGTGCCAATCGGAACATCCGCACCGTTGAAGAGGATTTCGCTGGCTGATTCCTTGACGCCGGCTCGTTTCAGAACGTCGGCCAGCCTCACCCCTCGCCAGCGTCCGTTTCCTACACCGCCATTCGTCCACTGCAGACCGGGCATCGACGGCTCGTAGAATCCACGCCCGTTGCCCGCGCACTCGAGGACGCTCACCAGTTCGACTGTCGGCAGCCGTTTGAGGTCCTCCATGGTCATCGTCAGCGCGGTGGCCACTTCACCCTCGACCCTCAATCGCCAGTCGCTCATGCTCACGCGTGGCGCGTAGACGTGTGTGCGGACGAAGAATTGCTCGATGGGAGTGATGTAGTCCGAGAAGCCGGAAAGAGACATCTCCAGATCCTCGGGACGGACTGAGCGCACCAGCATGTCGCGCGCGGGGCGATCGTCGCTGGGCTGGAGAAAGGCGCCAGCGACGAGCAGCAAGAATTGTCTGCGGGGCACGTTCATGGCGTTTCCGGTGGACCCTGACCAGATAGGGGGCTATCGAGAACGTGACGCCGCCGTCTGCTGCGCCGCCGCCGCGAAGGGGCCGGCGAGCCTGAGGGCGGCGATTCGAAAGAGGACGCGTCTCATGGTTTCACCCCTGGCGGTTCGCTGACGCCGACGCGCGCGGGACCCCGATGTTCAAGCCCACGGATAGTAACACCACGACCCGGGTTCCTCGCCGAGCGCTCTGCGCCGAGACAGCCCGAATCGGTTATCCTGCGCACGACCGACGGCCGACAGGCCACCGAAAGCGAGAGGAGAACCTATGCGACGGGTCCAGCGGAGTGAACGAACGAGGCGAGCGGCGCAGGTTGCGTCGCTGGCGGTGCTCGCCAGTGTCCTCGTCGACCTGGGGGGCGTGACGGCGCAGAGCCGCGCGCCACGCGTCCAGTCCGTGCGACTGTACGTCTTCGACTGCGGCGTGCTGATTCGGGGAGAGCCGACCAACTACAACCTGGCGCGGGAACAGGTCGGAGACACCAATTTTGCCGATGCGTGCTATCTGGTCGTGCATCAGAAGGGGACCCTCCTGTGGGACGTCGGCATCATTCCCGACGCGCAGATCAGGCCCGGCGGCGTGGAGATCCCCGTCGGCACCCCCGGCAACCGCAACAAGGCGCAGAAGACGCTGAGCGGCCAGCTCGCTGCGCTCGGGTATCTGGCGGCCGACATGACGTACCTCGCCGTCTCGCACGCTCATGCCGATCACGTCGCGAATGCGAACGACTACGCGGGCTCGACGTGG
>Ga0209343_10007954_pt1 | contig 12414 bp, 7 predicted proteins | sample RifCSPlowO2_02_FD_184026 | JGI IMG/M metagenome (GOLD analysis project Ga0209343, IMG submission 184026) | Groundwater microbial communities from Rifle, Colorado - Rifle CSP2_plank lowO2_0.2 (SPAdes) (version 2) | ecosystem: Environmental > Aquatic > Deep subsurface > Groundwater | place: Rifle... | reverse complement strand
CTGCTGCGGTCGGACTGGATGATGGCGTTCGACAGGGCGTTGATCACGAAGCGCGGCGACACGCCGGACAATCCCTCTTCGCCCGATTTTTCACGCATCTTGTCGGCGTCGGAACGCGACACGTTTTCCACGTCCTCGCCGGCAAACACGCGCACCCGGCGGCTCAGGTCGCCCTCTTTGTCGTCGCTGTCCTGCAGGCGGGTGAGCGTGGCGAAAACCGCCGCGACGTGCAACGCGTGCGGATCGAGATGCACTTCCTTGAACGCCTGCGCGCTGGAGGTGAGCTTCTTGTAGATGCGCGCCTCGTCACGATAGGACAAGGTGTAAGGCACCTGCACGATCACCATCCGGTCAAGCAGCGCTTCGTTCTCCGCCTCCTGCAGGAATTTGCGGAACTCGGCAAGGTTGGTGTGCGCGAGGATCGTTTCGTCCAGGTAAATGAGCGGGAATCGGGAGACCTTGACGTTTTTTTCCTGAGTCAGCGTGAGCAGCAGGTACAGGAACTCGCGCTTCACTTTCAGGATTTCGATCATCTCGAGCAGCCCGCGGCTGGCCGCGTACACCGCGCCCGACCACGACCAGGCGCGCGGGTCGCCTTCGTCGCCGTATTCGGCCACCTTGGACAGGTCGACCGACCCCACCAGGTCGGCGATGTCGGCCGTCGTGGGGTCGTGCGGGGCATAGGTGCCCACGCCGACGCGGCCCGCCTCGGAGATGAAGACGCGCTCCACCGGCACTTGCATGAAATCCCCGTGGAACTGGTTCGCCAGGCGCGAGACGCAATACGGGCACAGCTCGCCGGCGATCTCGAAACCGTAGGCCTCGCGGAACGACGGGCGCAGCGTATGAGGAACCACGTGCAGCGGCGACTCGTGCACCGGGCAGCCCTGGATGCCATAGATAGCCCCCGCGTCCGTGTGACTGTACTCTTCGAGCCCGCGCTTGAGCAGGATCACAAGGCTCGACTTGCCCCCCGACGGGGGCCCGAGCAGCAGCAGCAGGCGGCGGCCCACTTCGGAGCCGGCGCTGGCCGCCCGGAAATAGTCGACCAGCCGCTGGAGCGTCTCGTCGATGCCGAAAAGCTCGTCCTGGAACAGCCCGAAGCGCAATTTGCCTTCGTCGTCTTCGTCGGCGCTCGCGCGCATCATGTCCCAGATGTACTGATGGCTGGCCCTGGCGATGCCGCCGGGATCGCCAGGCACAACGTCTTCCAGGAACTGCGCGAAGCTGCCCGACCAATGCGCTGCGCGGTGATCCTTGCTGAACGTAACCAGTGAGTTGACGAATCTGTTTCGCCGCTCGTACTGCCCGGTGTTGTTTCCCTGATTGACCATGGCGCTGCCCCCTTCGGATCGGGAACCGTCTTGATCATACGTCTGCCGGAACCGGTTGGCGTATTTCATTGCGTGTCCCTTTGTAGTAGAAAGCAGATACAACCGCCGCCGAACCGCCGGCGCAATCGTCTAGCTCTATGGACACCTGTTTTGCTCCCGGCGTTCCGGTGTCCATCCCCCAGCAGGCGTAGCACAGCAAATCACGCCCCGGCTGCCGGCGTCGTGACACGCTCATGTGCCGAGCGGACTCCGCTTGAACGTGCAACGGTTGGCCCGCGTTCCGCGTTGACGTTGTTCCGCGGGCGGGAGACCGAACGTTAACTACCGGCTGGGATAGATTGCGCCACGGCCGCGGCGCAACCCTCTTGACGTCATGGACATGGGGAGCGCACCGCGAGTCATGCGGTGCGCGCGTGGCTCAGCCGACCGCTCTTTTTTCCAGAATGTCGATGGCGGGCAGCTTCTTGCCTTCGAGGAACTCGAGAAAGGCACCCCCGCCGGTGGAAAGGTAGGAGATGCCCTCGGCCACGCCGAACTTCGCGATGGCGGCGAGCGTGTCCCCGCCGCCGGCAATGGAGAACGCCGGCGAACCGGCGATGGCCTGGGCGAGCACCCGGGTGCCTCGAGCGAATTGCTCGTGCTCGAATACGCCCACCGGCCCGTTCCAGACGATCGTGCCTGCGTTGTTGATGATCGGCTCCAGTGCCTGCGTGCTCCGGGGACCGATATCGAGAATCATGTCATCCGCAGCAACGTCCTGCACCGCTTTTGTTTCGGCGCTCGCGTCTGCCGAAAGCTGCTTGGCTGTCACCACATCCACGGGCAGCGGGACCTGGCCCCCTTGAGCGACGATGGACGACATGACCTTCCCGGCCGCACCGGCAAGGTCCGGCTCGGCGAGCGACCGGCCGATTCGCGCGCCCGACGCCAGCAAGAAAGTGTTACAGATGCCTCCTCCGACGATCAGCTGGTCGACCTTGCGCGAGAGCGATTCGAGCAGTGTCAGCTTGGTGGAGACCTTGGAGCCCGCCACGATCGCGACCAGGGGACGAGCCGGGTGCTCGAAAGCTCGCGCCAGCGCCTCGGTCTCGGCGGCCATCAGGGGCCCGGCGCACGCCACCGGCGCGAACTTCGCCATGCCGTGAGTGGTCGCTTCGGCGCGGTGCGCGGTGCCGAAGGCATCGTTCACATACACGTCACACAACGCGGCCATCTTCCGGGCAAGCGTCTCGTCGTTCTTTTTTTCGCCCTTGTTGAAGCGGCAATTCTCCAGGAGCACCAGCTCGCCGGGTTTCACATCGACGCCTTCGGTCCAGCCGGTCTTCAGCGGCACCGGCCGGTCGAGCAGCTCCGAAAGACGCTTTGCCACCGGAGCCAGGGAAAACTCCGGCTTCGACTCGCCTTCGGTCGGCCGTCCCAGGTGCGAGGTCACCATCACCGCCGCCCCGGCCTCGAGCGCGCGCCGGATCCCCGGCGCGGAGGCGCGAATGCGCGTGTCGTCCGTTATGGCTCCGCTCGCGTCCTGGGGGACGTTCAGGTCGGCGCGTATGAAGACCCGCTTGCCGGCCAGGTCCAGGTCGGTCATTTGCAGGATGGCCATGCCGCGACCTTTCGAGACGCCGCAGCGCGTTACTTCGCGTTCATCAGGGCCAGGGTCACGTCCAGCATGCGGTTGCTGAAACCCCATTCGTTGTCGTACCAGGCCGACACCTTGACCAGCGTACCGCCGCTCACTTTCGTAAGCGTGGCGTCGAAGATCGACGATGCAGGATGGTGGTTGAAGTCGCTCGACACCAGCGGCTCGCTGTTGTACACGAGCACGCCTTTGAGATCGCCGTCGGACGCCTGCTTCACGGCATTGTTGACCTCCTCGACCGTGGTGGAACGCTTCGCCACGAACGACAGGTCGACGATGGAAACGTTGATGGTGGGCACCCGGATGGCATAACCGTCGAGCTTGCCGTTCAGGTGAGGCAGCACCAGGCCCACCGCCGCCGCGGCGCCTGTCTTGGTCGGGATCATGTTCTGCGAGGCCGAGCGGGCGCGCCGCAGGTCCTCGTGGTACACGTCGGTGAGCACCTGGTCGTTGGTATAGGCGTGGATGGTGGTCATCAGGCCGTTGACCACGCCGATGCGGTCATCCAGCGCCTTCACCAGGGGTGCGAGGCAGTTGGTGGTGCACGAGGCGTTCGAAATGACGGTATGCGAAGCGCGCAGCGCGCCGTGGTTCACGCCGTACACCACCGTGGCGTCCACGTCCTTGCCTCCCGGCGCAGAAATGATCACCTTTTTCGCGCCTGCCGAGAGGTGCGCCGAAGCTTTTTCCTTGCTTGTAAACAGGCCGGTGCACTCGTGCACCACATCGACGCCCAGTTCCTTCCAGGGCAGCTCGGCGGGATTGCGCACCGCGCACACACGGATGCGATCGCCGTTCACCACCAGGTTTTCGCCATCCACGGCCACTGTGCCCGGGAACCGCCCATGGGCGGTGTCGTACTGGGTGAGGTGGGCATTGGTCTTGGCGTTGCCCAGATCGTTGACGGCGACGATCTGTATGTCGCGGGTGCGGCCGCCTTCGTACAACGCCCGAAGAATGTTGCGGCCGATGCGTCCATAGCCGTTGATTGCCACTTTGATTGCCATTGCCAGCTCCGAACAGTCCGACGTTGAAAGGAAGGGGGTCCGAACCGGCCGGTTCGACCCGCCTGGGTTCTTACAATACGCCTCTTACCGCGCGTACCACGGCTTCCACGGTGAAGCCGAAATAGCGGAACAGATCGCCGGCGGGCGCCGACTCCCCGAAACGGTCCAGGCCCACCACGGCGCCGTCCAGCCCGACGTATTTGCGCCAGCCGTCGGTCACACCGGCTTCGACAGCCACGCGCGGCAGGCGCCGTTCGGGCCCGTCCGGCAACACGGTGCTCTTATAGGCCGGCTCCTGCCGGTCGAACACCGAGGTGCAGGGCATCGACACCACTCTCACCGGAATGCCTTGCGCGGCCAGCGACTGCGCGGCACCGAGCGCCAACTGGACTTCGGAGCCGGTCGCAATGATGACGGCGCGGGGTTGTGCCGCATCGGCAATGATATAGCCGCCACGGCTTACGTCGGCCACGACCCCCGGCTCGCGCTGCAGGAAGGGCAGGTTCTGCCGGGACAGCAGCAGCGCGCTCGGTCCCCGGCGCGACGGGGACGCGGCGGCGCGCTCCACCGCGCATCTCCAGGCCACGAACGTCTCCACGCTGTCCGCCGGTCGCCACACGTCCAGGTGGGGAATCAGCCGAAGGCTGGCCGCATGCTCCACCGGCTGGTGCGTGGGACCGTCTTCGCCGAGCCCGATGGAATCATGGGTGAAAACGAAGATGGGGCCCACGCGCATCAGCGCCGCCATGCGCAGGGCGTTGCGCGCGTAATCCGAGAAGGTCAGGAACGTGCCGCCGTAGGCAATGATCCCGCCGTGCAGGGCAAGGCCGTTCATGATGGCGCACATGCCGAACTCGCGCACGCCGTAGAAAATATAGTTGCCGCCGCTGGTGGGCTCGCTGTGGGGTCTGAGCGGCCTCGATGCGGACCAAAGCGTGAGATTGGAGCCTGAAAGGTCCGCCGATCCGCCGACCAGCTCGGGCAGCAGCGGGCCGAGCGCCTCGAGGGCATTTTGCGAAGCCTTGCGCGTGGCGACCGCCTCGCCCTTCTCGATGAGGCCCGTCAGCGTTTTTGTGCAGCAGTCGTCCCAGCCTTCGGGCAGCCTTCCAGCGATGCGGCGCTGGAATTCGGCGGCGAGCACCGGGTGCTCTCGCTCGTAGCGGCGGAACAGCCGCGACCACTTCTTTTCGGCAGCCGAGCCGGCGGCTCGCGCGTCCCACCCGTCATAGACCGGCCGCGGGATTTCGAAGGGCGCATGCGGCCAGCCGATCGCCGCGCGCGTCGCCTGCACTTCCTTGTCGCCGAGCGGCGCGCCGTGTGCGGCACCGGTGTCGGCTTTTGAAGGCGAGCCTTTGCCGATCACCGTCTTGCAGCAGATCAGGCTCGGGCGGCGTCTTTCGCGCCTCGCCTTGCGGATCGCGCGATCTATCGCCTCGACGTCATGGCCGTCGACGTTGCGTATGACGTGCCATCCATAGGCTTCGAAGCGCTTCGGCGCGTCGTCGGTGTACCAGCCTCGGATGCTTCCCTTTTCGGAATCGATGGAAATGCCGTTGTCGTCGTAAAAAGCGACGAGCTTGCCCAGTCCCAGCGTGCCGGCGAGCGCACACGCCTCGTGGGACAGACCTTCCATCATGCAACCGTCGCCCAGAAAGACATACGTGTGGTGATCCACGATTTGCACGTTCGGGCGGTTGAACTCGGCGGCGAGCAGCCGCTCCGCAATCGCCATGCCGACGGCATTCGCTACGCCCTGCCCGAGCGGGCCGGTGGTGGTTTCGACCCCGGGGCTGACGCCGTGCTCGGGATGCCCGGGCGTCTTGGAGTGAAGCTGGCGGAATTGCTTCAGCTCCTCCATGGGCAGGTCGTAGCCGGTCAGGTGCAGCAAGGCATAGAGCAGCATCGAGCCGTGCCCGTTCGACAGCACGAAGCGGTCGCGGTTCGGCCAGGCCGGATTGCCGGGGTTGTGGCGCAGATGCCGCGTCCACAGGGCAACGGCGATTTCGGCCATGCCCATCGGCATGCCTGGATGGCCGGAGTTGGCTTTCTGCACGGCGTCCATGGCGAGGGCGCGCAACGCATTGGCGAGGTCGCGCGTCTCTACGGTGGTGGTTTTTTGCGGGGAAGTTTGCAGTGCGATGCTCATCGGAGACAGCCGGAAAGGACGGCGGCAAAGCGGCTGGAAAAGTGCGCAATTATCGTGGAAACTCGCCGTCTTGGCTATTGAAGCTCGCAACGGCGTAGACGAACAGCAAAGTCCCATGGTGCAGATGGCGTTCCAGCAACCCGCGGATTATCAGCCGGGCCTCGTTCCCCCTGATGCTCTGCCGGAGCGGGCTCTATGGTTCGTGTTCCGGCGCTCGGAGCTGCTCGTGAGCGCCGAACCGGCCGCAGCCGCGGTGCCGCGCGCCGCTCATCCGCAAGCGCTCGGCCTCGGCGCGAGCCGCATGCACTATCTCGGTCGACTGGCTTCTGAACACTGCTTCGCAGCCGAGGTCGCCGCAGACGCCCCAACGCCCGAAGGCTGGTCGTTCCTGGGATTGCGAGCGCTGTTCGGCGTGCTGGACGATGCTGCGCTCGCCCTGGCCGGCCGCGCGCTGCAGATCGTTGAATGGGACCGCACGCACTTGTACTGCGGCGCCTGCGGCGAGCGCACAGTGGCGCGCCTGGCGGAACGCTCGCGTGAATGCAGCGCCTGCGGGCTGGTCGTCTACCCCAGGCTCGCACCGGTGACGATGTGCCTGGTGCGGCGCGAGCGAGCTGTCCTGCTCGCACGCTCGCCGCGCTTTCCTGCCGGCGTCTATAGCGCCATCGCCGGCTTCGTCGAGCCGGGGGAGACTCTGGAGCAATGCGTACACCGCGAAGTGCAGGAAGAGGTGGGCGTGCGCGTGAAGAACCTGCGCTACTTCGCAAGCCAGCCGTGGCCGTTTCCTCATTCGCTCATGATCGCTTTCTTCGCCGATTACGCGGGCGGTGAAGTGAGCGTGGACGGCGTCGAAATAGAGTCGGCCGCGTGGTTCACCACTGGAAACCTGCCGAAGCTTCCTGCTACAATCTCCGTCGCCCGCAAACTGATCGATGCGGCAATTGGGGAGATCGCTGCACCGTAGCCGGCGTCTCCGGTCCTAACTTAACTGTGGGGATTTATGCAAATTGGACGGTATCCATGTGGTCGCCAATTTGTACCGTTGCCGGGGACAGGCGCGGTACCTGACTGACGCGGCTGCACTGCGTCAATTCTGTTTCGACTCCATCACTCGGTCCGGCCTGACGGCGCTGGGCGATCTCTTCCACGCTTTCGATGGAGGAGGAGTCACGGGCGCGGTCGTGCTCGCGGAGTCGCATCTCGCCATACACACCTGGCCCGAGCTGAACAGCGTGACGCTCGACGTCTACGTGTGCAATTACACCCAGGACAACTCCGTGAGGGCGCGCCAGGTCGTCGATGATCTGCTGAAGCTCTTCGATCCGGAGGATTTCGTCCGCCACGAAGTGCCGCGCGACCGGCAGCACCTGTACGAGTTCCTTAACCGGGATTACGGTTTTTTCATCCGCTCCTCCGGGCGCCTGGAAGAAGGCCACACCGGCTTGCAGAGCCTGGAAGTGCACGAAACGCCGCAGTTCGGGAAACTCTTCCGGCTGGATGGCTGCTTCATGACCTCGGAGCGCGAGGAATTCGTCTATCACGAAAATCTGATCCATCCCGCGCTCACCGCCCACCGGGATCCGCGCAGGGTATTGATCATCGGCGGCGGTGACGGCGGTGCGGCCGAGGAGGCGCTGAAGCACCCGGGGGTCGAACAGGTGACGCTCGTGGAGCTGGACGGCAAAGTGGTGGAGATCGCGAAGAAGTACTTCGGCAAGATTCACCACGGCGTCTTCGAGAGCCCGCGCCTGCGTCTTCTGATCCAGGACGGCCTGCAGTTTCTCGCGCAGACCGGCGAGCGCTTCGATTTCATCGCGCTCGATCTGCCCGATCCCATCGGGCCGGCCACCGCACTGTACGAAGAAGCGTTCTTCCGCGACTGCAAGCGCGCGCTGGCGCCGGGCGGCGTGCTGACGCTGCACATGGGCTCGCCGGTGTCGCTGCCCGAACGGGTGAAGATGCACTACGAGAGGCTGGCGCGGGTGTTCGCCGTGGTGCGGCCGTATGTCATGTTCATCCCGCTGTACGGCTGCCTGTGGTCCATGGCCGCCTGTTCGGACACCCTGGATCCGCTCGCCATCGCCGCTTCCGAAGTGGACCGGCGCATTGCCCAGCGGGGACTCGGCGGCTTGCAGTACTACAACGGCGCGACCCACCAGGGCGTGTTCGCACTGCCGAACTTCGTTCGAGAGCTGACCGGCGGCGCCCGGACGGCGCCGCGGCTCGTGGCGACGAAGAAGCGCGCGAATGGGAAATGAGACCGGCCGCGCGAAAAGCTTGCGCGGCCTGTTTCAAAGCCCCGAGCGACACTCGTGTCGCTTTCCCCGCCTGCAGTCATTAAATAGACCGACCGCTGGAAAGATCGGGCTGTGGCTTCGTGGCGCCAGAAATGTGGCGCAAAGCGAGGCCGAGGAACGGGAAATCCACTTCGGGACGGCGGCCGCTCACCAGGTCGGCCAGCGCGCGCCCTGAGCCGCAAGCCATGGTCCAGCCCAGGGTGCCGTGGCCCGTATTGACGTAGAGATTGGGATAGCGTGTTCGGCCGATCGAAGGCAGGTTCGAAGGCGTTGCCGGGCGCAGCCCCGTCCAGAACTGCGCTTCCGACGCGCGCCCGGCTTTGGGAAACAGCCCGAAAGTCCGGCGCACCAGAGCCTGGCAGCGCACCTCGCTCATTCCCGTATCGTAGCCGGCGAGCTCCGCGGTCCCGGCCACCCGCAATCGCGCACCGAGGCGGGAGAAAACCAGCTTGTAGGCGTCATCGGTGAGACTCACTTCGGGGGCTTCGTCGCCCGGCTGCAGCGGAAGGGTCATCGAATATCCCTTCACCGGATAGACAGGCACGCGTACACCCACCGGCCGTAACACCAGCGGGCTGTAGCTTCCCATGGCCACGACATAGGCATCGGCGCGGAGCGATTCTTCTATGCCGGCTTCATCGTCGATGACCACCCGCGTGACCCGGCCCCCCACAACCTCTATGCCGCACACATTTACGCTGTAGCGATAGCTGACTCCGGCGGCGCGTGCCCGCTCTGCAAGGCCGCAGGTAAACAGGCGCGCGTCGCCCGACTCGTCGCTTGCCGTGTAGATGCCGCCGACGATGGACGAGTGCGCATGCGCGAGCGCGGGTTCGATCATCACGCACTGCTGCGGGGTCTTGGGCAGCGAGTCCAGGCCCTCCCGGCGCAGCAGTTCGGCCGCCCGACACGCGCGCTCAAACTCCCTCGCGTTGTCGAAGAAGTGCAGGATGCCGCGCGTGGCCTGATCGTATTCGAGGCCGGTTTCACGCCGCAGTTCGCGCAGCACTTCCCTGCTGTACAGGGCGAGCGCGAATGCCCGCGCAGTATTGCGGCGTGCGCGCCCCGGCAGACATTCCAGCAGGAACTTCAGCCCCCAGATCCACTGCGAAGCCTCGAGCTGCGGACGAAACAAGAGCGGCGCGTCCTCGCGGCCGAGCCAGCGCAGCAACCGGAAGGGCGCGCCGGGGTTCGCCCACGGCTCGGAGTGGCCCACGGAAATCTGTCCTCCGTTGGCGAAGCTCGTCTCGAGCGCCGGCTCCGGCTGGCGGTCCGCGACGAGCACCTCGTGGCCGGCCCGCGCCAGATACCAGGCGCTCGCCGTCCCGATCAGACCCGCTCCCAGCACTACAACTTTCATTCGTCCGCCTGTTGCCGCTTTCAACGCCCTTTTACCAAGAAAAAAGGGGGCCGTCGCCCCCTTTTGTCATGCAAATCCCGCTTTTTGCTTGCGGGCGAGCCGCCCGCGGCCGCACCGATCAGCCCTTGAACGGCACCACCTTCTGGCGCTGCTCGCCCAGGCCCTTCAGCCCGAGAGTCACCACGTCACCCGGCTTCAGATAGGCGTCGCGGTCCTTGATCCCGAGCGCCACGCCGGACGGCGTGCCCGTGGTGATGATGTCGCCGGGCAGCAGCGTCATGTAGCGGCTGCAATACGACACCAGCTTTGCGCACGAGAAAATCATGTTCCTGGTGTTCGAGGCCTGGCGCCGCTCGGCGTTTACGTCAAGCCAGATGTCCAGCAGCTGCGGGTTGGTGATCTCGTCGGTGGTGACCAGCCACGGACCTACCGGACCGAAGGTGTCGCAGCCCTTGCCCTTGTCCCATTGCGACGACTGCATCTGGAAAGCGCGCTCGGAGACGTCGTTGACCACGCAGTAACCGGCCACGTGGTCGAGCGCTTTCTCTTCCGGCACGTACCGAGCCCGGGTGCCGATCACGATGCCGAGCTCCACTTCGTAATCGAGCCTGGTGGAGTCCTTGGGCGTCATGATGTCATCGTTGGGGCCCGAAATGCAGGTGGTGGCCTTGAGGAATATGATCGGCTCGGCCGGAATCTGCTGCCCCGCCTCGCGCGCATGGTCGATATAGTTCAGCCCGATCGCCACGAATTTGCTGATGCCGGTGTAAGGAACGCCGAAGCGCGGATTGCTGCGCACCAGCGGCAGCGATTCCGCCCGTATCTTGCGCAGCCGTGCCAGGCCTTTGGGAGAGATGGTTTCCTGGTCGATATTGGACAGAACTGACGACAGATCGCGCAGCTGACCCTGCGCATCTATCATGCCCGGTTTTTCGAATCCGTTCCTGCCGTAACGACAAAGCTTCATCTTCGTTCCTTCCGTTTTTTTGTTAGGCGCCCCGCGAAGCTTCGGACATGGCCGACCCGGCAAGGGCGCCGGTGCACCGCAGTTCCACCGGTTCGTGTCCCGCCCCTCCCTCCCGCCCCGCGAACCCGCCCGCGGAGCCCCTTCCCGCGAGGCGACCGTTATTAGGGGATGAAAGCTATGATGCGCGGGGACCCAGGACGCGCAGGCGCCCGGCCACCGGCCCGCCCCCCGTATCTTTTTGACAAGTAAAGAATTATATCAGCGGGCAGGCGAATTAGACGAGGGCGACAAAAAAATACGCGTCATATCAAATGCTTGGCGAACAGGCTCGGGCAGGGTTCGCGCGCCAGCGCCGGCATGCGGCCAACGATATCAGGCGCTTGCGTCCAACGCCGCGGCGTCGAGCGGCTGACGGGAGACCCGGCGGCGCTCACCGTCGGTAAGGTAGCGCTTACGTATGCGGATGGACCGGGGGGTCACTTCGACCAGCTCGTCGTCTTCGACGAATTCCACGGCGAGCTCGAGGTTTATGCGGATGGGCGGCGTCAGCTGGATCGCTTCGTCCTTCCCGGCCGCCCGAATGTTGGTGAGGTGCTTCTCGCGGATCGGATTCACCACCAGGTCGTTCTCGCGGCTGTGGATGCCGACCACCATGCCTTCGTACACCCGCTCCCCGGGATTCACGAAAAGGCGGCCGCGTTCCTGCAGCTTCCACAGCGCATAGGCGACGGCGACCCCTTGCTCCGCGGAAATCAGCACCCCGTTGCGGCGCTTGGGAATGTCCGGTTTCATCGGTCCGTACCCGTCGAACACGTGACTCATGAGGCCGTTGCCGCGTGTGAGATTGAGGAACTCCGATTGAAAACCGATGAGACCGCGGGCCGGAATACGGTAATCGAGCCGCACCCGCCCGCGCGCGTCGGGCTGCATGTCGGCCAGGTCGCCTCGCCTGGCCCCGAGCGCTTCCATCACCGGCCCCTGGTGCATTTCCTCCACGTCCACGGTGAGCAGCTCGAAAGGCTCGCAGCGCACGCCATCGATATCGCGCAGCACCACGCGGGGCCGCGACACCGCGAGCTCATAGCCTTCGCGCCTCATATTTTCCAGAAGGATGGTGAGGTGCAGCTCGCCGCGCCCGGACACGACGAACACGTCCGTATCGGCGGTGTCCTCGACCCGCAGCGCCACGTTGCTCTGCAGCTCCCGGTGCAGCCGCTCGCGCAGCTGGCGGCTGGTGACAAAACGCCCTTCCTGCCCCGCGAAGGGCGAGGTGTTGACCTGGAAATGCATGGTGAGGGTCGGCTCATCGACCTGGAGCAACGGCAACGGCTCCGGCTGTTCGACGTCGGCGAGGGTCCAGCCGATGCCGACGTTCTCGACACCGGTCACGAGCACGATGTCGCCCGCGGCCGCTTCCTCGAGCGCCACGCGTTCCAGGCCGCTGAAGCCCATGACCTGGCCGAGCTTCGCCTTGCGCGGTTCGCCTGCCCCGTCCAGCACCGCCACGGTCTGCCCGGGGCGCAGCCGCCCGCGTGTGATGCGCCCGATCCCTATGCGGCCGACGTAGCTGGAGTAGTCTATGTTGCTGATCTGCAGCTGCAGCGGCCCCTCCACGTCCCCTTGCGGTGCAGGCACGTGCTCCAGAATGGCGCGAAAAAGCGGCTGCA
>Ga0209343_10007950_pt1 | contig 12417 bp, 10 predicted proteins | sample RifCSPlowO2_02_FD_184026 | JGI IMG/M metagenome (GOLD analysis project Ga0209343, IMG submission 184026) | Groundwater microbial communities from Rifle, Colorado - Rifle CSP2_plank lowO2_0.2 (SPAdes) (version 2) | ecosystem: Environmental > Aquatic > Deep subsurface > Groundwater | place... | reverse complement strand
GCGGATCGCCCGTGGTCTCGCGCACCCGGGCTAGCGCCCGGCTCATCGCCGACGGGCTCAGCCGCAAGCGTCGGGCCGCGCGCGCGACGCTGCCTTCCGCGAGCAGCACATCCAGGGTGACCAACAGGTTGAGATCGGGTGTCGCCATGCGTCGACCATAGCGCAGTTTGGTCCTGATGTGGCGTCAAACGCACGAATAAAGTGCAAATGGTGCGCCTTCCGCTATGCCAGGCAAAGAACTACGCTTCAGACAGCTCCATTTCGGAGTCGCCAGTAAACGGAGCAGAAAGCGGAGTTCATGTTGAAGTCAATCATTGCAAAACGGGATGAGGCGGTCGCTGGAGGTGCCGGAAGCGCGGAACGGACACCTTCGGTTCGGTGGGCGCTCGCCAGCCTTTCGCTGTCCATGTTGCTGTCCTCCCTCGGCACCAGCATCGCCAATGTGGGCTTGCCGACCCTGGCACAGGCGTTCAACGCCTCCTTCCAGGAAGTCCAGTGGATCGTCCTCGCTTATCTCCTCGCCATCACCACCCTGATCGTCAGCGTCGGGCGACTCGGTGACATCACCGGCCGGAGGCGGCTGCTGCTGGCCGGCATCTTCCTGTTCACGGTGGCCTCGGTCCTGTGCGGCATCGCGCCCACGCTCTGGCTGCTGATCGCCGCCCGGGCGGTGCAGGGTCTGGGAGCGGCCATCATGATGGCCCTCACCATGGCCTTTGTCGGCGAGACGATTACCAAGGCAAAGACCGGTAGCGCCATGGGCTTGCTCGGCACGATGTCCGCGATGGGTACCGCGCTCGGTCCATCGCTTGGCGGCGTTCTGATCGCCGGACCCGGTTGGCGGGCCATCTTCCTTGTCAACCTGCCGCTGGGCATCCTGACTTTTCTTCTGGCGCATCGCTACCTGCCCGTTGATCGCCGGGGGCCGAAGACGGACAGTGCCGGTTTCGACCCTGCGGGCACGCTACTGCTGGCCCTGACGCTCGCGGCTTATGCACTTGCCATGACCATTCGCCATGGCGATGGGCGCGGCAGTTTCGGTTCGCTCAACATGGCGCTGCTGGTGGCGGCTGCCCTGGGCGTCGGCCTCTTCGTGCGCGCCGAGGCGAAAGCCGCATCACCGCTGATCCGATTGGCGATGTTCCGCGACCGAGTGCTGAGTGCGAGCCTGGCCATGAGCGCGCTCGTCTCGACGGTGATGATGGCGACGCTGGTGGTCGGGCCGTTCTACCTCTCCCGTGCGCTCGGGCTCAACGCGGCGCTTGTCGGGCTCGTCATGTCGGTCGGCCCGCTTGCCGCCGCGCTGACCGGCGTGCCGGCCGGTCGCATGGCGGACCGTTTTGGCGCACAACGCATGACCCTCGTTGGGCTTATCGCCACAGCGGCCGGTTCCGCCGTTCTATCCATGATGCCGGCGACGCTCGGCATCCCCGGCTACATCGCCCCCATGGTAGTCATCACCGTCGGCTATGCGCTGTTCATGACGGCCAACAACACCGCCGTCATGACGGATATCCATCCTGACCAGCGGGGCGTCGTTTCCGGCATGCTCAGCCTGTCGCGCAATCTCGGGCTCATCACCGGTGCATCCGTGATGGGCGCTGTATTTGCGCTCGCATCGGCGACGATAGACATCACGACGGCGCGTCCCGAGGCCGTTGCCACCGGTATGCGGATCACGTTCGCAGTCGCGGCGATTCTGATCGTCGTCGCGCTCGCCATCGCGGTTGGAACTTACCGCCGCAGATGGCGCACATGGCGCAATCGGGCACTTGCTCCAGGAGCAGCGTTGCAGGCGACCAAGAAAGATTCGGGATGACCTTGCGGCGCTTTAATCCTAGAAACAGCAGTTGACCGCTCACAAACTTCAGGAAAGCCGCATGTACATTGACTTTTCCCTCTTCGATCGCGTTCACCTTCTGGGTGACAGCGCTATGCGTCCGATTGCCGCTTCTAGGTTAATTCGCTCGGACCCGACCTTCCAGATGAAGGGTGAGTGTCCGTGGATCTCCGTCATCTCCGCTATTTGATTGTCGCAGCGGAGGAAGGAAACTTCCGCTGCATTGCGGCTGGACACGAGGCAATCAAACGTCTCGCGCTGTGTCCGCATGATCGAGGACGAGCCTGGCGCGGACCTGTTTCAGCAAGAGGCCGGCTCGTTGTCAACGCGGCATGGCCGGAGGGCGATCCCTCTGGTTTGGTGGGGCAGTCCCTGCGCGTCGCTCGCGCCATCACGGCGACGTACTGATCCTTCCCAAGCATCACAATGATGCCGGCCACCGGCCGAGCAAGTCGCCCGATCACATTCGATCTTGTGAGCGGCACTGTGGGGAACTTTTCAAGGAGCATCGAACAATCCCGATCTGTGCTCCCGAATATCGCCCGGCCAACGCGGCTGTCAACGGACCATGCCGGACGTTGGAAAACAAAGAGCCCGACTGGCGGGGCTTTTGCGGGCTTTCTGTACTTCCCTGGAAGCCTTTAAACCGGTCTGTGGCGGTGGACGCAGCCTCTGGCGAATCTGTCCCTGTGGATTTTCCCGGTAACAGGGGAAAAAGACTTGTTGCAGCAGAATTTACAAGGGTAATTCAGCCAACAGTGAGTTCTGGTGAGGGTTCCAGCCAGGTACGCAGCCGCCCGGAATTTAAAAGATCTCAAACAAGCCTGCGGCGCCCATGCCGCCGGCAATGCACATCGTGACCACAGCATATTTGACGCCGCGGCGCTTGCCCTCGATCAGGACATGGCCAGCCAGCCGTGACCCCGTCATGCCGAAAGGATGTCCGATGGAGATGGCGCCACCGTCCACGTTGAGCAATTCATCGGCAATGCCCAGGCGGTCGCGGCAATAAATCGACTGGGAAGCGAAGGCCTCGTTCAGCTCCCACAAGCCGATGTCCTGGACTGTGAGCCCATGGCGCGCAAGCAGTTTCGGCACCGCATAGACCGGCCCGATCCCCATTTCATCAGGTTCGCAGCCTGCCACTGCCATGCCCCTGAATGCACCCAGCGGCGTCAGGCCGGCCTTGGCAGCCTCACCCGCCTCCATCATTACGCAGGCTGATGCTCCGTCCGAAAGCTGCGAGGAGTTGCCGGCGGTGACGAAGTCTTCGGCGCCGCGCACCGGCTTGAGCCTGGCCAGACTGTCATAGGTCGTTCCAGGGCGGTTGCAGTTATCGGCCGATATCGTCACTTCCCGCAGGCTGGTGGTGCCCGTTTCCTTGTCAGTCACCATCATGGTCGTCGTGCAAGGAACAATCTCAGCGTCGTAACGTCCTTCGGCCTGGGCCGCGGCAGTGCGCCGCTGGCTTTCGACTGAAAAGCGGTCCTGGTCTTCACGGCTGATGCCGTAGCGTCGGGCGACAACGTCCGCCGTCTCGATCATGGACATGTACAAGGCCGGTTTGTTTTCCTGGATCCAGGGATCAACACCGCTTTCGCCGTCTTCCCGGCTGCGAATTCGTGAAATGCTTTCAACGCCGCCTGCGATCATCGCAGTCGCTCCGTCGCACACGATGCGACCTGCCGCGATGGAGATGGCGTTCAGGCCTGAGGCGCAGAAACGATTGACGGTCGCCCCGGCAATACCGATGGGCAGGCCGGCCCGAATCACCGTCTGACGACCTACATTACGGCCGGTGGTGCCCTCAGGGTAGCCGCAGCCCAGGATCAGGTCTTCAATCCGGTCGGGGTCAATACCAGAACGTTCGACGGCCGCGCGTACAGCAAAGGCCGCCAGAGCCGGGCCGCTTGTGTTGTTGAATTCTCCGCGATGCGACTTGGCCAGCGGTGTTCGGGCGGTGGAAATAAAAACAGCTTCACGGGTCATGCAGTGGTCTCGTTGAGGGTTTGGGTCATCTTGACGGATAGGAATGGTCAGATCACCCGCTGTGGACCGTGGCAATCTGAGTGACCGGCCGCACATTCGTGTAATTCGGAACGTCCTTCGTGATGTCTTTTGCATGCGGGCCAAAGGCAGCGTAAAACGCTTCCGTCGACTCAAAGTACATATGGACGGCAGCACGGTAAATCGGGCGACTGCCGGGCGTGGCGCCCGACAAACCTTCATCGATCTCACATCGGATCATCGCCTCACCAAGAACGCGTTTGACCATGGTCATATGTCTGTCGACGTAGTACGTCATGTCGAAACGCGCACCCTCGTCATTGGGATAAAGAACGCTGACCTTGATCATCTGTTTTCTCCTTTTTTTGCGACGAGTGTCAGGATGTCGTAGCTGGCCACGAGTTCGTCGTTCTGGTTGGTGACCGACACATCCCAGGCGACAACGCCCTGCCCTTGCCCATTGGCATCCTTCTTGTTGCGGTCGATCTTGCGCTTGCAGGTCAGTCGCGCACGGATCGTGTCGCCAATGCCCACCGGCTTGATGAACCGCAAGGTGTCCAGGCCGTAATTGGCAAGGACCGGACCGGGCGCCGGCGAAACGAACAGCCCGGCCGCAGCCGACAACACGAAATATCCGTGCGCGATCCGTTTGCCGAATGGTGATTCCTTCGCGGCCACTTCGTCAAAGTGCATGTAAAAGTAGTCGCCGGATATTCCACCGAAAGCCACGATGTCGGCCTCACCGACGGTGCGTCGATGCGTGAGCAGCGAGTCTCCAATATCCAGTTCTTCGAAGTGTTTCCGGAACGGATGAAGCTCGCTTTCTTTCAGCGATGCCCCACGCATGTATTCACCCGTGATGGCGGCGATCATGGTGGGAGAACCCTGCACCGCCGTGCGTTGCAGGTAATGCTTGACTGCGCGGATGCCGCCCAGTTCTTCTCCTCCGCCCGCGCGGCCAGGTCCGCCATGCTTCAGCTGGGGCAGCGGCGATCCATGGCCCGTCGATTCAACTGCAGCCTCCCGGTCCAGCACCAGCAAGCGGCCGTGCATGGCTGCGGCGGCGGGAACGACTTTGGCAGCGATCTTCGGGTCGCGCGTCACCAGCGTTCCCACCAGGCTGCCCCTGCCCCGCGCGGCCAGGGCGATGGCCTCGTCGATGCCGTCATAAGCCATCAGCGTGCTGACCGGGCCGAAGGCCTCGACATCGTGTACTGCATCGTGCCCGAGAGGCTTTCGACTGAGCAGCAGCGTGGGCGCGAAGAAAGCGCCATCATTAACGCCGTCACCAACAGGCGAGAAGCCGTCACTGGCACCGAACACCTGTTCGGCGCCTTGCAGCAGCAGCGACACCCTTTCGGAGACGTCCGCAAACTGGGCATGCGAGGCAAGAGCGCCCATTCGCACATCCTCGCGCGCAGGATCCCCGGTGACGACCTTGGCAAGCCTGGCCCGCAATCTGGTTGCCACGGCATCGATGTGCTGGCGAGGCACGATCGCGCGGCGAATGGCAGTGCATTTCTGCCCGGCCTTGGTCGTCATTTCCCGCGCCACTTCCTTGACGAAAAGATCGAACTCTTCATCATCCGGTGAAACGTCCGGCGCCAGGATCGCGCAATTGAGCGAATCGGCTTCAGCGTTAAAAGGAATGGACTGGCGGACCAGATTGGGATGCACGCGGAGCCTGGCCGCGGTGTCGGCAGAGCCGGTAAAGGTCACGACATCGGGGCCTTCGAGGCGGTCGAGCAGGTCGCCAGTGCCGCCGATGACCAGTTGCAGGCTTCCCTCGGGCAACAGACCCGACTCCATGATCAGGCGAACGGCCGCCTCGGTCAGGTAGCTGGTTGCCGAGGCAGGTTTGCCGATGCAGGGCATTCCGGCAAGAAAGCTGGGGGCGAACTTTTCAAGCAAGCCCCAGACCGGGAAGTTGAAGGCATTGATGTGCACCGCCACGCCCTGACGCGGAACCAGGATGTGGGTGCCTGCGAATCCACCCTTCTTGCCCAGGGAAATCGCGGGACCCTCGTGCACGAGATTCCCGGAGGGCAGTTCGTTGCTGCCCATGGCGGAATATGCAAACAAGGTACCAGCTCCGCCTTCAATGTCGATCCACCCGTCAGCGCGCGTTGCGCCGGTGTGCGCCGAGACTGCGTAGAGCTTCTCCTTGTTCTCGTTCAGGTATTTGGCCAGGGCCTTGAGGCGCTCGGCCCGTTGCTGGAAGTCCAGCGCCAGCAATGCTGGCAAGCCGACGGTGCGGGCATGGTGCAGGGCTTCAGCAAAATCCAGCGCTTCTGCATGCGTGCTGTAAATGGCCTTGCCGTTGATGGCGCTGCGCAGGACTTGCGCGGGCTCGGAGCCGATCCAGCGGCCGGCGATATAACTTTGAAGGGTAGGAGTCACGATGCGGTTCTCACAAAAGGTTAAAAATCACGCGACGGCAGGGGCCGCTTGCGCAGGTTGTGCGCCGATGCCGAGGTAGGTATCGATGATGCGGCGGTCATGCAGCAAATCTTCCGCAGCGCCTGTCAGGGCGACAGCGCCCATCTCAAGCACATAGGCACGGTCGGCAACCTGTAGCGCGGCACGCGCGTTCTGCTCGACCAGCAGCACGGAAATACCGTGCGTTCGCAGGGATGAAACGACCTTCAACACCTCGCGTACGATCAGCGGCGCCAGACCCAGGGACGGCTCGTCAAGCATCAGGAGGCGGGGCCTGGCCATCAAGGCACGGCCGATGGCCAACATCTGGCGCTCGCCGCCGGACAGGGTGGACGACATCTGGGTACGGCGTTCGCGCATGCGCGGGAATATCTCGAACACCTCCTCCATGCGGGCCTTCTGGTCGCGCTGGCCTTTGCGCCAGCGATAAAAGCCGCCCAGCAGCAAGTTGTCCTCGACCGACATCTCGCCGAAGAGCTCACGCCGCTCGGGCACCAGGGCCACACCCCGCGCGACCATCGCCTCCACGCTGGGCCGTGCGATGTTTTCACCGGCAATGGCCAGCGACCCCTTCGACGGCAAAAGACCCATGGCGGCACACAACAGCGTCGTCTTGCCGGCGCCGTTCGGGCCGATAACGGTCACAATCTCGCCTTCATTGAGATCAAGCGTCACGTCATGGAGCGCCTGCACCTGACCGTAAGAGACACACAGATTCTCAAGGCTCATCAATTTCGTCATGCCGCCCTCTCCATGGGTTCGTCCGCGCCGCCAAGGTAGGCATCCAGCACTCGATGGTTGGCCTGCACCTCAGCAGGTGTTCCTTCGGCGATGACCGTGCCAAACTCCAATACCGTGATGCGGTCAGCCAGATTCATGACAAATTCCATGTCGTGCTCAACCACCAGAATGCCAAGCCCCTCGGCGCGCAGTTGCGCCAGCAACGCAGCCAGGGCACGCTTTTCGAGGTGCCTCAGACCAGCGGCCGGCTCATCAAGCAGCAGCACGGCAGGTTGTCCCGCCAGAGCCCGCGCAATTTCGACAACGCGTTGCTGGCCAAGTGCCAGGGACGCTGCCGGCGCGTCGGCGTGGGCACCAAGACCACACCGCCCGATCTGGCTGCGTGCTTCTTCGAGCAGGGCAGCCTCTTCGGCGCGATCCAGCCGCAGCATCGATGCGACCCAGCCACGTCGGGCTCGGCGGTGAGCACCAAGGGCCACGTTTTCAATCACACTGCGCTGGCCAAGCAAGCGGACATGCTGGAAGGTGCGGCCCAGGCCCAGGGACGCAAACACCCTGGACGGCAGCCTGGCCATGGACCTGCCCATCAGCTGAACCTCACCATCCGTCGGGTCATCCACCCCGGAAATCATGTTGAAGAATGTGCTTTTCCCGGCGCCATTCGGTCCGATGAGGGCGTGAATTTCACCGGCCTTGACGTTCATGGTCACTGCGTTGTTGGCGACCAGGCCACCAAAGCGCTTGGTCACGCCGCTTGCCTGCAACAGCACCTGGCCCGGTGGTGGCAGCGTGCGTTTGGCGAGCTGCGCAATCTTCCCTGCGCGGCGCGGAGTTTCGGGGCGCAAGAACTTCTGGCTGAGCCGTGCGATGGTGGGCCACAGCCCACCGGCAAATCGCTGAAGCACCAACAGCATCAGCAAGCCAAAGACAATCACCTCGAAGTTGCCGGTGGTGCCAAGAAGGCTTGGCAACAGATCCTGCAGTTTTTCTTTCAATAGCGTGATGACAGCCGCACCCAGCACGGCGCCCCAGAGATGCCCGGAGCCGCCCACCACCGCCATGAACAGATATTCGATGCCGATGTTCAGGTTGAACGGCGTTGGATTGACAAAGCGCTGCAAATGGGCATAGAGCCAGCCCGAGATGGCGGCCATCAATGCGCCCAGGACAAAAAGTTTCAGGCGATAGCGTGCCGTGTCGATGCCCATCGATTCCGCCATGACGCGGCCGCCCTTCAGGGAGCGGATGGCGCGTCCTTCGCGTGAGTCGAGCAGGTTATGCAGCAACCAGAGCGCCAGCAGGAGTACCGCCCAGATCAGAACACCGAGCGAGCGCGGCGATGCCAGAGACCACCCCGCCAGGACGAGCGGAGGCACGCCGGTAATTCCGGTCTGGCCGCCCAGAAAGTCCATGTTGCCAAACAGGTAGTAAAGGCTCAGGCCCCAGGCGATGGTGCACAGTGGAAGATAGTGTCCGGAAAGCTTGACGGTCATCGCGCCCAGCGCCCAGGCGACAGCGAATGTGATGCCCAGGCCAAGCACCAAACCGGCCCAAGGCAAGCCTGCCACGCCGATGATTCCGCCGAGTACCGATACGGAGGCCGGCGATGTACACACCCATGCCGTGGCGTAAGCCCCCAAACCAACAAATGCGGCTTGTCCGAAAGATGTCATTCCACCCACACCGGTCAGCATGACCAGGCCGGTGGCGACCAGGGCATAAAGTCCGATGTAACTCATCACCACCACGGTGAATTCCGGCAGCCAATGCCAGGCGAGCGCAAGCAGAACAACTGACGCGACAGTCAGCTGGCGCCGGGTGATGAACCCGCGTACGGGACCCGTCGTGGCCGTTGAGGGGGCCAACGGAAGATGCGGCACGGGGGTGCTCATTCTTCGTCCTCCACATGACGACTGAACATGGAGCGCCACCAAAGTACCGGAATGATCAATGTGAACACCAGGACCTCTTTGAATGCGCTGGCCCAGAATGAAGAGAAGGACTCCAGTTGGCCGACCAGCAGTGCACCGGCGAGCGCGAGCGGGTAACTGGCCAGCCCCCCGACGATGGCAGCGACAAAACCTTTCAACCCGATGAGAAATCCCGTGTCGTAGTACACGGTCGTCAAGGGCGCGATCAGCAAGCCGGATACCGCCCCAATCAATGCGGCCAACGCGAAGCTCACATCACCGGACAACTCGGTCGGTATTCCCATCAGTCGGGCACCGACACGGTTCATGGCCGTCGCGCGCAAGGCCTTGCCAATCATGGATCGACCAAAGAACAGAAACAGCAGGACGACCAGCGACAGGGTGACGCCGACCACCACGATCGACTGACCTGTGATCTGCAGCCCGCCAATGTCAAAACGTGCCTCTGAAAACGCCGGCGTGCGCGATCCTTCGGCGCCGAAAAAAAGCAGCCCCAGTCCAACCAGCACGCCGTGCAGTGCGACGGAGACGATCAGGAGCATCAGGACGGTTGCATTGGCAAGAGGCCTGAAGGCGAGTCGGTACAACAGCGGCCCCAGCGGGGTAATCAAAACAATGGTGGTGACAGCCTGAGCGGCCAGCGACTCCGGCTTCAAACCCAGTACCAATGCGGCTGCCACCGCCGGAAGCGCGACGCACCAGACCAAAGCAGAGGTCCAGTCCACCGCGGCGCCCCGCTTCCAGCGCCAAACTTCAACCACCAACACCATGCCCGCCAGTGCGAGCAAGAGCCACAATGTGGTCGGCGTGCGTCCGGCGTGAAGCATGGCCATCGAGAGCGCACCAAACGCGACAAATTCGCCCTGCGGAATAAAGATGACTCTTGTCACCGAAAACACCAGTACCAACGCGAGGGCCATGAGCCCGTACACCGCGCCGTTTACCAGGCCGTCCTGCGCCAGCAGCAGGGCGATTTGCGCATCCATGGAATTCCCTTCTTTGACGAGGCCGGTCAGGCCGTGATTTATCGCTCACCAGGTTTATGACCTGGCAAGCGTTCGGGGTTAAAAGGAAGGGGCGAGATCAGGGCTGGTATTTCCAGGTGCCGTTTTCAATCTTGACCATCACGCGTGCGCGCTGGTCAAGACCCAGATGATCGGTGGCGGACATGGAAAAAATCCCGTGGGCGCCAGGCACTTCCTGCAGGCTTTCGAGTGCATCGCGCAACGCGGCGCGGAACTCGGGTGTGCCTGGCTGCGCCTTCTTGAGGGCGATCGGCAATGCCTTGATCATCAACAAGCCGGCATCCCATGCGTGAGCACCAAAGGTCGAAACGCTGCCTTTTCCGTTGGCGCTTTCGTAGGCCGCGACATAGGCCTGGGCAGCTTTTCGCACCGGGTTGGAAGCCGGAAGCTGATCGGCCACCAGAACGGGACCTGCGGGCAGGAACGTACCTTCAACATCTTTGCCACCAACCCGCAGGAAGTCTGCATTGGCAACGCCGTGGGTTTGATACATCTTGCCGGCGTAACCCCGCTCCTTGAGCGTTTTTTGCGGAAGAGCTGCCGGAGTTCCTGAGCCGGCGACCAGTACCGCGTCAGGCTTGGCGGCTATCAGCTTGAGTGTCTGGCCCGTGACGGAAGTGTCTGCGCGGCCGTAGCGCTCGTTCGCGACCACGGTCAGGCCCTTGAGTGCGGCAGCCTTGGAGAATTCCTGATACCAGCCTTCCCCGTAGGCATCAGAGAAGCCAACGAACCCGACGGTCTTGATGCCCGTCCTGGCCATGTGCTCTGCGATTGCCAGCGACATCATGATGTCGTTCTGGGGCGTCTTGAACACCCATTTGCGTTTCGCATCCATAGGCTCCACGATGCGTGCCGATGCCGCCATGGAGATCATGGGCGTCTGCGCTTCGGACACCACATCGATCATCGCCAGGGAGTTCGGCGTGATCGTGGAGCCCAACACGATGTCCACCTTGCTTTCGATGATCAGTTTGCGCGTGTTCGCCACGGCGGCTGTCGTGTCCGACGCGTCGTCCAGGACGATGTAGTTGATCTTCTGCCCCCCGATGGTCTTGGGCATCATGGCAACGGTATTTTTCTCGGGGATACCGAGGGACGCGGCCGGACCGGTTGCAGAAAGGGTGACGCCGACATTGATGTCTGCGTAGGCGGAAAGTGCCGTTGTGATCAGGCTGGCCAGGATAAGTGATTTGTGAAATTTCATGGATGTCTCCGTCGTTGTTGAATCTATGGTTGAGTTGCTCTGGCTGGCATTAGTGGACGGCCGCTGCCGCCTTGTCACCATCAGGTCTTACCCCGACTGGCTGTGGTTTACCGTTCATCGAAGGACAGCACGACACGGTCCGTTAGCGGATGCGCCTGGCAGGTCAAAATAAAACCGCTGGCCACTTCTTTCTTGTCGAGTGCAAAGTTGCGCTCCATGCGCACTTCACCCTCCATCAATTTCGCCCGGCACGTTCCGCACACGCCCGACGTGCAGGAGTAAGGCACCTCGAGTCCGGCCGCCGATGCGGCATCCAGAATGCTTGGCTGATCCCTGGAAAATGAAATCTCGCGTTGCAGGCCGTCCCGGATGATCACGATGCGGGCCTGGGCCGCATCGCCTGGCCTGGCTTCATGGACGACAGCGCCGACGGCTCCGGCGGCAGCAGCGTCCGCGGACAATGCCACACCGAAGCGTTCAATGTGGATGCGCTCTTCCGGTACGCCGGCCGCCAGCAAGGCGGCTTCGGCCTCGTCATTCATCTGGAACGGGCCGCAAACAAAGGCGTGGTCGATGGTCCGGGCAGGCACGACACTCTTCAGGAACTCGCCGATCTTCTCGCGATTCATCACGCCGTGATTCAGCGGCGCATCCGTGTGTTCGTCGGAAAAAACGTGCTGCAATACCAGCCGGGTCATGTAGCGATTCTTGAGGTCTTCGATTTCCTCCTTGAACATCGTCGACTGCACAAGGCGGTTCCCGTAGATAAGGGTAAACCGGCTCATCGGTTCGCGCGCCAGCACCGTTTTCATGATCGACAGGATAGGGGTGATGCCGCTGCCGCCGGCAATGCCCACGTGATGCCTTTTGGACGCAGGGTCGAGCGGAACGAAGAATCGACCTTGCGGTGCCATCACGTTCACGGTATCACCGACACGCAGGTTCGCATTGATCCAGTTTGAAAACACGCCTCCCCTGACCTTGCGCACCCCCACACGCAGCTCGCCGTCGTCGACGCCAGCGCAAATGGAGTAGGAGCGGCGCAGATCCTGCCCGTCAATGTCGGTGCGCAAGGTCAGATACTGGCCCTGTGTGAAACCAAACACCTCACGCAACTCATGGGGCACATCAAAGGAGACGATAACCGCTTCCTGGGTGTCGGGCTCTATGGCGCGGACGCGAAGCGGATGAAATATGACGCTCATTTACTCTCCATATCTATGTATGTCT
>Ga0209343_10007948_pt1 | contig 12419 bp, 13 predicted proteins | sample RifCSPlowO2_02_FD_184026 | JGI IMG/M metagenome (GOLD analysis project Ga0209343, IMG submission 184026) | Groundwater microbial communities from Rifle, Colorado - Rifle CSP2_plank lowO2_0.2 (SPAdes) (version 2) | ecosystem: Environmental > Aquatic > Deep subsurface > Groundwater | place... | reverse complement strand
TGGCAGCCGTGCTGCTGGGCTACCTGATCGGCTCGCTGTCGTTTGCCGTCATTGTCAGCCGCGTGATGGGGCTCAATGATCCGCGCACTTTTGGCAGCAAAAACCCGGGCGCGACCAATGTGCTTCGCTCGGGCTCCAAAACGGCAGCCATCGTTACGTTGTTGCTCGATGCGGCCAAGGGCTGGTTGCCGGTCATGCTGGTCAGGTGGTATGGCAAGCCCTACGGGATGGAAGAGGGCACCATGGCGCTGGTCGGGCTGGCTGCTTTTGTCGGTCATCTGTACCCGGTGTTTTTCAACTTTGCCGGTGGCAAGGGCGTGGCCACGGCGCTCGGGGTGCTGCTGGGCCTGAGTCCGATTCTGGCGCTGGCCACCGGGGCCACCTGGCTCATCATGGCTTACTTTTTTCGCTACGTGTCGCTGGCCTCGCTCACGGCGGCGGTGTTCGTGCCGGTCTACTACGTCTTTGGCGATGGCATGGCCTGGTATCTGAACAAGGGCGTTCTGGCGGCGCTGTGCGCCATGTCGCTGCTGCTCATTTATCGCCATGCCGAGAACATCAGCCGACTGATCAAGGGGACCGAGTCGCGCCTGGGTAAAAAAGCCAAGACCGAAGGTCAATCATGAAGCTGTGCGTTCTGGAAAACGATGTGCTCGACCCCGAGCTGGCGGCCCGTTTTAGTGGCTTTGGTGACATGTTCCGGCGCATGTTTGCGGCGGCCGGCGCCGACTGGACGGTGGAGATTTTCAACACGGTGCAGGGGCAGTACCCGGCCTCCTACGACGACTTCGACGCGGTGCTGCTCACCGGCAGCCGGGCTGATTCATTCTCGCAAGAGCCCTGGGTGCTGGCGCTGCGCCAGCAGGTTGACCAACTGTTGCAGGCCAAAAAGAAACTGCTCGGCGTTTGTTTTGGTCACCAACTGATTGCCCTGTGCCTGGGCGCCGAGGTGGGGCGTGCGCCGCAGGGCTGGGGCGCCGGGCGCATGCGCTACCAGTGGCACACGCCGCAGTGGGCGCAGGGCCGCACCGACATTGCGCTGTTGGCCAGCCACCAGGACCAGGTCGTTGCGCTGCCTGCGGGTGCCACGCTGCTGGCCAGTAGCGAGTTTTGTCCGGTGGCCGCCTTTACCGTGGATCAGCAGGTGCTGTGTGTGCAACCGCATCCCGAGTTTGTGGAAGATTTGAGCGCCTACCTGCTGAACAAGCGACGCGCTCTGCTGGGGGAAGCGCAATACAGCGCCGCCACTGACAGCCTGGCCCTGGGCCATGACGGCTTGCACATGGCCCGCATGATGGTCGCGTTTGTCGAAGGAAATTTGTAACAAATAGGCCTCTAGCCCCCGTAGAATAAGGGTGTATAGCTATCAAAAAGATAGTAATAGTACGGCTACGGATGTTGCGCGGCATAGGCGCCGAGTTGCAGGATCAAATGATGGTTCAAGCGGTCGTGCACGCTTGACGTGGGCACGGCGGCCCGGATGCCAGGGCTGCCGCTGGCGCTGCGGTGCAGGCGCGGCGGGTTCAGCCGCATGCCGGCTGGGTTGGTCACGATCGCCAAAATAGGCCGGTTCGGGGTGTCGCTGCGACGTACCACCACGGCCACCTCCTGGCTGTCCAGGCGCACATAAGTGCCGGGTGGAGACACGCCCACCACCCGCACCAGCACATGACCCACTTCATCGTTCTGAGCTATGGATTGGGTGATGATGGCGCGTGCCGAATCGGTGGCACTGCGGCCTTCACGCGATTTACGGGGGCTGATCATGGCGGCGTAGCGGTCCACCATGCGCAAGATGCGGGCCAGTCGGCGCTCGGGCGGCAGGGCGCGCAACTCGCCCTGGTCCGTGCTGTCGTCATGGTGCAGGGCCAGGGTGTCGAGCCACAGCGCGTCAAGCACGCCCAGGTCGGCCAGCATGGCGGCGCCCTGGGCGGCGTGGGTGCGAATGGTTTCCTGTTGATCCGGGGTGGGCCGCTCCAACTGGCTGGCCAACTGGTCCTGCAGCGCCGTCATTGCCATGTTCATGGTCAGGGCCGCATGCACCAGGCTGTTGCGCTCGTCCTGCGGGAGCTTCAGTTCCACGGCGATCAGGTGGCACAGCACCGCGCTGACCAGCGCGTGCGAGGCGCTGTAACCCACCGGCGAATTGGTCGCCAACTGGAACAGCAAATACAAACCGACATCGGTGTCGCGCGCCAGCAGGCCCTGCAACCAGCGGTCGTACTGCCAGACGCGTTTTTCAAACTCCTGAATGCTGGCCGGGCGGCCCAGAATAATGCCCAGGCCCGCCTCCAGATCGGACCAGAGGCCGAGCAGGTCTTCGTATTCGTTTTCGGTCTGGACGGTCACGCGCGGGGTCCTCAATTTTCATCAGTCGCGAAAATTATCGAAGCTCAGGGGTACTTCGGTGATGTCTTTTTTGATCAAGGCCATGGCCGCTTGCAGGTCATCACGTTTGGCGCCGGTGACGCGCAATTTGCTTTCCTGAATGGCCGCCTGCACCTTGATCTTGCTGTCCTTGATCAGGCGCTGGATTTTCTTGGCCAGCTCGGTCTCGATGCCGTTGCGCACCTTGATGACTTGCTTGACCTTGTCACCACCTATTTTTTGCACCTCGCCCTTGTCCAGGAAACGCACATCAACGCTGCGTTTGGTGAGCTTGTTGCGCAGAATATCTTCGATCTGGCTGAGTTGAAAATCAGCGTCGCCCGTCAGGGTGATTTCCTTGTCCTTGAGTTCAATGGCCGCGGGCGTGCCCTTGAAGTCAAAGCGGGTGGTGATTTCCTTGGTGGTGTTTTCCACCGCGTGTTTGACGTCCACCATGCTGGCTTCGCAAACTGTGTCAAAAGAAGGCATTTGAGTTACTCGATAAAAATTTGCCCGCCCTGAGCCTGTGCAAGAGCGGCGCGCTTGGTTCCAGAAAGAGCTTCAACAGGCTCAGCCCGAACGGGAGTGCGGACACTCCCAATGCGACAATCCCGCCATGTTAGTCGAGAAAAATGTTCCCCTGCAGGCTTTCAATAGCTTTCACATCGTGGCCAAGGCGCATGCGCTGGTGCGCATTGCCAGCGAGGCGGATTTGCACGCGCTGCTGGCCGACCCCGAGCTGCGTGCCAGTCCCAAATTTGTGTTGGGCGGTGGCAGCAATATTGTGCTCACCGGCGATGTCAAAGCACTGGTGCTCAAGGTTGAACTGATGGGCCGACGGCTGCTGATGGAGACCGACAAAGCCTTCATCGTGGAGGCCGGTGCGGGCGAGAGCTGGCACGAACTGGTGGCCTGGACGCTGGCACAAGGTTACCCGGGGCTGGAAAACCTGGCTTTGATTCCCGGCACCGTCGGCGCGGCGCCGGTGCAGAACATCGGCGCCTACGGTGTGGAGTTGCAGGACCGCTTTGATTCGCTCGATGCCATCGACCTGCAGACCGGGCAGGTCTTCACGCTCCATGCGGCGCAGTGCGCGTTTGGCTACCGCGACTCGGTATTCAAACATGGGGCTGGGGCGGCGCCGGATGGCACGGTGGCCGGTGGGCATCAGGTGCTGGGCCTGAAGGACCGCGCGCTGATACTGCGGGTTCGCTTTGCCTTGCCCAAAAGCTGGAAGCCGGTGCTGGGTTATGCCGATCTGGACAAGAAAATGGCGGAGCATCAATGCGCGCAACCGACCGCGGAGCAAATTTTCGACTGGGTATGCGAGGTTCGGCGTGCCAAGCTGCCGGACCCGCAAGTCATCGGCAACGTCGGCAGCTTCTTCAAGAACCCAACGGTGACGCCCGAACAGTGCGTGGACATCATTGCGCGCGACCCCAAGGTGGTGCATTACCACCTGGCCGACGGCAGCGTCAAGCTGGCGGCTGGCTGGCTGATTGACTCCTGCGGCTGGCGCGGCAAATCGGTCGGCCAGGCCGGTGTCTATGAAAAGCAGGCGCTGGTGCTGGTGAACCGCGGCGGCGTCGACAGTCCCTTTGGTGCCACCGGCGGTGAAGTCATGACGCTGGCGCGCGCCATCCAGACCAGCGTCTATGAGCGCTTTGGCATCCGGCTGGAGCCGGAGCCGGTGGTGGTTTAAGTTTATTTTTTAGCGCGCAGGCGGGTCAGCTCGGCCTGGGTGTCGCGCCACAAGTCCATGCCGACGTTGGTTGCAATGCCCGCGTTCACACGCGTCAATTTGTCGCGCATGCGCGCCGCTTCCGTGGGCGCGAGCACCGTCACTTGCATGCCTTTGCTCTTGAGCTCATCGAGCGCCTTGGCGGCTTCGGCTCGTGTGTCCTGGCGTTCAAAGTCGCGGCTCTTCTTGGCCGCCGTCATCAGAACAGCACGCTCGTCCTTGCTCAGGCTGTCCCACCATTTTTTGCTCGCCAGCACGATCCACGGGCTGTAGACGTGGTTGGTCACGGTCAGGTATTTCTGGATTTCATAGAACTTGCTGGAGAGGATGGTGTTGTAGGGGTTCTCCTGGCCATCCACCGCCTTGGTTTCCAGTGCGCTGAACAACTCGGAAAATGGCAGCGGAATGGCGTTCGCGCCCAAACTCTTGAAGCTGTCCAGGAACACGTTGTTCTGCATCACCCGCAGCTTGATGCCATTCATGTCTTCAAGCTTGGCGACCGCATGTTTGCTGTTGGTCAGGTTGCGAAAGCCGTTTTCCCAGTAGACCAGGCCCACCAGTCCTTTTTCTTCCAGCTTGGCCCTGACCCGGTCACCGAGTGGCCCGTCCAGCACCGCATCGGCTTCCTGCGCGTTGTTGAACAAGAAAGGCGTGTCCCACAAGGCCATTTCCTTGGTAATGCCGACCAGGGTGGCGGTCGAGCCGACCATCATTTCCTGCGCGCCGCCAATCAGCGCTTGCTGCATCTGGATATCGGAACCCAGGGCCGCGGCCCCGATGGCGCGCAGCTTCATCTTGCCGCCCGAGAGTTTGGCAACTTCGTCGGCCAATACCTTGGTGGCACGGCCCTGGTTGGATTGCTCGTTCAGGCCGTAGCCAAAGCGGATCAAACGGGGTTTGATGTCTTGTGCGCTGGCCAAGCCACCGGCCAGCAGGCTGGCGCCGACGGCGCAAGCGATGAGGGTTCGTCGAATCAGGGTCATGAAAATTTCCTAAGGGTTATGGAACAGGGAAACGAAAACAGGGTGGCCGACGCTTGCCGGTTAGCGCATCCAGGCCAGCGGCGCGGTCACGATCTGCGGGAACAGCACCAACAGCAGCAAAATCATCGCGTAGGTGATGAGAAACGGTTTGACACCTTTGACGACTTCATACATGCGCATGCGCCCGACGCCGGCCACCACGTTGAGCACGGTGCCCACGGGCGGCGTGATCAGGCCAATCGAGCCGTTCAGGATGAACATCAGACCAAAGTAGACGGGGTCAATACCGGCTTTGACGGCAATCGGCAGCATGACCGGCGCGATGATCAGAATGGTGGGTGTGAGGTCCAGCGCGGTCCCGATCATGATCAATATCACCATCATGACGGCCATCAGCAGCTTGGGTTGCCCGATCAGCGGGCCCAACCATTCCGACAGCGTGCCGGGCAAATCGGCTAGCGTGATCATGTAGCTGGCCACCTGGGCGCCGGCGCACAGGAACATGACGACCGCCGTGGTCTTGGCCGCGCGCACCAGCACACCGTGCAGCTCCGCAATTTTCATCTCGCGATGGACAAAAAAAGCGATCACCATGGCGTAAAAAGCGGCCACCACCGCGGCTTCCGTGGGCGTGAAAATACCGGTTTTCATGCCACCGATGATGATGATGGGCATCAACAAGGCCCAGAAGGCCTTGACGGTTTCATGCACGCGTTTGGCAAAGGGCAAGGGTGTGCCGGCGGGCAGGTCGATCTTGCGCAGCTGCAGTTTCCAGGCCACGATCAGGCCCGCCCCCATCATCAGGCCCGGCACAATGCCAGACATGAACAAGGCCGAGATGGAGGTGTTGGTGGTGACGCCGTAAATGATGAACGGCATGCTCGGTGGAATGATCGGGGCAATAACCCCGCCTGCGGCAATCAGCCCGGCCGAGGTGGACACAGGGTAGCCGTGGGCTCGCATCATGGGCAAAAGAATGGTGGCCAGCGCGGCCGTGTCGGCCAGTGCCGAGCCGCTCATGCTGGCCATCAAAATGGCCGCGCCGATGGTGACGAACCCCAGGCCGCCACGGATGTGGCCGACCCAGGCTTGGGCCATGGTGATGATGCGTCGACTGATGCCCCCCGCGTTCATCAGTTCGCCGGCAAGTATGAAAAAGGGCACCGCCAGCAGCGGAAAGCTGTCCACCCCTGCCACCAGATTTTGCGCCAGCAACTGCGTGTCCCAAAAATCGAGCACCCAGGCCATCGAGGCGCCGGTGAGTACCAGGGCAAATGCCATGGGCGTGCCGATGCCCATGAAGGCGAGCATGCCGACAACGAAAACAATAGCAACCAAACCTTGATTCATGGGGGCTTTCTTGTGTTTTTGGGGTTCAGTTACTCGACGTCAGACGACGCATGACCGAAGTCGATGGGGTGACCCCTGATCAGCTTCACCAAGGCCATCAAACCAATGGCCAGGCTACACAAGAACGCTGGCAAGGGCAGCAGCGCCTGTCGGTAACCCAGCACCACGCTGACGCTGTCCATGCCCACGATGACCTGTTGCCATGCGCCCCAGCCCAATAGAACGCAGCTGAGGATCACCAGGGCGTGAATCAGCCGTGTGGCGACCCCGAGCGCGCCTTCGCGTCCGGGTTCCAGCAAGGGGTGCAGCAAGCTGGTGAACGCCATGTGCTCGCCCTGCGGGTAGGCGGCCGTGGCACCAATGAACACCATCCAGACAAACAGCAGGCGGGAAAGTTCTTCGCTGGCTGCCAGGCCACTGCCAAAACCATAACGCAGGACGACGTTGATGAAGACGGAGCCCGCCATGATGGCCAGGCACAGGGCCATCAGCGTATTCAAGAAATTGATGATGCGGGAGTTGTTCATTTGAAGGCTTCCTTCTGTGGCTGGTTCAACCAATTCGCGACGACCATGCTGAGTTGATCGAGTGGTTGGGTGGCATCAACTCGTAGCACACCGGGCTCGCCGACCGGGGACTCCAGCGTGGCGAACTGGCTGTCCACCAGGCTGGGAGGAAAGAGGTGTTCGCCGGCGCGGGCTGTCACGCGTTGGCGGGCAGTCGCTGGATCGATGTCCAGAAACACAAAAAGCAGGCCCGGTACCTGCGCACGCAAACGGTCGCGGTAGGTGCGCTTGAGTGCCGAGCAGGTCAACACGGCACCGCCCTCATGCTGTGCCAGGGCCAAGCCCAGCGCAGAGAGCCAGTCGGCGCGGTCGGCATCGGTGAGCGCCAAGCCCTGACGCATTTTGTCGAGATTGCTAGCCGGGTGAAATTCATCCCCTTCGATCAACGGCAAGCCCAATGTGCTGGCCAGTGCTTGTCCGGCGCTGGACTTGCCGCAACCGGCGACGCCCATCATGACAATGGAATTCATATGTTGGATAGCGCTATCTTAATAATTTTAAAAAAACGGAATGCACTGGAAACATTCCGAAGTGTGGGTTTTGACGAATAGAAATTTATGCGCTTGTTGAAACGGAAATTCAGTAAGATAGCGCTATCTTAACGCCAGTCTTGGCCAAAAAAACAAGGGTAAACCCTTACTCATGAGTACCACATCCCGAAAAAGCCGGGCTTCAGGGCGCATCACATTGGACGACGTGGCTTTGTCCGCCGGGGTCAGCCGGATCACCGCCTCACGCGCCTTGCGTGGTGAACGCAGTGTCGGCGCCGATTTGGTGGCCCGCGTGGCGACAGCGGCGGCCACCTTGGGCTACGTGCCAGACCCCGCCGCGCGGGCCTTGGCCAGCGCCCGCAGCCACACCGTGGTGGTGCTGATCCCGCTGCTATCGAACAACTTGTTTGTTGATCTGCTGGAGGCGGTGCAGCGCTCGCTGCATGCGGCCGGTTATCAGGTGCTGATCGGCGTGACACATTACCAGGCGGAGGAAGAAGAAGCTTTGCTGGCCAGCTATCTCTCTCACCGGCCGGCCGGTCTGCTGGTCACCGGTTTTGACCGCACCGCGCGTTGCCGCGATTTGATTGCCCGCAGCGGCGTGCCTTGTGTGCATCTGATGGAAATCTCCAACGATCCGGCGGTGTATTGTGTCGGCTTCTCGCAGGCCGATGCGGGGCGCGCCATGACCGAGCATTTGTTGCAAACCGGGCGCCGACGCATCGCGTTTGCCGCTGCGCAGTTGGACCCGCGGGTGATGCAGCGCCTGGTGGGCTACCGCGAGGCCTTGAGCGCCGCCGGCTGCTACGATCCCGCGCTGGAATGGCTCAGCGCTCAGCCATCCTCCCTGGCGCTGGGCGCCCAGTTGCTGGAACAGTACCTCGCACGGCATCCCGATGTGGATGCCATCTTTTTTTGCAATGATGACCTGGCGCAAGGTGGCTTGCTGGCGGCGCTGCGTCTGGGCATCCAGGTGCCGACACGGCTGGCCATTGCCGGCTTCAATGATCTGGCGGGCAGCGATCAGATGTGGCCGCCACTGACAACCATTCGGACCCCCCGCGTTGAGATCGGGGAAAGCGCGGCGACTATGCTGCTGCAGCTCATGCGGGGCGAAACGGTCAGCAGACACAGCGTCGATGTGGGTTGGCAATTGGTGCAGCGTCAAAGCACGTGAGCCGTCATTTGTCCAGTTTCATTGACTTTTTGCAGTGGCGAGGCTTGCGTCGTGGGCAAAATAGGCGCATGAAAAAGGTACTCGTTCTCGGTGGCACCGGCTTTGTCGGCACCCAGCTCTGTCCAAAACTGCTCAGCCAGGGCTGGCACGTCACGGTGCCGACCCGCCAACGCGCCCATGCGCAGCATCTTCAGCCCTTGTCCGGGTTGACCTTGCTGGAACTCGATGTGCACGACGAGGCGGCGCTGACCCAAGCGGTGGCGGGCCATGACGCCGTGGTCAATCTGGTGGCGATCCTGCATGGCGATCAAGCGGCATTTGACAAAGTTCACGTCGCCTTGCCGCAAAAGCTGGCCCGGGCCTGTCGGGCAGCCGGTGTCAAGCGCGTCGTGCATATCAGCGCCCTGGGAGCGGACGCGCAAAGCCCCAGTTCAGCGCCGTCCATGTACCTGCGCAGCAAGGGGCAGGGCGAGGCGGTGTGGCTGCAGGCGGCCGGTGTCGGCCCGCAAGCCGCGTTTGACCTGACGATTTTTCGACCCAGTGTGATGTTTGGCGCCCGGGACAAGTTTCTCAATGTCTTTGCCAGGCTGCAAAAAGTGTTGCCCTTCATGCCGCTGGCGTGTGCTGGAGCGCGCTTTCAGCCGGTGTGGGTGGACGACGTGGCCAGCGCCGTGGTGAAAAGTCTGATGCCAGGAGACGCGGGGGTGATGGCACCTGCCGCCAGCCCCAGGACCATTGAAGCCTGCGGCCCCGAGGTCTTCACCTTGAAGCAACTGGTGCAATTGGCAGCGCAACTGAGCGGCGTCTGCGGCGGACGCGGTCGCCCGGTGATTGCGCTGCCGCGCTGGCTCGGTCACGTGCAAGCCGCGTTGATGGCGCTCGCGCCTGGCGAGCCCGTCATGAGCCGTGACAATCTGGATTCGATGCAAATCGACAACGTCGCCAGCGGCACCCTGCCAGGCCTGCAGTCCTTGGGCATCACGCCTTCAGCACTGCGACCGATTGCGCAAGACTACTTGAACAAATAGGCGGGGCGAACCCCGATCAACTATTTATTCGCGTCGTTGGCCAGGCTGAGGAAATCACCGTCAACGCCCAGCGAGAGCAAGCCACTCTTGGCGTAGATCGCCAGTTTGGCGCGGGTGTCCACAATGTCCAGGTTGCGCATGGTCAGTTGGCCAATGCGGTCCAGCGGCGAGAAGGGCGCGTCTTCCACTTTTTCCATGCTCAGACGCTCGGGGGCGTAGGTCAAGTTGGGCGACTCGGTGTTGAGCAGCGAGTAGTCGTTGCCGCGACGCAGTTCCAGCGTCACCTCACCGGTGATGGCGCGCGCCACCCAGCGCTGCGCGGTCTCGCGCAGCATGATGGCTTGCGAGTCAAACCAGCGGCCCTGGTACAGCAGGCGACCCAGTTTGCGGCCGTTGTCGCGGTACTGTTCGATGGTGTCTTCGTTGTGGATGCCCGTCACCAGACGCTCGTAGGCGATGAACAGCAGCGCCAGGCCGGGGGCCTCGTAGATGCCGCGGCTCTTGGCTTCGATGATGCGGTTCTCGATCTGGTCGCTCATGCCCAAGCCGTGGCGGCCGCCGATGCGGTTGGCCTCCAACATCAGAGTCACCAGGTCAGGGTATTGCACGCCGTTCAGGGCGACCGGCCGGCCTTCTTCAAAGCGTACTGACACCTCTTCCGCCTTGACCACGCAGTCGTCTTTCCAGAATGGCACGCCCATGATCGGGTTGACGATGCGGATGCCGCAGCTCAATTGCTCCAGGTCTTTGGCCTCGTGCGTGGCGCCCAGCATGTTGGAGTCGGTTGAGTAGGCCTTTTCCGCACTCATTTTGTAGCCAAAACCGTGCTCGGTCATGAAGGCCGACATTTCCGCGCGGCCACCCAGCTCGTCAATGAAGGCCTGATCGAGCCAGGGCTTGTAGATCTTCAGTGCCGGGTTGGTCAGCAGGCCATAGCGGTAAAAACGCTCGATGTCATTGCCCTTGAAGGTGCTGCCGTCACCCCAGATGTTGACGTCGTCCTGTTTCATGGCGGCCACCAGCATGGTGCCGGTCACGGCGCGGCCCAGCGGCGTGGTGTTGAAGTAGGTCACGCCGGCGGTGCTGATGTGAAAGGCGCCGCTTTGGAGGGCGGCAATACCTTCAGCCGCGAGCTGTTGGCGGCAGTCGATCAGGCGGGCCTTTTCCGCTCCATATTCCATGGCTTTGCGCGGGATGTCGTCGTAGTTGGTCTCGTCGGGCTGTCCCAGGTTGGCGGTGTAGGCATAGGGCAGGGCGCCCTTGAGCTTCATCCAGTGCAAGGCGGCGCTGGTGTCCAGGCCACCCGAGAAGGCGATGCCGACTTTTTGGCCAACGGGAATGTTTTGAAGAATGGTGTTTGACATGAAATTGGCTTCTAGCCCCCGTAAAATATGCGTGAGCAGCTATAAAAATAAGAGTTAAAAATCAACTCAACCGAAGTGGCAGATGTAGTGATACGGCTCGGTGACACGAATATCGAATGGGGTGTTGCCTGGGATGCTGAATTTTTCACCCGGGTTGGACTTGAGCCACACCTCGCTGCCCGGCAATTTGTACTCACAGCTACCGGCGACACATTCCATGACCTCTGGGGCGCCGGTGTTGAACGTTAGCGTGGCAGGCAGGATCACGCCCACGGATTTTTTTGTGCCATCGGCCAGTGTGACGCCGTGGCTGATGCATTTGCCATCGAAATAGACGCTGGCCTGGGTGCTGACGGATACGCCGTCGATTTTGGATGTAATCATGGTGTTGATTTTAAGCGGGGTCCAAAATTGGGCCGAAACCCGCACCACCGTTCTGGCCGTGCAACGAGTCAGGCCCGAATGCCGGGGGCTCATGCGCTTCGCTTCTTGAAATCGCCCCCGACATCCGGACCTGGCTCGCCGCACTACGCTACATGAACACTGCAAGCGGTGAGGGATACCCGGGCGATGGCGCCGATTTCAAGAAGCGACGCGTATGAGGCGCCGGCGCCCGGGTGTCCCTTGCCGCGCTCCCGCCCATTCAAATGGTCACTGGTTATCGCATCAATCCCTGCCACCGAGACTCATCAAACCCCACCGTGACTTCACCGTTTGGCCAAACCACCACTGGCCGTTTGATCACGCTGGGGTGTGCCAGCATCAAGGCGCTGGCGCTGGTTGCGTCCAGCACCGCAGCGCGGCTGTCCTCGTCAAGTTTGCGCCAGGTCGTGCCCTTGCGGTTCAGCAGCGGCTCCCAGCCCACGGCGGCGATCCAACGCGGCAACTGATTTACCGGGACGCCGAGTTTCTTGAAATCATGAAATTCATAACTGACACCTTGCCCGGTCAGCCAGGCGCGAGCTTTCTTGACGGTGTCGCAATTGGGAATGCCGAAAACGGTTACCGACGGCTTTGAGTTTGAGGAGGGCGTCGCAAGGGTGTTCATGCCCCGCATCATGCCACCGGTCTGAAGGTGGGCGACAATCGCCAGTCGTATGAAAACCCCAATCGAAACTCAAAAAACATTGTCCGACTGGCTCGCGCATTGCGAGCAACTGCATCCGGTCACGATCGACCTCGGTCTGGAGCGGGTGCGCCTGGTGGCCGAACGTATGCAAATCCGTTTTGACTGCCCGGTGATTACCGTGGCGGGCACCAACGGCAAAGGCTCGACCTGCGTCATGCTGGAATCCATTTTGCTGCAGGCCGGCTACCGCACCGGGGTCTACACCTCGCCGCATCTGGTGCGT
>Ga0209343_10007943_pt1 | contig 12426 bp, 9 predicted proteins | sample RifCSPlowO2_02_FD_184026 | JGI IMG/M metagenome (GOLD analysis project Ga0209343, IMG submission 184026) | Groundwater microbial communities from Rifle, Colorado - Rifle CSP2_plank lowO2_0.2 (SPAdes) (version 2) | ecosystem: Environmental > Aquatic > Deep subsurface > Groundwater | place: Rifle... | reverse complement strand
AGTAGTGGGCTTGTGGATAGTCTTATGAATAATGTAGTAAGTACCCCTCTGTTTAATTCTCCTGAGGGCATTGTGTGGTATGATAAGATTCTCTATGTATCAGATACAGGAAATCATATATTGAGGAAGGTAGACCTTACCACGGGTGAGGTATCACTTCTTGCAGGAGATGTAAGTTGTGTGGATGAGGTAGAGGAGGTTTCCGGTTCCCCTGTTACAAAACGCGTATGCACCGGTCAGCCTTTAGGTACCAGTGCGTATAATAATTCTACTGATGGTACAGGTAAAACAGCGGCTTTTAGTGGGCCCACTGGAATTGTTACAGATGGCAAGTATCTTTATGTAATGGATACAGGGGGCAACTTGATAAGATTGGTGAAGATGAGTACCGGGGAGACAATGACCTTTTCATATAGTGAACATAAGGGTATCCGGACTAACTCTCCATCAGGAGGGGAATTGGTTGGGAACCTATTCTATCTTGCAGACAGGGGGAATCATATTATACGAAAATTAGATTTAACAAGTCTGGCAAACCTTACAAAAATAGATGCACAAAACCTTTCAGGCATACCACTGATAACTATTGCAGGTACAGTGTCTGCTAAAGGATACAGATCTAGTGATGGTTATTCACCCCAATTTAATCGTCCGATCGGCATTGCTGCAGATGGTAAGGGCAATATCTATGTGGCAGATACAGGAAACCACACCATCAGGAAGATCGTTATATCTACAAATCCTGAAACCATGGAGGAAACCGTGGGGGTAACCACTGTGGCAGGTACACCGGGTGTTGCCGGTTTCATGAACAGTGAATTCGGATTTCCAATGTTTAATAACCCCAGAGGAATTTGTATTGTTGACAATGTGCTGTATGTGTCCGACTCCTCAAATCACCTGATCCGCAGGGTTAACCTTAACACGGGGTATGTTGGTCTTGTTGCAGGTCTGAGTGACTATGTTACAAATACAGGTTCACCCGGGACTGCGGACAGTACCGGTGCTGCAGCAGGGTTTAATGACCCCAGGGGTATTACATCTGACGGTACTTACCTTTATGTGACTGATACAGGTAACCACACAATAAGGCGTATCCTCAGGACTACCGGTCAGGTGAAGACAATCGCAGGAATGCCAAAGGAGGGGGGTTATTTAGATGGAGTTGGGTTTGATTCAAGATTCAGGTATCCTCGGGGTATTACAGTTGATGGTGATTATCTCTATGTGGCTGACACAGGTAACAATGTCCTCCGCAGGGTAAACAAGAACACAGGAGAGGTACTTACTTTTTCAGGCAATACTGGTCAATCCTCTTTCACACCTGGAGAGAGGGATGAGGCAAGATTTAATAATATTATCAGTCTTACGACGGCTTCAAACACTCCATATGTATATTTTTCAGACAGTGTTGAAAACATAATCGGAAAAGTTGAGAAATAACTATTTTTTCCTGATTATTATACGTATAGGAACACCCCTGAATCCCCACCTGTCACGCATAGTATTCTCAAAGAATCTTACAGTATTTCTATCTATAGCCTCGGGATAGTTGACAAAATAGAGAAATCTGGGCGGGCGGATCCCTATCTGGGTTGCATAGTATAATTTAACCGGTCTCCCTTTGTATGATGAACATGGCAGCCGATTAGATATTGCTGCAAGAAATCTGTTAAGTTCTCCGGTTGATATCTTTTTCGAGTATTCTCCCAGCACTGAATTTATCTCATTATATATCTTTGCAACACGACTGCCCGAAAGGGCTGACATAAAAATAAGAGGCACATGGGAAAAACGGGGATATGCCCGGCCTATACCCTTTCTGTATTGTTCCATTGTATTTTCATCCTTTTCTATCAGATCCCACTTGTTCATGCCTATGATATATCCCTTTCCTGCTTCCTCAATATAGCTTGCAATCTTTAAATCCTGAGATGTAATACCCTCTGCAGCATCTACAAGAAGTATGGCAATGTCACACCTGTCTATACTCCGTAAGGCATGTATGACACTGTAGGATTCTATTCCCCTCTCTACATGTGCCTTCTTCCTTATACCGGCGGTATCCACAAATAAATATTTCTTTTTATTGTAAGTAACCACAGTATCGATTGCATCCCTTGTAGTCCCTGGAACAGGGCTTGTTATAAGCCGCTCTTTCCCTGACAATCTGTTTACCAGGGTCGACTTCCCGACATTAGGCCTTCCAACAACAGCAATCTTAGGGTATTCATCCCCCTTTTCCACCTCTGCCTGTTCAGGTAATAAAAGATACATATCATCCAGAAGATCATCCACACACCTTCCATGTTCAGCAGAGATGGCATACAACTTTTCCACGCCAAGTCTGTGGAAATCAGATATGTTCACATCAACCTTTATGCTGTCTACTTTGTTTATTGCATAAAATACAGGTGTATGTACTTTCCTCAGTATATCAACTATCTCCATATCAGATAATATAAGCCCCTCTCTGCCATCCATCATAAATATTATGATATCTGCCTCATTAATAGCTATCTCTGCCTGGGTCTTCATCTGTGATAGAATTGGATCTGATGTCTCTGGTTCAAGACCACCTGTATCAACGAGGATAAAATCACGTCCACGGTATGAGGTATAGGAATAGTTCCTGTCCCTTGTTACACCAGGCATGTCCTCTACAATTGCAAGACGCTTTCCTATGATACGGTTGAAGAGGGTGGACTTCCCTACGTTAGGCCGTCCGATTATTGCGATAAGAGGTCGCTTCATTTAACAACCCACATTATAACAGCGGATAACATCACCATGCTGCTTGGTATTAGCATGTATTTATAGATTTTCCCCCTGTCTGCACTGAAATACTCACCTGTTAAGACAAAGCATAGATGCACAGGTGAGAACATAACCCCTGTGAATCCGCTTGCGAATGCAAAGGCCATATTCCCTATCTCCGGCGCCCCTCCGCTGACTGAGATAAGTAGTGGAAAAGTAGTTCCAACAAAGGCGATTGTCAGACCTGTAAGGAAACCAACCATAAAGGGGAGTATGAAAAAAAGTATTATAAGTGGAAATCCTGTATGAGTCAGAAACAGGGACACACCCTCTACTGCACCGGTTGCACCGAGCATCTCCTTAAAAAATATTACTCCGACTATTATCAGTAGTATCTTCCAGGATATGCTCTCCTTCAATGTATAAATTATCCTCTTTGGCGGATACCGGTGATACAAAAATAGGAGGGAGATAACAATGACCATTGTTAATGCAATATCAATGTGGAATAATGCAACAAGAAGTATTATCACTGCAATAGGGAGCAGGCTTAAAATTAGCAGTTTTATATCCCTTACCTCTCTTTTCCCTGAATTATTTTCCCTCCTGATATCAAGTCCCCTGAAACAGAATATGCCCCCGCTTATAATCACCATAATTGAAAAGGGCATTTGATAGAGGATCAACCTGTCTAATGGCACATGAGTTATTGCAGAGGCCAGTATGAGACCAGGGTATGTTGGCAGGATATATTCCCAGATATGCCTGAACCAGTAGTTGATAAATCCCTTTCTCTCCGGCGTTATGGTAATAGAGCTGCTTGCCTCTTCAACTAATGGTGCAGAGAAATAGGCGCCGCCGATTGAAGGGACCATCCCGATTATAGCAGGTGGTGCAGCGAGTACGAACCTGGTATTCTTCGTGACCTTTTTTAAAGAATCCATCATCTGCCTGAAAGTCTCAGTCTTTCTCATAACATTTTCCATGACCATTATAAGGCCAAGGGCTATAATCAATTGTATTGTTGTGTAAGCAGTAATAGTCTTAATAAAGACATCCTGGATTACTGATACAGGCAGAATGTAGAGGAGTGCAAGGCTCAGCGAGCCTATAGTCATTGATAGACCAAGGTTTATCTTCCGCCTGATAAGGAGCACTATGATGATAAATGAAATAAATATCTTTATTATGTCAGCCATATATTATAACCTTGTAATAAACAAAGAGTTATTTATAATACCATATTTTAATTCAGCATTGTTCAAGCATCTTATAAATGCCGTGCTTTCCTGCTCGATTTTATGGGTTTTATGATCAATAGACTTGAGACTTTAGAGAAGAGATTGTATCAGATCATCATAAGCAGGCTTGATGGAGACAGGATACATTCTCAGGAATATCAGAATAAGATATTTGAACTTATTCAAAAGGGTATTTGTGGTTTCGTAATCTTTGGAGGAGAGAGGGGTGGTATAAAAGACTTTATCGCCAGATTACAGTCTTTATCTTCGATTCCCCTGTTCATTGCATCGGATATTGAGCGTGGTGTGGGGCAACAGGTAAAGGGGTGTACCATATTCCCCTGTCAGATGGCAATAAGTGCAGCAATTAATAGAGTAAAATCAGAGGATGTTGATATGCTAAGAGGAACAATTAAAGCTGCAACTGATGAGGTTATAGATGTCGGTATCAACTTACCCCTGATACCTGTGTTAGATGTTAATCAAAACCCGGAAAATCCTATAGTCTGCACAAGGGCATTCTCTGATGACCCTTTGGATGTTTCATGGTTTGGTGTGGAGTATATAAAGGGCCTCGAAAGGGCAGGACTCCTGAGTTGCGCAAAGCATTTTCCTGGTCACGGCTCTACTTCTGCTGATTCCCATATTGAGCTGCCTGAAATAAATAAATCACTCAGGGAATTGATGGATACGGATATATTGCCTTTTAGAGATGCCATCAAGGCAGGTGTCAGCACTATAATGGTTGGACATCTCCATGTATCGGCCCTCGATTCAATGCCTGCCAGTTTATCCGGAAAGATCATTAAGGATATTTTGAGGCGGGAGCTTGGCTTTGAGGGATTAGTACTTACAGATGCACTGAACATGTCTGCCCTTTCCGGTATGGATAATGTTCCTGCAAGGTGTATAGAGGCAGGGGTTGATATACTACTGCATCCGGCAGATGCCGGGCAGACAGTTAAAGAACTTACTGCAGCTATCAAATCAGGAATGATTCATGAGGAGAATATAGATGCCTCGATAGAGCGTATATCAAAGGCAAAGGCAAGGTTGGAGGAAATCAGGAGAGGGGATATTGATTATAATGATCACATGGCTCTCTCCGAATCCATTTCAGGGAGATCAATAACCCTTGTAAGGCGTAAAGAAGGGATATTGCCGGTTAAAAAGGAGGGCAGGGTACCGGTAGTTGTGGCAGGAGAGACAAAATTCTTTGAAGCCCGCCTCTGGAATGATTATTTTAAAGAAATATTTGCTGAATCAAGTCATGCTGGAGATGGTTTAGTATATAATTATGAGAATTATTTTGAGGGACATAGCAATAGCGATGTCACAGCGATCATAGCTGTATTTTCCGGGCCCCGTGCATGGAAGGGGATATCCGGGATAGATGATAGCGAGAGAAGAGAAATCCTTAAGATTATAAACAAGGCTCATAAATCCATTGTGATCTCATTCGGGAGTCCGTATATCCTCCGCTGCTTCAAAGATGCTGACATTCTTATTGCTGCATACGATTCCAATGAATATGTCCAGAAGGCAGTCATAAAATGTCTCTACGGAGAATTGGATTTTAAAGGCCGGATGCCTGTTAAAATAGAGTTTCCTACTTAGGTCTTATGACTATCAGGCCGGGTTTATTTTTTATGTAAGATATGAACTCCTCATCTGTCACCTTCCTGTGAGTGTTTCCGGAAGATGTATGGCGGAGATAAATCCCATCATCTTTTTTAATGATAATCCCAACGTGTGAGACATCAAGGCCATCCTCTTTAGAATATATGCCTGCATAATCACCTGTCATCAGATTAGAAATAACCAGATCATCAACGTCCTCAGCAGGTATGTACTTAATCGTTCTTGCCCTCGGTTGAACTCCGGCAAGGAAACAGGTACCATCCTTTTTTTTATTTAATATTTTAGTAATACTACCAATCTTTTGTTTACCAAGCTGTTCAGTAACATCTTCTATAAATCCTGAATTATTAACTACCCAATCCGTGAAGAAGTGGTTTCTGTTCTCAAATGAGACAATCCCATTACAGTATCTTATCCTTTTAAGGTTTTTTATAAATTCATTAAATGAGGTTGATAGCCGCATTGCCTCAACATAATCTATAAAGGTAAAGCAGTCCATCCCTTCCAGATTAATGACAAAGACCTCAGGTGTATTCATATCCCCTATCAGGGTTGATTCTTTATATTCTACACCGAGAAACTGATTGGAGAGAAACGCAATTCTTTTACCTGCCTCGTTAATTATTGATGATTCATTCATAAGGCGGTCTAATTCATCAAGAGACCATTTACCGGTGAGGACAAATTCTTTCACTCCTGAATCCCTTTTTTATTGATTACATAGTGTAGTTTATGATATTTTCCTATAAAAAGACAATATGGCTCCTGATATCTCACCCTATCTCAATGTATTCCGCAGTCGTAATATCTCGATTTTACTTTTCATTGGATTTTCATCGGGCCTGCCTCTCGTGTTGACAGCTTCCACACTTCAGGCATGGATGACAGTGGATGGAGTGGATTTGCGTGCAATTGGCATTTTTTCGCTTGTGGGCTTGCCATATACCCTGAAATTCCTATGGTCCCCCTTAATGGACAGGTTTGTCCCGCCGTTTCTCGGAAGGCGGAGGGGATGGATGGTACTTACTCAGCTTTGTATTCTCCTTGGTATTGTTGCAATGGGCCTGAATTCCCCTCATAAAGCCCTGTGGCTCATGGGTGGTATAGCGCTGCTGGTTGCCTTCACATCTGCATCTCAGGATATAGTGGCTGATGCATACCGCTCTGATATTCTAAGCAAACAGGAGCTTGGATTAGGGGCTGCAGTATTTGTCACCGGTTACAGGATTGCATTACTTATTGGAGGAGCAGTTGCACTCATACTTTCTGATCAGATAGGGTGGAATAAGACTTATTTTATAATGGCAGGGTTCATGATCATAGGGGTAATTGCAGCATTTCTGGGGAAAGAACCGGAATCTGACATGTTGCCTCCAAAGACATTGAAGGAGGCGGTTGGCGGGCCCCTGAAGGAATTCTTTTCCAGGCGCGCTGCTTATATTATGTTACTCCTGATTATTCTATATAAGCTGTGTGATGCCTATGCAGGTTCTATGACAACACCATTTCTTTTAAGGGGGGTAGGTTTTACAGCAACGGATGTAGGCACTATAAATAAAGGTCTTGGGCTGATATCAGTGATATTTGGTGCGATGGTGGGAGGCACCCTTATGATAAAGCTTGGCCTGTTCCGCTCCCTGTTGATATTCGGCATATTGCAGGCGTTATCGAACCTGTCATTTATATTACTTGCATGGATTGGGAAGAGTTATGGTATGTTAATATTCACAGTTGCATTTGAGAACATTAGCGGCGGCATGGGCACAGCCTCATTTATATCATTACTGATGGCCCTCTGTAATCAGAGATACAGTGCTACCCAGTATGCGCTTCTATCATCCCTCTCTGCCCTGGGACGGACTTTTATTGCACCGACATCAGGTTATGTTGTAGAAGGTTTAGGCTGGTCAGCATTCTTCCTGATAACCGCCATATCTTCCATCCCCGGATTGTTACTACTGTGGAGATTCAGGGCTGACATCTCTGAATTAAGGCATTAATTGATCGCGAAGAAGAATTGACTTTATATAAGGAAATAAGTTAAAAAGTAACATCCCTGTTGGTTAGGAAGGAACCGGGCACAACATTATATGCGGCTGATTGACATTCATACTCATGGTTTAGGTGGTTATGATACCAGGACTGATGATGAAAAAGATATCATTAACATGGCTGAGATACAGGATTCATGCGGAGTCTCCGAGATAATTCCAACAATTTATCCTGACACTATTAAGATAATGCGTGATAATATGACGGCTGTTAAGAGGGCAATGGATATCCAGAAGGCCCGACTCAGCCTCCTTTTTTCCTCAATAAGAGAGGGTAATAAGGGGGGAACTAGAGGCAGCTCTGCATTCATCCACGGTGTACATCTTGAAGGACCCTTTTTGAATCCTGAAAGATGCGGGGCTTTAAAAGCAGCTTCTTTTATCAGATCAACAGAGTACAACTTACAATCGCTTATAGACGGCTTTGAGGATATAGTAAAAATAATTACCGTTGCTCCTGAGCTAAATGGGGCAGTAAGTCTTATAAAAAAAATATCTGATAAGGGAATAATAGCGAGTATGGGCCATTCTGATGCGTCATATACCGAGGCAGAGGCAGGGTTTAATGCAGGTGCAAAAGGGATAACCCATATCTTTAATGCAATGCGGGGGATTCATCACAGAGAACCCGGGATTGCAGTATTTGGATTGCTTAATAAAGAGATTTATATAGAGGTTATAGCAGACCCGTTTCACATTCATCCAAAAACAGTTGAGCTGATTTTCAGGACAAAGAATCAGGACAGAATCATCCTTGTCTCAGACTCAGTAAAAGGGACAAAGGCCTCATATAAAGCAGCAGCAGAGGGCATTATCAATCAATCCGGAAGGCTGCAGGGTGGTGCAATGACCCTTACCGAAGCCTCGAAAAGATTAATTGAGATTGGATTTGATGAATTAATGATAAATAATTGTGTTACCAGGAATCCTTCAGCATATCTGTATAAAGGATAAATCACTGTAATGAGGTCTCACAATGAGTAAATACTGGAAAGAGATTATTAAAAACATAGAACCATACATTCCAGGCGAGCAGCCGGGGGATAAAAGATATATAAAACTTAACACTAATGAAAACCCTTATCCACCATCACCGGGAGTAATTGAGGCAATCAGACAGGCCGCAAACGAAAACCTCAGGTTGTATCCTGACCCGAACTGTGAAGAGCTCCGGGAAACTATAGCAGGATATTTTGGATTAAGGAAAGAAGAAGTATTTGTTGGAAATGGATCGGATGAGATTCTTGCATTTTCCTTTCTGGCCTTTTTCAACCATGGAAGGCCTGTACTCTTTCCTGACATAACGTACAGCTTCTACAAGGTATACGCTGAACTCTTTCAAGTGGATTATAAACTTATCCCAATAGATGAAGAATTCATTATACCTGTTGAGGAATTTTATGCAGAAAATAACGGGATTATTATCCCTAATCCAAATGCCCCTACCGGAAGGTTTCTTCCTGTTGATGCTTTCATAGAGATCCTCAAACACAATGCGGATAGCGTGGTAATAATTGATGAGGCGTACATAGATTTTGGAGGAGAATCAGCAGCAGTAATAATAAAAGAATACCCCAACCTTCTTATTATACAGACATTTTCAAAGTCTCGTTCACTCGCAGGTCTAAGAGTAGGTTTTTGTGTTGGGCATAAGGATCTGATCGAAGGTATCAGGCGGGTAAAAAATTCCTTCAATTCTTATACGCTCGACCGTCTTGCTGTTGCCGGGGCAATTGAAGCCATCAGGGATGAAAATTATTTTCAAGAAACAAGATCAAAAATAATAAACACAAGAGAAAGGGTATCAGCAAGACTAATAGAGATGGGTTTTAATGTTATACCATCAAAGGCAAATTTTATTTTTATCAGCCATCCTGAGGTATATGCTGCTAACCTGTTTCATGGATTAAAAAACAGGGGTGTCCTTGTGAGATATTTCAAGAAGCCGAGGATAGATAACTTTCTTCGGGTTACTATAGGGATAGATGAGGAGATGGACTGTTTTCTTGATATAATTGCTGAATCGCTATTTTAAATAATTCTTTATGACCCTAAGGGTTCAAACAAAAATCATCCTGCTGCTTTCTCTATTGATTATCCTATCAATAGGCGGCCTGTTTGTTTTACGGTATTTTGAACATAACCGGGCGCAACTTATCTTCTACGATAAGATAAGAGAAAAGAATATCCTATTCGATAAGCTGCTCAAACTCAACGGGACATCCCATGAAACCATAACCTATGATTATTCCTATTGGGATGAAATGGTCAGCTTTGTAAAGAGTGGTGATCTGAGATGGGCTCATGAAAATATTGATGTAGGCCTTGAAATATATAAATCTCACACCGCATGGATTTACAGGCCTGACTGGACCCTTGTTTACTCAACCAATAATGTGAAAGATATAAACATAAGAGATATTCTGGTTAAAAAAAAGGTCTTTGATAAATACTTTAGTAAAAGTTATTTTCAGCATTTCTTTATAGATACATCACAAGGATTGGCAGAGATTCGGAGTGCCCCGATACAGCCAAGCAATGATTCCAGGAGAGAAACACCAGCGCAGGGATATTTCTTTGTTGGCCGTTTCTGGAACCAGGAACATCTTGATGAACTCTCAGGTCTTACGGAAAGCATCGTTAAGATAAAACCTGCTGTTCAAAGGAACATTTCAGAAAGCGATCAAAGAGAAGGTGTGATCACTATTACGAGGGCATTAACTGACTGTACCGGTGCCCCTCTGGCATATGTTTATTCAAAAAGTGATTATAATGTCCTGAAAGAGTTCAACCGCTTATCTAACCAGCAGTTCTTTTTCTTTATCCTCTTTTCATTATTGATGCTTCTGCTCATTGTATCCTTATTTATCTTCTGGGTAAGTAAGCCATTATCGCTTATATTCAAGGGCCTGTACTCAGAAGACCCGGAAATCATTGGGACACTTCAGGGTGACAGGACAGAATTCGGGAATCTGGCAGTCTTAATAACAAAATTCTTTGAAAATAAAAAGAGGATGATGGAGGATATTGTTGAGCGGGAACGGATGGAAGAAGAACGAAAAAAGTTGATCAAAAAACTGCAGAGCGCCCTTACAAATGTAAAAACACTGAGCGGTCTGCTCCCCATCTGTGCATTATGTAAAAAGATCCGTGATGATAAAGGTTATTGGACACAAATAGAGGCATATCTTCATGATCATTCAGATGCAGATTTTACCCACAGCTTATGTCCGGAATGCGCAAAAAAATCCCTTGATGAATTATATAAGCTAAAAAAGGAACGTCCTTGACGCATTTCAATCCGGGGCAACCATTACCTCACCTTTTATTGAAGAGATGAGGTCAAATGCCTTTTTTACCCCTTCATTATTACCTTCCAAGACCAGAACTACAGCCCCCTCGGAGCCTGCAATACCTCCTGATGAAACATGAGTGGCCTTTACACCATCAGAACCAAACAGTATATCTATTGCATGGATCTCTGTGACAACCCTTGCACTTACAAGTGGCATAAGCCCTACTTTGAGTCCAGTTGCATATTGGAATCTTCCCTGCCCGCATTTCTTGGATGCCTCAATTACAGAGGGGACGAGTTTCTCAAGCCCAACCGGTACAATTAAGTTGCTCCCCCTTGCCTGAATTATTCCGAGCGCAGCACCAATAGTTCCACCTTTATCATCAGCCACCAGGACACCTGCATTTCCATCCGGATCAACTGCATTGGCTCCTTTAATATATACATCTTCTGCAGTAAACTCCTTTAGCATTTCATTTGGGTGGATGTCTACAGGATTGCCATCTTTTAATACAAATGGTTTTATCCTTTTCTCACGTTCATTTGCCCCGAGCTCCCCAAAGGCGATCCTGCCTGCAGCAAACCAGAATTTATTAATCTCCTTGCCGAGCAGCTCTTCTACTACAAAGGCATTGGTTGTACCGCCTATAATAATCACTCTCCCATTATTAAGAGCTGCCTTTACCTCTGGCAGCTCTTTTATAGCCTTTGCAATAAGCCTCTTAGATTCAGATGGAGTAAGAACAACTATTGCCCTGGTTTTTCCTGTGACATCAATTTTATCAGACATTTGCCCTTTCTTTCCTTTTTAAGGAGAGTAATTATCACAATTAAATAACGATTGTCAAACATTTTCCCCTTTCTATTAATAGTGTATAATTCAAAGTCATAATAATACTCTTGGATAAGACCAGAGAGGACTCATGAGCAATTGGGGATGTCCGCATGAAGTAGATGAAAAATGTCTCCGGCTAAACGAGATCCAATGTAATCCAGGGATGAAGGGTTGCATCTTGTATGGCAGGTATTTATTCAGTAATCCTGATAAAAACAAGCCTCGCAGTGCACACGGACCGGCCTTGTATAACAATAGAGAAGGCACATTTAATGGATTTTCAACAAAAACATTAGATTTCTTGAAAGACCTCAGGTCTAATAACAACAAGATATGGTTTGAGGCGAATAAGCAGGATTATCAAAAATACTTATTGGAGCCATTACAAAATATGGTTATAGACCTGGGGGATTTCATGTTGACTATCGATACTAATCTTGAAATAAGACCCGCTGTAGATAAGACCATCTCAAGGATTTATCGTGATACAAGGTTCTCAGGAGATAAGTCACCTTATAAGAGTACTATGTGGATCACATTTAAGAGACCACGCAAGGACTGGAAGGATGCCCCGGCCTATTACTTTGAGATATCACCTCATTCTTA
>Ga0209343_10007938_pt1 | contig 12429 bp, 15 predicted proteins | sample RifCSPlowO2_02_FD_184026 | JGI IMG/M metagenome (GOLD analysis project Ga0209343, IMG submission 184026) | Groundwater microbial communities from Rifle, Colorado - Rifle CSP2_plank lowO2_0.2 (SPAdes) (version 2) | ecosystem: Environmental > Aquatic > Deep subsurface > Groundwater | place... | reverse complement strand
CCGGCACCGAGGCCATCGTCATGGTGGGCGAGATCGGCGGCTCGATGGAAGAAGAAGCAGCCGTTTATGCCAAGGCCATGACCAAGCCCGTGGTCGCGTTCATCGCCGGCGGCGCCGCGCCCGAGGGCAAGAAGATGGGCCACGCCGGCGCCATCGTCATGGCGACAAGGGAACCTATGCTTCCAAGCGCTCGGCGCTGGAAGCCGCGGGGGTCACCGTGCTCGATACGCCCTCCGACGTGGGGGTAGCGTTGAAAGCCCGGCTCGGACGCTGATCAAATCGCTGCCGCTGATCTCCATCCTAGCCATGATCTGGCTGTATGTGGATACTCACGATACCGGGCGGATCGCGGAGCTGTCCGTGGGAACGTTCTGGCTGGTGTTGCCGACCCTGCCGATGTTTCTCGTGCTGCCGGCGCTGCTCAAAGAAGGCGTAGGTTTTTACGGGAGTCTCGCGGTCTCGATTGTCGTCATGATGGCGTGCTACGCGATAGCAGTGCCGATCCTGGCGCGCTTCGGGATCACAGTTTGCGCCGTGCTCGCGCCCGGATAACGGCAGGGCGCGCAGAATTTTTGCCTGTGGTCGCCGCCCCGCAGCCCCGCCGGGCGTACCGCGTTTGCGCCCGATGTTCTGCTGGGCTAACATAGCCGCCATGGCGTTTTCGAAATCGCAAACTCGTATCCTGGCAGGACTTGCCGGCATTTTGTTCCTGCTATGTCAAAGCGCGGCGCTCGCCGCAGCACGCGTCAATGTCGTCATGCAGGTCGATGGTCGTGCCGCAGTCGAGTCCCCGCTCGACCGGTCTGACGGCGCCTGCCACGGCGCCGGAGGGCAGGCCTGCCACGGAGGTTGTGAAACACTGACTGCAACGCCGGATTCGTCTGTGCCCGGAGTGCTCTCGGAAACCGACCTGCCCATCGTTGCGTCCCGCGTCGGCCGCCCCGGCGCGTCCGACGCTCCCGCGCGCTACGCCGCGCTTCAGCCGAGGTCTCGCGCCTCGCCTTCGCTTTCCATCCTGCATTGCTGCCTGCGTAATTAGCGTTCCCGTCGTCGAGACCCGGTGGCGATCTCTCGTGCCGCCGGGCCCACCGCAATCGACACGGAGGCGTTATGAAATCTTTTGTCGCGCGCGCCCACCACAAGCTCGGGCGCACCGCAGATTTCGGAATCATCTTTTCTGCCATGACCCTGGCCGCGCCGCTCGCGCATGCGGAAGGCGACGTCCAACGCGGCGCAAGAGCATTCCGGATGTGCCTCGCATGCCATTCGCTGGAACCGGGCCGCCATATGACCGGGCCGAGCCTCGACAAACTTTTCGCCAGACATTCCGAATCGCTGCGAATGGCCCCGCGGCTTGCCGCGCTGGTGCCGCTTGCCGTGTTTCTGGCTGTGGGCGTTTTCCTCGCGATCGGCCTCACTCTGAATCCCCGGGAAGTCCCGTCGCCGCTGATCAGGAAATCGAGCCAATGACTCCCGGTCTTCCAGAAAAAGAGTTTCCCACGCCTGCTCCGGTCCGAAACAGGGCGAGGGTTTTGCTTGCGCTGATGGGTATTGCGGTGCTCACCGCTGCACTCGTGATGGCATACCGCGAGAGTACGCGCACCACCGCGCCCGCGCGCGATGCCGCCAGCGCCAGCAGCAACAAGACGGGTTTCGCATTCAATATTTATCCACAGCCGCGCGCTTTGCCGAATGTCCGGTTTGCCGACGGGAACGGGCGGGGCATGACGCTGCGGGACTTGCGCGGCAAAGTCATTCTGCTCAATGTCTGGGCGACGTGGTGCCCGCCATGCCGCAAGGAAATGCCGACTCTTGACCGTCTGCAAGCCAAACTTGGCGGTCCGGACTTCGAAGTCGTCGCGCTTTCCATCGACAGAGGCGGACCCTTTGTCGTTAGAGCGTTTTACGAGGAGATAGGAATTAGTGCCCTGCCGATTTATCTCGATGAAACCACCGACGCGGCGACCGAGCTTGGCGTCGTCGCCCTCCCGGTCACGCTGCTCATCGACCGCGAAGGGCGGGAAATCGGCAGAAAAATCGGCCCCGCCGAATGGGACAGCCCGGAAATCGTCACTCTGATCCGCGGCTACATCGTCTCGCCAGTATCGAACCGTCCGGAGAAAAAATGATTGGAAAATTTGGACAAAACAATGAGATGGTGAATTCTGTCCGTTCTTTTTTACTCGGCGTTGCCCTTTGCGCATTGACGGCATCGCAGGCTGCCGCGCATTCCATGAAAGAAGCGCTGGATGAGCTTCAACAAAGCGAACCTTACCTTCAGCCGATGAACCGCGCTGCGCCGGATTTCACGCTGGAAGACGCATGGGGCCGGAAGCACAGTCTTGCCGATTATCGCGGGAAGATCGTGATGTTGAACTTTATCTATGCGCGCTGCAAGGAAGCCTGCCCGCTGCAAAGCCAGTTGCTCGCAAAGGTCCAGGAGCAAATCAATGCGACGCCCATGCGGGACCAGATCTCGTTCGTGACCGTCGCGACCGATACCGAGGACGCCGCATCGACGGCCGAAGTCATGCGTGACTACGGCAAGGCCCATGGACTTGATCGCGCAACCTGGGTGTTTCTGTTCCGTGGCGGCGCCGGCACGCCGGATACCGGTATCAAGGTGGCAAAGACGTATGGCCTGGAGTTTGTTGTGGTGTCGGGCGAAGAACAGATGCACGGCGTGGTGACGCACGTGATCGATCGCCAGGGAATAACGAAGGCGCGCTTTCACAGTCTCAGGTTCAAGCCGGAACGCCTGACGGCATTCGTGAGCGGCCTGCTGCATTCCGACCACGACGAAGGTTGGGCCGGCGCACGTAGCGCGTTGCTCCTCTGGTGGAAAACCACACAATATCAATGGGTCATTGGCCTGCTGCTGGTCCTGGGATTCCCGCTGCTCGTTGTGAGCGGGCTCGCTCTGCGACGCTACAAAGCCCGACACAGATCTGTTGCGCCGGGCCCCGTGGATGCGATGCGTGACGCGGATTCCAGCCGGGCGGATGCGTGATGGGCAAGGAGGATCGCCATATGTGGACGCGACGTGAATACCTAAAAGCCATGCTTGCGGCAGGCACAACAGCGGGGCTCGGATGGCCTGTTGGCCGCGCCGGCGAGCGAGATCCGGACGCAATACTGCGGATTGTCGCGAAGCCGGACACGGTTCCTATCTGGAAAGGCGAGCCTACGGCAGTTTTCCGGTATGTCGGAGAAGTGATCAAAGGCCGGCAGGATGCTTTGCGTCTCTCCGGCGGCTATCTCGGTCCCACCCTCGAGTTTCGACGCGGGGAACGGGTGAGAATTCATTTCGAGAACCGCCTGGATGAGGCGAGCATCATTCACTGGCACGGCGTGATCGTGCCCGAACGCGACGACGGTCATCCGCGCTTCGCCATTTCGCCCGGCGGAAGCTACCTCTACGAATTTACCGTGAAGAATCCGGCAGGCACTTATCTTTACCACCCGCATCCTCACGGGCGCACCGGATTTCAGGTCTATCATGGCATGGCCGGAATGTTAATCGTGCGGGAGCCGGCCGAAGCGCAGATGGGCCTGCCGGAAGGGCCTTACGAACTGCCGCTTGTCATCCAGGACCGGCGCGTCGGCCGGGGCAACCGGCTCATCTTCAAGCGCATGATGATGGACGACATGTCCGGCGTGCTCGGCGATGAAGTGCTCGTGAACGGCCGGCCGGATGCAGCATTCAAGGTGCGGCCTCGTACTTATCGCCTGCGCATTCTGAATGCGTCCAACGCGCGCATCTACAAACTCGCCTGGTCCGATGGCCGCCCGCTTGTGGTGATCGGAACCGACAACGGACTGCTCGACGCCGCGCATGGACCGCACCCGTACCCTTACATCATGTTGGGTCCCACCGAACGCGTCGAGGTGCTGGAGGATTTTGGTCAACGGAAGCCCGGTGTGGAACTCGCGCTGACGAGCCAGGAGTTTTCTGTTGGCAGCGGCATGATGGGCGGCGGTATGGGCGGGATGATGAGTGGTGGCGGGATGATGGGTGATGGCGGGATGATGGGTGGTGGCGGGATGATGGGTGGCGGTATGGGCGGGATGATGGGCGGTGGCATGATGGGAGCAGACCAAGGCCAAGAGATGCCGATCGCGCGGTTTACGGTGGCGCGGGAACGGCCCGTGCGCGGGGATCCGGTGCGGCTGCCTCAGCCGCAACCCTTGCCGGAGCCGCGGTTCGAAGTGAAAACGCGGCTGGCCTTCGCGCACATGCGCGGCAGCCTCAATCGCCGCACCTTCGACATGAGGGACATGAGCGCAGTAGCCGATGACGAGCGCCTGCCGCTCGGCAAACCCGTGCTGTGGACGTTCGAAAACAGCGACGGGATGATGGACATGCCCCACCCCATGCATATTCATGGAGTGCGCTTCCGGATAATGCGGCGTGAAGGTCCCACCCCGCACAGCGTGGCCGCGGGTTTGATGGATGGTGGTTTCAAGGATACCGTTCTCGTGTTCCCGGACGAGCGGGTAAGTGTGCAGTTAGTCCCCACCGAGCCCGGCCTGTTCATGTATCACTGCCACAACCTGGAGCACGAGGACGGCGGCATGATGCGCAATTTCCGCGCGGCGTAAGGGAAATAACGTCAATGGACCAGACGTTTCTCAGACATTCACCTGAGCGCTTGCCACTGATATGAACGACGTCTCCAGCCTCGGCGCTTTGACGGCCTTTGCGGCGGGGATCATTTCCTTCCTCTCGCCCTGCGTGCTGCCGCTGGTTCCCGGCTATCTCTCTTATGTGGCGGGGCACCAGGGACGAGGCCAAGTATCGCCGCACACGAAACAGGCGAGGTTGGGCTTGAGTACGCTGTTCGTCCTGGGTTTCTCGACGGTGTTTCTGATGCTCGGGATGAGTTTTAGCGCCCTCGGGCGGCTGCTTTTGGCCTACCGCTACGAGGCCAACATCGCCGGCGGCATTATCGTCGCTTTGTTCGGATTATTCATGACAGGCTTGGTGAAACTGCCCTGGCTCGAGCGTGACGCGCGCTTTCATACCCGGCTCTCCGGCGGACATCCTCTTGCCGCATACGTTCTCGGTCTGGCGTTCGGGTTCGGCTGGACACCGTGCATCGGGCCGGTGCTGGGGACAATTCTCACCATGAGCGCCATCTCTTCGAACGCCGGCACCGGCGCTGCGCTGCTTTCGGCGTATGCGCTTGGGCTCGGTCTGCCATTCCTGGCGGCAGCGTTTTTTACTGAGGGACTCGCGCGCCGGCTCAAGATGCTGCGCCGTACCGGACGAGCGCTCCAGATCGGCGCGGGCACCGTCATGATCATCATGGGCATCGCCATCATGACCGGACAACTTTCAACGTTCTCCTACTGGCTGCTCCAAACCTTTCCCGCTCTGGGGAAAATCGGATAGGTTCCGCCAGCGAAACGCAAACGTTGCAACATTGATTTTCTGACTACCACTTGAAAGGATCGAGCGTGCTGCATAAAACCGGATCACTTGTCTTTATCGTTCTATCTTTCGGTATTTCCCTGGCGTCACCGGCGCGTGCCGCCTCATCTGTCACCCTGACCCATGTTCACGGATTGTCATATAGCGCCGACGGCAAGCAGATCTTCGTGCCGAGCCACGACGGGCTGGCGATTTATAGCGAAGGAAAATGGCATAAAGCCCCGGGCCCCGGGAACGATTACATGGGCTTTTCCGCGACGAAACAGTTTTTCTACAGCAGCGGCCACCCGGCGCCGGGATCGGGGCTCACCAATCCGTTCGGATTGCTCAAGAGCGGCGATGGGGGACGAACCTGGCACAAGCGCGGACTGGAAGGCGAAGCCGATTTTCACCTTCTGGCCACATGCTACGAGACCAACGCGGTTTATGTGTACACCCACGCGCCAAATTCCCGCATGAGCAAACCCGGCATCTACTCCACCGTCAATGACGGCTTTTCATGGAACCACGCGGAGAGCAAGGGGTTGGACGGCGTGCCTTCCGCTCTCGCGGTGCATCCCTCGAACAACAAAAACATCGCCGCGGGAACCAAGACCGGTCTCTTTTTTTCGACCGACGGCGGCGACACTTTCAAGCGCCTGGCAAGTGGAGAACAGGTTCTCGCCGCATTTTTCGATCTCGACGGGAAGCAACTCTGGTTCAGCAGCTATGATGGCAAACCGTACCTCGCTCGCCTGGACTGGAGCAGCGGAAAAAAGACCGTCATTAATCTCCCTCCTCTGACACGCGATGCCGTGGCGTATATTGCTCAGAATCCCGCCAAGCGGACTGAATACGCTATTGCCACGTTCGAGCGTAACGTCTACCTGACTCAAGACCAAGGGAAGACGTGGAACCAGATCGCCAATCGCGGGCAGACGCAGTAGCAGTGGTACAACTCGCATGAAACGGAAATCGTTTATCGCTGCAGTCAGACCGGATCGGGCGATTTGCCTGGCGGGGCTTTTTCTGCTCCTGGCAATGGCGCGGACCGTCTCGGCGCATGGCGATCCCAACCCTGCCGCAGCCAATCCCTGCTCAGCATGGCAATTCACGCCGGACATCGTGCTCGTCACGTTGCTGGTGGCCGTTCTTTACGGGGTCGGGCTCTGGCGGTCCCGAAACAAGCAACAGGCGACCCGAAGGTGGCACGGTGTAAGTTTTTATGCGGGACTGGCGGCCATGTTCCTGGCGCTCCAGTCTCCCATAGACACGTTCTCGGAGCATGTGTTCGCCCTGCATCAGGTGCAGCACCTGCTCCTGCACTCTCTCGGTCCCATGCTGCTCATGCTCGCCGCACCGCAGGGCCTGCTGATCGCGGGCATTCCGGAGTGGTTGCGACGATACGTATTGGCACCCGTCATTTCGAGCCGTGCGGTCCGCGCGACCTTTGGCTTTGTGTCCCGGCCTGCCGTGGCCACGCTCCTGTTTGTGGGCACTCTCTATTTCTGGCAAATCCCCCGGTACCATGATCTGGCCGTGCTGAACGATGCGGTGCATTATTCGATGCACGTGACAATGCTCGCGGCAGGACTCGTCTTCTTCTGGCGCGTTTTCGATCCCCGCCCGGCGCCGCTCGGTACCCGTTATCTTGTCCGGGCCACGATGCTGTGGGTCACGATTTGCACCAATATTCTCATTGGCGCATTTCTGACGTTCAAAACGGAAGCGCTCTATCCCGCATACGATGCGTTGGGGCGGCTGTGGGTTCAAAACGCGCTTCAAGACGAGCTATTGGGCGGCCTTACGATCTGGATACCAAGCACCATGATGTGCGTCGTGGCCCTGCTGATCGTGATCCGGATGTGGGGCGGACACGAGACGAAACGCGAAAGTTGGCGCCAGCGTGGAATTATGGCGGCAGTCGGCTCGTTCGAGCCGCCGGGAAACCCGGGACGGCAGGCGCAATCAAGGAACCGCGCGCTGGCGATCCGATTGGTTGTCATCTCACTGACTGTATTCGCCGCCATCATTGGTATAGCAATGCTGGTCACCGCTTCGAGGTAACGAGCCTGCTCTTGTCACATTATCGGGATGGCCTTTTACGACAAATGGGTGCTGCCGCGGCTTATAGACCTTGCGATGCGGAACAAGGAAGCGACGCGTTACCGTTCGCGGATCGTGCCGCAGGCAAACGGCGTGGTTCTTGAGGTCGGGGTAGGGTCAGGGCTCAACCTGCCTTTTTACGGCACCGGCGTCGCTCGGCTCTACGGACTCGATCCGTCGGAGGAATTGCTGCGGATGGCCCGGGAAAAGGCGCGTGCCACCGCTTTCCCCGTCGACTTCCTCGCACGTTCGGGCGAGGAGATCCCGCTGGACGATGGTTCCATCGATACCGTTGTAATGACATGGACGTTGTGCAGCATTCCCGATCCCGTGAAAGCCATGAAAGAAATGAAACGGGTGCTCAAGCCCGGCGGAACGCTGCTTTTTGCCGAGCACGGCCTTGCCCCCGACGCGCGCGTGCGGATCTGGCAGGACCGGCTTAACCCGCTGTGGGGCAGGATCGCGGGAGGATGTAACCTTAACCGTAAAATGGACGAATTGATCCGGACTTCAGGTTTCCGGATCGTTGAACTCGAAAGCGAGTATGCAAAAGGGCCGCGGCCAATGAGTTACGTGTATTCCGGCCGGGCTCAGCCGGCGGTCGCGACATCATGACGGCGAAGAACGAATCGTCGGGTGCCGCGCCGCCGATGCGCTGGTATCGCGACCGCGCCGCGTGGTCGTTCATTTTTCTGCGCTATACGCCCTGGATCGCGATCCTCAATCTGGTCTGGGAAGTCGCGCAACTCCCGCTGTATACGCTGTGGACGGAGGGCACTCCCGACTACATCGCTTTTGCGGTCGCGCATTGCACGCTCGGTGATATCGCGATTGGAGTCTCGGCTCTCGCGCTTGGCCTGATTGCAATGAATGCCGGGGCCGTCCGAAGCTGGCGTGTGGGCCCGTTGATCGCAATCGTGACAGTCATCGCCGCGGCATTCACCATCTTCAGTGAGTGGCTGAATACGGTAGCACTGGCGGGATGGGCGTATTCGCCGTTGATGCCGACTGTACGCTTCGGCAAGTTCGAACTCGGCCTCTCGCCGGTGTTGCAATGGCTCGTGCTCCCGGCCCTCGCGTTGCGGCTGGCGTTGGCCCGGCATCGGTCATGATGGAGCCAGGCAGTTGCTGCGTTATCTCCCAATGGTCTGCGCTGCCGATTGCAAGCTGCGGCGCGTCGCGCCGGTCGGCGGCACCGGCGAGTTCGGTTCAAGTGCGCACCTTTATTGTTTCAGTATTCGATGCCATCTCAATGACCGTTTAAGCTGAGGAAACGCCATAATGATGAGCACATTACGTACTGTTTTCGTTTCTATCGGCACCCTTGTGGCCTGCTGCACGATCGCTTCCGCCGCGCCGCCGCAAGGCGACGCGAAGCGCGGCGGGCAGGCATTTCAAATCTGCGCCGCCTGCCACTCGCTCGAACCGGGGCGCAATCTGACCGGGCCGAGCCTCGCCAATCTGTTCGGACGCAAGGCGGGTACGGTTCCCGGTTTCCTGCGCTATTCCGACGCGCTGAGGCGGTCGGGCGTGGTATGGAACGAGCAAACGCTCGATTCCTGGTTGAGGGATCCGGAGAAGTTCATCCCGGGAAACGATATGGCGTTCCCCGGCGTGAAGGAGGAAGCGGCGCGACGTGACCTGATCGCATATCTGAAGACGGCTGGCTCAAAGCCTGGTGCACAGCCCGCCGGACCGCGATTACCGAACCTGAAAAAGGCCGCGCCCGCCGACATCGTCAAGTCTATCCACCATTGCGGCGACACTTATTTCGTTGGCACCGAGGACGGGAAGACCCACAAGATATGGGAATTCAACCTGCGCTTCAAGAGCGACACCAGCGATTCCGGCCCATCCCCCGGCAAGCCGGTGATCGTCGGCGCCGGCATGCGCGGCGACCGCGCGGCAATCATCTTTTCCTCACCCACCGAGTTTGGCGCTTTCATCATAGAGCGATGCGAATGACCCCGCACGCACGCCTCTTGACTCTGGTGTAGGGTACGGGGTTTAGACTTGACACCTGATTGGAATACGCCAACGAGCAGCATGACGATCGGAAAAATCGCACGCGCCGCCGGAACCGGTGTCGAGACCATCCGCTACTATGAGCGCGAGGGACTGATTGACAAGGTGGCGCGCAGCGCGTCGGGCTACCGGCATTACCGCTGGGACGTGATCGCGCTGTTGCGCTTCATCCGCCAGGCCAAGGAACTCGGATTTTCGCTCGGAGAAATCAAGGAACTGCTGTCGCTGCGCGTGGCGCCGGGAAAAACCTGCGGCGATGTCAAGTTGCGCGCGCAACGCAAGATCGCCGACATTGAAGGATGCATCGCAACCCTCAAGCGCATGAAAGCCGTGCTTGCCGAGCTTTCCATGGCGTGCGCCGGGCGGGGGCCGATCAGCGAATGCCCGATTCTCGAGGTGCTGGACGGCACGGAGGATGCGAAATGAACGTGGAACTGATTTACGACGCCGACTGCCCGAACGTGACGCAGACGCGCTCCCTGCTGATCAGGGCATTTACTCAAACCGGCGTTTCGGCGCGCTGGCGGGAATGGGATCGCTCCGCGCCGGAGAGTCCGGAATACGTGCGGTCCTATGGTTCGCCGACGATACTCATTGATGGCGGGGATCTCGCCGGAGTCGCTCCCGGTGCGGAGACTCGCTCCTGCCGCCTATACAACGATGGGAACGGCAACTTGAGTCGCACTCCACCTCTGGACGCGGTTTGCTCGGCATTGCTCAACGCCTCGCCGGGCAAACCACCGAGAACGCGATGGCAGGCGATGGCCGCTTCTTTTCCGGCCATCGGAACGGCGCTGCTGCCAAAGCTGACTTGTCCGCTGTGCTTTCCGGCTTACGCCGCCGTGCTGAGTGCGTTCGGCGTGGGGTTCGTGAATTACACGCCGTACCTGCTTCCGCTGACGGCCGTTTTTCTCATCGTGGCAGTAGGCGTGCTGGCGCTTCAAACCCGGCGTACAGGCAATGTCATCGCATTGCTTGCGGGCATCGCCGCCGCGGTCGTCGTGCTGATCGGCAAGTTTCATTTCGAATCCGACTGGCTGACGACCGGCGGCATCGTTCTTCTTATCGCCGCGATCTTTCTCGGCGGCCGCGCCAAGCGGACGGCTGCGGCTCCCTGCCCGGCATGCGCCACGGGTGGAAGCGAGCAACATCTTGAGGCGCAGCAAGGAGAAACACCATGAGCAAGACGCGTAAAATTGAAGTATTCAGCGCCGGCTGCGCCGTGTGTGAGGATACGATCACACTGATCAACAAGGTCGCCTGCCCGTCGTGCGAGGTGGAAATTCTCGACATGCACAAGCCGGAAGTTTCAAAGAAAGCACGGCGATACGGCATCCGCAGCATTCCCGCTGTCGTCGTCGACGGCCGGCTCGCCGACTGCTGCGTGGGCAGAGGCCCTGACGAGGCAATGTTGCGCGCCGCCGGCGTCGGGCAGCCCTTGTAGCCGCGCTGCGTCCCGTACGGGCTGGATTGCACAAGCAGCAGGTTGCCGCTGCGATTCCGCAGTGACAACCTGCAAGGTGCCCGTTCTACATGGTCAAGCTCGCCCTGTCCGCCGGCATCATCGTGATAGTTTCGGAAGTCGCCGAGGTCAGCACCGGCCTCGGACGCTGAGAACATCGCTGCCGCTGATCTCCATCCTCGCCATGATCTGGCTGTATGTGGATACCCGCGACACCGGGCGGATCGCGGAGCTGTCCGTGGGAACGTTCTGGTTGGTGTTGCCGACCCTGCCGATGTTTCTCGTGCTGCCGGCGCTGCTCAAAGCAGGCGTAGGTTTTTACGAGAGTCTCGCGCTCTCGATTGTCGTCATGGTGGCGTGCTACGCGATAGCAGTGCCGATCCTCGCCCGTTTCGGGATCACCATATGAGGTTGTGGCTCACCGCGGCTCTAGCCATGACCGGCATCGGCGCGGTCTGCGCCGATGTCACGGTCGGCGCCAACGGTGGAATAATCCGGGCAGCGGGCGACCATCAATTCGAGTTGGTGGTCAAACCGCAGCGTGAGGTGCGCGAAACACCGATCGTTCTTTTTATTACCGATCGCGATGGCAAGCCGGTCGAAACCAAGGACGCCCGCGGCCATGCCGATTTTTCCTCCGGAGGACTCAAAGGCCGGGCCACGTTGCATGCCGACGGCGCCAACCGCATGAAAGGCTACGGCCTGATGTCGGCCAAACCAGATCTCCTCATCGACGTGTCCATCTCGTTTCCGGGGCACGCGTCACTGCACGCACAATTCAAGCCGCTGGATCAGACCGGACGATCGCCGACGCCGCAGTGAGCGCCGAAGATCAACCGCTCGCAAAAATGCGGGACGCTGTCCGGCGTCCTTGCAAATCGAAACAAATTTGTCTTCGAACTTTTCGCCTGGCATGCTGTCAATTCGGTCTAATTGCAACCGATTGGGATTTTCTATAAACTGCACGCGCTCATGAAAGCTTGGTACAAAAAATTGGCCGTGATTCTCTCCTCATTACACTGTTCTTTCCGGAACAGCCGCAACGACCTCCGTTTGCAGGTCGCACCTGACGCCCGGAATCCGGCGCGATAGCGGCCGGTTCCGGCGCATGCTTGTCGCCCGCGCACGCGAGCGACAAGCTCGAATGCAAACAATGTGAACTCCGATTATTGAGCTTTTCTTAACTGCGTGACACGCTCAATCCCTCACCCCCGACCCCTCTCCCGAGAGGAGAGGGGAGATTCGAGACGTAAATGAATGTTATTCATTTACGTAAAACTCAATAACGACACATGAACCCTCTGACACGCAGAATGTTTTTGGCCGCGCTCACGGGTGCCGGCGCCGCAGGCCTGGGCGGGCTGTTGTGGCGGCAATCAGTATTCGCGGCCATGGATGCGGGACAGTTCACCAATCGCCTGCG
>Ga0209343_10007936_pt1 | contig 12430 bp, 9 predicted proteins | sample RifCSPlowO2_02_FD_184026 | JGI IMG/M metagenome (GOLD analysis project Ga0209343, IMG submission 184026) | Groundwater microbial communities from Rifle, Colorado - Rifle CSP2_plank lowO2_0.2 (SPAdes) (version 2) | ecosystem: Environmental > Aquatic > Deep subsurface > Groundwater | place: Rifle... | reverse complement strand
GCGCGCCAGCTTGCGCAGCAGGTCATTGGCCAGGCGCTGGGCCTTGAAACCCACGTCGACCATGGCGCCGCGCATGAACTTGATGGTTTGCGGATTGGTGGCGTTGAGGAAGAACATGGCGGCCGCGTTGCCGGGCCGGAAGGACTTCTGGCCCATCTTGCGCAGTAGGTTGCGCATGTTCATCGACACATCGCCAAAGTCAATGTCCACCGGGCAGGGCGTGAGGCACTTGTGGCATACCGTGCAGTGGTCGGCCACATCCTCAAACTCTTCCCAGTGCTTGATGCTGATGCCGCGCCGGGTCTGCTCCTCATACAGGAAGGCCTCCACCAGCAGCGAGGTCGCCAGTATCTTGTTGCGCGGGCTGTACAGCAGGTTGGCGCGCGGCACATGCGTGGCGCACACCGGTTTGCATTTGCCGCAGCGCAGGCAGTCCTTGATGCTGTCGGCAATCGCGCCGATGTCAGACTGCTGCATGATCAGCGACTCATGGCCCATCAGGCCGAAGCTGGGCGTATAGGCATTCGTCAAATCGGCCGGAAGCCTTTTCCCGTCCTGCGCATTCATCTCCTGATTTCGTAGCAGCTTGCCTTTGTTGAAGCGGCCTTCGGGGTCGACCTTCTGCTTGTACTCGGTGAAGGGACGCAGCTCCTCGTCGGTCAGGAAATCCAGCTTGGTGATGCCGATGCCATGCTCGCCGGAAATCACGCCATCGAGCGAGCGCGCCAGCACCATGATGCGCGCCACGGCTTCATGCGCGGTCTGCAGCATCTCGTAGTCGTCGCTGTTGACCGGCAGATTGGTATGCACGTTGCCGTCGCCCGCGTGCATGTGCAGCGCCGCCCACACGCGGCCCTTGAGCACCCGTTTGTGGATGGCATTGCACTCTTCCAGGATGGGCAGGAACGGCGCGCCGCTGAAGATGGCCTGGAGCGGGGCCCGGATCTGCGTCTTCCAGCTGGCGCGCAGCGAATGGTCCTGCAGCTGCGGGAACAAGGCCTCCACCCCCTCCAGCCAGCCGGCCCAGAGGGCACGGACTTCGGCAATCATGGCAAGCGCCTGGCCGACCCGGTCTTCCAGCAGTTCGGCCGACGGGATGTCGTTGGCATCGTCCGATTTACCCAGGGGCAGGTTGCCCCTGAGGAAGAAGGCTTCCAGCTCGTCGCACAGCCTGATCTTGTTGCGCAGGCTCAGCTCGATATTGATGCGCTCGATGCCGTCGGTGTACTCGGCCATGCGCGGCAGCGGAATCACCACGTCTTCATTGATCTTGAAGGCATTGGTGTGCCGGGAAATGGCGGCGGTGCGCTTGCGGTCCAGCCAGAATTTCTTGCGCGCGTCCGGGCTGATGGCGATAAAGCCTTCACCGTGGCGCGAATTGGCAATGCGCACCACTTCCGAGGTTGCCCGTGCCACCACATCGGCATCGTCGCCGGCAATGTCGCCAAACAGCACCATCTTCGGCAGGCCGCCGTGTTTTTTCGACTTGGTCGCGTAACCGACCGCCTTCAGGTAACGGTCGTCCAGGTGCTCCAGCCCGGCCAGGATGGCGCCGCCGCGCTTTTGCTCGGCAAACATGAAGTCCTTGATCTCGACAATGCTGGGCACGGCGTCCTTGGCATTGCCGAAGAACTCCAGGCAGACGGTGCGCGTGTGCGCAGGCATGCGGTGCACGATCCAGCGGGCGCTGGTGATCAGGCCGTCGCAGCCTTCTTTCTGGATGCCCGGCAGTCCGCTCAGGAACTTGTCGGTGACGTCCTTGCCCAGGCCTTCCTTGCGGAAAGTCTTGCCCTGGATGTCCAGGCGTTCCGTGCGCACCGGCGTCTTGCCGTCGGCTTCAAAATACTTGAGCTCGAAACTCGCCATCTCGGCGTCGTGGATCTTGCCCAGGTTGTGGTCCAGCCGGGTCACTTCCAGCCACTGAGCCTGGGGCGTCACCATGCGCCAGGAGGCCAGGTTGTCCAGGGCCGTCCCCCACAGCACGGCCTTTTTGCCCCCGGCATTCATCGCGATATTGCCGCCGATACAGGAGGCCTCGGCAGACGTCGGGTCAACAGCAAACACAAATCCGCCCCGCTCGGCGGCATCGGCCACGCGCTGCGTGACCACACCGGCTTCGGTCCAGACGGTGGCCACCGGCTGCGCAATGCCGGGCAGCGAGACCATTTCGACCTCGGTCATCGCTTCGAGTTTTTCGGTGTTGATGACGGCCGACTTCCAGGTCAGCGGAATCGCGCCGCCGGTGTAGCCGGTTCCGCCGCCGCGCGGCACGATCGTCAGGCCCAGGTCGATGCAGCCCTTGACCAGCCCGGCCATTTCCTGCTCGGAATCCGGGGTCAGCACGACAAAGGGGTACTCGACACGCCAGTCGGTGGCATCGGTGACATGCGAGACGCGCGACAGCCCGTCAAACTTGATGTTGTCCTTGAGCGTCAGCTTGCGCAGTTTGCGTTCGGTCTGCCGACGCAATCCGGCCACTTCCTCAAACGAGGCCGAAAAGCGGCTGACTGCACCGCGTGCGGCGTCCAGCAGCTCGCCGACGATGGCATCGCGCTGCGAATCCACATCCGGTGTGCGGCGTTTTCCGACTTCAGAGAGGCGATGGTGCAAGGCATCCACCAGCAGTTTGCGGCGTTTGGGGTTGTCCAGCAGGTCATCCTGCAGGTACGGGTTGCGCTGGACCACCCAGATGTCCCCCAGCACCTCGTAGAGCATGCGGGCGGACCGCCCGGTACGCCGTTCGTCACGCAGGCGGTTCAGCAAGTCCCAGGCCGGCGCGCCCAGCAGACGAATAACCACTTCGCGATCGGAAAAAGACGTGTAGTTATAGGGGATCTCGCGAATGCGTGCTTCGCCGGGCTTTGCGTCATCCGCAAAAACATTCAATTCTTGGAGGGTAGTAGGGGCGTTCATCGTGAAAAGCAGCGGCTTCGGACCCACGTCCAGCGCTGTCGCCCTATGTTACCGCAGCACGGCGTTTGGCCGGGGGCCCAGCCCAATGGCCTCATGGAAACCCCGCTTGTTAAGAAGGCGCCAAATCGCTTAAATCGGCCTGTCACAAACAGGTCCCATACTGCCCAGCTTGAACGCCGCCCTCCAAAAAAGGGCATCCACCTCAGGAGTTTTCATGAAATCCCGTCTATCTGCGTTGACTTTCGCCGCCTGCGCCCTGCTTGCCCCCCTGGCGAGCCAGGCGCAAACAGATATCCAGTGGTGGCACTCCATGGGCGGCGCCCTCGGCGAGTGGGTCAATGACCTGGCCAAGGACTTCAATGCCAGCCAGAAGGACTACAAGGTTGTTCCCACCTTCAAGGGCAGCTACGACGAGTCCATGACTGCCGCCATCGCCGCCTTCCGTGCCGGCAATGCGCCGCACATCCTGCAGGTCTTTGAGGTCGGCACCGCCACCATGATGGCGTCCAAGAACGCCATTATTCCCGTCGGCGAAGTCATGAAAAAAGCGGGCGTGACTTTCGATTCGAACGCCTACGTGCCGGCGGTGGCGGGTTACTACACAGCGCCCAATGGTCAGATGCTGAGTTTCCCTTTCAACAGCTCGACCACGGTTTTTCATTACAACAAAGATGCGCTGAAAGCAGCAGGCGTTGACACCGTGCCGACCACCTGGCCAGAAGTAGCACTTGCAGCAGCCAAGCTCAAAGCCAACGGCCACAAATGCCCTTTCACGACCAGCTGGGTCAGCTGGACTCAGCTGGAGAGTTTCTCAGCCTGGCATAACACGGAATTTGCCAGCAAAAGCAACGGCATGAAGGGTCTGGACACGCGGCTGACATTTAATTCGCCCCTGCATGTACGCCATATCGAGAATCTGGCCAATATGTCCAAGCAGGGCCTGTTTGTGTACAAGGGCCGTGGCAATGCGGCTGATGCGACCTTTGTGTCCGGCGAATGTGCCATGACGACGGGCTCATCGGCACTGTACGGCAACATCAAGCGCAACGCCAAGTTCGCTTCCGGCATCGGCGCCCTGCCCTATTACCCGGACGTCCCCGGTGCGCCGCAGAACACCGTGATCGGTGGTGCCAGCCTGTGGGTCATGTCCGGCAAGAAGGCTGAAGAATACAAAGGGGTGGCCCAGTTCTTCGCCCATCTGTCCAAGGCGGACGAAGCGGCCAAAAGCCATCAGCGCACCGGCTACCTGCCCCTGACCAAGGCTTCCTACGAACTGACGGAGAAGTCAAACTTCTACAAGCAAAATCCGGGCACCGACGTGTCGGTGACGCAGATGATCCGCAAAACCACAGACAAGTCGCGCGGCATCCGTCTGGGCAACTTTGTGCAGATTCGCGCCATCAATGACGAAGAACTCGAACAGGTCTGGGCCGGCAAGAAGACAGCCAAGGAAGCACTCGACACCGCCGTCAAACGCGGCAATGAGCAGCTTGAGCGCTTCCAGAAGGCCAACAAAGGCTAACCGCGCCAAGGCTGGCCTGCAAGGCCGGTTTTATGCGGCAAATTCTGCCCTGGCCCAATAAGCACGGGCGGAGACAGCTCTCATATCTATAGCAGTTCATTCACGCACACTCGCCTTGTACAAACGGAAGTAGAACTGCATTGGAAAAAAGAGTCCTGTTTAAATCGGCCTGGCTGCCATGGGTGCTGGTTGCGCCGCAAATGCTGATCGTGCTGGTCTTCTTTTTCTGGCCAGCCAGCCAGGCCGTGTACCAAAGCGTGCTGACCGAGGATGCGTTTGGTACCTCGACCGAGTTTGTGGGCTTGCTGAACTTTGAACGGCTGTGGAATGACAGCACGTATCTTGAGTCGTTTAAAACCACCGCCCTTTTCTCGGTCCTGGTGGCCGGTTGCGGGCTGGCGATTGCCCTGCTGCTGGCGGTGATGGCCAACGACGTGATTCGCGCCGCTGGGACTTACAAAACCCTGTTGATCTGGCCCTACGCGGTCGCGCCTGTCGTTGCGGGCGTGCTGTGGGTGTTCATGTTTTCATCGCCCATGGGCGTGATCTCGTTTGCACTGCAGTCCGTCGGTGTGGAGTGGAATCACCTGCTGAACTCCACCCACGCCATGACGCTTATTGTCGTGGCGGCGGTCTGGAAGCAGATTTCGTACAACTTCCTGTTTTTTCTGGCAGGTTTGCAGTCCATCCCCAAATCACTGCTGGAGGCGGCAGCTATTGACGGCGCGTCGCCTGCTCGCCGCTTCTGGACGATAGTTTTTCCCCTGCTGTCACCCACCACATTTTTCTTGCTGGTCATCAACGTGATTTACGCGTTTTTCGACACCTTTGGCATTGTGGACGCGGCCACACAGGGCGGTCCCGGCAAGGACACCGCCATTCTGGTTTACAAGGTTTACTTTGACGGCTTCAAGGCGATGGACATCGGTGGCTCTGCCGCCCAGTCCGTGGTGTTGATGGTGATTGTGGTGGCGCTGACGGTGCTGCAATTTCGCTTCATTGAGAAGAAGGTTAACTATTGATGTCTGCCCGTCATGATTGAACGCCGCCCCGTTGCCAATTTTTTCTCGCACGCCGTATTGATTCTCGGTGTGGCCATCGTCGCTTTCCCGCTGTACCTGGCTATCGTTGCCTCTACTCAGTCGCAAGAACAAATCGCAGCATCTAACCCGCTGTCGCTGATTCCGGGCTCGCATGCGCTGGAGACCTATCGCCTGGCGCTGTTTGGCGGGCAGAACAGCCGGGGCAGCACCTTCCCGCCGGCGCTGCCGATGATGTGGGTCAGCCTGGTCACGGCGATGGTCATCGCCATTGGCAAGATCATCATTTCTCTGCTGTCAGCGTTTGCGATTGTTTACTTCCGCTTCCCGGCCAAAGGGCTGGTGTTCTGGATGATTTTTGTCACGCTCATGTTACCCGTCGAGGTGCGCATTGGCCCGACGTACGCCGTGGTGTCTGACCTCGGCATGCTCAACAGCTACGCGGGCCTGACCATTCCACTGATTGCGTCAGCCACCGCCACATTTTTGTTTCGCCAGTTCTTTTTGACGGTGCCCGACGAGCTGGTCGAGGCCGCCCGAATGGACGGGGCCAGTCCCATGCGATTTTTTTGGGATGTTCTGCTGCCGCTGTCAAAAACCTCGATTGCCGCGCTGTTTGTGATCCAGTTCATCTATGGCTGGAACCAGTACCTGTGGCCGCTGCTGGTTACGACCAACGAAAACATGTATCCCGTCGTCCTGGGCATCAAGCGCCTGATTGCCGGCGAGGCTTACACCGAGTGGAACGTGGTCATGGCCACCGCCATTTTGGCCATGCTGCCGCCCGCGCTGGTCGTGATACTGATGCAAAAATGGTTTGTAAAAGGCCTTGTGGACACCGAAAAATAAAATCATGGCTTCAATCAAACTCAACAACGTCACCAAGAGCTACGGCCATGGTGCCAAAGCGCTACAGGTCATTCATGGTGTTACTTCTGCCATTGCAGACCACGAGTTCATCGTCATCGTGGGGCCGTCGGGCTGCGGCAAATCAACGCTGCTGCGCATGGTGGCGGGTCTGGAAGAAATCACCGGCGGCGAAATTTCCATTGGCGGGCGGGTCGTCAATGCCCTGGAGCCAGCCGAACGCGATATTGCCATGGTGTTTCAGAACTACGCGTTGTACCCGCACATGAGCGTTTTTGACAACATGGCCTACGGCCTGAAAATCAAGAAAGTCCCGGCTGAAGAGATCAAACAGCGCGTGGCCAAAGCGGCGGGCATTCTGGAACTCGGCAAATATCTAGAGCGCAAGCCGCGTGAACTTTCGGGCGGCCAGCGCCAGCGTGTGGCCATGGGCCGCGCCATCGTGCGCCAGCCGCAGGTTTTCCTGTTCGACGAGCCGCTGTCCAACCTCGACGCCAAACTGCGCGTGCAAACCCGGCTGGAGATCCAGAAGCTGCACCGCGAACTCGGCATCACCTCGCTGTTTGTCACCCACGACCAGGTCGAGGCGATGACGCTGGCCCAGCGCATGATCGTCATGAATGCCGGCCGCATGGAGCAGTTCGGCACGCCCGAAGAGGTCTACAACCGCCCGGCCACCACCTTTGTCGCCAGCTTCATGGGCTCACCGCCCATGAACCTGCTCAGGCACGCCCCCAACGCCGATTTCGGCGGCAAACCTGGCGCCATCCTCGGCATCCGCCCTGAGCACCTGCAAATCGGCGCCACCGGCTGGGCCGTTCAGGTCGACACCCTCGAAATGCTGGGCGCCGAGCGTCTGGTGTACTGCCGCATGGGCGACGAGTTCCTGATCGTGCGCACCGATGAAAGCCTGTCGTCCGCCCCCGACATCGGCGCCACCATCCACGTCGCCCCGCGCCATGACCGCCTCCACTGGTTTGACGCCGAGACCGGGAAACGTTTGCCATGAGCAACCGGCCGGATGATCCGGCACGCGCCGAAGCGGCCGGCCGCAGCGCCGGCCCACCCCGGCAAAGGGGCAGCGCAGCACACGACGTGGCCAGCGTGGGAGCTTCAACCTTTTGGCCCTACCCGCGCTGGATCGCCCACCGCGGCGCCGGCAAGCTGGCGCCCGAGAACACGCTGGCGGCCTTCCAGGCGGGCGCCGCCCACGGCTACCGCATGTTCGAGTGTGATGTGAAACTCAGCGCCGACGATGTGCCCTTTTTGCTGCACGACGCCGCGCTGGAGCGCACCAGCACGGGAAAAGGCCTGGCCGGCGAGCAGCCCTGGGACGTGCTGGCAACACTCGACGCGGGGCGCTGGCATTCACCGCAGTTCACGGGCGAGCCCTTGCCGACGCTGGAAAGCATCGCGCGCTATTGCCTGGACAAGGGCTACTTCCTGAACATCGAGATCAAGCCCACACCGGGGCTCGACAGCCATACCGGCACCGTGGTGGCCAATCAAGCAGCCAGGCTGTGGCAAGGCAAGGCCATACCGCCCCTGCTCACGTCGTTCCAGCCCGCCGCGCTGGAAGCGGCCCGGGCGGCGCAGCCCCAGTTGCCGCGCGGCCTGCTGCTCGACACACTGACTGAAAACTGGCTGGAAACGGCGGCAAAGCTGCAATGCGTGGCCATCGTCTGCAATCACAGGCTCTGGAATGCGGGTACGGTGGCACAGGCCAAACAAGCCGGCTTCAGGACGCTCAGTTACACCGTCAATGACGAGCGCAGCGCCAGGCGGCTGATCGGATTGGGTACCGACGGCATCATCACTGACCGGGTGGACATCTTCCGGCCCGATTGATAAACAAGGCCATCAGGCCCTCCAGCCGCGCAGCAGCACCCACTGGCACAGCGCCGCGCCCACCACCAGGCCGGCATAGGTCAGCATCTTTCCGTCGTGGCCAAAAATCAGCAGCCCGGCCGTCAGAACGGCCATATTTGCCATGAAAACAATGGCTACCTGCCGCCAGAATGTGGGAACCAGCGGCTTTTTTGAGGTGAAGAATCGGGACAAGAGGCGGGTCAACAGCACCAGCAGCAAGGCAACCAGCGCAGCAGGCGCCATGAAATTGAGCAGGTGGTTGGTCAGCAGGTAAGCGGTCATGGCAACGGTTTGGGGTCACGGGGCACACCCTGCAAGCGACCCGAAAAAGACAATTGAGGGTGTTTGATCCAGGCCAAATGCCTGTCCCGCACTTCAATTTTATAATCTGGGAATGTCAGTCTGGGCCCTGGGGCTAAACCATACCACCGCGCCGCTCGATTTACGCGGGCGGTTTGCCTATGCCCTCGACCAGGTCGAGCCCACGCTGCGCGGTTTGCGCGAGTCGCTGGCCCGCCAGCCCGAGGCCACCCTGCTCTCGACCTGCAACCGCACCGAGATCTATTGTGCCGGCGACCACAACGACCTGGAACACACGCTGGAGTGGCTGGCCCACAACGGCGGCGTCTCGCCCGCCCTGCTGCGCTCGCACGCCTATACCCTGCAGGACGACCAGGCCGCCCGCCACGCCTTCCGCGTGGCCAGCGGCCTCGACTCCATGGTGCTCGGCGAGCCGCAGATCCTGGGGCAACTGAAAGAGGCGGTGCGGGCGGCGGAAGAGGCCGGCGCCATGGGCAGCACGCTGCACCAGCTGTTCCAGCGCTCCTTTGCCGTCGCCAAGGAGGTCCGCACCAGCACCGAAATTGGCGCGCACAGTATCAGCATGGCGGCCGCCAGCGTGCGGCTGGCCGGGCAGCTGTTTGAAAACCTGGGCGACATCAGGGTGCTGTTTGTCGGCGCCGGTGAAATGATTGACCTGGCGGCCACCCACTTTGCCGCAAAAACCCCCAAGTCCATGGCAATTGCCAACCGCACGCTGGAGCGTGGCGAAAAGCTCGCCAGCCGCTTCGGTGCCGAGGTCATGCGCCTGGCCGATCTGCCCAGCCGCCTGCATGAATTTGACGCGGTGATCAGCTGCACGGCCAGCACCCTGCCCATCATTGGCCTGGGAGCGGTGGAACGTGCGGTCAAGCTGCGCAAACACCGCCCCATGTTCATGGTTGACCTGGCCGTGCCGCGCGACATCGAGCCCGAGGTCAAGGACCTGCCTGACATCTACCTGTACACCGTGGACGACCTGGCGCACGTCGTCCAGACCGGCAAGGACAACCGCCAGGCCGCCGTGGCGCAGGCTGAAGTGATCATCGATGCCGGCGTGCAGAACTTCATGCACTGGCTGGGCCAGCGCCGCACGGTGCCTCTGATCCAGCAACTCAATGCGCAAACCGATGAGTGGCGCGCCGCGGAAATTGCGCGGGCCAAAAAACTGATCGCCAAAGGCGAGCCGATGGATGCCGTGCTGGATGCACTGACGCGCGGCCTCACGCAGAAAATGCTGCATGGCGCGCTGGCGGAACTGCACGCGGGTGACGCCGCCAGCCGCGAGGCTACGGCGCACACGGTGTCCCGGCTGTTTTTGCGCGGACAACTGCCCAAAGAACACAAAGAGCGTTAGCGCCGGCCTTGCGCGCTGCCCGCAGCCGCCAGAACGGCTGCCATCCTGCCGGCGGCTTCGCTGGTGTGCTCCCTCCCATTTATCGCCATCCCGGCCCCCTCGATTCGATGAAACCATTTCTTCGCCAAACCCTGGACCGCCAGCTTCTGCGGCTGCATGAACTGGATTCGCTGCTGTCAGCCACCGACGTGGTGAGTGACCTGGACCGCTTTCGGGCGCTGACCCGCGAGCATGCCGAAGCCAGCGTGGTGGCCGAGCAATACACCCGGCTCACCAGCCGCGAGGCCGACCTGGCCAGCGCCGAGGGCATGCTGGCCGAAGCCAAAGACGACCCCGAGATGGCAACCATGGCCGAAGAGGAAATCGCCGCCGCCAAGCTTGATATTGCCCGACTCGATGAGGCCCTGCAGCTGATGCTGATTCCCAAGGACCCGGACGACGCGCGGGCGGCCTTTATCGAAATCCGCGCCGGCACGGGCGGCGACGAGTCGGCGCTGTTTGCCGGCGATCTCTTTCGCATGTACACGCGCTTTGCCGAGCGCAACCGCTGGCAGGTCGAGATCATCAGCGAATCGCCCAGCGAGCTCGGTGGCTACAAGGAAGTGGTGTTGCGCATGGACGGTCCGACCGATGCCACGGGTGTGGGCGTGTACGGCAAGCTGCGGTTTGAATCGGGCGGCCATCGCGTACAACGCGTGCCCGCCACCGAAACCCAGGGCCGCATCCACACCAGTGCCTGCACCGTGGCCGTGCTGCCCGAGCCCGACGAGGCGGTGGCCATCCAGATCAACCCGGCCGACCTGCGCATAGACACCTACCGCGCCAGCGGCGCCGGCGGCCAGCACATAAACAAGACCGACTCGGCCGTGCGCATCACGCACATCCCGACCGGCATCGTGGCCGAATGCCAGGAGGGCCGCAGCCAGCACGGCAACAAGGCCCAGGCACTGAAAGTGCTCACTGCCCGCATCCACGAAAAAGACCGCGCTGAGCGCGCGGCCAAGGATGCGGCCATGCGCAAGGGCCTGGTCGGCAGCGGCGACCGCAGCGACCGCATACGCACCTACAACTTCCCGCAGGGGCGCCTGACCGACCACCGCATCAACCTGACGCTGTACAAGCTGCTGGCCATCATGGAAGGGGACTTGGGCGATGTGATCACCGCGCTGCAGGTGGCGCGCGGCGCCGAACAGCTGGCGGAGCTGGAAACCGCCAGCAACGGCTTCTAGATGGCCAGTTTCCACTTTTCACATGCCCCATCGGCCGGGGGGCCAATTTTTACCCGTGCAAGTGGCTATTATTTTTATAGCAAATGCAGGACGCCCCAATGAGCCAGCCGACAAACCAGCCCACCTGCGCCCAAGCCCTGAGTGCCGCCCAGGCATTGGGGCTGGATCGGCTGGACGCCCAGTTGCTGCTGTTGCATGCGCTGGGCAAGCCCGCCATCGACCGAGCCTGGCTGCTGGCGCACGACACCGACCCGCTGACGGATGAAGTCGCCCAGCGTATGCGGGCATTCAGCCTGCGCCGCGCAAGGGGTGAACCCCTGGCCTACATCGTCGGCTGCAAGGAGTTCTTTGGGCTGGAACTGCAGGTGGATGCCCGGGTGCTGGTGCCCCGCCCCGACACCGAAACGCTGGTGCATTGGTCACTGGAGGTGCTGCAGGCGCCCGCGATGCCGGCACTGCCGCAGATTCTGGACCTGGGCACCGGCAGCGGCGCCATTGCGCTGGCCATCGCGCACAGCCTGCAAGTGGCCGGCCGACCAGCCCGGGTTGTTGCCGTGGACGCGAGTGCCGGCGCACTGGCCGTGGCCCGTGAAAATGCCCGGCGCCTCCAGCTGGAACTCGAATTCAGCCAGAGCAACTGGCTGGATGAAGTTGGTGGACACTTTCACCTGATCGCCAGCAACCCGCCTTACGTCGCCAGCGCCGACCCTCATCTGGTGGCGTTGGCGCATGAGCCTTTGGCAGCGCTGGCCGCGGGAGCCGATGGGCTGGAGGACATCCGGCAGATTGTCGCGCAGGCGCCGGGACACCTGGAGCCCGGCGGCTGGCTGCTGCTGGAGCACAGCTATGACCAGGCGGCCGCGGTGCGCGGTCTCCTGCTCGAGCGGGGCTTTGTACAGATCCAGAGCAGGCTGGACCTGGCCGGCATCGCACGCTGCTCGGGCGGTCAATGGCCGGGTTAAGTGTCCCGCGTGGAGGCCGGCAGGTCCGGACGGACCGGCAGCACCCGAGCACCGGGCCTCAAACAGCGGGATAATCAACCAGTTGAATTCTGATTGCCAGATTCCATATATCCAGAAACCGTTAAAAGAACGGCTCGGCCCAGCACCTGGTTTGCGGCCCTGCACGGCCTCTTGGCGCCCCATTCCAAAGGATTTCAAAATGAGCACTACCGACACCACCCAGCAACGCATTGACCAGATCGTCAAATCCAGCGACGTTGTCCTGTTTATGAAAGGCACGGCCCAGTTCCCGATGTGCGGTTTTTCAGGCCGCGCCATCCAGGTGCTGAAAGCCTGTGGGGTGAACAAGCCCG
>Ga0209343_10007931_pt1 | contig 12436 bp, 14 predicted proteins | sample RifCSPlowO2_02_FD_184026 | JGI IMG/M metagenome (GOLD analysis project Ga0209343, IMG submission 184026) | Groundwater microbial communities from Rifle, Colorado - Rifle CSP2_plank lowO2_0.2 (SPAdes) (version 2) | ecosystem: Environmental > Aquatic > Deep subsurface > Groundwater | place... | reverse complement strand
CTAGCCTTGACGCTGGCCACAGCCTGCCGCAGGCTCCTCGCCGAGTTGCCCAGGAGCAGGACGCCCATGCCGCATATTCTGATAGTCGAAGACGAAGCCGCCATCGCCGATACCCTGATCTTCGCCCTGCAAAGCGAGGGGTTCACCACCCGCTGGCTAAACCTGGCCGAGCCCGCCCTGGCCGAACAGCAGCGCAATCCGGCCGATCTGCTGATTCTCGATGTCGGCCTGCCGGATATCAGCGGCTTCGAGGCCTGCAAACGCCTGCGACGCTTCTCCGAGGTGCCGGTGATCTTTTTGACCGCGCGCAACGAGGAGATCGACCGGGTCGTCGGCCTGGAAATCGGCGCCGACGATTATGTGGTCAAACCCTTCAGCCCGCGGGAGGTGGCGGCCAGGGTCAAGGCCATCCTTAAACGTATGGCACCTCGTGTGCCCGTGGCGGCATCACCCAGCGGGCCCTTTCAGCTGGACCGCGAGCGGGTGCAGATCCATTACCACGGCCAATTGCTCAGCCTCACTCGCCATGAGTTCCGCCTGCTGCAAAGCCTGCTGGCTCAGCCCGAGCGGGTGTTCTCCCGCGAGCAGTTGCTCGATGGCCTGGGCGTGGCCCTGGAGGCCGGTTACGAGCGCAGCATCGACAGCCATATCAAGAGCCTGCGCGCCAAGCTGCGCCAGGTGGCCAGCGAGGCCGAGCCGATCCAGACTCATCGTGGCCTGGGCTATAGCCTGAGGCTGGTCTGATGCCCTTGGGCATGCGCATCTTCCTGGTGTATTTCCTCTTCGTCGGCCTGGCCGGCTGGTTCGTGCTGAGCACCGTGATGGACGAAGTCCGCCCCGGCGTGCGCCAGAGCACCGAGGAGACCCTGGTGGACACCGCCAACCTGCTGGCGGAAATCCTGCAGGATGAGGTCAAGGCCGGCAACCTGCAACAGAGCCGCCTGCCCGAATTGCTCAAGGCCTATGGCCAGCGCAAGCCGCGGGCGCAGATCTGGGGCCTGGAGAAAACCCAGGTCAACCACCGCATCTATGTCACAGACGCTCGCGGCATGGTCCTGCTGGATTCCAGCGGCGCGGCGGTGGGCCAGGATTACTCGCGCTGGAACGATGTGCTGCTGACCCTGCGCGGCGAGTACGGCGCGCGCTCGACCAAGGAAGACCCAGCTGACCCGGACTCATCGGTGATGTATGTGGCCGCGCCTATCCTGGACGGCGCGCGGATCATCGGCGTGGTCTCGGTGGCCAAGCCCAATCGCAGCCTGCAACCCTATATCGAACGTTCCGAGCAGCGCCTGGCCTGGCTCGGCGGCGGCCTGATAGTGCTGGGCCTGCTGATCGGCGCGCTGCTGTCCTGGTGGCTCAGCGCCGCGCTGCGCAAGCTGACCCGCTATGCCCAGGCCGTCAGCGCCGGCCAGCGCGCCGCATTGCCCAGCCTGCGCGGCGGCGAACTGGGGCAGCTGGCCGCGGCCGTCGAACGCATGCGCACCGAGCTGGAAGGCAAGGCCTATGTCGAGCGCTATGTGCACACCTTGACCCACGAGCTGAAAAGCCCGCTGGCGGCCATCCGTGGCGCGGCGGAATTGCTCGACGGCGAGATGCCGAACGAACAACGCCAGCGCTTCGTGGCCAATATCGAGCAGGAAAGCGCGCGCCTGCAGCAGCTGATCGAGCGCCTGCTGCACCTGGCCCAGGTCGAACAGCGCCAGGGCCTGGAAGAACAGGTGGCGGTGCCGCTGCGGGCCCTGGTCGAGGCGCTGCTGCAGGCGCAGATGGCGCGTATCGAGGCGGCGGGCCTGCGGGTGGAAAACCTGATCACTCCGGAGTTGGCCGTGCGTGGCGAGCGCTTTCTGCTGCAACAGGCCCTGGCCAATCTGCTGGATAACGCCCTCGACTTCACTCCGCCGGGCGGGCTGCTGCGCTTTAGCGCCGAGGTGACGGGGGCCCAGGTTGAACTGCGGCTGTTTAACCAGGCCGAGGCGATTCCTGACTACGCCCTGGCGCGCCTGTGCGAGCGCTTCTACTCCCTGCCACGCCCCGGCAGCGGGCGCAAGAGCACCGGCCTGGGGCTGAATTTCGTGCAGGAAGTGGCCGAGCTGCATGGCGGTGAACTGAACGTCGGCAATGCCGAGGGCGGCGTGCTGGTGCGCCTGATCGTCAGTCGCGCCTGAGGTGCGGCGTCCACAACTGCAGGCCTTACTCGATACCATTGCTGAAACCCAGGTGATGAGTTCGGAGAAAGGTTCGGAGGAAAGTTCGGAGCAACGTTCGGAGAAGATTCTCGCGCTGCTGCGCAGCGAGCCGCGCCTACCGGCCAGGCTGCTGGCCGAGCGTTTGGGCATCAGCCCGCGGGCAGTGGAAAAACAGCTTGCCAAGCTGCGCGAACAATGGCGCTTGCGCCGTATCGGCCCGGCCAAGGGCGGCCATTGGCAGGTTATGCAGTGAAGCTTATTGCCACAGGCCTGCTGGGGCAGTGGCTGGCGGCGGTGGTTGCGTCGAAGTCGTCCAGGTGCTCTGATCCGCTTATCCGGTTGGCTACTATCCTCAAAAGCAGCCGATCTGCGGGCTATTCTCAATCGTTAGAAAATCAGACCGGGAGCCAGTGCATGAAAACAGTCGCCGAGATACTCAGAGCCAAGCCGCATGCCGCCGTCTATAGCGTGAGCCCCGATACCACGGTGCTCGAGGCGGTCAAGCTGTTGGCCGAGAAGGGCATAGGCGCGTTGCTGGTGTTGGAGAAGGGCCGCCTGGTGGGGATCGTCAGCGAGCGCGATTACGCGCGCAAGGTCGCCCTGCTGGATCGCTCCGCCTCCAGCACCAAGATCAGCGAGATCATGACCGCCGATGTGCTCACGGTCGGGCCGCGGGACACCTCGCAGTTCTGCATGCAGCTGATGACCGACCGCCATCTGCGCCATCTGCCGGTAATAGCCGAGGGCGAGCTGATCGGCCTGCTGTCGATCGGCGACCTGGTCAAGCACACCATCGCCGAGCAGGCCAGCCTGATCCAGCAACTGGAACAGTATATTCGCGGCGAATAGCGGCGGACCTGGGCGAGCGCCGCTTAGCGCGCTTGGCGGCGCTCCGGCTCGGCCTGATGCAGAAAGCGCGTATAGATATCCCGCGGCGGGGCAATGTCCAGCTGCGCCATGATCCGTCCCACCGCGCCACGGTGGTAGCCGCCGTGGGTGACTATATGCGCCAGCATTTCCTCACGGCTCATGCAGCCCGCATCGCCGTCGACAAAGCTAAAGGCGATCTGCTCACTCAGCTGCTCGGCAGTTAACCCCGCCATATAGTCCAGATACCAGGCATCGGTGGCCTGTACCGCCTGCTGCAGCTCATCCAGGCTCGGCGTCTCGGGGGTATTGGTGGCGCTATAGCCGTGCGTCTGGCCCTGCAGATTGGCGACCCCCTGCAGATTGGTGACAAAGAGGCGCTCGACCACATAAATATGATTGAGGATGCGCAGGGCCGCGTGCAGCTCGGCCTGCTGGCTTGCCGGATCGAGGCGTCGCAACTCGGCAAATAGCTCCTGGTTGGCCCAGGCCTTGTACTGCAGCAGCGAGGTAAGCAGGCTGGCGCTACTCATAAGGGTTCTCCCAGGGATTTGGCCGATGGCGCGAGGGTGGCCGGTGCGTCTCTGTCCAGAGCCTTGACCACCAGATAGAGCAGCGGGCCGACCGATACGAAGAGGGCGGTCAGCAGAAAAAATGGCAGTAGATAAACCCAGGATTTGCCCCGCGCCTTGGCGTCCTTGTACATCCACAGGCAGGCCAGGGCCGCCAGGATATACAGGTCGATCACCACCTGGGCGGTGTCTGCGCTGGACAGCAGTTGCAGGCCGAACTGCAGCAGGGACTGCTCGGCCTGCAGCATCACGTAAGCGGTGTAAGCGGAAAATCCAATCAGGGTGATCAGGGGTAATGCGAACTTTTTCATGGTGCCGTCCTTGGTTGCGATACGTTTTATGGCTCCAGCCTCAGCACCCTTAGCCCGGGATACGCGGCTCGCAGCGCACCTCGGATTTAACCGAGTTGGCGATATAGCATTCCTCGTGGGCCTGGTGGTGCAGCTGCTCGATCTGCTCCCGGGTCGGCTGGCGCGCGCCGGAGAACTCGACCGCAGGCCTCAGGGTGACCCGCGCGATATACAGCTTGCCGGCGCCGTTCTTCTGCATCAGGCCAATGGCGGCGTCCTGGTAGCTGTCGACGCAGAATTGGTTTTTCGCGGCTATGGAGAGGAACCAGAGCATATGGCAGCTGGCGAGCGAGGCGATAAAGGCTTCCTCGGGATCGACCGCCGCCGCATCCGACATCGGTACGGGCACCACATGGGGCGAGGAGGAGCCGGCTATCTCCAGGCCGCCATCGAAGCGCAGCAGATGCTTGCGGCTATAGCGGTTGTCGAGAAAATCCTGCTCGCCGCGTTGCCAGATAACTTGCGCACAATAATTAGCCATAAGGGTTGTCCATCCTCCGTTGTCGTTAAGTCCAAGCGGGTCTGCAATTAAGTAGTGCCCGCGAGGCATCGTCGTTGGGCTTCGTCGCTACGCTCCGCAACCCAACCTACGCGCGACTGAGCGAGCGAAGGATTTGAGTTCAGTTAGGGTTTCTTTGCGCATATATACCTTGAAATAGCGGCAACGAAGCTAACGCCTAGCGCAGGCATTAACACCCATTGCAGTTCCGAGGCCATAACCCTAAGCCCTTTCTCAGAGAAAAATGAAGCGATGCCTATCGGGGAAACCTGAATTGGTCTGCTCGGGAGGAAAACTCTCTCAGCGCTAAACGGCCAATATAGCGCAACGCCAAGGCCGCCATTCGTAAGCGCATCTAGAATTGCGTGAGAGGCGCAGGATAAAAAGCAAAAAGTAAAAATAACTGGCGGCGTAGATTTAAGCTTCGGATGAAATAGGGTCATGACGGCTGAAATACAGATGGCAAAAAATAGCGAATGCGTGAAGCCCCGATGGCCCCACTGTGATGCGTAGTCAATGCCGAGTTTAAATGCCAATACATCCAGGTCTGGTGCTATGGATAAAAATGCGGCGATCAAAAATAATCGCCAGTTTACGGCGTCACTTCTAAACGCAATATACATTACAGCGGGGATTGCTATATGACTGAAGGCCGATGCCATTGTAGAAAGCTCTGACGATAGGTTAGGGGCGGACTTTAGCCGGCCCTGTGAGCGAGGCGAGCGGCTTGCCGCGCAGGCCACCGCGTATATTAATCATAACCATGCCAGGCGTCTTGCAGTTCGTGCACTACAGCTTCGGTGACCCAAGGCTGATTTTTTAACCACTCCTGTATTGCCGCTCGGTCTTGCTCAAGCAACGTTCCGCGGTCGGGCTGGCAAATGAAACCAGAGAACTCTTTGGGGTGTTCGTTGCCGCCCCCGCCGAATGCCCAGCCTTTTGATTCAACGAATTCAATCCATTTGTCCAAGGCTGAATCAAAGGTTATTGTTTCTTTGTTAAAGCCAATATTGATACTAAGCCCGAGCTCTTGAAACTCGCCGGTACGCAGCTTTTTACGCAGCCGTTGTTTGCGTTTCTTATTCAGCTCATCTGCATTCAGTGATTTCAAGATTAGTGCCCAGTGATTAAGCGATCCGCCATAAGGTTTTTGCACACCATATAAGGTTCTGCGGTTGCATAAGCCCTGTGCTGCTGGCTGTGATGACGACCGGCCAACCCGACGCTACCCACTTTCCCGGCAGCTGTCCATTTGCCTCGGGTCGCAGCGTTTCTCCATCGAATCTCCATCCGGCCTCCATAAAGCCACCATCTGCGCTGTCCAGACTCTGCCTACCTTAACCGTATCGGAGAGTTGCACCATGAGCCGTGTCCTGGGTTTTAAGTTGGGCGCTATCGCCTTGCTGATTCTGTTGTTGCTGATTCCGCTGTCGATGATCGGCGGCTTGGTGGGGGAGCGGCAGTATCAGCGCGAGGCGGTGCTGCAGGATATCGCCCGCAGTTCCAGCTATCGCCAGCAGATCACCGGGCCGGTGCTGGTGCTGCCTTACACCAAGGTCTGGCAGGAGTGGAAAACCCACGCCAAGACCGGCGTGCGTTATCTGGAGGAGCAGCAGTACAGCGGGCGCCTGTACTTTCTGCCGGAGCGCTTCGTGCTCAATGGCCAGGTGAGCACCGAGGAGCGTGCGCGGGGCATCTACAAGGCGTTGCTGTACCGCAGCGACAACCAGGTTAGCGGCGCCTTCAAGCTGCCGGCGCGCCTGGGCTTGGGCGATGAGCTGGGCCTGTACCACTTCGCGACGCCCTTTCTGGCGGTGGGCATCAGCGATATCCGCGGCATCAGCAATGACCTGCAACTGCGCCTGAATGGCAGCACCCTGAGCTTTGCCCCGGGCAGCGGCGATGAGCATTTCGGCGCCGGTGTGCATGCGCCTTTGCCGGCGCTGGATAGCCAGGGCGGGCAGGTCCTGGAGTTCGCCTTCGACCTCAAGCTGCAAGGCACCGAGCAGCTCAGCGTGACCCCGGTGGGCCGCGACAGCCGGGTCGAACTGAGTTCCGCCTGGCCGCATCCGAGCTTTGTCGGCGAGTACCTGCCGAGCAGCCGTGAAGTGTCGGCGCAAGGCTTCAAGGCGCAGTGGCAGACCAGCTTCTTCGCCACCAACCTGGAAGAAGCGCTGCACGACTGCGTGCACAAGGACAGCTGCGACGGCCTGGCGGCGCGCCACTTCGGCGTGAGCTTTGTCGACCCGGTGGACCAGTACCTGAAAACCGAGCGGGCGATCAAATACGCCCTGCTGTTTATCGGCCTGACCTTCGCGGTGTTCTTCCTGTTCGAGGTGCTCAAGCGCATGGCGGTGCACCCGGTGCAGTACGCCCTGGTCGGCATGTCGCTGGCGCTGTTCTACCTGCTGTTGTTGTCGCTGTCCGAGCACCTGAGCTTCGCCAAGGCCTACGCCATCTCGGCGACTGCCTGCGTGTCGTTGATCGGCTTCTACGTCAGCCATGTATTGCACAGCTGGCTGCGCGGCAGCGCCTTCGGCCTGTTGCTGGCGGCGCTCTACGGCCTGCTGTTCGCCCTGCTGAGCGCCGAGGACTATGCCCTGCTGATGGGCTCCATCCTGGTGTTCGGCGTGCTCGGTTGCGTGATGGTGCTGACCCGTAAACTGGACTGGTATGGGGTGGGTAAAAACGGCACTGCCAGCCCGGTCAGCAGCCTTTGATCACTAGGGCGCGGCCCTGGCTGCGCCCGTTTGAGGAGCCAAATATGATGCGTTTATTTGTCCAGTTTTCCGCCTGTTGCGCCCTGGGTCTGGCGGTCGCGCTACTGCTGTTGCTCGGCCTGATGTTCTGTGGCCAGTTCAATTGGATCGATGGCCTGCTGCTGAGCGGCAAGCCACTGGCGCAGCTGAGCCTGAACCTGCTGCCGGAGGCCTTCTGGTCCGAGTTGACCGGCCTGGCGGACGCCACCCAGAACAGCTCGCTGCAATCCTTTCTCAGCCTGTGCGCGGGCCTGGGGCAGATCGGCCTGCTGCTGGCTGCTGGCTTCTTCCGTCTGTGGTACTGGCGATGAGCGGCCACGTGGGCTTGCGCGAGGAAGCGCGCGCCGGGCATCTGCTGGCGTGGCGGATCGCCCGGCTGTTTGCCCCGGCTCGCGGAGCTGGGCAGGCGCCGCGCAAAACGGTGGTAGAAGCTGGCAAGTCGCACTCTCTGTAGGAGCCAGCTTGCTGGCGATGCTTTGTTTGCGTGGCCGGATCGCCAGCAAGCTGGCTCCTACGAAGAATGGCTGCAGCCTGTAAATAGCCTGCCGCTGGGCTTAAGCCGGCGGCTGGGTGGCCTGCATCGACGGTAACTGGCAGACCTCGGCATACCAGCCGGCCAGCTGTGGGTAGCGCTGGCGCCAGTTCAGTTCGGGTTGGCGCAGGTCCAGATAACCCAGTGCGCTGGCCAGGCCGATGGCGGCGATATCGAAGTGGCTGGCTAGTTCGGCTATGGCCTCGCTTTCGAACTGCTGCAGGGCGCGTTCGATCTTCTCCTGCTGTGCGGTCTGCCATGGCGCCCAGCGCTTCTCTTCGGGGCGCAGAAAGGTTTCGTAGCGGATCAGCACCGCGGCATCAAGTATGGCGTCGGCCAGCGAGGCCAGGGTCAGGCGCCGCCAGCGCGCCGGGCCATCCCGGGGAATCAGCGGTTCGCCGACATGCTGCTGGTCGAGGTAGTCGAGTATCACCCGGCTGTCGTGCAGCACGCTGCCGTCGGCCAGGCGCAGGGCGGGAATCTTGCCGGCGGGATTGTGGCTAAGCACCACGCTGTTGGGACTGGTGGGGCTGAGTTGCACCTCCTCCAGGCGCACGCGGCCCAGCTGGCCGGTCTCGTGCAACAGCAGCATCACCTTGCGCACGAAGGGCGAGGTGGCGGAGTAAAACAGGGTCATGCTGGGGCTGGACATGGCGGGCTCCTGAGTGCATGGGCGGATAGTCTTGATCTTGAACCTGGGCGCTATTCGAGCATGGCGCTGCGGCGCGCGCCAGGCATCTGCAGCATCGGCATAGGCGCGGATCCTAGGTTGGGCTGAGCTACGCGAAGCCCAACAGGTCATAAATCAGTAGCCCTTTTCCCTGCCGCTCGCGAAACCCGGCCATCTTGCCTAGGCTCTTTGCAGTCCAGCGTTTGTTCGGGTGCTGCCATGGGAATTGCCTGCTCCTCTCTCTGCCGCCGCTTTGCCCTGCCTCTGCTCGCCGGCGCCTGGGCGGCCTTGGCGATCGCCGCCTCGCCCGGCGAAACCGCCGAGGACAGTGCGACGGATCTCATCAAGGACGTGATCTTCCAATCCCTGGGGGCCGTCGGCGGCGTCGTCGACGCGGTCGACGATCTCGCGCTCGATCCCGTGGTGAGCTATGCGACCACGGCCGACAAGTCGGAAACCATCGACGACGAAGCGGCCGACGCGGCCTTCCTGAAACTCCTCGAGGGCAGTATCAACGTCACCTTTCCGGAACTCGGTTTCGCCATCAAGGGCGGCAAGCTGATCGTCGGCGGAACCGCCGCCGCCATCGAGATCGCCTTGAACGAGGTTTATGAGTCCGGACGCGACGTGGCGCTGTACCAGACCATCTTCGGCAGCTCCGATGGCCCGGATGTTTTTCTCGGCAATATCGATCAGCTATTCGCTCAGCAATCGTTTTTCGGCGACTTTCTCGCCCGGCGCTCGCCGCCCATCACGCCCGAGACTATCGGCGCCCAGGTGAAATCGAAACGCGAGCTGGAGAGGCTCTGGTTCACCTACTACAAGAACACATTGCAAGGCGGCCCGCTCGGCCTGTCGCCGACATTGCGCGAGCAGGTGGACACCAGGCTGAACCAAGCCTGGCCGCAGATGCTCGCCTATTGGCAGGCCAAGCGCGCCCAGATAGTGCTGGCCAATGCGCGCACGGTCTATCACGACCGCCTGCGCGCGGCGGTCGAAAAACTGGCCGAGCAGAAGCAGCAGGACCAGGAGCAACAACAAGCCGGTGCCGGGGATAATGGCGGCGCTACGGAACAACCTGGCGTCGATCAGGAGCAGATCGCCGGCTGGCGCGCGACGCTCGAATGCCTGGAGGAAGGCGCGCGCAAGTACCCGGACCATTGGCTGGATTGCAACGGCAACTGGACCATGCGCTCGCGCGACGTGGAAATCGCCTACTACCGGGATTTATTGCGCCAGGCCGGCGTCGAGACCGGCGGCTCAGCCGCTGCAACGGCCCCGGCCGGTGCAGCGCTAGCCGGTCCGCTGGAACAGGGCATCAACCGCTACGGTGGCGATTATCGCTACGAGGAATTGTCGAACGCCGATCCGGGGCAGTGCCAGGCGCTCTGTCTCCGGGAAGCCCGCTGCATAGCCTTCTCCTATGTTCGCCCCGGCATCCAGGGCGAGCGTGCCCGCTGCTGGCTCAAGGACAGCGTGCCGGAGCCTTCGGACAACGCCTGCTGCACCTCCGGCACGGTGACGCGCTGAGCGCCGCATGAGCTATCTGTAAGGAGCAAAAGGGTTACGCCGCGCTTTGCCGTATATGGGACGCGAACCTCGCAACGGCAGCCACTAGCGCCCACCAGAAAGCGGACCAAGCAAGAAAAGTAGCGTCCAGCCAAGGGCAGATGGCGCCGCCCACCATGCGGACCGCTCGGCAAAAACCAATTGTCCACATAAAAAAGGGCAGCCCGAGGGCTGCCCAAAACACACAGAGAGTCGCGCCTTAGTGGGCGGTCGCCCCGCTAGCGCCGAGGCCGGTTTGCGAGCGGACGAACTGCGGGATAAAGCGGGCGCGGGCATCGCCGGCGGCGACGGACTTGTCGGTGACCGAGAAGAACCAGATACCGGCAAATGCCACGGCCATGGAGAACAGCGCCGGGTACTCGTAGGGGAAGATCGCCTCGGCGTTGCCCAGCACCTGTACCCACACGGTTGGGCCGAGGATCATCAGGGTCACCGCGGTGATCAGGCCCAGCCAGCCGCCGATCATGGCGCCGCGGGTGCTGAGGTTCTTCCAGTACATGCTGAGGAACAGCACCGGGAAGTTGCAGCTGGCGGCGATGGAGAAGGCCAGGCCGACCATAAAGGCGATGTTCTGCTTCTCGAACGCGATGCCGAGGAAGATCGCCAGCACGCCGAGGCAGACGGTGGTGATCTTCGATACGCGCAGTTCATCCTTCTCGTTGGCCTTGCCCTTCTTGAACACGCTGGCGTACAGATCGTGGGACACCGCCGAGGCGCCGGCCAGGGTCAGCCCGGACACCACCGCAAGGATAGTGGCGAAGGCCACGGCCGAGATAAAGCCGAGGAACCAGCTGCCGCCGACCGCGTTGGCCAGGTGGATGGCCGCCATATTGTTGCCGCCCAGCAGGGCGCCGGCGGCGTCCTTGAAGGCCGGGTTGGTGCTGACCAGGAGGATCGCGCCGAAGCCGATGATAAAGGTCAGGATATAGAAGTAGCCGATAAAGCCGGTGGCGTAGAACACCGACTTGCGCGCTTCCTTGGCGTCCGAGACGGTGAAGAAGCGCATCAGGATATGCGGCAGGCCGGCGGTGCCGAACATCAGCGCCAGGCCCAGGGAGATGGCCGAGATCGGGTCTTTCACCAGGCCGCCGGGGCTCATGATGGCCTCGCCTTTGGGGTGCACGGCGATGGCTTCGGTGAACAGCCGGGCGAAGTCGAAGTCGACGTGCTTCATCACCATCAGCGCCATAAAGGACGCACCGGAGAGCAGCAGCACGGCCTTGATGATCTGTACCCAGGTGGTCGCCAGCATGCCGCCGAACAGCACGTAGAGCACCATCAGGATGCCGACCAGGATCACCGCGATATGGTAGTCCAGGCCGAACAGCAGCTGGATCAGCTTGCCGGCGCCGACCATCTGCGCGATCAGGTAGAAGGCCACCACCACCAGAGAGCCGCTGGCGGACAGGGTGCGGATCTGGGTCTGACCGAGGCGGTAGGAGGCCACGTCGGCGAAGGTGTACTTGCCCAGGTTGCGCAGGCGTTCGGCGATCAGGAACAGGATCACCGGCCAGCCGACCAGAAAGCCGATGGAGTAGATCAGCCCGTCATAGCCGGAGCTGAACACCAGGGCGGAAATGCCCAGGAAGGAGGCCGCCGACATATAGTCGCCGGCGATCGCCAGGCCGTTCTGGAAGCCGGTGATGCTGCCGCCGGCGGTGTAGAAGTCGGACGTCGAGCTGTTGCGCTTGGACGCCCAGTAGGTGATGTACAGCGTGGCGCCGACGAAGGCGAGGAACATCACGATGGCCGAGGTGTTCAGCGGCTGCCGTTGCACCTCGCCTTCGATGGCGCCGGCCGCCCACAGGGCAGGGGCCACGGCCAGCAGGCCGATGGCGGTAAGGATGCGCGCGATCATTTCTGCACCTCATCGAGAATGGCCTGGTTCATCGTGTCGAACTCGCCATTGGCGCGTTGGACATAGACGCCGGTCAGCACAAAGGCGGAGAGGATCACCCCCACGCCGATCGGGATGCCCCAGGTGGTGGGTGAGTCCGGGCTGATGCGCGCGCCGAGCAACTCGGGAACGAAGGCGATCAGCAGGATAAAGGCCACATACAGGCCCAGCATGATGGCGGAGAGTATCCAGGCGAATCGCTCGCGCTTGGACACCAGTTCTTGGAAGTGCGGACTCGCTTGAATCCGCCGGTACATGTCGTCGTGCATTATTGTGGTCCTCCGCCGTTGGGGTAGTGAGACCTACTCTAGGCCCGCCCTGCAGGAGCGACAGACGACCTTAGTCGTAAGCGGCGGCGTTCTAGACCAAGGTCGTAGTGGGTTCGGTCGGTGGATAAACAGGGCGCCACTCCTCCGATGCCTGTCTGGAGTTGTGTAGACATCATGGATTGACCTGCCCCACCTCGAAAACGCGGGTTATGTTTTAGGGGTAGGAACACCTTCAACACAGAGCCGCATCGAGGGGGACAGGT
>Ga0209343_10007926_pt1 | contig 12440 bp, 10 predicted proteins | sample RifCSPlowO2_02_FD_184026 | JGI IMG/M metagenome (GOLD analysis project Ga0209343, IMG submission 184026) | Groundwater microbial communities from Rifle, Colorado - Rifle CSP2_plank lowO2_0.2 (SPAdes) (version 2) | ecosystem: Environmental > Aquatic > Deep subsurface > Groundwater | place... | reverse complement strand
AGAACAGCCGCACCACCGTCTCGGGCGAGTCCTTGCCGAGGTCCCATTGAAACAGCATCTGGAGGGCGCACTCGCGCGCCTTGCGTCGTGATGGCATCAGTTTAGTCGCGAGTGATGAGTGACAAGTGACCAGTCCGACACTCGGGGGCCGGATTAACGTCTGGTTCGCTTGCGTGACGCCGGCGCGGGCTTGGCGATCTTGCGGAGGAGGTTCGCCATCTCGACCGCGCTCATGGCGGCTTCAAAGCCTTTGTTGCCGCTCTTCAGACCCGCCCGTTCCACGGCCTGTTCCAGGTTTTCGACGGTGAGGATTCCATAGGACATCGGAATCCCTGTGCGCAGCGACGACTTTGCGACCCCGCGCGATGACTCGGCGCAGACATACTCAAAGTGGGGCGTCTCGCCGCGAATCACGGCGCCGAGGCAGACGATGGCATCGTACCGCTCAGTTTCCGCAAGCTTCTGCGCCGCGAGGGGAATCTCGATCGCGCCGGGCACACGGACGACATCAATCTCGGCTGCCTTGGCGCCCGCGCGCGTCAGGGCGTCGACGGCGCCATTGAGCAGCCGCTCGGTGATGAAGGCGTTGAAGCGGCTCACCACGATGGCGAAGCGAAACCCAGCAGCGGTCAGCTCGCCTTGCAACTCGCGGTATTTTGGTGGTTCCGCACTGGCTGGCGTCATAAAGTTGTCCTAACGAACAGCAGATTCTTCGTCCCGGCCTGCCGGGACTCAGAATGACCGCTTGAAGGCATTGGCGACATGCCGAGTCCGAGCCTACTGTCCGGTGAAGCGCGGCGGGCGCTTCTCCAGAAACGCTCCTGTTCCTTCCTTCATATCCGGAGTAGAGAAACACAATCCGAACAGCACGCTCTCCAGAAACAAACCCTGTTCGAGCGGCTGCTCCAGCCCCTGGTGGACCGCCTGGAGCGAAAACCTTACCGCGGTCCGGCTGTTAGCCAGAATCTTGTTCGCCATATCGCGCGCCGTGGGAAGCAACTGGTCGAGCGCGACTACTTGATTCACCAAACCCCACTGCAAAGCGACCTCCGCCGCTACCGGCTCGCCCGTCAGGATCATTTGCAGAGCTCGTCCCTTGCCGATCAGGCGCGGCAGCCGCTGCGAGCCGCCATAGCCCGGCGGGATGCCGATCTTGACTTCGGGCTGGCCGATGCGGGCGTTGGGGCTGGCGATGCGCAAGGTGCAGGCCAGCGCCAGCTCGCATCCGCCTCCCAGCGCAAAGCCATTGATGGCGGCGATGACCGGCTTGCCCATCTGCTCCAGGCGCGAGATCATCGCCTGACCCCGCCGGGAACAAGCCTGTGCCTGCGGCGGCGAGTAGGCATTGAGCTCGCGGATGTCGGCTCCGGCAATAAAAGCTTTTTCTCCCGAACCCGTGATGATCACCACGCCCACGTCCGGGTTCTGCTCCAGTTCCTGCCAGCAGCGGTCCATTTCATCCACGGTCTGAGCGTTGAGCGCATTCAACACCTGCGGGCGATTGACCGTCACTGTAGCAATCCGTTCGCTGATGTCAATCACCAGATTCTCGTAACTCATCTTCCCTTGCCCTTCACCCGCCCGTCGCATCGCCTGATGGCACCCCGCCGGCAACGCCCCGTCCTAAATCTGCCTAGATTTGATAAATGTGTTCCTGGGCCTTGGGCGCGCCGGGGTCGGAATAATCGTAGAAACCCTTGCCCGCCTTGCGCCCGTGCCAGCCAGCCAGAACCAGCCGCTTCAACAGCCCCGGTGGAGCAAACCGCGGCTCGCGAAACTCTTCAAACAAAATATTGGCAATGTAATAAGTCGTGTCGAGCCCTATAAAGTCGGCCAGAGTGAACGGCCCCATGGGATGACCGCAGCCGAGCTGCATGGAGCGGTCCAGGTCCGCTATCGACCCAGTCCCTTGCTCCAGCGCACGGATGGCATCCAGCAGATAGGGAATCAGCAGCCGGTTCACGATGAAGCCGGGCCGGTCCGAGGTGCGCACGGGAGTCTTTCCGATCCGTTCGATGAACTGCATGGCGCTCTCGAAAACCTCCCGGTCCGTCGCTACCGTGCGGACGACTTCCACCAGCTTCATCACCGGCACCGGGTTCATGAAATGGATCCCCAGAAACCGCTCGGGCCGGCTGGTGTACTTCATCATCTCGGTGATGGAGAGCGAGGAGGTGTTGCTGCCCAGGATGGCGCGCCGCGGCAGGATGGGATCGAGCGCCTCCCACAGCTTCTTCTTTTCTTCCAGGCTTTCGACTACCGCTTCGATGACCAAATCACAATTCGCCAGTTGCGCCCGGTCCGTCGTGGGACGGATACGGGAGCGGATGGCGGCGCGCTCTTCCGTGTTCAGAGCGCCTTTCTGCACCAGACGGTCGAACTGCTTGTCGATGCTGGCCATGCCGCGGTCGCACAGTTCCTGGCTGACCTCCACGACGATGGTGGGAATGCCCGCAGTGGCTACGACCTGCGCAATGCCGGAACCCATCAAGCCGCACCCGATGACTCCGGCCTCCCGAATCTCCATACAGCCTGCTTTCTCCGCCCAACCCCGCCCGCTCGTCCTGCCACCTACGCCGGCAGCGCCGGAGGATCGAGCAACTTGATGGCATCCGATCCTGCCTGGCGCGCGGCTTCCAGCGCCCACTCTACCCGGTTGATCAATTCCGTCACCCGGTCCGTGCTATCCATCGTTCCCTCGCGGATGGCCTCGGCCACTCCGGCAGCCAGATGGGGCGGCCCTTCCGGAGCAGCGCCGGCGGTGGAGGCCGCCAGCCGCCGCATTTTCTCCATCACATTGGCGGCATCTTTTCCTAGAGCCCCCGGCAGAATCAGCGCCAGTGAATTGGCGCCATACTTCACCGCCATGTCATTCTGGCGAAGCTGGCCCATGACGGATGCGGCGTATTTCTGAAGGAATATATCGAGGCCCGCGATATTCTTCCCATCGGGTTTGCTGGCATCGTCCTTCTTGGTTTCCGGGGCGATACCGTCGGCCCGCGAGAAATACATCAGGACGACGCTCAGCGGCGTCTTTTGCGTCCGCATGCGCTCGGCCTCCGACAGCAGGCAGGTGACGTAGGAATCGCGGTGCAGCAGCCCGGAGGTCTCGTCGGTGACGGCCAGGGCTTTCATCAAATTCCGCAGGCGCACATTGGCGATCGCCAGAACAATCTGCTCTGCCAGGGCCTCCAGACCCGCCAGATCGTTCCCTTTCCAACTGCGCCGCTGGATGCATTGCTGCATCACCAGCACGCCAATCTCCTGATCCCCGTCGCGCAACGGCACGGCCACCAGGGATTCCACTTGCAGCGCCGCCAGCGTATCCTGCAATGCCGCCAGCGGAGGCGATTCCGCCACATTTTCGGCCACCAGCGGGAAATTCTTTCCGGCGTTGGCCTGCTGCAGCCCCATCACCAGCTTGCCGAGTTTGGCGGCATCGGATGCCGCGATCCCCTGCGAGATGTATTCCATGGCCATGGTCGGCGGGCGGTTGAGTGTCGCCAGACCCACCACGCACCGGCTCACCTGCCAGTACCTTCCGATCTCATTCACCGCTGTGAACAAAATCGACTTGACGGTGCCCTGCCGCGACAGATTGCGGCTGATCTCTGAGACACGCTTCAGGTCTGCCCGGAAATCTCTGGCCTCGGCTGCCGTCACGGGGGCCGCCGGCGCAGCCGCCCCCACAGGATGCACCACGGCAATTCCCGCCTTTTCGAACAAAGCCGCTAGTTCTTGGTTCTTGGTTTCTTCGCCCGGAAACAGTTTGGCGATGCGCTCGATGCGCTCGCGAGCCTTGTCCTGCATTCCATACTGGAGGAAAATTTCGGCCTGCAGCATGAGATCCTTGAGAGGATTAACGCCGCTGTCGGGTCCCTGCGCCGCCTGCGCCGCGGGCGAGACGATTCCCGAGGCGGGGTACCCGCTGCCCGGACTTGTTTCTCCGGCCGTCGGGGAGAGTCCCAGGCGGCTGCCCAGCTCGCGCAGGAACGAGGCGTCCGCCTTTCCTTCCAGGCGCTCCAGCTTGGAGGTGGATTCCGGGTTGTAGGGGTCCACATTGATCAGGCGCTCGAGCACGTCGGCGGCCTGCGGAAACTGGCGGGAAGCAAAATACAGATCAAACAGGCCATTCAGGACGTTCGCCAGCGGGCTGTCCATGTGCAACCGGTCGAGCAGCCGCGCCAGAGACTCCAGAATCGGAAGGCTGGTATGCTCCAGTTGGGTGAGCTTTTCCACCAGTCCGATCAATTCCCTCGTCGGGTGGGCACGGGTAACCCGATCCTCAATTCGCTTCATCAGATTCGCCAGCGCGGCGTCCTGATTCTGTTCGATATACTGCTTGGCAATCTCAAGGAGCGGCCCGGCCGCCTGCGGGGAGTCTTCCAGCAGCTTCCAATAATAAACTTCGGCCTTCTCCGGCTCCTTTTCTGCCAAGTAGGCCTGCGCCAAAAGGTCCATCACTTCCGGATTCCGCGATTCCTCCGCGATATCCTTCCACATTTTCAGGACGTTCTGAAATCGGTTTCCCTTCAGGTAAGCTTTGGCCAAGCCGATCTGCGCCGATTCATCCTTCGGCGTCAGCAGGCAGATTTGTTCCAAAGCCTGGATGGCCTCTTTGGCCTTGCCGATTGGCAAGTAAAGATCGGCAAGCCTCCGGTAGGCCGCCACGGCAATGCTGGTGTTGCCAGCCTTGGCGGCAGCGGCGGCCAGCCGTTTGTGAATATCGAGCGAGCCGGGCGTGAGCCGCGCCATGCCTTGCAGGCATTGCAAGGTAACCTCGAAGTTTTTTTCCCCGGCAATTTCCATTGCCCGCCGGTACTGCTCGCTGGCCAGATCGGGCCGCTGTTTCTCGAGCTGTTGCGCCGCCGTGATTAGCCGCGCCGGCTCCAAGACCCCCACCACCTGCATCTTGCGGGTCAGCTCCAGAACTTTTTGCGCATCGTTTCTCTCGACCGCCTTATCGAACAGGAATACGTAGCACTCTTTCGACTGCACGTTGCGGTTCAGTTTCTGATAAAGCTCCGCCACCGTGTACACGATGGCGTCGTTTTCCGGCTCTTCCTGCCAGGCCAGCAGGTACTCTTCCAGCGCCGCCTCGATCTTGCTCTTTTGCAGCAAGCGCTCAGCCTTCTCGATGTGTTTGTTGGCTACGGCCATTCTGGCGTGCTCTCGTTTTCCATTTCAAAAGATTGCAATCAACTATTCTAATGAAAACCGGAGAGTTAATGGTAGCGAATTGAATCGGGCGGGAGGGTGCGGGTCTTTGCGGTGGACCGTAACCGTTAGCGGGATCGGATACCGGAGAGGAATTTCGGACACCGCTGCTGTGCTCGATACCGCCGCTGAGAATTTCCCCTTGACAGCCGCGGGTGGAAATGCGGTACAATATTATTGCAAATCATTTGCAATAAGAACCGCCCCCCGGACTTCCTTTCCAGGCACCATGTCGGAAGCCGGGGTGGCTCGCAGGACGAACCAATGCCGGCCTGCCAAGGACAACTGGATCGATGCTGCAGACCCTGATCGTTACCCTCCGCGAAGGCGTGGAAGCCGCTCTTGTCATCGCCATTGCAGTAGTCTACCTCAACAAGTCCGGCCGCGCACGGCTCACCCGCGTGGTGTATTTGGCGTTGGGCGCCGCGGTCGTCGCCAGCATCGCGGCGGCGGCCGCTCTGGAGAGCGTCATCACCAACCAGGAGGCCTTCGAAGGCTGGGTGCTGTTGATTGCTGCGTTCTGCGTGGCAACCGTCGTCCTCTGGATGCACCGCGCGGCGCGCGGACTGCGGCAGCGCATTGAGCAGCGCCTGGAGGCGATCTCGTCGGAGCAGCAGACTTCGGCGCTGGGCATTTTCCTGTTCGTCTTTTTCATGGTGTTCCGCGAGGGCGCCGAGACTGTCCTGATGCTGAGCGCCGTCTCGCTCAACACCGCCGACCTGTTGAACTTTTTCGGCGCTGTTGTTGGCCTGGGGCTGGCCGTGGTCTTCGGAATCCTGTTCGTCCGCGGCACGGTGAGGCTCGATCTTCGGAGGTTTTTCCAGATCACCACGGCGATACTGCTCTGCGTCGTATTCCAATTGACCGTCACCGGACTCCACGAATTATCCGAGGCGCGTGTGCTGCCGAGCAGTCAGTGGGAGATGGCCTGGATTGGCCCGATCGTAACCAATGAAGTGTTCTTTGTCGTCACGATTCTGGCGCTGGCCGGCTGGATGGTGCTTTACGACTGGCGCGCCAGGCAACCGTTCACGGCCCAGCCTGGCGCGCCGCAGGCAGCGCACCCGTCTGCGGTGGAGCGCCGCAAACAACTGTGGGCGGCGCAGCGCGATCGGCTGTGGACCGCGGCGGTGTGCGGCAGCGCTTTTCTGTTCATCCTGATGGTCACGGCCGAATACCTTTACGCCAAGAACCAGACCGCGCTCTCCCCTTCCTTGCCGGTCGAGGCCCGCCAGGGCGTGGTGCGCATTCCCCTGGCGGAAGTTTCTGACGGCGCATTGCATCGTTATCTGTATCAGGGCGAAGAGGGAACGGCGCGGTTCATCGTGTTGCGTGTCGGAGAACGGTACGCCACCGCGCTGGATGCGTGCGCCATCTGCGGCTCGCAGGGCTATTACGAGAGAGGCGGCGCTATTTTTTGCCGCAACTGTACGGCGGCCATTTATGGTCCTTCGATCGGCATGACTGGCGGCTGCAACCCTATCCCGCTGGAATCCAGCGTCGAAGGTGACGAACTCGTAATCCAGGCCGCCGAGATGGCCAAGGGCGCGAGCATGTTCTCAGCCGCTGATTGAAACCTGCGCCGCCGCGGCTTAGAGGCACGTTGAAGCCTATGTTCTGGAAGCTGATTTGCGAACCGATGCGCCGCCCGCGCAGCCGCCGCCGGGCGCTCTGGGCGGTGCTCGCGGTTGCTCTCGGTACCGCCGTAGCTGCCGCCATGCTCTCGGTTTCGCTCGATGTCGGCGATCGGATCGGCAATGAACTGCGGTCGCTGGGCGCCAACATCGTTATCTCGCCGGCGGCCGATTCCCTTCCCGTGGAGATTGGGGGCATTGATTTTCGTCCAGTCTCCGAAGGCGCCTACATCTCGGAATCTTCCCTGCCGAAATTGAAAGAAATTTTCTGGCGAAACAACATACTCGCCTTCGCCCCTTATCTGTATGTCCCGGCGCGCGTGAGAACCGCCTCTTCTGAGGTCTCGACAACTCTGGTCGGCACGTGGTTTGACTATCCGGTCGTCCGCGACAAAGAAGAGGAATTCCGCACCGGCATCCGCGCCCTGAACCCCACCTGGCAACTCGAGGGCGCATTGCCGGATGATGCCGTGACAGGCCCGAACGGCGGCACGGTGAATGCCGTCGTCGGTCATTCGCTGGCGGCAAGACTGGGCCTGCGTCTCGGCGATACCATGGTGCTCATTCCCGCTTCTGCGCACACTTCGGGCGAGGCTGCCGCGCGGACAGTCCGAATTAATGGCATCCTCACGAGCGGTGGCGCGGAAGACGATCAGATCTTTGCTCCCTTGGATACCGTGCAGGAGTGGGTCGGGCTGCCGGATAAAGTGCGCAGAGTGCAGCTCAGCGCCTTGATCAAGCCCGAAGACGAGCTTTCCCGCAAGGGTCCGAAGCGCATGTCTGCCGCCGAGTATGATCGCTGGTATTGCTCGCCGTATCTTACCTCCATCGTGCATCAGATCGGCGAGGCGCTGCCGGGAACGTCGTCGCGCGCGATCCGCCAAGTGGCCGAGACCCAGGGGAACGTGCTCTCCAAACTCACCTTCCTGATGGGTCTGCTGGCAATTGTGGCACTGGTGGCTGCAGGCCTGAGCATCTCCAGCCTCGCCAGCCTCACGGTGCTCGAACGCCGCGAAGAGATTGGCCTGATGAAAGCGCTCGGCGCTGGCAACGGAATGGTAGCGGGTTTCTTTCTGACGGAGATGGCCCTGCAAGGATTATGCGGAGGCCTGCTTGGTTTTGCAGCCGGCCAGCTTCTGGCGAAGGCCTTGGGCCAGGTGGTTTTCGGAACCGCAGTCGAGATCCACTGGCTGGTTCTGCCGGCCATGCTGCTGGTGGCCCTGACTGTCAGTCTGGCGGGAACACTTCCGCCTGTCCGGCGCGCGGTGCGCGAGGATCCGGCACGGGTATTGCGGAGCGCATGAATGGCTCGATGGCAAATGCTATGGCGCGTGGTTGGAAAGGCCCTGTGGGTCCGCCCTGGAAAGTTATTTCTTTCCATGACCGCGCTGACCGTGGGAGCTACGCTTGCGAGCGCTTTTCTGAGCCTATACTTCGACCTGCCGGAAAAAATGTCTTCTGAGTTTCGCACCCTGGGGCCGAATCTGATCGTCGCCCCGCGCGGCGGGGGAGAAACATTTCCGGCCAGCGTTCAAGTCGAACTCTCCACAGCGTATCCGGAGATCGACGGCTTGCCCTGGCTCTATGCCGTAGGCCGAGCCGCTGGCCGCGACGTGATCCTGGGAGGAACCGATCTTGCCGGTCTCGCTCCCATGCATCCCGGATGGCAGGGTCTACCCTCCGAAGCCTTGGCGCAGGAGGGCCTGATCGCAGGAGAAAAAGCTGCCGCGGTTTTCGGATGGACGCCAGGAACGACGGTGCGCATCGCTTACGGCGGAAAAGAAATGAGCATGACAGTGGCCGGAATTGTCTCCACCGGCGGCAGCGAGGACTCGCAACTGCTCCTTCCTCTCGCTGCGGTCGAATCGCTGACCGGGCTCACCGGCCGGCTCAGTCTCCTCCAGCTCGCCGTGCACGGCACGGCCGCCGAAGTGGAATCGGTCTGGCGTCAACTGGAAGTCCGGCTGAGCGCCGCGCGGGAAGTGGAAATCCGGCCGCTGCGGCCGGTGCTCGAATCCGAAGCGCGCGTGGTGATGAAGGTTCGCAGCCTGATGCTGGGGCTCGCTGGGATCGTGCTCGCGCTCGTGATTCTGAGCGTCCTCACCACAGTGAGCGGGCGAATTCTTGACCGGCAAAAAGACATTGGCGTGATGAAGGCGCTGGGGGGCAGCGATGCCGGCATCGCGCGTTTTTTCATGGCCGAAACTGCCGTTCAAGCATTGTTTGCGGCAGTACTGGGATTGGGCGCCGGATTTGTCCTGGCGCGAATGGCCGCGGTGCGCATTTTCCATTCCGCGATTGCGTTGCGCTGGGATGTTGCCGCGGCCGTGGTGGGAATTACGCTGGCAGTGGCGCTCATCGCCACCGCGCTTCCGGCGCGATGGATCCGCCGCATGGACGCCGCGGTGATCTTACGGGGTGAATGATATGGCTGCGAACGGAAATCTGTTGCGAGCGGCAGCGCCACAGCAGGACGAGATACGCATCGCCGCTCCCTTGATCGAGGTGACGGAACTCTCGAAACATTACGGACCGGAGGTCGCGGCGCTCGATCATGTGGACCTCATGGTCGAGCGCGGCGAGTGGCTGGCGGTGATGGGCCCGTCGGGCTCGGGCAAGTCCACGCTGCTGAATATTCTCGGCTGCCTCGACCGGCCCACGGCGGGCGAGGTACGCATCGCCGGAACCGACATCTCCCGTCTCTCGAAACAGGAGCTCAACCGTTTCCGGGCCGAGCAGGTTGGCTTCATCTTCCAGCAGTTTCATCTCATCCCGTATCTGACGGCGGTCGAAAATGTTCTTCTGGCGCAGTACTTCCACAGCCTCACGGATTACGACCAGGCGCTCGGAATGCTCTCGCGCGTGGGCCTGGCGCACCGCGCGCACCACCTGCCATCGCAGCTTTCGGGCGGCGAGCAGCAGCGCGTGGCCATCGCCCGCGCGCTCATCAATCAGCCCAGCCTGCTGCTGGCCGATGAGCCCACCGGCAATCTCGACGCCGCCAATGAACTAGTCGTCATGAAGCTGCTCGAAGATCTCCACGCCGAAGGCAACACCATCATCATGGTGACGCACGATCCCACCGTCGCTCGCTCCGCTGACCGCACCATTCAGCTCGAGCACGGGCGTATCTCGCGCGAAGTCCCCTTCTCGTTCGAGGAGCAGCGCGTATTCGACGAAGTGCTGTCGCAGATTTGGGTGATGGAGGAGGACCGCCTGGCGGCGCTGCCGGAACGAGTGTCGAATCCCGGCGCGGGAAGCTGGGCCAACGGCTGCAGCCTGCCGGTCAGAAGCATGACCAAAGTTCTGCCGCTGATGAAGGAGATCGGGCTGCTCCGCGCCGAGCGTCCCCTGCTTGAGATGACCGACCGCGGCCGGGTGCGCGCCGCCAGCGTCATCCGGCGGCACCGGCTCGCCGAGCGCCTGTTTGCCGACACCTTTCAGATGCGCGACGAGCAGGAACTGGAATCCAATGCCTGCACCTTCGAGCACATCCTGTCGCCCGAAGTCACCGAGCGCATCTGCGTCTTTCTGAACCACCCCGACCGCTGCCCGCACGGCAGCCCCATCCCGCCGGGCCCCTGCTGCCCCGCCGCGCAGTAAGTGGGGCAGGCATTCCTCGGGGATTCCCCCCTGGGGACCTGCCCGAAAGAGAGCACAGGCCTGGAGGCCTGTCCCTACTTGGGCCCCTCGACTTCGATCTCGTAGCCGTCCGGATCCTTGAACGTAAACGAAAACTCATCGCGCATGGGAGCGGGCGGTTTGGGGATGTCCACGCCGCGCTTCTTCAACTCGTTATAGCTGGCATCCGCGGACTTGGTTGCGATGCCAATGGTGATGCCCCCCGTGGGAATGGCCCCTTGACCGCGCCAGTTGCCGAACCACAGCCCCGGAAATTCCACTACTGTCGGCGTCTCATTGGTTACCTTGAAGCCGAGTTTGTCGCGATAGAAAGCCTTGGTGCGCTGCACGTCCATCACGCGAATGTGGATGTGCCGGACTTCGAGGCCCAGCGCATTCCCCGCGCTTTGCTGTGAATACGCCTGGGGAAGAGATGTGATGGCGGCAAAAATCAGCACCGCCCCTGCCTGTAACAACCAACGCCACGCCATAGTGAATGACCTCCCACGAAATTTTCCTCACCTGCCCGGAAGCCGGACAATCCCAACAACCAACCCGTCTCTTACCGAATTGCCCCGTCTTGCCCCGTCAAGCGAAGATACCCAAGCGCTTGCCCGCTGTCAATGCAGTCTTGCGCCTCCCGCAGGCCAGGAGCAGGAGGTCGGCATCGGGGACTTTCGCAACGGAACCGAACGTTGTATATTTCTGGTCAGTCAGAAAACGAGATTGCGAACTTTGGAATTGCCGAATTTCACCAGATGCGGGGGGCCATATGAAATTGAATGCAACAATCCTTATGCTGTTGTCCGTGCTGGGCTCGTGTTTGTCGCCTGCTACGCTCCGAGCGCAAGCTCCGCCGCCAGCCGCTGCCCAAGGGCAAGCTGCGCAACCGCCTGCGACCGATACGGTCGCGCCGGATATTCCAGGCGTCGTGGCGGGAGGAACCCGCGTGCAAGTGATTAAAGAGGGATTCCAGGGCACCGAAGGTCCGATCGCATTGCCCGATGGAACGCTCATCTTCACCGAGACCCAGGTAAGCCGGTTAACGCGCATCGACCAGGATGGGAATACTTCCACGTTTCTTGAGAACACGAACGGCTCGAACGGGCTGGCTTTCGACGCCAAGGGCCGCCTGATCTCGGTGCAGACCACGCCAGGCCAGACCAGGATCGGCGTGATCTACCCCAAAGGCAGCGAAGCGGTGCTGGCCGATAACTACGAGGGCAAACCCTTCGGCAGGCCGAATGATCTGGTCGTGGACAAGAAGGGTGGGGTTTATTTCACCGATCCGGGCGTCACTGCGCCGCCCAATGCTCCTCCTCCAAGCACGCCGCCGCTGCCCGCCGCGGTCTACTACATCCCGCCGGGCGGCAAGGCCATCCGTGTCGCTGACGGCATCACGCGCCCGAACGGCATCCTGCTCAGCACGGACGAAAAGATTTTGTATGTCAATAACACCAGCGGCGAGTACCTGCTCGCCTTCGACATCCAGCCGGACGGCACCGTGCGCAACCGGCGCGACTTCGCCAAGTACGAAGGCGTCAGCCAGACGGCCACCGGCGTGGCGAGCGGCGCCGACGGCCTCGCCATCGATGCCCAGGGCCGCATCTACATCGCGACGACCATTGGCGTGCAAGTTTTCAGCCCGCAGGGCCGGCATCTCGGCACGATTCCACTGTCGCGCGCACCGCAGAACCTGGCTTTCGCCGGGCCGGATAAGAAGACGCTTTACATCGTTGGACGCGGCGCCGCTTGGAAGATTCCGATGCTCGCGGAAGGATATAGGGGCCGCGCCAAGTAACCGTTGGGTCGGCTAGGAGGAGGAGCGTGTGCCGCGCTCGGTGCGCATCGGCTCGATTCTCATTGCCATGTTTGGCGCGGGGCTGTGGCTTGAAGCCTTGTGGGCCGGGGCGGGACCACGATGGTTTGCCGCATCCCGAAGTTGGGCAGCGCTCCATCCCCCCATGG